>Ga0070710_10000733_pt1 | contig 15629 bp, 19 predicted proteins | sample LARL52metaG_FD_65454 | JGI IMG/M metagenome (GOLD analysis project Ga0070710, IMG submission 65454) | Corn, switchgrass and miscanthus rhizosphere microbial communities from Kellogg Biological Station, Michigan, USA - LAR L5-2 metaG | ecosystem: Host-associated > Plants > Roots > Rhizosphere ... | reverse complement strand
ATGCCGGCATAGAGCGCACCGAAGGCCAGCAGCACGTGATCGATCGAATTGCCGGAGAGGATCATCACCGGACGCTCGGCCGACAGGCCGCGCGCGATCAGTGCCGAGGCGATGTGCCGGCTCGCTGCCAGAAGCTCGGCGTAGCTCAGTTCGCGCCAGCCGCGGCCGCCTTCCCGCTCCGCCATGAAGACATGGCTCGGCGCGGCCTTGACCCAATGATGCAGGCGGTCGGTCAGCCGCCGCGGATAGTCGGGCAGCGGCTGCTTTGGACGGAGATAAAGCGTGCCATCGTCGCGCCGCTCAATATTGACGGCGGGATCGCAGAACGAGATCGCGCGCAGCGGATGCTGACGGGCCCCTGCCGCGCTCGAGTCCGCCGTCATGGTCGGCCGCGCGCTCACTTTGACCCCGGCTTGACCTTGGCGGTCTTGTGCTCGAGGAAGGCGCGGATTCTCCGCTTCGCCTCCTTGTCGCTCTGCGCCACCGTCGCCATCAGCGACTCCATCAACAGGCCGGCCTGCGGATTCGCTTCTGCAATCATCGGCAGCGCCTGCAGCACCGCAAAGTTGGTCAGCGGCGCGTTCGCGGCGATGCGTTCGGCAAGCTCCATCGCCTTGGCCAGCGCGCCGTCAGCCTCGGTCAGGTACTGTGCAAAGCCGTAGGCCGATCCTTCCGTTGCGGAATAGACCCGGCCGGTCAGCATCATGTCGGTCATCCGCGACACGCCGATCAGCCGCGGCAGCCGCACCGAGCCGCCGCCGCCGACGAAGATGCCGCGCTGGCCTTCCGGCAGTGCGTAATAGGCCGACGGCTCCGCGACGCGGATATGCGCGGCGCAGGCGAGTTCGAGCCCGCCGCCGATCACCGCGCCCTTCAGTGCCGCGATGACCGGCACCCGGCTGTACTGAATGCGGTCGAACACCCGGTGCCACATCTGGGAATGCAACAGGCCGCCGGTGGCGTCGTGTTCGGTCAATTCGGAGAGATCGAGACCGGAGGAGAAATGGTCGCCGATGCCATGGATCACGACCGCGCCGAGATCATCGGGCAGATTTGCAAAACAGTCGCCGATCTCGAGGATGATGCCGTCGTTGAGCGCATTGCGCTTGGCGGGCCGGTTGAGGCCGACCGTCAGCACCGCCCCCTGTCGTTCGACCTTGAGGTACGTTCCCTGGCCCGCGGTGCCCGCGGCGTCGGCGTTTCCCATCGGATCTATTGCGTCCTTTTTCAGAATAGTTATGTTTTATAACTATTTTCACGGGAGTCAATAAGGGTGCGCCCTTCCGCCCCGTCATTGCAATGAGCCCAAATTTATCATCGGGCGGCGCTTTCGCGCCGACCCGCCCGCTCGCAATGACGGAATATGTGGCGCGACCTGCGCCTTACAACACCTGAAACACCTCGATCACGACGCGATCGGCGTGGCGCGCCGCGGACGCAACGAACAAGTGTTCCATCAACCACCGGTATTTCGCGTGACCGGTCTCGAACTTCGGCACGGTGCGGAAATAGATCAGGCTGGGGTCGACAGGCTCGCTGCGCTTCAATTTCTGCAGGAGTTCGATCGGCCCAAACCGAATCCCCTTGTTTTCGACATAGACGACCGCACCGTCGTCGGTCTCAAAGGCGTATTTCGCCTCCAGTTCGATCAGTTCGCTCGGCCGGATGACCTGGAAGTCGGCCCCGAACGGACAGACCTTGCCGTTGACCTGTTCGCCCCGCACCTCACCACCCGTGATCGGGATGACGCGGCGCACGCCGTAGCCGGTGTCGCCTGCGGTAACGACATCGCCGATCCGCGCGGTGATGGTGAAGACGTATCTCGTTTCGAGAACAGGGGTCATCGTCTTCACTCCACACCAACCTATCCCGCCATGTGCCGCGGCAGCCAGAGCGCCAGCATCGGGAACGTGATCAGGATCACCAGCCGGACGAGGTCGGTCAGGACGAACGGAATCACGCCCTTGAAGATGGTGGCAAAGGAGACGTCCTTCACGACGCTCTTGATGACGAACACGTTCATGCCGACCGGCGGGTGAATCAGGCCGAGCTCGACGGTCATGACGATGATGACGCCGAACCAGATCGGGTCGAAGCCGAGATGGGTCACGACCGGAAAGATGATCGGCACGGTGAGGATGATCATCGCCATCGCATCCATTAGGCAGCCGAGCACGAGATACATCACCATGATGACGGCGAGCACGCCGTAGCTGCCGAGGCCCAGCGAGGTGAGGAACTCGGTGACCTTCTGCGGGGTCTGCGTCACCGTGAGGAAGTAGCCGAAGATCAGCGCGCCGATCAGCACGGTGAAAACAGCGGCCGCGGTGCGGGTCGCCTGCAGCAGCGAGGTCAGGATCTTTTCCTTGTCGAGCCTGCCGGTCAACACGCCGATCAGGAAGGCGCCGGTGGCGCCGACGCCGCCGGCTTCAGTGGGCGTGAAGCGCGGCAGGAAGGGCAGGCCATAGAGCCCGCCGATCACGAACACGAACAGGATGACAGGCGCCCAGATATCCTTCAGTCCGGCAACTCCCTCGCGCCAGCTGATCGGCTTGCCGCGCGGCAGGAAGTCGGGACGGAAATAGCCGATCAGCGCGATCGTGATCATGTACATGGTCATCGCCAGCAGGCCCGGGATGATGCCGGCCATGAACAGTTTTCCGATATCCTGCTCGGTGATGATGCCGTAGACCGCGAGCACGGTGGAGGGCGGCAGCATGGCGCCGAGCGTGCCGCCGGCGGCGATCACGCCGGTTGCGAAGGATTGCGGATAGCCGAAGCGGCGCATCTCCGGATAGGCCACGGCCGAGAACGTCGCAGCGGTCGCGACCGACGAGCCGCTGATGGCGGCGAAGCCGCCGCAGGCCGCGACGGTGGCGATGCCGAGCCCGCCGCGCAGATGTCCGACAAAGCCGTTGGCGGCGCGGAACAGCTCGCGGCTCATGCCGGAATTGGAGACGAAGGTCCCCATCAGCAGGAACATCGGGATCACGCCAAACGTGTAGTCTGTGACCGTGCGCATCGAGGTCTGGCCGACCAGTTTCAGCGCCGGCGTGCCACCGACCAGGTAGCTGAAGCCGGAGACGCCGACGAGCCCCATCGCCATGCCGACCGGCACGCGAAGCAGCATCAGCGCGAACAGCGAGACGAAGCCGAGAATGGCGACCAAGTTGGTGCTCACGTCGCGCTACTCCGTCGCCTTGATCGTGGGGTCGTGCATCTCTTCGGGATGGAAGACCAGCCGATAGGTGCGGATCGCGATCAGCAGCACGGCCGAGACGTCGCCGACCCAGGCGACGGCAAAGAACGGCCAGGTCGGCATGCGCATGTCGAAGGTCAGCACGTGGTCATTGTAGGTGCCGCGCACCTTGTCGAACAGCGTGTAGGTCTGCACCGTCACCACGAACAGCAGCACCAGTGTCGCGAAGACGTCGATCATGCGCTGGTAGCGCGGACCGACATTGGCCCAGATCAGATCGACCGTGATGTGCGTGCCGCGATAGCTGGTCGCGGCGATCCCCCAGAAGATCAGGATGCCGAGCAGCATGCGCCCGATGTCGAAGGAATCGGGGATCGAATAGTTCAGCGTATTGCGCAGTAGGACCGAGAGAAAGATGTCGAGCGCAACAAGGCCGACAAACCCCGCTGCAATCCATTCGATCGTGTCGATGAAACGATCCATCGCACTGCGCTTCATGCGGGTTTCCGTCCTGTGGTGGTTACGCGCAAACGGCGGCGGGAGTCCCCACCGCCGTCGAGCGTCGGGTCTGCCAGACTACTGCGTCAAGGCGTTATATTTGGCGAGCGAGGCCTTCAGCTCCGAAAGCGCCGCATCGGGATCGACGCCCTTGTTCTTCACCGCTTCGGCCCAGGTCTTGACCAGCGGCTCGGCCGCCTTCTTCCACAGCGCCGTCTGCTCCGGCGTCAGCGAATAGACCTCCTGGCCCTGCTCCGCCTTCACCTTGTCGACGCCGGCATCCTCGAACTTGCCCCATGGTTCGCCGACGCGGCCGGCAGCTTCGGTGTTGCAATTATCGTCGACCGCCTGCTTCTGGCGATCGGACATCGCATTGTACTTGTCCTTGTTCATCACCAGGACGAAGGTCGTGACATAGAGCGGCGCTTCCATGTGATACTTGGTCACCTTGTCGACGCCGAACAGCACCAGCGAGCCCCATGGGAAAGTGACGCCGTCGGCGACGCCGCGCTCGATGATGTCGCGCACCTCGGGCGCGGCGGACTGCACATTGGTGCCGCCGAGCTGGGTCACGAAATTCGCGATCGTTGCATCGGCCGGGCGGATCTTCATGCCCTTGACGTCCTCGGGCACCACGACCTTCTTGGTGCGCGTATGGAATGACGAGGGCGAATGAATGAAGGCGAGGCAGAACTTGACGTCGCCCATCTCCTTGCCCGCATATTTGCGGTACCAGGCGTCGAGCCCTTCCGAACCACCCTTGGCATCCGACATCAGGAACGGGAGCTCGCCCGCACCGATGACCGGGAAGCGGCCAGGCTGGTAACCGGGATTGACGTAGGTTACGTCGGCGATACCGTCGCGCGCCATGTCGTAATGGTCGAACGCCTTGCCGAGCTGTTGCGCCGGGAACACCTGGGACTTGATGGTGCCGCCAGAGGCCTTTTCGACCGCAGAACCCCAATCCTCCAGCGCCTTCTGCAGCGGGTGCGAGGCCGGCACCCAGTGCGAAATCTTCAGATTGACGGTCTGTTCCTCCGCGAACGCGGGCGTCACGCTGGCGGCCAGCAGCAACGCCAGAATCGTCTTCCTCATCGGTGGTCTCTCCCTGGTGGCGCGGGGCCTTTTGGCGGCCCTCCACGGTTATTGTTATGGGATATAATCATCATTGCAGGCACGCGGCAACGACCCGCGCGCGTCCTGCGGCCTAAATCTATAGTATCCTGATGTCCAAGTATCGCGAACAAAAGTCGCAAGGCCTGTCTTCGGGGAGATTTCGGGATGCTGACGCTCTATTTCGCGCCGGGGTCGAGCTCGATGGCGGTGCATATCGCGCTGCACGAGATTGGCGCATCATTCGAACCGAAGCCGATGTCGTTCCGGGCGAAGGACACGCAGGCCGCCGGTTATTTGAAGTTGAATCCGGAAGGCAAGGTGCCGACTCTCGTCATCGACGGTCGGCCGCTCACCGAGGTCGCAGCGATCCTGTTCTATCTCGCAAGACGCTTTCCGGAAGCCGAATTGTTGCCGGGGGACATCGAGGCCGAGGCGCAAGCGCTGTCGTGGATGTCGTTCATCGCCGCGACATTGCATCCGGCGCGGCGGCAGGGGCCTGATCATGCGCGAGAGATCTACGCGATCGCGGATCGGCGCCTCGGCACGGGGTGGACGCTCGGCGAACGCTATTCGATCGCCGATATTCATCTGTTCCGGCTGTATTGGCGGCTGTTCAATTCGCTAAAACCCGCGCCGGGCACGTTTCCGAATCTCGATGCCCATTACGCGCGAATGATGGCGCGGCCGGCCGTGAAGAAGACGATCGAGATCGAAAGCACGATCGGCTATGAGCTGCCGGAGTAAGTGCCAACACCACCGTCATTGCGAGGCGCAAGGCGCCGAAGCAATCCAGACCACACCCGGAGGAGAGATTCTGGATTGCTTCGCTTCGCTCGCAATGACGGGCAGCAGCGTCGCTGGGGGCGTTTCAAACATCCGCGCAAATTCCGTTTAAAACTTTGTAGGCGGTGAAATCCGCGAGCGGTTCGCGTTCACTACGGCAAAGTCCGTCGTTCCGCGAGCCCTGCCATGACCGTCACCGAGATTCCTGCCGGCTTCACGCCGCATTTCCGCAAAAGCCCGTTCACCGATCCCTGGGAGCCGCTCTATTCGAAGCGCACCGAGAATGGTGTGACCATGGGCTTGCGCCTCGACAAGCCGCACACCAACGCGCGAGGCCTCATCCATGGCGGGCTGATCGCGTCGCTGGCCGACAATTCGATGGGCTACAGCTGCGCGCAGGTGATGGGCGGAACGTCCTCGCTGGTGACGATCAGCCTTGCGGTCGATTTCATCGGCAGTGCGCAGCTCGGGCAGTGGCTGGAGGCGGAGAGCGAGGCGATCAGGACCGGCAACACCATCTGTTTTGCGCAGAGCCTGATCAAGGCCGACGACGCGGTGATCGCCCGCGCCAGTGCCACCTTCCGCGTCGTGGCGAAGAAGGAGTAATGGTCGTTCCGGGGCGCGAGTGCAACGAGCGAACCCGGAACCTCGAGGTTCTCAGGTGCGCAATTGCGCACCATAGCTCGATGCCTCGCATCGCCCCGGAATGACGCCTCTATTCAAACCGCCAGTCCGCTGTCTCGACCACGAGGTCGATGAAGGTGCGCACCTTGGCCGACAGCAGCCGCGAGGTCGGATAGACGATATGGATCGGCAGCGCCGGCTGCTCGAAGGCGCCCAGCACGATCGTCAGCCTCCCGCGCTTGACCGCATCCGCCGCCTGATAGGCCAGCACGCGCGTCAGCCCGCCGCCCTCCATCGCATAATGGATCGCGGCATCGGCGCTGTTGGTGACGAGGCGTGGGGTGACATCGATGCGGACCTCGCGGCCGTCCTGGACGAAACGCCACTGCGCGGTGAGCGCGCTGGCGCCGAACTGGATCGTGTCATGGGGTGTGATCGCCTCCGGCGATTTGGGTTCGCCGCGCCGCTTGAGATAGGCCGGGGACGCGACGACGATCCGCCGCATCTCGCCGACCTGACGTGCGACAAGCGAGGAGTCGGGGAGATGGCCGATCCTGACCGCAAGATCGATGCCGTCTTCAACCAGGTTGACGAGCCGATCTTCCAGCCGCAACTCGCCTGACACCTCGCGATGCCTGCGCAGATAGGCCGATATCATCGGGCTGACATGGAGGCGTCCGAAACCGACCGGCGCTGACACGACCAGCCGCCCGCTCGGCCGCGTCCGCTCACCCTCGGCGGCGCGCTCGGCTTCCTCGACATCGGCCAGAATGCGCCTGGCGCGTTCGAGGTAGCGCGTGCCGGCATCGGTCAGCGCCAGGGAGCGCGTCGTCCGCTGCAACAGCCGCGCGCCAAGCCGCTGCTCCAGTGCCGCCACCAGCCGCGTCACCGCCGACGGCGACAGTTTTAGCTTGCGCGCCGCCGGCGCAAAACCGCGCAAGTCGGCAACCGCGACGAAGGCCTGCATGGCGTCGATCCGGTCCATGGCTATTATTGCATATGACGCAATGATGAAGTGTCAATCGGCCGAATTGTTTAAATTCCGGGAAGGTCCATTCTAAGCCCCGAGAGCGGCGCTATCGGGCGCCATCGGAGGGTCCGATGATGGACACTGAGACCTATTCCAGCGATGTCGCCTTCACCCCGGCCGTCAAGGCGATTCAGGCCCGCAAGGGGTCGCGTGAGGCCTATGCCCGTGTCGAGCAACAAGGGGGGTGGCGCACCGAGATCGACGAGAACCTGACGGCGTTTCTTGCTGACGCCAGCAGCTTCTATCTCGCCACCGCGTCAGGCGACGGCCAACCCTACATCCAGCACCGCGGCGGACCCAAGGGTTTTATCAAGGTGCTGGACAAGCAGACGATCGCGTTCGCCGACTACAGCGGCAACCGCCAATTCATCACCCAGGGCAACCTCTCGGAAAATCCCAAGGCACATATCTTCGTGATGGATTATGCGCATCGGCGCCGGGTGAAGATCTGGGGCGAGGCGCGCGCGGTCGACGACGATCCGGCGCTGCTCGCCTCGCTGATGCCGAAGGGCTATCGCGCGCGTCCGGAGCAGGTCATCCTGTTCAAGATCGCGGCCTGGGACACCAATTGTCCGCAGCACATCCCGCAGAAATTCGATGCGGCCGACGTCGCGGCGGCGCTGGCGAGCCGCGACGCCCGGATCGCGGAACTGGAGGCTGAGCTGGCGAAGCTGAAGGGTGAGCTGTCGATTGCGACTTAGCCGGTTGCCAAATTGTCGTTGCGAGGCGCTCTGGCGCCGCAGCAATCCAGATTTTCTCCAGGGCAAGATTCTGCATTACTTCGCGGAGTTTATCATCGGGCGGCGCTGCGCGCCGACCCGTTGGCTCGCAATCACGATGGTGTAGCCCGGCCAGCGTCATTCGACACCGATTACGCCGCTTCCTGTTCCCTTGCCCAGGCGAAATCCGGATAATATTGCCCCATCATCCGCTCGACATAGGCGGTCAGGTTTTCGAACTCCTCGGCGCGACGGCGGAGTGGCGAGGTGAAGAACGGCGTCAGAATGCCGGCGAGCGCACCGAAAGCGGTTGCATCCATGCCGCAGGGTTTGTCACCCATCAGATAGTGCCGGTCGCCAAGCTGCACCGACAGCGCGAGCAGCGACCGCATGGCGAGGTCGACGTCCTCGTCCGGTGCGTGGCGGCCGAGGCCGCTCAACAGGTAGTTCTCGGCGACGCGGAACTGGGCGTCCTCGCGCAGCTTTTCGCGGCGATCGGCCGGTGCGCCATCGAAGAAATGCGCCGGCCCCTTGGCGAAATTGTCCGGATCCACCCAGCGCGCACCGACCAGCGCCCAGTAGACATGGTGCTCGATCATGCGCTCGAACGCCCAGGCCTGCGCGCGCTGGCCCTGGTCGAGACCGGCGTCGAAATCGAAACCGTATTTCTGCTCGACATGGGCGCGGATGAAGGTCGAATCGGCGACCTTCGTCCCGTCATCCTCGATGAATGGCAGTTGCCCCTTGGGCGAAGCGGGTGGCATCGCCCGCTCCTTGCGGTAGGACAGGCCGGCCATCTTCAGCTGCACCTCGGTCTTGGTGACGAAAGGTGAGATTTCCGGCAGGCCAAAGCCCGGGCCAAACCCATAGAGGACGATCATGCGCGCACTCCCGCTTTCTTGAACACGCGCTTCACGCTAGTGACCCCCTGCTGCCACCATGGTGTCAGCAGTGGCGTCATGGACGTCCAAAACTCGTAGCCGTAGATGATCAACATGGGACAGAATCCTCTTCGCTGAAGTGTTGTCCCCTTATAGAATCCGCCTGCTGCCAACATCGTGTCAGCATCGGCGACGGGCTGTTAAAGAGATATAAGAGACGTTCCATGAGACGCGCCGACCGGTTGTTCCAGATCATTCAGGTGCTCAGGCGCACGCGCAATCCGCTGACGGCGGACGCGATCGCGGCCGAGCTCGAGACCTCCAAGCGCACGATCTATCGCGACATCGCCACGCTCATCGGACAACGGGTGCCCATTCGCGGCGAGGCTGGTATGGGCTACATCCTGGAAAAGGGTTTTGACCTGCCGCCCTTGATGCTGACGCCCGACGAGATCGAGGCCGCCGTGCTCGGCGCGCAATGGGTGATCGGTCACGCCGACCCGGTGCTGGCGCGCGCCGCCGAGGACCTGATGGCAAAGATCGCCGATACGGTGCCCGAGCGGCTGCGGCCGTTCGTGCTGGAGCCGGCGAGCCGCGCCCGGCCCTATTGGCGCAAGGAGCCCGACCGCATCGACATGGCGCGGACCCGTTCACAGATCCATGAAGGCAAGAAGATCGCGCTGCGCTACCGCGACGAGCACGGCCGCGACTCCGAACGCACGATCTGGCCGATCGCGATCGGTTATCACGAGGCGGTGCGCATCCTCGCGGCGTGGTGCGAACTGCGCAGCGATTTCCGCAGCTTCCGCACCGACCGCGTGGTCGACGCGGACTATCTCGACGAACGTTATCCGGAGCGGCGCGACGCGCTGCGCGCAAAATGGCGGCGATCGCTGGTCTGGGAGCACCCGCAGGATGTCTGATGCAAGCGAGGCGGTCGCACGGATCTGCCAGTCCTGTGGCGCCTGCTGCGCCTATTCCGCGAACTGGCCGCGCTTTTCGACCGAGGAGGATGCGGCGCTCGACCGCATTCCGCGAGAGCTCGTCAACGCGGCGCAGAGCGGCATGCGCTGTGACGGCGACCGCTGCGCGGCGCTGGCCGGCCGGATCGGTGTCGCCACGTCATGCACGATCCATCACATCCGGCCGGAGGTGTGCCGGACCTGCATGCCCGGCGATGCCGAGTGCAACATGGCGCGCCGGAGATTCGGACTGCGACCGCTCGAAGAACCGATTTCGCCGCCGGCAGGTTGAGCAGCGAAATCAGGCGATCGCGGCTTCGGCCAGCCCGTCGTCGAGATCGTCGTCAAGCGGTGCGAGGGCGCGGAGCGGCGTGGTCGACAGCGTGATCGGCTTGCGACCATAGGACGAGACCGGTGCAGGTCGCGCGGCCGGCGCTTCACGGGACAGCGCGAACAGCGCCAGCCCGACGCGGCCGCCGATCCGGAACAGATCGCGCTCGCTGCAGCTCGTGGCGATCGCGACGGCCAGCGAATGCAAGTGGGCCTTGCGATAGCAGAACAGAGCGAGCATTGCACGCACATCGGGCGCGACACTCGCGACGAGCTGGGGCAGGCCGTTCTGGTCTGCGCGATAGAGTTCGCCGAGCAGTTCATCGCGAACCGGGCAGGAGTCGTTTTCGTAGACGTTCTGGCTTGAAAACATGTTCAATTCTCCCTTGTAAGGCAAGAATTGGCCTGCAACCTTCTAACGGAAGGTAAACTATTTTCTGAGCGGTAGTCGTACGGAGAGAAAGCACGTGAAATTGCGGGAAGCGTGCTTCATCGGCGACACATATTCGTCGCGTAGCGCAACTGCGCGATTGATCAACAACATGATTGATCTCATCGCGTGCAGCGAATCGTCAGCCGTTCGCCGCCATGAAAATCGAGAGACCAAAACCGGTCAGGTGATGCAGCGCCTGATCGACGCCGATCAATGTCCAGAACCACGGATGCTCCGGAGTCATCTTGAAGGTCGACGAGCAGATCCCCTTGGCACGATCGATGGTGATGTGAACGGCGAAATCGATCACCGCGACGAACCAGAACCGCGGTGCGAGGACCAGGAGCAGCGCCATCAGAACGCCGAGATGGATCAGGCAGTGCACCAGCAGCGGCAGCGCCCAGCCGGTCTTCTGGTCCTTGCCGTAGGCCATCCAGGAATTCTGCAGCGCGAAGTCGGCGATGATGTGCTTGACGGTGAGCAGCAGCATCCAGCCGATCAGCGCGCCAAGTGGAACCGACGACGACAAAGGGGGAAACGACAACGTTCGCGTCCTCGCTGGAACCAACCTTTAGGACTGCAGGCGTGCAGCGGAACTCATGCTTAGAACCGGGCGCATGTTGACCTTTTATGACATCCCGGCCTTTTATGACATCTCCCCGCCCGGAATTCACCTGCGGTGAGCCGAAAAAACCACAGGATCGGACTTGACAGCGGGAACCGAGAATTGCGCCGCTGCCGGCCCGGCAAGATGACCCGGTCCGCGGATCTGCGATCCGGAACGCGCCGAATATCATCCGGATTGTACGAATTTTCCATTCTATTTTAAGTCGTTAGGCCGCGGGAACCGCGTTGTGCCGCTGCGAAGGAGACGCGCCCGGCCGAAGCAAAGCCGGCAGGCGTGCTGGCGCGAGACGGCATCAGCTGGCGTACGAAGAAAGGGTCACGCGGCCGCGTTCACGGCGGCGCCCGTGGCCCGCGCCCTGAGCTGCGCGATGCTGCGCCTGAGCGAGGCCTGCCGCGGATCGGGCATGGCGGCCGCACGCGCCTCGACAATGGCGCCGGCGAGGTCGCTGAGCGGCAGCGTGCCGTCGAAAGTCGGCTTCGCCAGCGCGTCGATGATCGCATGCCAATCAGCGAGCCCCTGGCGGTACGCGTCACCATAGCCCTGCACCATGGTGGCGGTCTGGATCACGGCGGACGCCGATTGCGGCTGTTTGGCGAGGCAGCGGGCGATCATGTGCAGCCAGCGTTCGACCCAGATGCGCTCTTCGCCATAGCGGATCGAGAACAGCCGCCAGCGCCGCAGCCAGGCCTCCATCTTGAGGCGCCGGATCCCCCACAGGCTTGCCGTCGAGAACGGAATCGAGACCTGCTTGTGCAGCCAGCCGAGATATCGCAGCACTTCAAGCACGGGCTCCGCCGCGACAGCCGGAAGCGCATCGACCAGTTCGTCGAACCGCAGCCTGATGTGCTCGACCGAACGGACGCCGGTCTGGTTGAACTGGGCGAGCTTCAGCTGCGCGATCCGGATCGCATCCTGATAGGCCATGCGGTTCGCAAGCAGTCGCGCAATCTCGGACAGCATGGCCGGGCTGACGTCGGCCCGGCCGATGAAGCGCTGCAGTCGCTCGACATAGAGCCTGGCATAGACGGCGCCCTGATAGTCCATCAGCACGGCGATCCCGTCGACGACGATGGACGCTACGGATTCGGGAAGGTTATCGGGCAGGCTTGGCGGCGTGGTATCCTGCTCGTCAAGGAAATCGGCGAACAGATAGCGCAGCGATGACAGCAGGCCGTCGTCGTCCGGCACGCGCGCCTCCTCCAGACTGCTCATGCCGGGTTCGGCGCCGCGGCGGGAGTTTTCCCCGACTCGAGCGCCAGCCGCTCCTCGAGCCTGCCAATGTTCTCGAACAGCCGGGCGCTGACCAGGCGGAGAAAATAGAAGCCGAACGCCGGGTTCTGCACGTAGAGCTGTTCGACCTGGTCGTAGCTGACGGAGAGGATCAGCCCGTCTGCGGTGCATTCGAGCGTCTGGGTTCGCACGTTCGAGGGCGACAGCATGCCGAATTCGCCGACGATGGCGCCGACCGGCAGCTCGATGCCGGATTCCACCAGGCGGTACCGGCCGCTGACGATGTAGTACATGCTCTCGGCCCGCTCGTCCTTGTAGAACAGCACCTCGCCGGCCTTGCAGTTGCGCTCGGTCATGAACGGCTTCAGCCACTCCATCGACAGATCGCTGTTGACGGATTTTTTTACGCTCCGCACCAGCTGCAGCATCTGGTGCAACCGGTAGGAGTTGAACCCGAGCATCATGATCTGCACCACCATGGTCGCATAATTATGCGAGGGTATCGCGGTCGCGATCAGCACGAGATTGGTGAGGATGCCGAACAGCCGCAGCGGAATCATCGTTTGCATGGTGGAGGACGCGACCAGGAACACTGAGGCGAACAGCGCTCCTGCGGTGCCTGCATGTTGGGCCAGATGAGAGGTATCCATGGGCAAACCAGACGTTCAAGGGGATGAGGGCGGATTAGGAGTTGGTACGTCCCCGCCATCAAAACGTTCGCGGGACTCTTTCATATAGGTCGAAAAGGCGCCGTTTTGACCGGCAATCGAGGCAATTCCCGCCAAAAAATACCGATCTGATCGCGAACGCCGCCGGGAATAGACCGACACTCTGCGATCGTGCGCCGTCCGTCTTACGGCAGGAACCACGGCGGGGTCTTGCATGAATTGGCCGCCTGCCATGGACATGGGGCTGCGCGCCAGGCCGCGTTGACGGGCTTGCCCCGGCCGGGGCAGTTTGTCGATGACGGCCGCTGCACGAGAGGCCGGTTCGTGAGCGACAGGCGCCGCCGTCCAATGTCCAAGCCGCTAGCTTTCTCAGCCATTGCACAGTTCGTTGCGGCAACGAGCGGCCGCAATATGACCAGGGCCGCCTATGCCGCCATCGTGATCGGCGTGCTCACCATGGTGCTGTTGTCGATCGATCCGGCCTATGACGCGGCTTACCACTGGGGCCATGCCGTACTGTGGGTGTGCCAGGCCTTCTTCGCGTTCGAATGGCTGGTGCGGCTGCGCCACGCGCTGCGCAACAAGCGCGCCGCGGCCTATCTGATCTCGCCGCGTGGACTGGTCGATACGGCGGGGGCCGTCACGGTGCCGCTGGCCTTGCTGCTCGGCGTGCCGGAGCGAACCGCCTGGCTGCTTGCGGTACTGTGGCTGGTCAAGGTCATTCCCGGCGTTCCCGGCCTTCGCCAGTTGCGCCGTGTGCTGGTGCAGGAATCCGGACCGCTGCTCAGCGTGCTGGTGTTCTTCCTGATGGTGCTCTTCCTCGGCTCGGTCGCGGTGTATTATTTCGAACGCGACGTGCAGCCCGCGAGTTTCCCGAACGTGCCGGCCGCGCTGTGGTGGGCGGTGGTGACACTGACCACGACCGGTTATGGCGATGTGGTGCCGATCACGCCGCTCGGGCGGATGGTGGCGGCACTGGTGATGATCTCGGGGCTCGGCGTGTTCGGGCTGTGGACCGGCATTCTCGCCACCGGCTTTGCCGCGGAAACCCGCCGCGACAATTTCCTGAAGACCTGGGAATCGGTCAGCAAGGTGCCGTTCTTCGCCACGCTTGGCCCGTCGGCGATCGCCGACGTCACCCACATGCTGCGCACCATCGACCTGCCGCCGCGCGCCACCATCATCCGCAAGGGCCAGCAGGGCGACTGCATGTATTTCATCGCCTCCGGCGAGGTCGAGGTCGACCTGCCCGGCAAGAAGGTGAAGCTCGGCGAGGGCGACTTCTTCGGCGAGATGGCGCTGCTTGGAAACAGTCTGCGCTCTGCCAACATCACCACGACAAGGCTCTCAAAACTTCTCGTGCTCGATCTCGTCGACTTTCGTCTTCTGATGGCGCGCCATCCGGACCTGGCGGAAACCATCGACACCGAGGCGAAGCGTCGCACCCTGGAGAACGAATGATGCAACCTCAGCCCGCCGGAACAGCAGATGCGGCGAGCGCCCCCGTTCTCAGCATCGAGGCGGCGCTTGCGACCATCCGCCTCAACCGGCCGAAGCACCTCAATCGATTGCAGCCGGAGGATCTCGACGCCTTGCTTGCGCTGTTCGACCGCATCGACGCCGATCCGGCGATCCGGGTTGTGGTCCTGACCGGCACCGGGCGCGCTTTCAGCGCGGGCTATGATCTCGGCGCGATCGCCGACCGCAGCGCCGGCGCGACGCGGCAAGGCGCGGGAAGCGCGTTCGAGGTCGTCGTCGACAGGCTGGAAGACCTGGGCGTGCCGACGATCTGCCGGCTCAACGGCGGCGTTTATGGCGGCTCGACCGATCTGGCGCTGGCCTGCGACTTCCGGATCGGAGTCGACACCGCCGAGATGTTCATGCCCGCTGCAAGACTAGGCCTGCACTATTACAAGAACGGCATCCGCCGCTACGTATCGCGGCTCGGCACCGACAACGCCAAGCGGCTGTTCCTCACAGCCGAGAAGATCGATGCCCGCGAGATGCTGCGGATCGGCTACCTGACCGCGATGGTCCCGGTCGCAGCGCTCGACGAGGAAGTCGATCGCCTGGCGCGGACGCTTGCATCCAACGCGCCGAGTGCGATGCGTGGTATGAAACATACAATCAACCAGATCGCGCGTGGCGCACTGGATGAGGCGGCCGCCGATCGCCGTCACCGCGACAGCATGCAAGGCACCGAGATCAGGGAAGGTATCGCCGCCTTCGCCGAGAAGCGCACGCCGAAATTTTGATTCGATGTCTCCATGCGCAGCGTTTGCTGCGCGCGACGGATCGGCGCAAAGCCCGTATTTTTACGGAGTTTTTGGAAAACAACCTGAGCGTGCACTGACGGAATTCCATCGCGCGCGAGGTTCGCCGCAAGCTGAAAACCGCGTCAGTCTTCCTGATAGGTGTCTGAGATGCCTAGATTCTGATCGCCTCTGAGGTGTCTTGAGGTGTTTCGCTGGCGGCGTTCCCCTGAATCTTTCGCGAACAACCGCGCACATGCGCAGTTGTCGTCGATC
>Ga0070710_10000731_pt1 | contig 15639 bp, 17 predicted proteins | sample LARL52metaG_FD_65454 | JGI IMG/M metagenome (GOLD analysis project Ga0070710, IMG submission 65454) | Corn, switchgrass and miscanthus rhizosphere microbial communities from Kellogg Biological Station, Michigan, USA - LAR L5-2 metaG | ecosystem: Host-associated > Plants > Roots > Rhizosphere ... | reverse complement strand
GGCTCAAACGCCACCGTGCCGTGGCCACCCGCTACGACAAACTCGCCGTCCGCTACGAAGCCGCCGTCCACATCGCCGCGATCAACGAATGGCTCTGACCGACTTCGATACAGGCCCTAGCCCATGTTCTTGCAGGTGGGCGGTGGCAGCGGGTTCAGCGGGCTGCACGGCCAACCCGACGTCTGCGGCGGGGGCGTGGTGGTCTCCGCCGGTGGGGGTGGCGGGGCCTGGTTCGTCTGGGCCGGGGGCGGAGTGGCGGTCTTCTTCGGCGGTTGCTGCGCCGCCGGGGCCGAGTTGGAGCTCGGGGGTTCGCTGGAAGGAGAGGTCGAACTCTCCGAAGGCGAGCTCGACGCGGAGTTCGGGGTCGATCTGATCCAGGTGGAGGCGGGTGTCCGGGTCAGCGGGGCTTCGTCGGACACGCCGTGGATCGCCATTCCCACCAGCACCCCGAGCAACGCGGACCCGAGCACGGCGGAACCACCCGCGGCCCACAGTGCGCGCACAGAGTCCTCCTTGATGCTCACGGTTGGAAGTCAGGCGATTACGCTCCTTGCACATTACCGGCTGGTCCGGTCGCAGGAGAACGTTCACCTGGATGCCTTATCGGCTCCTTGATGTCCCCGGTTGAGTGATCGCTGTCACTGATCTGTGATCCGGGCGAGTACCAAACTGGCCCCGGAAAGGCTTGCGACCAGCACGGTTCCGGTCAGATGCCACGTCGGAGCGTCACCCGTGCAGGTGAACACCTCGGTGAAGCGCGCTGAGGAGCAGGTGACGAACGGAACTGAGGAAAGGGCGATGGAGGCGGCCGCCACGCCGCCCAGCAGAGCGGAGCCGAAAGTGCGCATCAGCGGGAATGCGGCGTTGGCCGTGCCCACTGCCGCGATGGCGAAGAGGAGCGGCACGGGTCTGGGGAAGAGGCCCGTCAGGGCGCAGCCGACCATCAGGACACCGAGCACGGCCTGGCCAACCCTCGCCTGCGTCGCCACGGGCAGGACCCTAACAACTCCGTAAGGACTTTTCGGTCCGGTTTGGACCAGTATTTTCGGTATGCCGCAACGTCGAATTCCGGTCCCCGTCGCCGTCGTGCTGGTGGTCGCGCTCGGAGTCGGGTTGTACCTGTTCCAGCCGTGGCGACTGCTGACGGTCCGCGAAACGCACGAAGCGCTGCTCGTGCCCACGTCGACGCCGTTGCCGACGTCTTCCGAGGTTGCGCCTGTCGTGGAATCGCCCAGGGAGGTCGCGGCGGGTGAGTGGCGGTCGCTTGAGCACGCGACCACCGGTAAGGCGAGTCTGATCAAGCTGCCGGGTGGCGCGTACTCGGTGCAGTTCGCCGCACTCGACACCAGCGATGGGCCTGACCTGCACGTTTACCTTTCACCGCACGCTGCGGACGCGCCGGAGAAAAGCTTTGGTCAGGGATTTACCAGTCTTGGCAAGTTGAAGGGAAATCGTGGCGACCAGGTGTACGAAATTCCCTCGGGTCTGGATGTGTCGTCAATTCGGAGTGTGGTGATCTGGTGTCAGCGCTTCTCCGCGGGCTTCGCCGTAGCACCGCTGGAACAAGCCTGAAACATCTGATTCGGACCTGCTCTCTTCGCACTATTGACTTTTCTGGTCTAGACCAAATAATCTCAACGCAGGACACAACATCGTCCCTTGCCGATGGGCGTGCGGAAGCCCCGTCGGTGAGGAGCACGGCTCACTGGGTGGGCCTTCTGCCGGCGGTGACGCGACTCCAACTCTCCCCGGAGCCGCGTCACCGCCGGTGGCGTTTTAGGCTGGATCGTGCACACCCGGACCGTGGCGATCCACTACGTGCGCGCGGCACTGCGCGCGTGCCCGTCGCCGTCCGAGGTGCTGGCCGGTGCGGGCATTCCGGCGAGTCTGCTCGCGGACGACCGGGCGCGGGTCACGCCCGCCCAGTACACGAAGTTCATCCAGACGCTGTGGGAAGTGCTCGACGACGAGTTCATGGGGTTCGGGCCGCGGCCGTCGAAGCGCGGCACGTTCGCGATGATGTGCCTGCTGGCGGTGCACTGCCCGGACCTCGAGTCGGCGTTGCGGCGGGGGCTCGCGTTCTACGCGTTGTTCGACGAGCCGGTGCACCTGTCGCTGGCGGACGGTCGCTTCTCGCTGGAGGTCCCCGGCGATCCGGATCATTTCCTGACGGAGTCGCTGCTCGTGCTGTGGCACCGGTTCTCGTCGTGGCTGATCGGGCGGCGGATTCCGTTGCGGGAGGCGGAGTTCGGTTATCCGGAACCGGCGCACGCCGCCGAGTACCACCTGATCTTCGGGTGCCCGCTGGCGTTCGACGCGCCCGCCACCGCGATCTCGTTCGACCCGAGGTTCCTGCGCATGCCGGTGGTGCAGGACGAGGCGGCGCTGCGCCGGTTCCTGCGGCACTCGCCCGCGGAGTTGTTGTCGCGCCGGGACTACGGTGCGGACACGGCCGGGCACGTGCGCCGGTTGCTCGGCAGCGGGGTGAGCGGGCTGGAGGCCGTCGCGGCACGGCTGGGTGTCTCGGCGCCCACGTTGCGGCGGCGGCTGGCCGCGGAGGGAACGTCGTTCCGCGAGGTGCGCGAGCAGCTGTTGCGCGACCAGGCGGTGGCGTCGCTGGTGCGCGGCGGTGAGTCGGTGGAGGAGCTGGCGCTGCGCCTCGGGTTCTCCGAGGCGAGCGCCTTCCACCGGGCCTTCAAGCGGTGGACCGGGTCCTCCCCCGGCTCCTACCGCGCCTAATTAGAAGCTGTCGCGCTCCCGCAGCGAGGCCGGCGGCCGGAACCGTTCCCCGTAGGTGTCCGCGAGGTAGTCCGCCCGCTCCACGAACGCCTGCACGCCGTAGGAGTTGATGAACTGCAACGTGCCACCGCTCCACGGCGCGAACCCGAACCCGAAGATCGAGCCGACGTTCGCGTCGGCGACCGAGGTCAGCACGCCCTCGTCCAGGCACCGCACGGTTTCCAGCGCCTGCACGAACAGCAGCCGGTCCCGCACGTCCTGCTCGCAGACCCCGGCGTCGGCCTTCACGTACCGGGTGGTCAACTCGGGCCACAGGAACTTCCGGCCGCCCTCCGGATACTCGTAGAAGCCCGCCCCGCCGGCCTTCCCGGTGCGCCCCAGCGACACCATCTCGCGGATGAGGTCGTAGGCCGGACTGTCCGACACCAGCGACGGGTCGTCGGCGAGCGTCTGGTCGTGGATCTTCAGCTGCAACGACAGCGTCACCTCGTCCGACACCGCCAGCGGGCCGACGGCCATGCCCGCCTTGCGCGCCACGTTCTCGATCAACGCCGGCGCCACGCCCTCGGACAGCATGGTGATCGCCTCGACCACGTACGTGCCGAACGTCCGCGAGGTGTAGAAGCCGCGCGAGTCGTTGACCACGATCGGCGTCTTGCCGATCTGCCGGACGTAGTCGAGCGCCCGCTGCAACGTCTCCTCGGACGTCTGCTCGCCGCGGATGATCTCGACGAGCCGCATCTTCGGCACCGGTGAGAAGAAGTGCAGGCCGATGAACCGCCCGGCGTCCGGGACCGCCGCGGCGAGCCCGGTGATCGGCAGCGTCGAGGTGTTGGACGCGATCACCGCGTCCGGCAGGGCCTGCGCCTCCGCGGCGGCCAGCACCTTGTTCTTCAGCTCGCGGTTCTCGAACACCGCCTCGATGACCAGGTCGCAGCCCGCGAGGTCGTCGTCGGAGTCGGTCGGGGTGATGCCTTCCAGGCCCCCAGCGCCCTTCTGGGCCGCTTCGAGCGTCACGTCCTTCAGGACCACCTCGATGCCGGCCTTGGCGGACACCTCGGCGATTCCGGCGCCCATCATGCCCGCGCCCAGCACACCGAGCTTGGCCACCCGACGACCTGAAGACGACGCACGGCCGTTGACCTCGTTGAGGTTGAACCAGAACGCCGTGATCATGTTCTTGGAGACCTGACCGGAGGCCAGTTCCACGAAGTAGCGGCCCTCGATCTTCAGCGCCGTGTCGAAGTCGACGTAGGCACCCTCGACCGCCGCCGCCATGATCTTCTCCGGCGCCGGGTAGGCCCCGTGCGACTTCTTGCGCAGCACCGCGGGAGCCGCGCCCAGCAGCCCGTAGCTGTTGGGGTCGCCGAACTTCAGGTCCGGCACGCCCGCGCCCTGCACGTCCCACGGCTGCACCGGCGCCGGGTTCGCCTTGATCCACGCCCGTGCCTCGGACAGCAGCTCCTCGCGCGTCTCCACGAGCTGGTGCACGATTCCGGCCTGCAGCGCGCGTTCCGGCCGGAGTTGCTTGCCCTCCATGAGCAACGGCAACGCCTTCTGCACGCCCAGCAGCCGCACCATGCGCGTCACGCCACCGCCGCCGGGCAGCAGGCCCAGGGTGGCTTCCGGCAGGCCGACGCGGATGCCGTCGTCGTTCAGCACGATCCGGCGGTGCGAGGCCAGCGCGATCTCGAACCCGCCGCCCAGCGCGGAACCGTTGATCGCCGCCACGACCGGCTTGCCGAGCTTCTCCAGCCGCCGCAGCTGCGACTTGAGCTCCTCGACGCCCTCCAGCGCCAGGGCCGCGTTCTCCGGCGTGATCGCGATCAGCACGTTGAGGTCGCCACCGGCGAAGAACGTCTTCTTGGCGGACGTGATGATCACACCGGTGATCTCGTCGCCTTCGAGCTTCGTGACGGCGTCGCCCATGAGCTCGCGGTACTCGTCGTTCATGACGTTGGCGGAGCCGGACATGTCCATCGTCAGGGTGACGATGCCGTCGGAGTCCTTGTCGTAGTGGAACGTGCCCGAGGAATTAGACACAGCTAGACCCTCTCGATGATCGTCGCGATGCCCATGCCGCCGCCCACGCACAACGTGGCGAGGCCGCGGCGCAGGTCCCGGCGCTCCAGCTCGTCCAGCAGCGTCCCGAGGATCATGCAGCCGGTCGCGCCCAGCGGGTGGCCGAGCGCGATCGCGCCACCGTTGACGTTGACCTTGTCCTCGGGGATGTCCATGTCGCGCAGGAACTTCAGCACGACCGACGAGAACGCCTCGTTGACCTCGAACAGGTCGATGTCCTCGACCGAGAGCCCGGCCCTGTCCAGCGCCTTGCGCGCGGACGGCGCCGGACCGGTGAGCATGATCGTCGGTTCGGTGCCGACCACCGCGACGGAGACGATCCGGGCCCGCGGCGTCAGTCCGAGCGCCCTGCCCGCGGCCGCCGACCCGATCAGCATCGCCGCCGCGCCGTCGACGATCTGCGACGAGTTGCCCGGCGTGTGCACGTGGTCGATGCGCTCGACGGTGGGATAGCGGTCGATCGCCACGGTGTCGTAGCCGAGGTCGCCGTGGAACTGGAAGCTGGGCTTCAACCGCCCCAACGACTCCACAGTGGACTCAGGACGGATCGTCTCGTCCTCCTTGAGCACCACCGTGCCGTTCTGGTCGACCACCGGCACGACCGAGCGCTCGAAGAACCCGTTCTTCTGCGCCTCGAACGCGAGCGCGTGCGACCGCGCGGCCCACGTGTCGACGTCCGTGCGGGAGAAGCCCTCCAGCGTCGCGATCAGGTCGGCCGACACGCCCTGCGGCACGAACGACAGGTCGAAGTTCGTCTGCGGGTCGATCGCCCACGCGCCACCGTCGGACCCCATCGGCACGCGCGACATCGACTCGACGCCGCCCGCCACCACCAGGTCCTCGAACCCGGAGGCGACCTTGGCGGCGGCCAGATTGACCGACTCCAGGCCGGACGCGCAGAAGCGGTTGAGCTGCACCCCCGCCGGCCGCTGGTCCCACCCGGCGGCCAGGACGGCGGTGCGGGCGATGTCGCCGCCCTGCTCGCCGAGCGGTGACACCACGCCGAACACGACGTCGTCCACCGCGGAGGTGTCGAGGGAGTTGCGTTCGGACAGCGCGCGCAGCACCCCGGCGGCCAGCGCGACGGGCCTGACGCTGTGCAGCGACCCGCGCTTGCCCTTGCCGCGCGGCGTGCGCACCGCGTCGAAGATCAAGGCTTCGCTCATGGCACCCACGCTAGGACCGCGGGGCGGAGCTGGCCATGACCGTGAAGGGTGACCGATTAGCTCACCCGGAACTCCATCTGTTCCGGGTCGTCCGACTCGGTGAACCCGAGGCGCCGGTAGAGGCGCCGCGCGGGCAGGTTGTCCTCCCACACGCGCAGCCGCACGACCTTCCAGCCCTCCGCGGCCGCCCACGTGAGCACGGCGCTGACCAGCGCTTCTCCCAGCCCGCGGCCGCGATGCGACTCCCGCACCCACATCGAGTACAGGCACAGCCCGCCGGGCTCCGCGGTGGCGGCGACCAGGCCGGCGGGGCCGGGGTCGAGCGCGACGAGCTTCAGCCCTTCCGCCGCCCGCGCCCGCCACTGGTCCTCGCCGAACTCCTGCTCGCGGGCGAGCGTCGACCCGAACTCCTCGGGATCGCTGCCCAGCGCTTCCAGGCGGATGTCACGCCACAGCCGCCACTCGTCCGGCGTGACCTGATGGATCTGCATGCCGTGCAGTCTGGACGACCGGGGTGGGATTTTCGCTCACTTTTTCGGGCGACGGCCTGGCGCGCCGGTCATGGCGTGGATCACTGCCCGGTGGTTGTGTGGACCGCATGGCAGAGCGTCGATCGCGGTGGATGGACAGCGACCTGGACCAGTTGCGCCGGCTCGCCCGCGCGTTCATGGAGAAGGAGGTCGCGCCGCACCGGGAACGCTTCGCCGAGCAGAAGCAGGTCGACCGGGACCTGTGGCGCAGGGCGGGCGACCTCGGCCTGCTGTGCCTGAGCATCCCCGAGGCGTACGGGGGCGGCGGCGGCACGTTCGCGCATGAGGCCGTTCTGCTCGAAGAACAGGCGCGCGCCGGTGACAGCGCCTGGGGCAACAGCGTGCACAGCGGGATCGTCGCCCACTACCTCAACTCCTACGGCTCCGAGGAGCAGAAGCGGCGCTGGCTGCCCAAGCTCGCGTCCGGCGAGTACGTCGGCGCGATCGCGATGACCGAACCCGGCGCGGGGTCGGACCTCCAGGGCATCCGCACGAAGGCCGTCCGGGAGGGCGACGAGTACGTCATCAACGGCTCGAAGACGTTCATCACCAACGGCGTGCAGGCCGACCTGGTGATCGTCGTCGCGAAGACCGACCCGGCGCAGGGCGCGCAGGGCATCTCGCTGATCGTCGCGGAGAGCGGTGCCGAGAACGACGTCCGGCGCGGCCGCGTGCTCGACAAGGTCGGCATGAAGGGGCAGGACACCGCCGAGCTGTTCTTCGACGACGTGCGCGTGCCCGTCGCGAACCTGCTCGGCGAGCAGGAGGGGCTCGGGTTCGTCCAGCTCATGCAGCAGCTGCCGCAGGAGCGCCTGATCATCGGCGTGTGCTGCATCGCGGGCATCGAGGCGGCCGTCGACGTGACGCTGAAGTACGTGAAGGAGCGCACGGCGTTCGGCAAGGAGCTGATCAAGTTCCAGAACACGCGGTTCAAGCTCGCCGAGTGCGCCACGGAGGCGGCCGTGACCAGAGCGTTCATCGACGAGTGCATCGAGAAGCACCTGCGCGGCGAACTGGACGTGCCGACCGCGGCGATGGCGAAGTGGTGGGCCAGCGACCGGCTGGGCAAGGTCGTCGACGAGTGCGTGCAGCTGTTCGGCGGCTACGGCTACATGAACGAGTACCCGATCGCACGTGCCTGGTCCGACGCCCGCGTGCAGCGGATCTACGGCGGCACGAACGAGATCATGAAGGAAATCATCGCGAGGTCCCTGTGACCACTTCTGGGACTGGGCCTCTGGCCGGACTTCGCGTCGTCGAGCTCGCCGGCCTCGCGCCCGCGCCGTTCGGCTGCATGGTGCTCGCCGACCTCGGGGCCGAGGTGATCCAGGTGCACAAGCCGGGAAGCCGTCCGACCGTGCCCGGTGACTTCCTGACCCGCAACCGGCGCTCGGTCGCGATCGACACCCGCAGGCCCGAGGGCGCCGACCTGGTGCTGCGGCTGGTCGAACGCTCGGACGTGCTGGTGGAGGGCTTCCGGCCGGGTGTCACCGAACGGCTGGGCATCGGTCCGGCGCAGTGCCTCGCGCGCAACCCGCGCCTCATCTACGGGCGCATGACCGGCTGGGGCCAGGACGGGCCCCTGTCGGACCGGGCCGGCCACGACATCAACTACATCGCCGTCGCGGGCGCGCTGGAGCCTCTCGGACGCGCCGGTGGGCCGCCGTCGTTCCCGATCAACCTGCTCGGCGACTTCGGCGGGGGAGGGCTGCTGCTGGCCGTCGGCGTGCTCGCGGCCCTGTACGAACGGGAGCGCTCCGGGCGCGGCCAGGTCGTCGACGCGGCGATGGTCGACGGGGCGGCGCTGCTCACGACGTTCCTGCACGGGATGCGGTCCGCGGGCATGTGGTCGGGCGGGCGCGGCGAGAACCTGCTCGACGGCGGCGTGCCGTTCTACGACGTCTACGAGGCCGCGGACGGGAAGTACGTGGCCGTGGGCGCGCTGGAGGAGAGGTTCTACGCCGATCTGGTGCGCGTGCTGGGCCTGGAGGACGCGCCGTCGCGCAACGACCCGGCGAACTGGCCTGACCTGCGGGAACGCATCGCGGCGGCGGTGAAGACCCGTTCCAGGGACGAGTGGGCCGACCTCGCGCGGGACACCGACGCGTGCCTGGCACCCGTGCTGACCCCGGCCGAGGCGGCGCGGCATCCGTACAACGCGGCACGGGCTGTATTCGTGGACGTCTCCGGCTCGCCGCACCCGGCGCCGGCGCCCCGCTTCGACCGCACTCCCGCGTCGGTTCCGGCGGCTCCGGTTTCGACCGGCGCGAACACCGGGGAAGTGCTTGCCGACATGGGTGTGGCGGACGCGCAAATTATGGAACTGCGTCGGTCAGGAGTTATTGGATGAATGCTCGGGTGCGCATTAATGGGGACACGATGGAGTGACAGAGCGTGATGCCGGGTGGTCGGCATCCGGGTGAGGCTCGGTGCAACAGTGGCTGGTCCAAGCTGTGGGATGCGAGGGTGTCCGTGTTCACCTCGTGCCCAGGACATCGGCGCTGGACATCGGCCCCTTTAGCCGCCATTCGGGTGACATTCCCCGTCGCGCAGGCGTGCGTGGCTGGTGGATCCTGAACCCAGTTGGGCGTGGTCGTTGTTCATCACACGGGTGAATGAGGGACCATGTCGGGTGACACGGGCGGTCCGCCGCCTCACCTGTGACCGACATGGACGGAGAGGTACCTGTGAACCTCAAGAAGGTGCTAGTGCTGGCGGGCGTCGCGCTGGTGCTGTTCCTCCTGATCACCCGGCCCCAGGAGTCCGCTGGCGCAGTCCAGACGGTGCTGGGCTGGCTGAGGCAGGGCGCAGAGTCGATCATCACCTTCATCAGGAGCCTCTTCGGGACGGCCACTCCGATCAGCTAGTGACACTGGGTGATCCTCGGCCATTCGCGTTGAGCCGTACGGGTGGAATGAGGCCAATCACGCACTGGTAACGGGTGTTCTGGGGATTCAGGGTCTGGTGATTGTCAGACCTACCGAATACCTTCCGCTGCAATGGCCGATCCCCGACCGACGAGGAGGCATGGATGGTCGAGGACTCCGGGGTCCACGAGCTGTTGAAGCAGTGGGCGGCTGAACGGTCTGATGACGCAGAGATGCAGGAGGTGAACCGGATCAAGAACGCGTGGCTCGCGGAGGCTCCCCCCTCGGCGCCCGGCATTCCCGTGCAGCGGGGAGGCAACAAGGGCGGGTCGCGTGGCTTGGTCAAGGTCGACTCGGCGGATCCGGCCTACGTGGCCGCGATGCGCAAGCGGGCGCCGGAGGCACCCGAGGCACTGCTCGCTGCCGCGGCGAGCTACTGGCAGCTGGTGGGCGACGTCGCCGAGGCCGAGCAGTGGTGGGACGCGGGCATCAGCCCGTTGGACCAGCGCGCGCTCGACTACCGCGCGGCCGGGCTCACTCCTGCCGACCTCGGACGGCGCTTGGGGCCGATGACGGTTCTCCAGCACCTTCGCCGCGGTTCCGCCGCTGCCTGGTGCGTCGCACGTCTGCAGAGGCAGCGCCGGGACGGCGTGGCGTAGAACGAACAACGGGAGAGGTGTACTCGCGGAACGCGCTCGCGGGAGTTCGTTCCACGGTGCCTTGTGGGGGCCGAGCCCCCACACCCCAGCCGGGGGCAAGCCCCCGGACCCCCAACCGGGTCCGGCCTCCTGACGAGGAGGCCCCTACCCGAGCGGATCCCTGAACGGGTTGGCCTCCAGCCGGAGGCCCTGCCCAAGTAGTCTGGAGGTCGTGCGCGGCCTCCTCACCCCCCAGCGAATCTTGATCGGGCTCGGTTGCCTGGTCGCTCTGATCGCCTGTTGCGGGCTCGCGTACTGGCAGTGGCAGCGCTTCGAGTCCGCCAGCGGCACGTTCCAGAACCTCGGTTACGTGCTCCAGTGGCCGCTCTTCGGCCTCTTCCCGGCCTTCATGGTGTGGCGCTTCCGCCGCTTGGCGCGCCAGCGCCGTGACGAGCCTCTCTCCGCACCGGAGCCGGTTGGACCCGCCGCGCCGCCGGTGACTACCGTTGACGCCGTCAAACCCGCGCCTGTCGAGCACTTCGACGACGAAGAAGACGCGGAGCTCGCGGCCTACAACCGCATGCTCGCGGACCTCAACGCGCGGGACGGTCGGTGAACGAAGGCGGGCAGATGAAGGGTGCGTTGACCCGGTTCCGGGTCATGGCTTACGTGGTCGGTGTCTTCCTGCTGCTGTTGTGCGTGGCGATGGTGCTCAAGTACGCCGCGGACATGGGCCAGTTCATGAAGGTCGTCGGCCCGGTCCACGGCTTCCTCTACGCCATCTACCTGGTGATTTCCGTCGACCTGGCGCTGAAGCTGCGCTGGTCGATGAAGGGCACCGCCCTCGTGCTGCTCGCCGGGACGATCCCGTTCCTGTCGTTCTGGGCGGAGCGCAAGGTGGTCGAGAAGACGGCGCAGGGCGTGCCGCTGTGACGTTTGGCCTGCTAGCGTCTGGGGCTACCAACTGAACACGGCCGTCGATGTCGCGCGGGAGAGCTCCCTTCAGCGGGAGCGCCGAAGGAGCAACTCCTCCCCGGAATCTCTCAGGCACAGATACCGCACGACGAAGGCAACTCTGGAAAGCAGGCCATCGGCCTCGCCCACGGTGCAAGCCACTGAAGGTGGCGAAGCTCTCAGGCTCATGACAGAGGGGGAGGCTGCTCAGGAAGAGGAGTCTCCGATGGACCGTGTCATTCTTCTGTTGCCTCAGTCGGCCTCGTCCGGCTCTTCGGCGCACCCTGGAGGAGCGTTCTGATGTCCCGCCTCACGCCTCTGAACGCCGAGCACGAGCAGCTCGGCGCGATGTTCACCGACTTCGCGGGCTGGCGGATGCCGCTGCGCTACTCCAGCGAGCTCGCCGAGCACCACGCCGTGCGCACCACCGCGGGCCTGTTCGACCTCACGCACATGGGTGAGATCGTGCTGACCGGACCGCAGGCCGGCGAGACGCTCGACCACGCGCTGGTCGGCCACATCTCGGCGCTCGCGGTCGGCAAGGCGCGCTACACGATGATCACGCAGGTCGACGGCGGCGTGATCGACGACCTGATCGTGTACCGGTTGGGCGACGAGGAGTTCATGGTCGTCGCGAACGCCTCGAACGCCCAGGTGGTCGCCGACGCCCTGGTCGAGCGCGCGGCCGGGTTCGACACCGTCGTGACCGACAGGTCGACGGACTACGCGTTGATCGCGATCCAGGGCCCGAAGTCGGTCGAGATCCTGTCCGGGCTGACCGACACCGACCTCTCGACGGTCAAGTACTACGCGTCCTACCCGTCGAAGGTCGCGGGCGTCGACGCGCTGCTGGCCCGCACGGGTTACACGGGCGAGGAGGGCTTCGAGCTCTTCGTCGCGCCCGCCGACGCCGCCGCGGTGTGGAACGCGCTGCTGTCCGCGGGTGAGGCGCACGAGCTCAAGCCGTGCGGTCTCGGCTGCCGCGACACGTTGCGCCTCGAAGCCGGAATGCCCTTGTACGGCAACGAGTTGACCGCCTCGCTGACCCCGTACCACGCGAACCTCGGCCGCGTCGTGAAGCTCGACAAGCCCGGCGACTTCGTGGGCCGCGACGCGCTGACGAAGGTCGCGGAGTCCGGTGTGGACTCGGTCCTGGTCGGGCTGAAGACGCCGGAGCGCCGCGCCCCGCGGCACGGTTACGCGGTGCTGAACGGCGACGAGGTGGTCGGCGAGGTCACCTCGGGCGCCCTGTCCCCGACGCTCGGCTACTCGGTCGCCATGGCCTACGTGACGAAGGACAGTGCCGAGCCCGGCACCCAACTGCTGGTGGACGTCCGCGGCAAGAAGCAGCCGGTCGAGGTCGTCGCACTTCCGTTCTACAAGCGCGCCAAGTAGGGAGTTCTTCCAGATGTCCGACCAGTTCAACGCCTCCCTCGCGGAGTACGACCCGGAGGTAGCCGAGGCGGTCGCCGCCGAGCTGGCGCGCCAGCAGGGCACCCTCGAGATGATCGCCTCGGAGAACTTCACCCCGGTCTCGGTGCTGCAGGCCCAGGGCTCGGTGCTGACCAACAAGTACGCCGAGGGCTACCCCGGCCGCCGCTACTACGGCGGCTGCGAGCACGTCGACGTCGTGGAGCGCCTCGCCATCGAGCGCATCAAGTCGTTGTTCGGCGCGGGTTTCGCCAACGTGCAGCCGCACTCGGGCGCCCAGGCCAACGCGGCCGCGATGTTCGCGCTGCTGCAGCCGGGTGACACGATCCTGGGCCTGGACCTCGCGCACGGCGGTCACCTGACCCACGGCATGCGCATCAACTTCTCCGGCAAGCTCTACAACGTCGTGGCGTACCACGTGTCCGACACGGACGGCCGCGTCGACATGGCCGAGGTCGAGCGCCTCGCCGAGGAGCACCGGCCGAAGCTGATCGTCGCCGGCTGGTCCGCGTACCCGCGCCAGCTGGACTTCGCCGAGTTCCGCCGCATCGCCGACTCGGTCGAGGCCTACCTGATGGTCGACATGGCCCACTTCGCCGGTCTGGTGGCCGCGGGCCTGCACCCGTCGCCCGTCCCGCACGCGCACGTCACGACGACCACGACGCACAAGACCCTCGGCGGTCCGCGCGGCGGCGTGATCCTGTCGAACGACGCCGACATCGCCAAGAAGATCAACTCGGCGGTGTTCCCCGGCCAGCAGGGCGGCCCGCTGGAGCACGTGATCGCGGCCAAGGCCGTGGCGTTCAAGCACGCCGCGTCCCCCGAGTTCGCCGACCGCCAGCGCCGCACCCTGGAGGGCTCGAAGATCCTCGCCGACCGCCTGTCCCAGCCGGACGTGGCGGCCGCGGGCGTGAAGGTCCTGACCGGCGGCACCGACGTCCACCTGGTCCTCGTCGACCTGGTGAACTCGGAGCTCGACGGCAAGCAGGCGGAGGATGTCCTGCACCGAATCGGCATCACGGTCAACCGCAACGCCGTTCCGAACGACCCGCGCCCGCCGATGGTCACCTCCGGCCTGCGCATCGGCACGCCGGCGCTCGCCACCCGCGGCTTCGGCGAGGTGGACTTCACCGAGGTCGCCGACGTGATCGCGGAGGCGCTGAAGCCGGGCGCGGCGATCGACGAGCTGCGCGCCCGCGTCGAGGTGCTGGCGGCCAAGCACCCGCTCTACTCGACGCTCTGACCCGCGTGAGGGGAAAAGGGGGCCTGCGGGTCCCCTTTTTCGCTGCTCAGGGCACTGTCAGAGCTGCTGGGTAGGGTGAGTTGCGAGGGGTTTCCCGGCCAGGGGGACCCCTGCGCGAGCGCGGCCGGGCGGCCCGCCTCCACCGTCCACACCCGACCGGTGCGTTGATCGCCGAGCACCGTCTCCGCGGCCACGGCGACCTCGTCCGGCGCCGCCAGCGCCAGTCCCGCGGCCGCGAGTTCCGATCGGTACGCCGCCACCGCCCTCGTGTCGACCAGGCCGGGGCACAGCGCGTTGATCCGGAAGCCGGGCCGGGTCTGCGCCACGGACCGCACCAATCCGATCTGGGCGTGCTTCGCCGTCCCGTAGTACACGTCGGGGGAGCCGGTCAGCCCGGCGATGCTCGCCACCACCAGCACCGAGCCGCCGCTCATCACGTTCGTGCACGCGGCCACGCCGTAGACCGTGGCGTCGAGGTTGACCCGCATGGTGTCGCGATAGCCCGAGACGCTGAAGGCGCGCGGTCCGGCCATGCCCGCGTTGAACACCGCGAGGTCGAGCCCGCCGAACCGGTCGACCGCGGTGGCGACGGCGTTCTCGTTGGCCTCGAACGAGCGCACGTCCGTGAGGACGAAGTGGCTGCCGCGTTCCCCACCCGGATCGACGTCGGCGACCACGACGTCGTCACCCCTGGCGACCAGCCGTCGCACGATCGCCGCGCCGATGCCGTGCGCGCCACCAGTGACGAGCGCGATCATGTCGCCGGCGTGATGTGCAGGCCGTTGATGCGCAGACCGGCTCGGTGCATCACGAACCGGGCGTAAAGCCGTTGCACCAGAACGAGAAGCACGAGCAGCATGACCAGCAACGCGTCGTCGAGCGCGGGCACGAGGTCGATCGGCAACGTCAGCGCCATGGACACCCGCACCGCCGTGTCCGCGAGGAACATCACGCCCCAGATGGCCGTGACGCCGCGCAGAACCCGTTGCAGGGCGGGATACCTCTCCCAGTTCTCCGCCAGCGTCCGTTGCCGCTCCGGCGACAGCACCTGGTTCGCGAGCGAGTAGACCAGCGGCTTCTTGGCGAGCGACAGGCTGCCGAGCAACAGCAGTCCGAACGCCGCGGTGCCCCACGCCGCGCGCACCAGCAGCACGCGCGGCTCCCCGGTGACGAACGACATCGCGAAACCCAGTGCCACCGCGCCGAGCACGAACGCGTTCGTGCCGTTGATCCGCCGTTCGGTGATCACGGACTGCACCACGCGCAGGGCGGGTATGACGCCGCTGAGCACCAAGGCGGTTGTCTGGTCGACGCCGAGCGCACGGGCGCCGTAGTAGACGCCGGTCGGTACGAGTAGATCTACGGCGATTTTCTTGAGCACGGTTCCCCCTGCCGTACTGCGAGGTCGATCGCGATGACCACCTCGCTGGTGTAGGTGTCCAGGTCCACATCGGACCCGTCGCGCACGCGTTGCGCGGCCGCGTCGACGGCGGCGCGGATCAGCACCGCCATCGAGCGGGTGTCGAACTCGCGGAACTCCCCGGCGTCCTGGCCGGCCGCGAGCAGCCCGGCGAGGTCGGTGACGCTGACGTCCTGACTGGTGGTGCTCGTGTGCTGGGCGCCTTCGTCCGTGCGCAGGTGCGGGCCGATCGCGGTGAGCGCCGCGATCTCCCTCGGGTGCTCGCGCAGGTACCGCAGGTTCGACTCCAGGTACGCGCGGAGCTTGCCGCCCCACGTCTCCTGCGCGGCCATCGCCGGCGCCATGACCTGCGCCGCCGCCGTGAAAACGTCGATCACGACCTGTTTGAGCAGGTCGTTCTTGTCCGCGAAGTGGTAGGAGATCATCCGCGGGCTGCTCAGCCCGGCCCGTTCGGTGATCCGGGCGAACGTCGCGGCGTCGTAGCCCAGCTCGGCGATCGTCTCGATCGTCGCCCGCACGATCTGCGCTCGTCGCGCGGCCGTTTTGGCCGTGTACCCCACCGAACCCCC
>Ga0070710_10000729_pt1 | contig 15658 bp, 13 predicted proteins | sample LARL52metaG_FD_65454 | JGI IMG/M metagenome (GOLD analysis project Ga0070710, IMG submission 65454) | Corn, switchgrass and miscanthus rhizosphere microbial communities from Kellogg Biological Station, Michigan, USA - LAR L5-2 metaG | ecosystem: Host-associated > Plants > Roots > Rhizosphere ... | reverse complement strand
TCCTCGATGCGCAAGGGCGAGACGCTGATCGACACCGCGGTGACGCTCAACGCCATGCACCCGGACATCCTGGTGGTGCGGCATCACGCCTCCGGCGCGGTGGAACTGTTGGCGCGCAAGGTCGACGGTTCCGTGATCAATGCCGGCGACGGCGCGCACGAGCACCCGACCCAGGCGCTGCTCGATGCGCTCACCATCCGCCGCAACAAGGGCCGCATCGAGGGGCTCGTGATCGCGATCTGCGGCGACGTGCTGCATTCCCGTGTCGCGCGCTCCAACATTCTGCTGCTCAACACCATGGGCGCGCGAGTCCGCGTGGTGGCGCCCTCGACGCTCTTGCCGCCCGGCGTCGAGCGCATGGGCGTGGAAGTCGCGCGCGACATGCGCGAGGGCCTGAGCGGCGCCGATATCGTGATGATGCTGCGCCTGCAGCGCGAGCGCATGAACGGCTCGTTCGTGCCATCCACGGCCGAGTATTTTCATTACTTTGGCCTCGACCAGAAAAAGCTCGCCTATGCAAAGCCGGATGCACTGGTCATGCATCCCGGCCCGATGAACCGCGGCGTCGAGATCGACTCCATCGTCGCCGACGGCGCGCAGTCGCTGATCCGCGAACAGGTCGAGATGGGGGTCGCGGTGCGGATGGCGGTGCTCGACGCGCTCGCCCGCAACCTGCCGAACGCATGAGGCGGGCCATGCTGACCGAACGACGCCCGATCCTGCTCGCCAACGCCCGCATCATCGATCCCTCCCGGGATTTCGATGGCCCCGGCGACGTGCTGATCGCCGACGGTTTTGTCCGCGATCTGAAGCGCGGCATCGGCGCGGCCGGCGTGCCCGAGGGCACCGACGTCATCAATTGCGCGGGGAAGATCGTGGCCCCCGGCCTGATCGACATGCGCGCCTTCGTCGGCGAGCCCGGCGCAAGCCACCGCGAAACCTTCGCCTCGGCGAGCCAGACCGCCGCGGCCGGCGGCATCACCACCATCATCTGCCAGCCGGACACCTCGCCGGTGATCGACAATTCGGCGACGGTCGATTTCGTGCTGCGGCGGGCGCGCGACACCGCGATCGTCAACATCCATCCGATGGCCGCGCTGACCAAGGGTCTCGCCGGCCAGGAGATGACCGAGATCGGCTTGCTGAAAGCGGCCGGCGCGGTGGCGTTCTCGGATGGCGCCAAGAGCGTCACCAATGCGCAGGTGATGCGCCGCGCGCTGACCTATGCCCGGGATTTCGACGCGCTGATCGTCCACCACACCGAGGACCCCGACCTGGTCGGCGAAGGCGTCATGAACGAGAGCGAGTTCGCCGCCCGCCTCGGGCTGATGGGCATCCCCGATGCGGCCGAGGCCGTGATGCTGGAGCGCGACATGCGCCTCGTGGCGCTCAGTGGCGGCCGGTATCATGCGGCCTCGCTGTCCTCGATCGGCTCGCTGGAGATTTTGAAGCGCGCCCGCGATGCGGGGCTTGCGGTCTCGGCCTCGGTCTCGATCAATCACGTGACCTTGAACGAGAACGACATCGGCCCCTACCGCACGTTCCTGAAACTGTCGCCGCCGCTGCGCGGGGAAAGCGACCGCCGCGCACTGGTCGAGGCGCTGGCCTCGGGGTTGATCGACGTCATCATGTCCGACCACAATCCGCAGGACGTCGAGGTGAAGCGGCTGCCCTTCGCGGAGGCCGCGTTCGGCGCGGTCGGCCTGCAGACCATGCTGCCGGCGGGCCTGCGCCTGGTGCATAATGGCGAGATGGATTTCAAGGCGCTGATCCGGGCGATGTCGACGCGGCCGGCCGAAATTCTGGGCTTGCCCGGCGGAACGCTGCGCGCCGGCGCGCCGGCCGACGTCATCGTGATCGATCCCGATACGCCCTGGATCCTCGATCGTGCCGACCTGAAGTCACAGTGCAAGAACACGCCGTTCGACGAGGCCCGTTTCTCCGGCCGCGTGGTCCGCACCATCGTCGGCGGGCGGACGGTGTATGAGCATGTGTAATATGCAAACCAAAGAGCCGGTTTCGCCCCTGAGGAGCGGCGTCTTCGCCGCGTCTAGAAGGATGAGGCTCGCATCTCGGCCTCATGGTTCGAGACGCCGCGCAAGGGCGCGGCTCCTCACCAAGAGGGGCGACGGCGTTGGGAGTTCCACCGATGCCGCCTGAACTCGCCCTGCCGATCGCTTTCGTCATCGGCTATCTGCTCGGCTCGATCCCGTTCGGGCTGGTCCTGACCAGGCTCGCCGGCACGCAGGACCTGCGCTCGATCGGCTCCGGCAATATCGGCGCCACCAATGTGCTGCGCACCGGGCGCAAGGGGCTCGCCGCGGGAACGCTGATCGGCGACATGCTGAAGGGCACGGTCGCAGTCATCCTCGCGGGCTATCTCGGTGGCCCCACCGCCGCGATGCTGGCCGCGCTCGGCGCCTTTCTCGGCCACCTCTTCCCGGTCTGGCTCAAGTTCAAGGGCGGCAAAGGTGTCGCGGTCTATATCGGCATCCTGCTCGGCCTGTACTGGCCGGCGGCTGTGATGTTCTGCGCGCTCTGGCTCGCGACGGCTTTCACCAGCCGCTACTCCTCGCTATCAGCGCTGATGGCGAGCGTCATCACGCCGCCGTTGCTGTGGTGGTTCGGCCACAGCGCGCTGGCGCTGCTGTTCGCAGTTCTGACGCTGCTCCTGATCTTTATGCACCGCGAAAACATCAAGCGGCTGGTCGCGGGAACCGAGAGCAAGATCGGCGCCAAGAAAGCTGATGCAGTGCAGCGCGAGGATGATTCGAAAAGCCCTTGATGCGATTGCAAGACCGTAGCATCGACGTCTTCAATCCTGTGAACGATTGGGCTTATCCTGTTCGCAAGTTGGGGCCGGCGCTGGTGAAGGAGTTTTGCGCCTGTCATCCTGCGTGACGAACAGCGGTGACGTCAGATGAGCACGATCTTATCTTCTGTCGCGCATGGTGAGCACAGCCAGCGCGACGCCGCGCAGGCAGCCGCCGTGCCGGTGCGGACCGGCGCGAGCGCGCTGCTCGCCGCCACCGACATCTGGTCGACGCCGAGCGTCCCCTCAGCGCAGAGCGTCCCGGCAACGCCGACCGTGCCGGCAACGCAGAGTGTGCCGGCAACGCAGAGCGTAGCCGCAACCCAGATCGTGCCGGCAACGCAGAGCGAAAGCCACGCACCGTCCCCGGCCCCCGATCAAGCCGAAGTGCCCGCAGCCGCCCCGCCTCCGCGCGCGCGGCCGTCCGAGCTTCTGGCAAGAGCCAAGGCCGCCTGTTCGAGTGCGCAGCAGAGCGCCGAAGGCAAGACCGAATCCAAGACCGAACCGAAACCCGCATTGCAACCGCGCGCGGCCGAGGTCGCGGTGTGGCCGCCCCGAAAACTGTCGCTGGCCCTGCAAGGCGGCGGCACCTTTGCGGCCTTCACCTGGGGCGTGCTCGACCGCCTGCTGCAGGAGGCGGACCTTTCATTCGACGCCATCAGCGGCGCCAGCGCAGGCGCCGTCAACGCCACTCTTCTGGCCTGCGGCCTCGCCGAGGGCGGCCGCGAGCACGCCCGCGCGCTGCTCGCGCGCTTCTGGAACCGGACGGTGAACGGGACGTCGTTCCGCGCGCTGATGCTGATCGGCGCATTCGCGCCGGCCTCGACCTCGGTGTCGTTCGGGTCGGCGCTGCGGCTCTCGCCCATCGATCCGTTCGATCTCAATCCGCTGCGCCAGGAATTGGCCGACAACATCGATTTCACCGCCTTGCGCACCGCCGCGTGCCCAAAGCTGCTGATCGCAGCAACGCGCGTGCGCGATGGCCGGCCGCAGATTTTCCGCAATGCCGACATCACGGCCGACGTGCTGCTGGCATCGACCTGTCCGCCGCTGCTTCATGGCGCGGTCGAGATCGGCGACGAGGCTTTTTGGGACGGCAGCCACAGCGCCAATCCGCCGCTGCTGCGGCTGGTCCAGGAATCGGAATCCGCCGACCTCCTGGTCGTGCAGGCGACGCCTTCGCGCGACGATAGCGTTCCGGCCACCGCGGCTGCGATCGATCGCCGGCTCGACCAGATCGCCGCCAATGCGGCGCTGCAGGCCGAGATCGCGGCGATCGAGTGGGCGCGCGACCTCTCGACCTCGCTGCACCGCTTCCGGCTGCACCGGATCGCGGCCGAGGACGAGGTTGAGGGATTGGCGCAGCAGAGCGCCGCGGAGATCGATCGCAGCCTCATCACGCTATTGTGCGAGCGCGGTCATGCGGCGGCCGAGCGCTGGCTGCGGCAGGGCACGGAACAGGCGAGGCCAGCCGTCCCGGAACCCTGGGACTACGTCACCGCGGCGCTGCAGTCGTTCACGGCCCCGGCGCGGGTGTGACACCGACGGGAGAACGAGCGGACGCGCTCAGGTGATGAAACAAGCCCCCTTCCCCACGCCCTCAGGTTGCGTCATGCTGATACCGGGAGGCCAGCGTGGACGCGTTCAATCCGACCATCTTGCTCACAGAGGCCGAGCGGATCGACCATCTGCGGCTGATCCGCGCCGACAATGTCGGGCCGCGGACATTTCGTTCGCTGCTATCGCATTTCGGCAGCGCGCGCGCCGCGCTGGAGCGGCTGCCGGACCTCGCGCGGCGCGGCGGTGGCAGTGCGCGCATTCCGAGCGCGGATGACGCGCGCGCGGAGCTCGCGGCGGCCCAAGGGCTCGGCATCGGTTTGCTGGCGCCCGGCGAGGCCGGCTATCCGCCGCGGCTTGCGACCATCGAAGACGCGCCGCCGCTGCTTGGCGTGCGCGGCGCCACCCGGGCGCTGATGCGGCCGATGATCGCGATCGTCGGCTCGCGCAATGCATCGGCTGCGGGACTGAAGTTTGCGGGAAAGCTGGCGCGTGAACTTGCCGAGGCAGGCTTCATCATCGTGTCCGGTCTCGCGCGCGGCATCGACCAGTCGGCGCATCGCGCGAGCCTCGACGCCGGCACTGTCGCTGTGCTGGCCGGCGGTCACGACAAGATCTACCCGCCGGAGCACGAGAATCTGCTCGCAAGCATCCTCAGTACGGGAGCTGCGATCTCGGAAATGCCGCTCGGTCACGAGCCGCGGGCACGCGATTTTCCTCGCCGCAACCGCCTGATCTCGGGCTCAGCCCTCGGCGTCGTCATCGTCGAGGCCGCGCATCGCTCCGGCTCGCTGATCACGGCGCGCATGGCCGCCGAACAGGGCCGCGAGGTGTTTGCGGTGCCCGGCTCGCCGCTCGATCCCCGCGCCGCCGGCACCAACGACCTGATCAAGCAGGGCGCGACGCTGGTCACGGAGGCCGCCGACATCATCCAGGCGGTTGCCCCCATCATGGAACGGCCGCCCGCGCTCAGCCTGCGCGAGGATGACGACGACTTGCCCGCCTCCGATCCGCTGGCGGGCGAGCGCGAGCGGGTGGTCGACCTGCTTGGACCAACGCCGGTGCTGATCGACGATCTGATCCGCATGGCCGGCATCTCGCCCGCAATCGTGCGCATGGTGCTGCTCGAGCTTGAACTTGCCGGCCGGCTCGAACGCCATGGCGGCGGCATGGTCTCGCTGATCTAGATCAGGGGGCGGTCCTCCGATCGAACCGCATGCGCGCGCCTTCGATCTCGCCCTGGTGAATTTTCGCCCATTCGCCGAGCGCCATCACAGGCTTTGCCAGGCCGCGGCCGAGATCCGTCAGTTCATAATCGACCCGCGGCGGAATGGTCGGAAACACCGTTCGCGTGACCAGCCCGTCGCGCTCCAGCCCGCGCAGTGTCAGCGTCAGCATCCGCTGCGAGATGCCGCCGATCATGCGTTTCAGCTCATTGAAGCGCTTTGGCCCGTCATGGAGCATCATGATGACGAAGACGCTCCATTTGTCGCCGACCATCGACAGGATCGAAGCCACCCCGCGGCAATCCGCGTGATCGGGATGCGGCTGCTGCGGCAACACGGGCATTTCAGAGACAGGCACATTCATGTGCTCGGGTTTCATCCTTGTGCTCGGGTTTCAAAAATGTGCGTTCTTGCGGGGTTTTATGACAGTCACTCATATAGCGCCAGTTACAAACCGATACCACCAAGCCAAAGGGTGACCTCGATGAAGCTGCTCCATATCGACTCCAGCGTGCTCGGCCCGCATTCCGTCAGCCGAAAAGTGTCCGCCGCCATCGTCGAACGCCTCAAGCGGGCGACGCCGTCGCTGGAGTTGGCCTATCGCGACCTTACCACCGCACCGCTGGCGCATCTGTCGGGTCAGCATCTTGCCGCCGCGCAAGGCGCTACGGCGGAAGCCGCCTTGCAGGAGGATCTCACGGCCGGCCAAGCCGCGCTGGAAGAGTTTCTCGCCGCCGACATCGTGGTGCTCGGTGCGCCCATGTACAATTTCACCATCCCGAGCCAGCTCAAGGCCTGGATCGACCGCATCATGGTCGCGGGCAAGACCTTTGCATACGGGGCGAACGGACCGCAGGGGCTCGCCGGCAACAAGCGCGTGATCGTCGCGATCTCGCGCGGCGGATTTTATGGCGCGGGCACGCCGGCCGCGGCGCTCGAGCATCTCGAGACTTATCTGCGCGGCGTGTTCGGCTTCATCGGAGTGAGCCGGCTCGAATTCATTTCGGCCGATGGCATTCAGGTCGGGCCCGAGCATCGCGAGAAGGCGCTGACAAGCGCCCTCGAAGCGGCGACCAATCTCCACGCAGCCTAGGAAATCCTAAGCTGATCGGCCTGCCGTCTTTCGCGAGGCGGCAGGCCGGCATGTCTTGTCGTTCGTTCGGACGAGGCTAGAACCAGACTCCCTGTACGCCAAACAGGGTCGCCACGAGTGTGATCAAAAGTCCAAGTCCTGAAAACAGCGCGATCGAAATCAATTCATGAGTATCGGACGTGTCGGATGAGGCAGTCGATGCAGGACGCGAAACAATAAGGCGAGCGGCTTTCGACATTACGGACCCTCCAGGTCGGCGAATAAAAATCTCAGCCTGCAAGAAGGTCTGCCGAGCGGCGAGCAAGGTTCAACGCTTGCACAAAATACGTTCAAGGGAAGAACCGAAAAATCGGCGCAACCCCCGCGGCGCATCCGCGAGTGAACCCGCTGGCCTGCCGTGATTATTTCACGAAATGAATCGGACTAGGCGCGAAACACCGGGGCTCCCGCCGGTGCAGCGGTTGCGCCGCCATCGACAAAGAGTTCCGCACCCTGGATGTTGGACGCGTCGTCAGAGGCGAGAAACAGCACGGTTTTGGCAACCTCCTCCGGCTCGCCGATCCGCCCCAGCGGAATGACTCCAGAAATGCGTTTCTCGAAGACGGCGAACGCCTCCGGCGTCGGCGCCGCGCCATTCCAGATCGGCGTCCTCGACGCACCGGGAGAGACGACATTCACCCTGATGCCGCGCGGCGACAGTTCTGAAGCGAGGACACGCGCCATGGCGCGCACGCCGGCCTTGCTCGCGGCATAGGCCGCATAGCCGGGATTGCCGAGGCGCGAGATCACCGAACCGTTGAGAATGATCGAGGCGCCGTCATTGAGGTGCGGCAGCGCCGACTGCACCGTGAAGAACACCGCGGTGACGTTGGTGCGCAGCACGTCTTCGAACACCGCAAGGGAGCTTCCGCCGGCCGGCGTCCGCCCGGCAATGCCGGCGTTCGCGAACAGGACGTCGAACTTGCCGAGCTTGTCGGCCGCGGTGGCAATCGCCGCCCCGGTCGCGGCGATATCGGTGACGTCGGCTGCAAGCGTGAGGGCCTTGGGTCCGAGTTCATTTGCCGCCGCCGCGAGCGTGTCGCGGTTGCGGCCCGTGATCGCCACAACAGCGCCTTCCGCCACGAACAGCCGCGCGGTCGCCAGCCCGATGCCGCTGTTGCCGCCGGTAATCAACGCCGTCTTGTTCAAGAGTCTCACGACACCCTCCATGTGGTTGCATTATTAAACCAATTAGCTATCTAGTGGACATGGTTTAATGATGCAACTACACAAGCCCGTGATCAAGGGAGAGCGGATATGGTCAAGCGGACGAGCCTGGAGGGCGATGCCTGCCCGATCGCGCGGGCGCTGGACGTGATCGGCGACTGGTGGTCGCTGTTGATCATCCGCGATGCGTTCGTGGGCACGCGCCGCTTCGGCGAGTTCCAGAAAAGGCTGGGCCTCGCCAAGAACATCCTCAGCACGCGGTTGCGCGCGCTGGTCGATCGCGGCATTTTGGCGACGGCGCCGGCTTCGGACGGCAGCGCCTATCATGAATATGTGCTGACCCCGAAAGGCCGCGGCCTGTTCCCCGTGCTCGTGGCGCTACGCCAGTGGACCGAGCAGTTCGACGAGCGGCCGGAGGAAATTGCGACCCTGCTCGTCGATCGCAAAAACGGAAAACCGGTCAGGGCGCTCGCACTTTATTCTCAGGACGGACGCGCGCTTGGGGCCGAGGACACCACGCTAAAACCCCGGCCGGCCGCGCGCGGCGTCCGGCGGGTTCCAGCCTGACCGGCTGCTACGACAGCTTGCGCTTGCTGCGGACACGAAGGTGCTCTTCGGCTTCCATCTGGGTCATGCTGAGCAGATAAGCGAGCAGGTCAAGATGATGGCGTTCCGCCAACCGGGTGAGGCCCGGCAGGGTTTCCAAAATGAGCGCCACGGCCTCGTCCGGGCCATCGTCCCCTGCCAGTTCGTCGATCCGCGACCGCCGACCCTTGTGAAGAGGTACGCGCTTACTCTTTCGCGCTGCCTTTTTCAAAAAACTGTTCCGAATCCGCGTGGTACACAAAAATGCCCTCAAAAAGGGTGCAACCGGAGGGAGGTGCTCTGCAACTCCTTAGAGAGGAAGTGCGCTCTTGAAAACCCAATTTCAACATCTGTCGATTTGACAGGCGCCACCTATACACCCATGTTCGGGTTAGCAGGGCCGACGCGAATCCCGCGGAATCGGCCTCATTTTTTCCCGTAAGTCACTGGAACTACATGAATATCGTCATCGTGGAGTCGCCGGCCAAGGCCAAGACGATCAACAAGTATTTGGGCTCGTCCTACGAGGTTCTGGCCTCTTTCGGTCATGTCCGCGACCTCCCGGCCAAAAATGGTTCGGTCGATCCCGACCACAATTTTAAGATGATCTGGGAGGTCGACCCCAAGGCTGCGTCCCGGCTTAACGACATTGCCCGCTCCGTCAAGGGCGCCGACCGCCTGATTCTCGCCACCGACCCTGATCGCGAGGGCGAGGCGATCTCCTGGCACGTTCTGGAGGTCTTGAAGGAAAAGCGCGCGCTGAAGGATCAGAAGATCGAGCGTGTCGTGTTCAACGCAATCACCAAGCAGGCGGTCTCGGACGCCATGAAACAGCCGCGCCAGATCGACGGCGCGCTGGTCGACGCCTATATGGCGCGCCGCGCGCTGGACTATCTGGTCGGCTTCACGCTGTCGCCGGTGCTGTGGCGCAAGCTGCCCGGCGCCCGCTCGGCGGGTCGGGTGCAGTCGGTCGCGCTCAGGCTGGTCTGCGACCGCGAGCTCGAGATCGAGAAATTCGTTCCCCGCGAATACTGGTCGCTGATCGCGACGCTGGCGACGCCCCGTGGCGACACCTTTGAGGCGCGCCTGGTCGGCGCCGACGGCAAGAAGATCCAGCGGCTCGATATCGGCTCCGGCGCCGAAGCCGAGGATTTTCGCCGCGCGATCGAGGCGGCGACCTTCGCCGTCACCGCGGTCGAAGCAAAACCGGCGCGCCGCAACCCGCAGGCGCCGTTCACGACCTCGACGCTGCAGCAGGAAGCGAGCCGCAAGCTCGGCTTTGCGCCGGCGCATACGATGCGAATCGCCCAGCGCCTCTATGAAGGCATCGATATCGGCGGCGAGACCACCGGCCTCATCACCTATATGCGAACCGACGGCGTGCAGATCGCCAATGAGGCGATCACCCAGGCGCGCAAGGTGATCGGCGAGGACTACGGCAACGCCTATGTGCCGGACAGCCCGCGCCAGTATCAGGCCAAGGCGAAGAACGCGCAGGAGGCCCACGAGGCGATTCGCCCGACCGACCTGTCACGGCGTCCCGCCGACATGCGCCGACGGCTCGACAACGATCAGGCGCGCCTCTACGAACTGATCTGGACCCGCACCATCGCCAGCCAGATGGAATCGGCCGAACTCGAGCGCACCACGGTCGACATCACTGCAAAGGCCGGTGCGCGCGTGCTGGACCTGCGCGCCACCGGCCAGGTCATCAAATTCGACGGTTTTCTCGCGCTCTATCAGGAAGGCCGCGACGACGAGGAGGACGAGGACGGCCGCCGCCTGCCCTCGATGAGCGAAGGCGAACCGCTGAAGCGGCACGATCTCTCCGTCACCCAGCATTTCACCGAACCGCCGCCGCGCTTCTCGGAAGCCTCGCTGGTCAAGCGCATGGAGGAGCTCGGCATCGGCCGGCCTTCGACCTATGCCTCGATCCTGCAGGTGCTGAAGGACCGCGGCTACGTCAAGCTGGAGAAGAAGCGGCTGCACGGCGTGGACAAGGGCCGCGTCGTCATCGCGTTTCTGGAGAACTTCTTCGCCCGCTACGTCGAATATGATTTCACCGCCGATCTCGAGGAGCAGCTCGACCGGATCTCCAACAACGAGATTTCCTGGCAGCAGGTCCTGAAGGATTTCTGGCGCGATTTCATCGGCGCCGTCGACGACATCAAGGACCTGCGCGTGGCCCAGGTCCTTGACTCGCTCGACGAGATGCTCGGGCCGCATATCTATCCGCCACGCACCGACGGCGGCGATGTCAGGCAATGTCCGACCTGCGGCACCGGCCGGCTCAATCTGAAGGCCGGCAAGTTCGGCGCCTTTGTCGGCTGCTCCAACTATCCGGAGTGCCGCTATACTCGCCCGCTCGCCGCCGACGGCGAGGCAACCGCGGACCGCGTGCTCGGCAAGGATCCGCAGACTGGACTCGACGTCGCGGTCAAGGCGGGCCGATTTGGTCCCTATATCCAGCTCGGCGAGCAGAAGGACTATGCTGAAGGCGAGAAGCCGAAGCGCGCCGGCATCCCCAAGGGCATATCGCCTGCGGATGTCGAGCTCGAGCTTGCGCTCAAACTGCTGTCGCTGCCGCGCGAGATCGGCAAGCATCCGGAGAGCGGGCTGCCGATCACTGCTGGCCTCGGCCGCTTTGGGCCATTCGTGCGCCATGACAAGACCTATGCCAGCCTGGAGGCCGGCGACGAGGTTTTTGAGATCGGCTTGAACCGCGCGGTGACGCTGATCGCCGAGAAGATCGCAAAGGGCCCGAGCGGCCGCCGCTTCGGCGCCGATCCCGGCAAGGCGCTTGGCGACCACCCGACGCTCGGCGCGGTCGCGCTCAAGAGCGGCCGCTACGGTCCCTATGTCAGCGCCGGCGGCGTCAATGCGACCATCCCGAGCGACCGCGACAAGGATCAGGTGACGCTGGCCGAGGCGATCGCGCTGATCGACGAGCGCGCCGCCAAGGGCGGGACCAAGGCCAAGGCTGCGAAGGCCAAGACGAGCAAGGCTGCCAAGGCGAGCAGCAAGGCTGCGAAGCCGGCCAAAAACACCGACGAAGACAGCGGCGAGGAAAAGGCCGCAAAGCCGGCGAAAAAGGCCGCGGTGAAGAAGGCCGCCGCCAAGCCGACACCGGCGTCGACCAGCAAGGCGCGCGCCCCGGTTGCGTCCGCCGCAAAAACCTCGGCGGCCAAGCCGGCCACCAAAGCGCCTGCCAAGAAGAGCGCCGGCAAGGCACGCGGATGACGTCTCGCGACAGCGTCTTTCCGAGTACGGACGCCATCGTCGCCTACATTCGCGCCCATCCTGGCAAGGTCGGGACCAAGGAGATCGCGCGCGAGTTCGGCCTCAAAAATGCCGACCGCGCCGAGCTGAAGCGGATATTGCGCGAGCTCGCCGACCGCGGCGCGATTTCCAAGAGCGGCAGGAAGATTGCCGAGACCGCGGCCCTGCCCGCGACCGTGATCGCCGACATCACCTCCCGCGACGCGGATGGCGAACTGATCGCCACGCCCGCCGAATGGGACGAGGTCGAGAACTCCGAACCGCCAAAAATCCGCATTCACATGCCGCGTCACACGCGGCCAGGCACGATCGCGGGCGTCGGCGACCGCGCGCTGCTGCGCGTCGAACGGACAGACGAGACGGAAGGGCTCGTCTATCGCGGCCGCGTCATCAAGGTGATCGATCACGCCAAATCGCGCGTGCTCGGCGTGTTCCGCGCCCTTCCCGACGGCGGCGGCCGGCTCGTCCCGGTCGACAAGAAGCAGGCCGGCCGCGAACTGAACATTGCGGCCAGTGACAGCCACGGCGCCAAGGACGGCGATCTCGTGGCCGTCGACATCGTCCGCTCGCGCGGCTTTGGGCTCGCCTCCGGCCGGGTCAAGGAACGCTTCGGCTCGGTCGCCTCGGAGAAGGCGATCAGCCTGATCGCCATCCACGCCCACGACATCCCCCAGGCCTTCTCGAAGGAGGCGCTGCGCGAGGCAGAGGACGCAAAGCCGGCGACCCTGAAGGGCCGTGAGGACTGGCGCGACATGGCGCTGGTCACGATCGATCCGCCCGACGCCAAGGACCACGACGACGCTGTGCATGCGCAGGCCGATCCCGATCCGAACAACAAGGGCGGCTTCATCGTTCATGTCGCGATTGCCGATGTCGCCTTCTACGTCCGCCCCGGCTCGGCGCTCGATCGCGACGCGCTGATCCGCGGCAATTCGGTGTATTTCCCGGATCGCGTGGTGCCGATGCTGCCCGAGCGCATCTCCAACGATCTCTGCTCGCTGGTGCCGGGCGAGGGTCGCGGCGCGCTCGCCGTGCGCATGGTGATCGGCGCCGACGGCCGCAAGCGCTCGCATTCCTTCCATCGCGTGCTGATGCGCTCGGCGGCAAAACTGAATTACGCGCAGGCGCAGGCCGCGATCGACGGCAAGGTGGACGACATCACGGGCCCGCTGCTCGCGCCCATCCTCGAGCCGCTCTATGCCGCCTATGCCGTCGTCAAGCGCGCCCGCGACGCGCGCGATCCGCTCGACCTCGACATTCCCGAGCGAAAGATCCTTTTGAAGAAGGACGGCACGGTCGACCGCGTCATCGTGCCCGAGCGGCTCGACGCGCACCGGCTGATCGAGGAGTTCATGATCCTCGCCAACGTCGCGGCCGCCGAAATGCTGGAGAAGAAGGCGCTGCCGCTGATCTACCGGGTGCACGACGAGCCCAGCCTGGAGAAGGTGCACGCGCTGCAGGAATTTTTGCGGACGCTCGATCTGCCGTTCGCCAAGGGCGGCCCGCTGCGCCCGTCGCTGTTCAATCGCGTGCTCGCCAACGTGCAAGGCGCGGATTACGAAGCGCTGGTCAACGAGGTGATCCTGCGCTCGCAGGCGCAGGCGGAGTATTCCGCCGAAAACTACGGCCATTTCGGCCTGAACCTGCGCCGCTATGCGCATTTCACCTCGCCGATCCGGCGCTACGCCGACCTGATCGTGCACCGCGCGCTGATCCGCGGGCTTGGCCTCGGCGAAGGCGCCCTGCCCGAAGGCGCGACACCGGACGAACTGAGCGAGGTGGCCGCGCAGATTTCGGTGACCGAACGGCGCGCCATGAAGGCCGAGCGCGAGACCGCCGATCGCCTGATCGCCCACCATCTCGCCGACCGGGTTGGCGCCAGTTTTCAGGGCCGCATTTCCGGCGTCACGCGCGCCGGACTCTTTGTCAAGCTCGACGATACCGGCGCCGACGGGCTGGTGCCGATCCGCACCCTCGGCACGGAATATTTCAACTATGACGAGACCCGGCACGCGCTGGTCGGATCGCGCAGCGGAGCCATGCACCGGCTGGGGGACGTCGTCGACGTCCGTCTGGTAGAAGCAGCGCCAGTTGCGGGCGCACTGCGGTTCGAACTGCTCGGCGCGGCCGAGACCGCCCCGCGCGAGCGGCGCCGTGGCGTTCCTAAGGCCGCGCGCCGCGAGAAGCAGGCCGGCAAGGCCAAGCGCGAGACGGGCCGCAAGACGGACAAGAAGCGCGCCGGCAAGGCGAAGAAAGGCAAGTCATGGAAGCGATGACCACGACCAAGACGATGACCTGGACCCGGGAGACCGGACTTGCCGAAAAACGTGACGTGTGGGCCGCGATGAAGCGCGGTTTTCGCGGCCGCTGCCCGCGCTGCGGCGAAGGAAAGCTGTTTCGCGCCTTCCTGAAGACGGCAGATTCCTGCTCGCATTGCGGTCAGGATTTTTCCGCGCACCGGGCCGACGACCTGCCCGCTTATCTCGTCATCGTCATCGTCGGGCACATCGTGGTGCCTTTCGCGCTGTTCGTCGAGACCAACTATTCGCCGCCGGTGCCGCTGCAGCTTGCGATCTATCTGCCTTTCACCTTCCTGGCCTCGCTGGCACTGCTGCAGCCGGTCAAGGGCACCGTCGTGGCCTTGCAATGGGCGCTGCGCATGCACGGCTTTGACGAAAATCCGCCGGAGAACATTCCGCCGGTCTAGGACAGCAGACGATCGATTGGGGATGGAGATGAGCGACGTCGCACAGGCCGCAAGGGAAAAAGAACCGGACGAAAAGCCGGAAGAAAAAGAAGCCGATCACCATCCCTATTACCGGCCGAAGGACGCCGCGACGCTGATCCTGGTCGATCGCGCCGGCAGCGTGCCAAAAGTCCTGGTCGGCCGCCGTCACGACAAGGTCGTGTTCATGCCCGGAAAATTCGTCTTCCCGGGCGGCCGCGTCGACAAGCTTGATCATCGCATCCCGGTGGCCGCGCCGATTCCCGGGGAGCTCGAAGCAAGACTGCTGCAGGGCAGCCCGAAAATCACGGCGTCGCGTGCAAAGTCGCTGGCGGTGGCTGCGATCCGCGAGGCCTGCGAGGAGACCGGCCTCTGCCTCGGGCGCAAGGCGGAAGGTCGCGCAAAGCTCGACGGGCCGTGGCAGCCGTTTTCGGATGCCGGCCTGCTGCCCGATCCATCCGGACTGTTTCTGATCGCTCGCGCCATCACCCCGCCCGGTCGTGTCAGGCGTTTTGATACCCGCTTCTTCACCGCGGACGCCTCCGCCATCGCGCATCGCGTCGAAGGCGTGGTGCATGCGGACGCCGAGCTCGTCGAGCTGGTCTGGGTCGAGATCGGCTCAAAACCGCTCGCCGATCTGCATCCGATGACGAAGAACGTGCTCGGCGAACTGGAGCGGCGTCTCGCCACCGGGCCGCTGCGCCATGACGCCGCCGTGCCGTTCTTCCACTTCTATGGCGGCCGGATGCACCGGGACGTGCTCGGCGAGATGAAGTAGCATCCGGGTGGGCAAAGGCGCGGCTTCGCGCCGTGCCACCATCTTTCGTTGATGTATTGTCGGTGGGCACGCTTCGCTTTGCCCACCCTGCGCAGCTTTGGCGATGGGTCTCGAAGGATGAGGCCAAGGTGGGGCCTCATGGTGAGACGCGCGCAAGAGCGCGCTTCTCACCATGTGGGACACGAGCGATCTCTCTTGCCCCGTCATTGCGAGGCGCATGGCGCCGAAGCAATCCAGTCCTTCCCCGCGGCAGGACTGGATTGCTTCGCTGCGCTCGCAATGGTTTTTCTTCGGACCTCGCCCAAATCGTAAGATTGTTCTCGCTGAAGCCGATGACGGTACGCTTCCGAGTTCCCATCTATTCTCGACAAGGTTCATCGCGGAATCCCGGCCCATG
>Ga0070710_10000728_pt1 | contig 15674 bp, 12 predicted proteins | sample LARL52metaG_FD_65454 | JGI IMG/M metagenome (GOLD analysis project Ga0070710, IMG submission 65454) | Corn, switchgrass and miscanthus rhizosphere microbial communities from Kellogg Biological Station, Michigan, USA - LAR L5-2 metaG | ecosystem: Host-associated > Plants > Roots > Rhizosphere ... | reverse complement strand
TAGTTCTGCGGTGCTGCCACGAGGAGGGCCCTTTCCGCTTGTCTGCCGCTATCGTGTTCCTGCCCTGCTGCCAGTGCGGCCGGGGAATCCGCTCACACCGGGAATCGGCCGCGACCGCGGGCCGCCGGAGTGCACCCCCGCAGTGACGGCCGGGCAATTCCGCGATTTCCCGTGAGTCAAAACCCTCACTCTCAACCTGAGATTTAGAGTTATGCTATGGTGACGATTGATACGGACAGTAGGGTTGCCCAGAACCTGGGTCAACTCGCCACGCCCGTGGCGAGTCAGCATGCTCGCTGATCTTTAATCAGCTTCGCCGCGGCCCGCCGTATTTGCCCGGGGGGCCGGGCCCCCGGACCCCACGACCCCGGCCCAGGTCTGCGACCCACTTTCCTCGGTGCCCATCGCGGAACCAGATCAGCTTCCGAATCAGGCTCCGCGTCAGCCTTGGGTCATTGCTGTGCCGACGCCACTTACGTCATAGACCCGGGCATGCCGGCGTATCAGAATCCGCAGTTCCTTGGCCTTGATTCGCCCCCGCTCGGCGCCGCCCCAGACCACGACGGATCCATTGGCCAGTTGCACCGACACGTCGTTCGGCCCGCCGGTCGTCACGCCGCGCACCTGCTTGGCGATTCGCCGCGGCAGTTCGCCCAGCACCGCCGCGGCGGCGCGGACCGCCGGGCTCCCGCGCAGGCTCCTGCTTGTGGTGTTCACGGTCAGCACGGGCAGGCCCGGCGGTTTGCGGGTGACATTGCGGATGCTCACGCCAAAGGGGTCCACCAAGGCGTAACCGCCATGTACCGGCAGCGCGAAGGCCGGCCTGCGCAACTCGATGGTGATCACCAGCGTGGTTGGCCAGGCCTTGCTGACCTGGGCCGACTGCACCTGCCTGAGCTGCTCCACCCGGCGGGAAATGGCGCCGTCATCGACCCAGATGAGCGGCTGGCCGAGGGTCACCCGGGCGGCGGCGAGCACCTGCCCGGCGGAGACCGCCTTGCCGTTGCCCGCGACCCGGACCGAGCGCACCACCAGCAGTGAGGAGCCGAGCAGCGCCCAGGCCATCACACCGACGATCACCACCGCGGTGCCCGCGAAGAAAACCGCCTTCCAGTGCGGCCGTGGCAGTCTCCCCCGGCCATGCCAGGGCCACCGGATGCGCCGCCGGGGCGCGCGGGGCGCGGGGCGGGTGCGCTGCCGCGGTCGTGCGCCGTCCCTGGTGCCGGGCCCTGGCCCGCCGGAGCGCCGCGTCGGCCCGGAAACGCTGCTAGCCCCGGGGAGCGACCCCCCGGAACCCCCCGGTGGCCTACGGCCCGGTTCCTCCGTCACCGGGCCGTGGCCGTGACTAGCCATCAGGCGGCTCCCCCCGTTGCCGCAGTGCCTGCACAATCAGCGGGCCGAGCGCCGTGATGTCCCCGGCGCCCATGGTGAGGACGAGGTCCCCGGGACGGGCGGCCGCCGCTATGGCGGCGGGGAGGTCCGCGCGGTCGGGGATGAAATGGGCCCGCCCGCCGGGCACCGCCGAGGCGATGAGCAGCCCGCTGACCCCTGGCTCCGGGTCCTCCCTTGCCGCGTACACGTCCAGCACGAACGCCTCGTCGGCCAGCCCGAGCGCGGCGCCGAACTCCGCCGCGAAGATCCGGGTCCGGCTGAACAGGTGCGGCTGGAACGCCGCGAGGACCCGGCCCTGCGGCCTGATGTCGCGGGCGGTGCGGAGGTCGGCAGCGAGTTCGGTCGGGTGGTGCGCGTAGCTGTCGAGCACCAGCACCCCGGCGGCCTCGCCCTTCGGTTCCATCCGGCGGCCCACGCCGCGATAGGCGGCCAGCCCCGCGGCGGCCTGCCCCGGGCTCAGCCCAAGCTCGAGGGCGGCGGCGTAGGCGGCCGTTGCGTTCAGCGCGTTGTGACGGCCGGGGACGGCGACCTCGAGCCGGGCCGGCGACGGCGCGCCGGCGTCCTGCTGAGGCCTGGACAGCACGCCGAAGCGCACGGACATGCCGTGCGGGCGCACGCCGGTGAGCCGGTAATCGGCGCCGGGGTCCTCGCCGTAGGTGCGGACCCGCACTCCGTCCGCGGCCGCGCCGGCGGCGAGGGCGCGTGCGCCGGGGTCATCGGCGCAGGCGATCAGCATCCCGCCCGCGGTGATCCGCCGGGCGAACGCCGCGAACGCCGCCTCGATCTGGCCGAGGTGGGCGTAGTTGTCCAGGTGGTCAGCCTCCACGCTGGTGACGACGGCCAGTTCGGGGGCGAGCATCAGGAAGGAGCCGTCGCTCTCGTCGGCCTCGGCGACGAACTCCGCCCCGCTGCCGTCGCCGGCACCGAGGCCGGTCTCGGTGAGAATCCCGCCGATCACGTACCCGGGGTCGGCGCCGCTGTGCCGCAGGACCGTGGTGATCATGCTGGTGGTGGTGGTCTTGCCGTGGGTGCCCGCCACCGCGATCCCGCGCCGGCCGAGCATCACGCTGGCCAGGGCGGCGGCCCGGTGCATGACGCGCAGGCCGCGCCGCCGCGCCTCGGCCAGTTCCGGGTTGTCCTCGCGGATCGCGGTGGACACCACGAGCGTGTCCGCGCCGTCGATGTTTTCCGCGGCGTGCCCGACGTGCACGTCGGCGCCCTGGCCGGCGAGCGCGGTGAGCAGGTCACTGGCCGCGGCGTCGCTGCCGGAGACCTTCACCCCGCGGGCGATCATGATCCGGGCGATGCCGGACATGCCCGCGCCGCCGATGCCGGTGAAGTGCACCCGGCCCAGTTCCGCCAGTGGCACCGGGGCCACCGGGCTGACCAGGCTTCCCATGTCAGCTCACCGCCCGTGCGCCGCGTGACCGCGGGAGGGCCGGCCCGCGATGATGCTCATGACCTCGTAGGCCAGCCTGTCGTCGGTGTCGCGGCTGCCCAGCCGCGACGCCGCCTCCGACATCCCCGCGACGAGCGGGGTGTCCAGCATGACCGGGAGCAGCACCTCGCAGATCCACTGCGGGGACAGCGCGGCGTCATCCACGATGAGCCCGCCGCCGGCCCGCTCGATCGGCAGCGCGTTCAGCCGCTGCTCGCCGTTGCCGTGCGGCAGCGGGACATAGGCGGCCGGCAGTCCCACGGTGGTCATCTCGGCGCAGGTCAGAGCGCCGCTGCGGCACAGCGCGAAGTCGGCGGCGGCGTAGGCCAGGTCCATCCGGTCCACGAAGGGCAGCGTGACGTAGGGCGGGCCGACCGGCGGCATGTGCACTTCCAGGCCGCTGCGCGGGCCGAGCAGGTGCAGCACCTGGACCCCGGCGGCACGGATCTGGTCCGCGGCGTCGAGCACCGCGAGGTTGAGCGACCTGGCGCCCTGCGAGCCGCCGGTGACCAGCAGCACGGGCAGGTCGGGCCGCAGGCCGAAGTGCTCGCGTGCCTTGTCCGCCATGGCCAGCCGGTTCAGCCCGGAGATCTCCTTGCGGATCGGGATCCCGACGCAGGTGGCGTGCGGCAGCTTGGTGCCGGGGTGGGCGGTGAACACGTGCCGGGTGAACAGCGCGCCGATGCGGTTCGCCAGGCCGGCCCGGACGTTCGCGTCGTGGACCACGATGGGCACGTGGCGGCGCCGCGCCGCCAGGTACGCGGGCGTGGCGACGTAGCCGCCGAAACCGACGACGACCTGGGCCCTGGTCCGGTCAAGTATGTCTCCGGCGGTGCGCACCGCATGGGCCAGCCGTCCCGGCACGCTGAGCAGTTCCGCGGTCGGCTTGCGGGGCAACGGGACCGGTGGGATCAGCGCGAGGTCGTAGCCGCGCAGCGGCACCAGCCTGGTCTCCAGGCCGCGCTCGGTGCCCAGGCAGGTGAGCGGGATCCGGGGATCCATCCGGCGCAGTGCGTCCGCGACCGCCAGGGCCGGCTCGATATGACCAGCGGTTCCCCCTCCGGCGAGTACCACACTCATCGCCAGGCCTCCTGTTCGCGGGTTTCCGGCCTGGATGGTGCGGCCACTCTGCTCATTCGCGCCTACGGTCCAGGCCCAGCCAGCTTAGGGCGCGGCGCGCCGGGCCGTGGCCGGCCTCGGCAAGCGCCTGGGCGGCGCCTGGTTCCCGCCGGGCGAATGACATCAGCATTCCGAGCGCGATCATCGTTATCACCAGCGACGACAGGCCAGCCGAGACCAGCGGCAGCGGCACGCCGGTGATCGGGATCAGCCCGAGCACCGCGCCGATGTTCACGATCGCCTGGCCCACGATCCAGATCGTGGCGCCGGCCGCCGCGAGCCGGACGAAGGTGTCCTCCACCCGCCGGGCGACCCGCAGGCCCGCGAACGCGAGGCCGCCGTAGAGCATCGCCACGCAGAGCGTCCCGACCAGCCCGAGTTCCTCGCCGATGATCGCGAAGATGAAGTCCGTGGTGTCGTCGGGCACCCACCCCCACTTCTGCGTGCTGGCGCCGAGCCCAACCCCGAACCAGCCGCCCGACCCCACCGCCCACTTGCCCTGGATGGGCTGCTGGTTCCGGCCGACCGGGCTGCCCTGCGGGCCGAAGAACTGGGTGAGCCGGTCGGACCGGTACTTGGCGACCACCACCAGCATCAGCAGTGCCAGCAGGATCAGCCCGAGGATCCCCATGTACAGGCGCAGCGGGGTGCCGACCACCCAGAGCAGCGCCAGGAAGATCAGCAGCAGGACGAACGTGGTGCCGAGGTCGTCGCCGAGCATCACCAGCATGGCCAGGATGCCGGCCCCGGGCAGCAGGGGGATCAGCAGATACCGCCAGTCGTCCAGGTGCGAAAGCCGGTCCTTGCGGGCCAGCAGGTCCGCCCCCCACAGCAGGAAGGCCAGCTTGGCCAGTTCCGACGGCTGGAACACGAGGGGCCCGAAGATCAGCTCACGGGTGGCGCCCTGGTATTCGACGCCGACGATCGGAGTCAGCAGCAGGCCGAGAACGGCGGCGAACATGAGCGGGTAGGCCAGCGCACGGAACACCGTCGGCCCGGACCGTGCCGCCAGCCACATGCACGGCAGGCCGAGGAGGACACCGAGCAACTGGTGCTGGAACCCGGAGTACGGCGACCCGCCCTGGCCCAGGTTCTGCACCGAAGAGGTGGACAGCACCATGACCAGGCCCAGGGCCAGCAGCAGCGTGGTGATGCCAAGAATCAGGTAGTACGAGGTGAGCGGCCGGTCGAGCAGCGCGAACAGCATGGCGCGCCGCGAAGGCGGACCCGGCGAGTCGGGCACGAGACCGGGCGGGTCGGCCGCAGCCACCCCGCCCGGTTCGCGCGCACCCGGCCTGGAAGCAACCTGGACTCGCTCCATCATCCCAGTCTCGGCGGTGAACCGGGGTATCAGCGGGAAATCCGCCCGCGTGTCGCGGACCAGCGTGCCGGAAGCGACCGGCCGACCTGGGCATCCACGTCGCGCGGCGCCACCGGGCCGATCGGCTATCTGGGCATCCACTCCACGTAGAAGATGCCCAGGCCCAGGGCCACGAACAGGCCGCTGATCAGCCAGAACCTGATGACGATGGTGGTCTCGGCCCAGCCGAGCAGTTCAAAGTGATGCTGCAGCGGCGCCATGCGGAAAACCCGGCGCCCGGTCATCTTGAACGAGCCGACCTGAATGATCACCGACATAGCGATCACCACGAACAGGCCGCCGAGTATCGCCAGCAGCAGCTGCGTCTTCGTGCACACGGCCAGCCCGGCCAGCACCCCGCCGAGGGCGAGCGACCCGGTGTCCCCCATGAAGATGCGGGCCGGCGGGGCGTTCCACCACAGGAACCCGAAGCAGGCGGCAAGCACGGCCGCGGCCACCACCGCCAGGTCCAGCGGGTCGCGCACCGGGTAGCAGCGCGGGGCAAGGAAGCTGGTGCAGTCGTTGCGGAGCTGCCAGTTGCCGATCAGCACGTAGGCGGCCAGGACCAGGCAGGCGGACCCGGTCGCCAGGCCGTCAAGGCCGTCGGTGAGGTTGACCGCGTTGGACGTGCCGGCGATCAGGAAGACGATCCATAGCACGAACGGTGCCAGCCCCAGGGCGGGGCCGAAGTCGCGCAGGAACGACAGGTGCGCGTCGGCCGGGGTGATGTCGTAGCCGTCGGCGAACCGCTGCTGCAGCACCAGCAGGGCGAACACCGCGCCGACCACGGCCTGCCCGGCCAGCTTGGCACTGCTGCGCAGGCCCAGGCTCCGCTGCTTGTAGATCTTGATGAAGTCATCGATGAAGCCGACAAAGCCGAGCCCGGCCATCAGCATCATGACCAGCAGCCCGGACACCGATGGGACCTGGCCGGTGGCCACGTTCCCGACGAAGTACCCGACCACCGACGCGATGACGATGACGGTCCCGCCCATGGTGGGCGTGCCACGCTTGGTGACGTGGGCCGCCGGGCCCTCTTCCCTGATCAGCTGCCCGTAGCCACGCCGGGAGAACACCTTGATCGCCAGTGGCGTGCCGAGCAGCGCCAGCAGCAGCGAGACCCCGCCAGCCACCAGGATGGTCTTCACTGCGCTGCCTCCCCGGTCAGGGCAAGCGCGACGCGTTCCAGCCCGGCCGCGCGCGAGGCTTTGACCAGTACCACGTCTCCGGGGGCCAAGAGGTTCCCGAGCGCGGCAACCGCGCTGTCGGCGTCCGGCACTTCGATCAGCTCGCCGTGCCAGGACCGCTCGGCCTTGGCGCCGGACAGCATCGGGGCGGCGTCCTCGCCCACCACGACCAGGCCCGCGACCCCGGCCCGCGCGGCGAGGCCACCGGCCTGCTCGTGCCACCGCGGTGACTCGTCGCCCAGTTCGTTCATGGGGCCGAGCACGGCGAAGGCGCGCCGCCCCCTGGCCACGGTCGCCAGGGTGTCCAGCGCGGCCGCCACCGCCTCGGGGTTGGCGTTGTAGGCGTCATTGATGACGGTGACGCCGTCCGGGCGCTCGGTGACTTCCATCCGCCACTTGCTGCGGTTGGTGGCCGCGGACAGGCCTTCGGCGACATCCGCCACGCCCATCCCGAGTTCGCCGGCGAGCGCCGCGGCGGCCAGCGCGTTCACCACGTTGTGCGCACCCAGCAGTCGCAGCTTTACGGCGGCCGTCCCCGCCGGGGTTGCCAGGGTGAAGCTGGCCCGGCCATCGCCGCCCACGGTGACGCCTTCCGCGCGCACCGTCGCCCCCGGGTCCGTGCCGAACGTCACCACCCGGGCCGCGGTCCGTTCCGCCATCGCCAGCACCAGCGGGTCGTCGGCGTTCAGCAGCGCGACCCCGTCGGGCGGCAGGGCGGCGGGCAGTTCGCCCTTGGCACGGGCCACCTCCGCCAGCCCGCCGAACTCGCCGGTGTGCGCGTGCCCCACGCACAGCACCGCTCCGAGCCGGGGTGGCGCGATCTGGCAGAGCTGGGCGATGTGCCCGGCCCCGCGGGCCGACAGTTCCAGTACCAGGTAACGGGTCTCCTCGGTGACCCGCAGCACCGTCAGCGGATGGCCGATCTCGTTGTTGTAGGACCCGTACGGCGCGACCGTCGGCCCCAGCCGCTCGATGAGCTGGGCGGCCAGGTCCTTGGTGGTGGTTTTGCCCACAGAACCGGTGATTCCGGCGATGGTCAGGCCGGGCAGGGCGTCGGCGACCGCCCGGGCCAGGGCCGCCAGCGCGGCAGGCACATCGGGGGTGATCAGCGCGGGCACGCCGACCGGCCGGCTGGCGAGCACGGCCACCGCGCCCTTCTCGACCGCCGCGATCGCGAATTCGTGCCCGTCCACCCGCTCGCCGGGCAGGGCGGCGAACAGGGCGCCGGGGCCGGCCTGCCGCGAGTCGATCACGACCGACCGGACCAGGGCGGCCGGGCCGGTGAACGGGCCCAGGCTCGCTCCGGTGATCTCCGCGATCGCGGCCAGGGTCAGCGGGATCACGCCGCCCCCTGACCGCGTGCGCCGGGCCGCCGGCGGGCCAGCGCACCCGCGGCGACCTCGCGGTCGTCGAACGGGATCACCTTCTGCCCGACGTACTGCCCGGTCTCATGACCCTTGCCTGCCACCACAATGACGTCTCCCTTGTCGGCCATGGCGATGGCCATGCCGATAGCGGCGGCCCGGTCGGGCTCCACGATGATCCGCGCCCGTTCCGGCTCGCCGACGGTGATCACCCCGTCCAGCATTTCCGCGAGTATTGCCAGGGGATCCTCCGAGCGGGGGTTGTCACTGGTCAGGATGGCCAGGTCGGCAAGGCGGGCAGCGGCGGCGCCCATCAGCGGGCGCTTGGCGCTGTCCCGGTCGCCGCCGCAGCCCAGCACGATGGCCAGGCGGCCGCCGGTTACCGGGCGTAGCGCACGCAGCACGGCTTCCACCGCTCCCGGTTTGTGAGAATAGTCAACGAGCACGGTGAAATCCTGGCCAACGTCGACTCGCTCCAGCCGCCCGGGCACTCCGGGGCAGGCGGCGACCCCGGCCACCGCCGTGGCCAGGTGCACGCCGGCCTCGACGAGCGCGACCACCGCGCCCAGCGCGTTGGCGACGTTGTAGGGGCCGGGAAGGGCGACGCTGGCGTCGGCCTCGACCCCGCCCGGGCCGACGATGCGGAACGTGCTCCCGTCCGCACCGCCGCGCACGTCGGTGGCCCGCCAGTCCGCGTCCGGGTCGCCGTCGGCGGAGAACGTGACGACGGGGATGCGCGCGCCGTCGGCCAGGCGCCGGCCGTAGGCGTCGTCGATGTTCACCACCCCCACCCGGGCGTAGCCGGGTGAGAACAGGACGGACTTGGCGGCGAAGTACTTCTCCAGGGTGTCGTGGAAGTCCAGGTGGTCCTGGGACAGGTTGGTGAAGATGGCCACCTCGTAGGAGGTGCCCGACACCCGGCCGAGCGTCAGGGCGTGGCTGGACACCTCCATCGCCGCCGCGGTGACGCCGCGCTCGGCCATGGTGGCGAACAGCGCCTGCAGGTCGGTCGCCTCCGGCGTGGTGAGCTGGCTCGGCGCGGTCTCCCCCGCGATCCGTGTCTCCACCCCGCCGATAAGGCCGGTCAGGTGCCCCGCCCGGCGCAGCGCGGACTCCAGCAGATACGTGGAGGTGGTCTTGCCGCTGGTGCCGGTCACGCCGATGAGCAGCAGCCGGGCCGAGGGGTGCCGGTAGACCCAGGACGCCACCTCGCCAAGCCGGGCCCTGGGATCGGCGACGACGAACACGGGCACACCGCACTCCCGCGCGGCCTCCCGGCCGGCTGGGTCGGTGAGCACGGCGACCGCCCCGGCCGACACCGCGTCCTGGCAGAACTGGGCCCCGTGGTGCTGGCCGCCGGGCAGCGCCGCGTACAGGTCACCGGGGCGGACCCGGCGTGAGTCGTGGGTCACACCGCAGACCAGCAGCGGGCCGCCGGGCCCGGTGAAGGGGTCCGGGCCGGGCCCGGCCATGACGACCCCGAGCAGCGCGGCGAGGCCGGACAAAGGCCGCCCTTGCGCGCTGAGGGGACGCAGATCCGCAGGCACGCGCAGAGGCTACCGCTGTTCACCCTGCGGTGAGCGGCACGTCCGGGCGCTTGCCGTGATCCGGTGGGATCTTCAGCGACGCAAGTGCGAACTTCATCACCTGGTAGAAGGCCGGGCCGGCCACGTAGTTGCCGTAGTAATCGCCCCCCTTCGGGTTCTGGATGTTCACCGCCACCACGAGCTTGGGGTTGCTGGCCGGTGCCATGCCGATGTAGCTCGACCCGTACTGGCACAGGCAGTGCGCCTTGGGATCCCAGACCTGCGCCGTGCCGGTCTTGGATGCGACCGAGTATCCCGGGATCTCGCCCCAGGGCTGGAGGGCGATGGTGGCGTCGAGATAGGGGACCTGCTGCAGGATGCCGACGAGCTCGGCGGCGGTCGAGGGCTGGATCACCCGCTCGCGATGCGGCGCCGGCGCCGGGGTGTACCGCCCGCCGGGGCCGGTGGTGCCCGCCACGATGCTCGGCGACACCCGGACACCGTGGTTGGCGATGGTCGCGTACACGCCGGCCATTTGCACGGCGGTGGCCGCGACGCCCTGGCCGAATGCCAGGGTGTACCGCTCGTCCCCCCACCACTTCGACGGTGGCGGGAGCTGGCCCTGGCTGGTGTTGGGCAGTGGCAGGCCGGTCGGCACCCCGACGCCGAACTTCCGGTAGTAGCCGTATTGCACCTGTGGGCGGACGTGCTGGGCGACCTGCACCATGCCGACGTTGCTCGAGTGGGCCACGATGCCCGCCAGCGTGAGCCGCTCGGTCGGGTGCCATTCCGCGTCGTGGAAGGTGAACCCGTCTCCGACCGTGATCTGCTCGGGCACCGTGTAGGGGGTGGCCGGCGTCTCGCCGTTTTCGAGTGCCGCGGCCGCGGTGATCACCTTGGCGGTGCTGCCCGGCGGGAAGATGCCGGCGACCGGCAGGTCAACCGTGGCGGCCAGGCTGGTCACATGGCTGGGCTGGAAGGTGGGGTACTGGGCCATGGCAAGGATGCGCCCGGTCGAGGGCTGCTCGACCACGATCGTGCACGAGTCCGCGTGGGTCGCCCGCACCCGTTGCGCGCAGGCCTGCTGTGCCTCCCATTGCAGCGTGGAGAGGATGGTCAGGCGCACGTTGCCGCCGGGCACCACCGGCCGGATCTTCTGCGAGGCGAACGGGATGGGCTGGCCGGTGATCCCGGTTTCCACCTGCTCCTGCCCGTCGCGGCCGGCCAGCAGCGAGTTGAAGGACTGCTCGATGCCCGCCTGCCCGGCCAGGTCGAGCGTGGTGGGGTTGGTGGTGGTGAACCCGACCACGCCGGCCGCCAGGTCCTTGCCGGGGTAGGTACGGACGTAGGTGGGCTGCAGGCTGATGCCCGCCAGGTCGCGCGCGGTCAGCATGGCCTGGATACGGTTGCCGACCAGGGCGGGCACGCCCTCCGCAAGCACGACGTAGTGCCTGGAGGAGGGGTTATAGAGCTTGCCGAGGATTGCGGCCTGTGTCATGTGCAGTGGCCGCGCCAGGAGCGCGGCAATCTTCTGCCTGGCCGTCATGGTGGCCTGCGGGGTGGACCCGGCGATCTGCGGCGGGTCCGCGACCACCTTGTCCTCCTGCACGGTCATGGCGAGGATCGTGCCGTCCGCCGCGGTGATGGAGCCCCGCTCGGCCGGGATCTGGATGACCTGCAGCTTGTAGTTGGCGGCCTGCTTGCTGAACGCCGCCCCCTCCAGGCCCTGCAACTGAACGAGCCTGCCAGCTATCAGGGAGAGCGCGAAGCCCACGCACAGCAGGCTGGCGTGCAGCCGCCGGGCCGGGCTGGCCCGGCGCAGCCTCGGCCGCAGGGCGACGCGCCGCGCCGGTCCGCGGCCGCCTGGTCCGCGCCCACTGGAACGGCCCGCAGCGGGCCGGGCCGCCCGTGGCGGGCCTGCCTCATCCGGCGGTGACCCGGGCGCGCGGCGGCCGCCACCCGGGTCGGCGCGCCGGTCCCCGCCGGCCTCGCCAGGATGGGGGCCGCCTGCCTCGCGGGCCCGGCCCACGCCGGGGCGCCGCTGGCCGGAGGCCCCGGGCGGGCGGGCGGGCCCGCGCGGGCGGTTCCGGCCGTCTCTGCCGCCACCAGGTGGGGTCACGGCGTGTACCCGGGGACGGTGGGTATCCCGGGCATGTGGTTGGGCTCGCTTTCCAGCCGCCCCTTCTTGAGGTTCAGGAAGTGCAGCCGCGGCTGGACCTGCATGCCCAGGGTGGCGGCGCGCTGTGCCAGCGAGCCGGGTGCCTCCTGGGCCGCGACCTGGGCCTGGAGCTCCTGTGCCCGCTGGGCGAGGGTGACGTTGCCCTGCTGGAGCGCGGTGATCTGGAAGGCACCGGTGGCCAGGATCGTGTTGATCATCAACAGGCTCAGCAGGGCGCCGCCGAGCAGGCCCACGACAAGGAACACGAACCGGGTGCGCGTCTGCGGCGCGTGCCGCTGGCCGGGCAGCGGTGTGCGGGCGGTGCGCGCGGTGCCTGACGGCGATCCCTGGCGGCCGCGGCGCGGAACCGGCGGCGCCGCGGCTGGCCGGGGAGTCCCCGGCCGCGTGCCCGGGCGTGGCAGAGGCGGCCGTGCCACGGCCCGGCGCCCGCCGGCCTGCCTCGCGCCAGCCTTGCCCGTGCCGGCCTTGCCCGTGCCGGCCTTGCCCGTGCCGGCCTTGCCCGGGCCGGCGCTGGTCGCGCCCACGCTGGTCGCGCGAGCACCGCTCGGGTCGGCTGGCCGCGCCGCGGCGGGCACCGCCGCGCGGCGTGGCCCGGCGGCCGCCGCCCGGCGCGGAGCGCCCCGCGGCTGACTGCCCGTGGCCTGCCTTCTCTCCGTCACGTCCGTGCGCCCGTTCACCGCGTTCCCCCTGCTCTCATCGGTCGTTGCCCCCCGTCCCCCGCTCACGCGGCTTCCTTGATCCGGACCGCCGCCCGCAGCCGGGCAGAGGCGGCACGTGGATTAGCTGCCACCTCGGCGGCGGAGGGCCGCTCGGCCCCCCTGGTGAGCAGCCGGAGTTGCGGCCCGGCCGCCGCGAGCGTCACCGGCAGGCCCCGCGGCGTGGTGTCCGCCGCGCGCTCCGCCAGGGCCCGCTTGACCAGCCGGTCCTCCAGCGAGTGGTAGGCCAGCACGACGATGCGGCCGCCCAGTGCCAGGGCGTCGAGCGCCGCGGGCAGGGCCCGCTCCAGCGCGTCAAGCTCCCCGTTCACCTCGATTCGCAGCGCCTGGAAGGTGCGCTTGGCGGGGTTGCCGCCGGTGCGGCGGGCGGGCGCGGGAATCGAGGCGCGGATGATGTCGTTCAGCTCGGTCGTGGAGGTGAGCGGTGCCCGGGACCGCGCCCGCACCACGGCGTCGGCGATCTGCCGGGCGAACTTCTCCTCGCCGTAGTCACGCAGCACCTGGCGCAGCCGGGCGGCCGGGTAGGTGTTCAGCACCTCGGCGGCGGTCAGCGACTGGCTCTGGTCCATCCGCATGTCCAGCGGGGCGTCATAGGAGTAGGCGAAGCCCCGCGCTGGCTCATCGAGCTGCGGCGAGGACACCCCGAGGTCGAAAAGGAAGCCGTCCGCGGTGCGGCGGCCGTGGCTGCTCAGCACGGCGGCCACCTGGTCGTAGACGGCCCGGGTGACGGTGACCCGGTCCCCGTACCTGGCGAGCATCCGCTCCGACTCCTCGACCGCGGCCGCGTCGGTGTCCAGCCCGATCAGGATCAGCCCCGGGTGGGCGTCAAGCAGCGCCTGCGCATGGCCGGCCCGGCCGAGGGTGGCATCCACCAGGACCGCGCCGGCCCGGTCGAGGGCCGGCCCGAGTAGCGCGAGCACGCGGTCAAGGAGGACCGGCCGGTGGCCGCCTCCCGGTGTGCTCATGCCATGCCCCTTCTCCGGTCCTCCGCACGCCGCCGGTTCGGCGGCCGTGCCCCTTCCGGCCGCTGGCCGACGGCTCACCCATGCGATCCGGCCTGCCGCCTGGCGGGCGGCAGGCCCCTGCGTGCGTGCCCGGCCAGGTCTCCATCCGCGCGGGCCGGCGGCCCTCTGCCGCCTGGCGCCGGGGAAGTGGCGTCAGCCGGCAGGCCGCCTGCCGCGGGTGGAGACCTCGCCGTGCACGGCTATCGCCGCCATCGGCGCCAGTCACAAGACGCCGGGCAGCACCTCCTGCGACGCGGTCGAGAAGGCGTCCTCCTGGCTGGTCAGGTACGCCGTCCAGGCCGCGTTGTCCCAGATCTCCAGCCTCGTGTTGGCGCCGATCACGACGCACTCCCGCTGCAGCCCCGCGTAGTCGCGCAGCCCTTGCGGGATCGTCACCCGGCCCTGCTTGTCGGGAGTCTCGTCCGAGGCGCTGGCAAAGAACACCCGGCTGTAGTCGCGCACCGCCTTGGCGGTGACCGGAGCGGTGCTCAGGGCCTCGGTGATCCGGGCGAACTCCGCAACGGGGAACACATAGAGGCAGCGCTCCTGCCCCTTGGTGATCACGACCCCGGCCGCCAGTTCTTCGCGGTATTTGGCCGGGAGGAACATCCGTCCCTTTTCGTCCAGGCGTGGTGAGTGAGTGCCGAGGAACATCAGCCCTCACCTCCACTCCCCGCACCCGCACCCAGAGGCCCATCTGAGTGTCTTGTTCACCCCTGCGCTCCACTGTACTCCACAATCCCCCACGGTCAATGCCGTTTGCTCCCCTCAGCGCCCCACCTGCTCCCCACTTGCCCCACCGCGAGGCGGCCGGCGGGCCCGGCGCAGGGTGGGTCACGCCAAGCCGGCGCCAAGCGCACGCCAAGAGCGGCCGGGCCAACTAGGGCAGGCCGCGCGCACCGGGGGACATGGCGCCGCCTGAACCTGGCCGGCGCATCGCGCGTATTCCCTGCAGGACGTACTGTCTGTAAGCACGGCCAGTCGGGCACCACGGGGCGGTGAGCCATCGGCCCGGCGCTCGGGATGAGCAGCTAGGAGAGGGACAAGTGGTTCTTGATACCGGGCAAGGCAGCAGCCGGACCCTTGACGAACTAGTCCGGGTGGCGCATCGCGTCGGCGAGGCCGTTGAGTCCGTCATCGAGGGCAAGTCCGATGCCGTCCGCCTCGCCTTGACCGTCCTGCTCGCCGAGGGACACGTGCTGATCGAGGACGTGCCGGGAGTAGGCAAGACGATGCTGGCCAAGGCGCTGGCGCGGTCCACTGGCTGTTCGGTCCGCCGCATCCAGTTCACCCCGGACCTGCTGCCCAGTGACATCACCGGGGTGAGCGCCTACAACCAGGAGCGGCGCGAGTTCGAGTTCAAGCCGGGACCGGTCTTCGCGAACATCGTGGTGGGCGACGAGATCAACCGCGCCTCGCCGAAGACCCAGTCCGCGCTGCTTGAGTGCATGGAGGAGCGACAGGTGACGGTGGATGGCCGGACCTACCCGCTGACCCCGCCGTTCATGGTGATCGCCACCCAGAACCCGATCGAGATGGAGGGCACCTACCCGCTGCCGGAAGCGCAGCGGGACCGCTTCACGGCCCGGATCTCGATGGGCTATCCGAGCCCCGAGTCGGAGCTTGCGATGCTCGACGCGCACGGGTCGTCCTCGCCGCTGGACACGCTGGAGCCGGTGGCCCAGGCCGAGGACATCAGGGAACTGATCGCCGCGGTGCGCACGGTCCACGTGGCCGAGCCGCTGAAGCAGTACGTCATCAGGCTGGTCGGGGCGACCCGCGCCTCGCCTGAGCTGCGGCTTGGCGCCTCGCCCCGGGCCACGCTGCACCTCCTGCGGGCGGGGCGGGCCAGGGCCGCCCTGGACGGCCGCGACTTCGTCATCCCCGACGACGTGCAGGCGCTGGCCCTGCCGGTACTGGCGCACCGGCTGCTGCCGAGCGCCGAGGCGGTGGTGACACAGCAGTCGCCGGAACGGGTTCTTGCGGCGATCGTCGACCACCTGCCGCTGCCCCAGTTGCGCTGATCGCGGCCCACCTGGCTGCCGGGAAAGAAGGACCTCCACTTGGCATCAACGCGAGCCCGTCCGTAGGTTGAAAAGAGCAGGCTCGAGGAAGGGCGCCGCATGCGGTCGATGCTGGCCGGATTCACCACCCGCGGCAGGGCTTTTGTGGCCGCAGGAGCAGCCGCAGGCGTGCTGGGGCTCGGGCTCGGGCAGCGCACCCTGCTCAGCATCGGCGGTGTGCTGATCATCTTGCCGGTGTTGTCCGTGCTCGCCGCGAGCAGGACCAGGTACCGGATCAGCTGGGCCAGGGCGATCACGCCGGCCCGCGTGCCGGCCGGCCATACCGCCTCGGTGTCCATCCAGCTCGACAACGTGTCCCGGCTGCC
>Ga0070710_10000727_pt1 | contig 15702 bp, 14 predicted proteins | sample LARL52metaG_FD_65454 | JGI IMG/M metagenome (GOLD analysis project Ga0070710, IMG submission 65454) | Corn, switchgrass and miscanthus rhizosphere microbial communities from Kellogg Biological Station, Michigan, USA - LAR L5-2 metaG | ecosystem: Host-associated > Plants > Roots > Rhizosphere ... | reverse complement strand
AGACGACGTTCAAGGAAGAGACCGAGACGGACCTCTTCGGCGAGCAGGCCGTCCTGTGCGGTGGCGCGTCGGCTCTCGTCCAGGCGGGCTTCGAGGTCCTCACCGAGGCGGGCTACGCCCCCGAGGTCGCGTACTTCGAGTGCCTGCACGAGCTGAAGCTGATCGTCGACCTCATGTACGAGGGCGGCATCGCCCGCATGCGCTACTCGATCTCCGACACCGCGGAGTACGGCGACCTCACCCGCGGCCCGCGCGTCATCACCGCGTCGGTCAAGGAGGAGATGAAGAAGATCCTGGGCGAGATCCAGGACGGCACCTTTGCGAACGAGTGGGTCGGCGAGGACGACAACGGCCGCGCCAACTACAAGAAGCTGCAGCAGGAGGGTGAGAACCACCCGATCGAGGCGACCGGCAAGAAGCTCCGCGACATGATGTCGTGGGTCGACCGGCCGATCACCGAGACCGCCTGAGTCCTTTCCCGAGAAAGGCCCGCGGAGCGTGACGCTCCGCGGGCCTTTCGCTTCGCGCTGTCGATCATCCGCTAGCTTCTGGGTATGACCGACAGCGCGCCCATTTACGACGACAAGGCCCACGTGCGCGGCAACCTGGACCTCCGCGCCGCCGAGTGGAAGCGCCCGCCGGAGCCGGAGCCCGAGGACGGCCACGTCGAGATCGCCTTCGTGGAACACACCGACGGCGCCACCTACGTGGCCATGCGCAACTCCAAGCAGCTGGAACCGGTCCTCGTCTTCACGATGGCCGAGTGGGACGCCTTCGTGGCGGGCGCCAAGGACGGGGAGTTCGACGAGCCCTGGTAGGGGTTCGTCCCCCTCCTCGTCAGCAGCTGTAGGACTGACGGGTCTTGAAGATGTCCACGGCGCTGTAGAGGCCCGAGTCGTAGGTGAAGTCGGCGCTCCAGAAGTACTTCGGTGGCGGGTTGCCGTCGTTCATCCGCGGGCTGTTGAACTGGCCTCTGACGAACAGCCTGGTGCCGCCCGTCGTGTAGAACGTCAGGGTGGTGTGCCAGACGTCGCCGGTGTGCGTCTTGTAGGTGAGCGTGGTGGCGCTGAACGTGCCCGTCCCGTCGGAGCGCAGCACGATGGTGCCGTTGTCCTGCTGGCAGTCACCGCTGTGCAGCTGGCCCCAGACCGCGCTCTTGACCGCGGCGGTGTGCAGGCCGCCGGCCTGCGTCGTGGCGGCACCCGTGTCCGCGTGTGCCGCCGGCACGCCGATGAGCAGCGCGATGCCGGCGAAAGTCGCCGCGACGGCCGTCTTGAGTCCTCGAGTTGCGCGTTTCATCGTTTCCCTTCACAGCATCCCGGAACGGCGGGGAGCGACTCTCTCCGCTTGCTGTGCTGACCTTGGCGGTAGCCGTCGACAATTCGTCGACAGTCCGTCGACGGTCAGAGGGAACTGACGCCCGCCCGGTCTTCAGGACGACCGGGCGGGCCGCTTCCTGGGCAGGTGCCAGGGCCGGGGAGCCCGGCGAGACCTGGCGAGCATCCCCAGACCGGCGAACCGATCGCGTGAGCGCGGTCCGCGACCGCACCGCACGTCCGCTTCCCGCACGCGGTCCGCGCGCCGCCGGGCACCGGTCGCCGCGATCAGCGCGGAGGCCGACACGAGGTTGCCGGCGCGGAGGTCCTCGACTCCCGCGAACTGCCACCTGAGATCTGTCAGGCACGTCATGCCCGGAAGCTAGCAAGGCGCCCCCGCCGAGGTCAGCCGGTTTTCGGTCCACCACGTGCCGCCGCGTCACGAGAACCAGCGCAAACACCGTCCCAGCCCGCAGGACGCGGCAGTGACCTGAGCCACCCGCCAACGGCCGGGTCGAGGCCCCCTGTCTATGCTCGTTAACAGTCCGGACACATTGCGGTGCCCGGTCGGCGCGGGTCAGCCGCCTCGACCACGCCCGCGCCCCACGATCCAACCGTTCTGGGAGCGATGTCCGTGACCAACACGAGCCGACCTGTTGTCCTCATCGCCGAGAAACTCGCACCGTCCGTGCTGGACGCTCTCGGCGATGGCGTGGAAGTGCGCCACGTAGACGGCACCGACCGCCCGGCCCTCCTCGCGGCCGTCGCGGACGCCGACGCCCTGCTCGTGCGGTCCGCCACGCAGGTCAACGCCGAGGTGTTCGCCGCCAGCCGCAAGCTGAAGGTCGTGGCCCGTGCGGGCGTCGGCCTGGACAACGTCGAGGTCCCGGCCGCCACGGCCAACGGCGTGATGGTGGTCAACGCGCCGACGTCCAACATCGTCAGCGCCGCCGAGCACGCCGTCGCCCTGCTGCTCGCCGTCGCGCGCCAGATCCCGGCCGCGCACGAGACGCTGCAGAACCACGAGTGGAAGCGCAGCAAGTTCAACGGCGTCGAGCTCAACGGCAAGACGGTCGGTGTCGTGGGCCTGGGCAAGATCGGCCAGCTGTTCGCGCAGCGCATCGCCGCGTTCGGCACCACGCTGATCGCCTACGACCCGTACGTCTCGGCGCAGCGGGCCGCCCAGCTCGGCATCGAGCTCGTGACGCTGGAAGAGCTGCTGGAGCGCGCCGACGCGATCAGCATCCACCTGCCGAAGACCCCCGAGACCAAGGGCCTGATCGGCGCCGAGCAGCTGGCCAAGGCCAAGCGCGGCGTCATCATCGTCAACGCCGCCCGCGGTGGCCTCATCGACGAGGAGGCGCTGGCCGAGGCGGTCAAGGAGGGCCAGGTCGGCGGCGCCGGCGTCGACGTCTTCTCCACCGAGCCCACGACCGAGAGCCCGCTGTTCAACGTTCCGGGCATCGTCGTCACCCCGCACCTCGGCGCGAGCACCACCGAGGCCCAGGACCGCGCGGGCACCGACGTCGCGAAGAGCGTCGCCCTGGCGCTCGCCGGCGAGTTCGTGCCGGACGCCGTCAACGTGCAGGGCGGCGCGGTCGGCGAGGAGGTGCGCCCGTACCTGCCGCTCGTGCAGAAGCTCGGCACCGTCCTCAGTGCACTGTCGTCGAAGGCGCCGACCAGCGTCACCGTCGAGGTGCGCGGCGAACTGTCCACTGAGGACGTCGCCGTGCTGCCGCTCGCGGCGCTGCGCGGGGTCTTCTCCAGCGTCGTCGAGTCGCAGGTCACGTTCGTCAACGCCCCGCAGCTCGCCGCGGACCTCGGCGTGAGCGTGGACCTGGTCAAGGAGACCGAGAGCCCGAACCACCGCAGCCTCGTCACGGTGAAGGCCGTGCAGGCCGACGGCACGAGCAACAGCGTGTCCGGCACGGTCAGCGGCATCGCGCAGGTCGAGAAGCTGGTGAACATCAACGGCCGCAACTTCGACCTGAGGGCCGAAGGAACCGTGCTGCTGCTGGAGTACCCGGACCGTCCGGGTGTCATGGGCACGGTCGGCACGCTGCTCGGCGAGGCGGGCGTGAACATCGAGGCCGCGCAGATCAGCCAGACCGGTGCCGACGCGGTGATGGTGCTGCGGGTGGACCGGCCGGTCGACACCGCGGTGCTCGACCCGATCGGTGCTGCCGTGGGAGCCCGCACGGTGCGGAGTGTCGACTTCGGATAGTCACGACAAAGCGGGAGGGGGACGGTCAAATCCCCCTCCCGCAGCTGTCACGGTGAACAACGAAGCTGTAACGACCTACTCTCCGTAGGCAAACTTCATACTTTCGGGGCAGTCGCAAACACACATCAGCGATTAGCGTCCCCACGAGGTTGACCCGGTGCCGTAGAGGGCGCGGCACGCGTGTTCGGGTCGAAGGCACACACCTCGTTTGGGGCAATGTTGTGAAGAGACGGTCGAGTCTGGTGGTGTTCTCTGCCATCACCACACTGCTGATCGCACCCGCAACGGCACAGGCGCAGAGCGAACCGCTCGCGCAGCCGCTGAAGGGTGCACACGGGCTGGACGCGAAAGCGTTGCAGCTCAAGGTTTCTCCCCGGCTGAATCAGTCCGGCCAGGTCACCGCGTTCGTCGCGCTCGACCGAAAGCCCGCCGTCGACGCCTTCGAGGAGAAGAAGCCGCAGGGCAAGGAGGTCGCGAAGCAGGCGGCCAAGCAGGCGAAGAGCGACGTGTCGGCGACGGTCGAGCAGGTCGTCGGTGAGCTCAAGTCGAAGGACAACGACACCAAGGAGCTCTTCCGCACGTCCAACGCCGTTCCCGGCGTGGTCGTGACGGCGGACGCGGCGAAGGTCCGCGAGCTGGCGAACCGTCCGGACGTCGCCGCGGTCTACCCGGTCGTGCCGAAGACGCGCGCCAACTCCAACGCGGTGCAGCTGACCAAGACGCTCAACGTCTGGCAGCAGTACGGCAAGCTCGGTGACGACGTCCGCGTGGGCATCATCGACACCGGCGTCGACTACACGCACGCGGACTTCGGCGGTCCCGGCACGGTCGAGGCGTTCCGCGCGGTCGACCCGCGGGCGAAGAACCCGAACTTCCCGACCTCGAAGGTCGTCGGTGGCTGGGACTTCGTCGGTGAGGACTACGACGGGGCCAGCAAGGACCCGGCGAAGAACACGCCGAAGCCCGACCCGAACCCGATCGACTGCAACGGGCACGGCTCGCACGTCGCCGGCACCGCGGCCGGTTTCGGCGAGAACGCCGACGGCAGCACGTTCCGGGGCGACTACACCAAGCTCGACGCCGACAAGCTCAACGCGATGAAGATCGGCCCCGGCACCGCGCCGAAGGCCCTCATCTACGCGCTGAAGGTCTTCGGCTGCGAGGGCTCGACCAACGTCACCGCGCAGGCGCTCGACTGGGCGCTCGACCCCGACGGCGACGGCGACTTCTCCGACCACCTCGACGTGGTCAACCTGTCGCTCGGCTCCGACTACGGCGCACCGGACGACCCCGACAGCCTCTTCGTCAAGAAGCTGTTCAAGGCGGGCGTCCTGCCGGTCTTCGCCGCGGGCAACGGTGGTGACCTCTACGACGTCGGCGGCTCGCCGGGCAGCACGCCCGAGGCGCTGACCGTCGCGTCCGTGCGCGACTCGTTCGTGCTGCGGGACGGTGCCGTGGCCAACGGGCAGACGAAGGCCGGCCAGTACAGCCAGAACTTCACCGGCTACCTGAACTTCGACAAGGAACTGCCGGTCGTGAAGCTCACCCAGGAGGGCAACCTCGACGGCTGCCTGCCGATCACGCAGACGGGCCTCGCGGGCAAGTACGTGTGGCTGGAGTGGGACGACAACGACGCGTCGCGCCGCTGTGGCTCGGCCGGTCGCACCAACAACGCGCAGGCCGCGGGTGCGCTGGGCGTGGTGCTTTCGTCCACTTTGAACAACTTCTCGGCGGGCATCGCGGGCAACGCGACCATCCCGGTGTTCCAGTTCACCGGTGACGCCACCAAGCAGGTGCGCCCGCTGCTGGACGCGGGCACGCTGACCGTCCGCCTCGCGGGTTCCCTGCGCACCACGGTGCCGACGTACGACCAGTCCATTTCGGACACGCCGAGCTCGTTCACCAGCCGCGGCAGCCGCGGTGGGTCGATCAAGCCGGACGTCGCGGCGCCCGGTGACACGATCTCGTCGACCGCCGTCGGCTCCGGCAACGACCGCTCGGTGCTGTCCGGCACGTCGATGGCGTCCCCGCACGTCGCCGGCATCGCCGCCCTGGTGCGCCAGACGCACCCGGACTGGTCGCTGGAAGAGGTCAAGGCCGCGATCATGAACACGGCCGGCGTGGACGTGAAGGAGAACGGCAAGACCTTCGCGCCCAACCGCGTCGGCACCGGTCGTGTCGACGCCAAGGCCGCGATCGACAACCAGGTCCTGGCCTTCGTCGAGGACGACCCCGGCTTCGTGAGCGCGAACTTCGGCGTCGTCGAGGTCGCCAGGCCGGTCTCGAAGACCAAGACGATCAAGATCGTCAACAAGTCGACGAAGGCCGTCGAGTACAACGTCGGCTACGCGGCCGCCACGACGATCCCCGGCGTGAGCTACGTGCTCTCGCAGGACAAGGTGAAGCTGAGCCCGCGCGGCATCGCACGGGTCAAGGTCACCCTGAAGATCGACGACCCGAAGGCGCTGCGCAAGACGGTCGACTCGACCGTAGTGACCGACCAGCTGGGTGTGGCGCGTCAGTTCATCGCGGACGCCTCCGGTCGCGTGACCCTCACGCCGACCGCCGGTGCCACGGTGCCGCTGCGCCTGTCGGTGTACTCGGCGCCGAAGCCGGTCGCGGACATCACCACCCCGGCCGGGCTGAAGTTCCGCGGCACGGACAAGCAGTCGGTGCTGAACCTGAGCGGCCGCGGCATCGACCAGGGTACGGGCTCGCAGGCCTACCGCTCGCTGGTCAGCGTTCTCGAGCTGCAGGCCCAGTCGCCGAAGCTGCGCGACTGCAAGCGCAACGTCACGCAGAACTGCGCGCTGAACGAGACCGCCAAGGGCGGCGACCTGCGTTACGTCGGCGCGGCCTCCACGGCCCCGCTCGCCAAGGCGCAGGGCAAGCCCGAGGAGTCGATGCTCGCGTTCGGCATCGCCACGTGGGGCAACTGGTACAACCTCGGCAAGAACACGGTTCCGTTCATCGACATCGACACCAACGGTGACGGCACCGCGGACTTCGAGACGTTCGCCACGCGCCTGAAGGACACCGACCTGCTGGTCGCGTCGACCGTGGACCTCAAGACGGGTGCGCAGGTCGACCTCCAGCCGATCAACGGCCAGTTCGGCGACGTCGACACCAACACCGCCGACACCAACGTCGCGGTCCTGCCGGTGCTGCTCACGGCGCTCGGCATCGACCCGGCGAAGGACACCGCGCGCATCTCGTACGTCGCCGGCACGTCCGGCTTCTACGCGGCGCCGGGCAACGCGAACGGCCTGATCGACGTGATCGACCACAGCCTGTCCTACGACCCGCTCAAGCCGGGCCTGTGGGTGCAGGGCGGCGGCGACGCGGCGCTCTCGTACCTCGCCAAGCCGGGTACCGCGCTCGTGGTGAACCGGGACGCGGCGGCGCTGAAGACCGACAAGTCCGACGGCCTGCTGGTGCTCAACCACCACAACGCCAGCGGTAACCGCGCGTCGGTCGTCTACGTCTGCTCGACCGGTCGCAACTCGGCCGCGTAGGTCGGATCTTTTCTCGATGAAGGGAACCTTCATCCACCTCACGTGGATGAAGGTTCCCTTCATCGTTGTGAACAGGGTCGTCACCCCTTGACGCGACAGCTGTACTGCGGTCGAGTGACACCCGAAAGCGGGGAATGGGCCGTGTGGGTGTCCCGCAGTACGGGAGAGAACACCCCGAAGGGGTGTCCGGCATGCGGCGAGTGGCCGGGATGCCGGTAGCCTTTCGCGGAGGAAAGTAGTCCCACTAATTGGGGACGGACACCTGGGAGGTGTGTGGATGCGGCTCGCAGTGATCCCAGGAGACGGGATCGGGCCCGAGGTCATCGCTGAGGCCCTGAAGGTTCTCGGCGAGGTCGTTCCGGCGGCCGAAATCACCCGCTACGACCTCGGCGCGGCGCGCTGGCACGCCACGGGAGAGTTGTTGCCCGAGTCGGTGCTGGGAGAGCTTCGCCAGCACGACGCGATCCTGCTCGGTGCGGTGGGCGACCCGTCGGTGCCGAGCGGAATCCTGGAGCGCGGCCTGCTGTTGCGCCTGCGCTTCGAACTCGACCACCACGTGAACCTCCGCCCCGCTCGTCTCTACCCCGGCGTCCGCAGCCCGCTCGCGGACCCGCCCGAGATCGACATGGTGGTGGTGCGCGAGGGCACCGAGGGCCCGTACGCGGGCAACGGCGGTCTGCTGCGCAAGGACACCCCGCACGAGATCGCGACCGAGGTCTCGCTGAACACCTCGTTCGGCGTCGAGCGCGTGGTCCGCGACGCCTTCGCGCGTGCGTCGGCCCGCCAGCGCCGGCACCTGACGCTGGTGCACAAGACGAACGTCCTCACGCACGCCGGCTCGTTGTGGTCGCGCGTCGTCGAGGAGGTCTCGCTGCAGCACCCGGACGTGACCGTGGCGTACCAGCACGTCGACGCGGCCACGATCCACCTGGTCACCGACCCGGGCCGCTACGACGTGATCGTGACGGACAACCTGTTCGGCGACATCCTGACCGACCTCGCCGCCGCCGTCACGGGCGGCATCGGCCTGGCCGCGTCGGGCAACCTGGACGTGACGCGCCGCAACCCGTCGATGTTCGAGCCGGTCCACGGCTCGGCACCGGACATCGCGGGCCAGGGCATCGCGGACCCGACCGCCGCCGTGCTGTCGGTCGCCCTGCTGCTCGACCACCTGGGCGAGCACGAGGCGTCGCGCCGGATCGAGGCCTCCGTGGCGTTCGACCTGGCGACGCGCGACCACCAGTCGCCGGGCGCGACCTACGCGATCGGCGACCGGCTCGCGGCGCTCGTCTCCTCGAACGTCCGCACCGGCTGACGTTTCTTCACCGCACGCGGGGAGCTTTCGTACGTTCGGAGCGTACGAAAGCTCCCCGCGTGGCTTTCAGAGCTGGCCGTTGGCCTCGCGCCAGGCCCGCTCCTTCTTGATCCACTCGTTGTCCTGCGGGAACTCGTCGATCGTCGGCACCCGCCGGATCTCGGTCTTGAAGCCGGGTCCGGTGAGCGGCGCGCGCTTCGCCCACTCGATCGCCTCTTCCCTGGACGCGACGTTGATGATGTAGAAGCCGTTGAACAGCTCCTTCGTCTCGCCGTACGGGCCGTCCGTGACGACCGGCGGCTCGGAGGAGTAGTCGACGACCACGCCCTCGGACGGGTCGGACAGGCCCTCCGCGGCGAGCAGGACGCCCGCGCGGACCATCTCGTCGTTGTACCGGCCGACGATCTCCAGCATCTTGTCGAAGTCGACGTCGCCCAGGTTCGCGAAGGCCTCGTCGGTCGCGCGCCAGATCAGCATGAACTTCACGGTGTGTCTCCCTGTTCGTCTGTGTTGACGTCCACAGGTCGAACGGGTCCCGCACCGGATCGACACGGACCGCGAACTTTTTGAAGTTTTCTGTTTCAGCAGGTCAGAGGCAGGTCGAACGCCGTGAAGACCGTCGGCGACTGGAAGACCGCGGTGTGCGCGATCAGCCCGTCGGCGACCGTGAACACCTGCAGCGTGTGGAGCCGTCCGTCCGGCGCGTAGGCCGCCACCGCCGGCTGGCCGTTGGCGGCGGTCGGCGTCATGCGCCAGCCCTCGCCGCGCATCGCGAACACCCGGCGGAGGAACGCGGCGTAGTCGTCGCGACCGCGGTACCACAACGGCACCGGCGGCATCTCCAGGATCGCGTCCTCGGTGAGCAGCCCGACCAGCGCGCCGACGTCGGCCGCCTCGAAGGCCCGCACGTAGGCCTCCACGGTCCGCAGCGCGGCAGGATCGCCGGACGGGGCCACCTCGGCTCCGTCCAGCCCGGCCCGCGCCCGTTGCAGAGCGCTGTTCACCGACGCGACGGTCGTGCCGAGCTGCTCGGCCACCTCGGCGGCGCTGAACTCGAGCACCTCGCGCAGCACCCAGACCGCGCGCTGGCGGGCGGGCAGCGCCTGCATGGCCGTGATCAGGGCCAGCCGCAGACTGTCCCGCCGCACCGCCAGGTCCGCGGGATCGGCCTTCCAGTCGGGGAACGGCTCCAGCCACGGCACCTCGAAGTCGGGCACCAGCGGGGTCTGCGGGTCGGTGCTCGGCGGACCGAGCCCGGATGGCAGCGGCCGGCGCGCCTTGCCCTCCAGCGCGGTCAGGCACACGTTCGTGGCGATCCGGTACAGCCACGTGCGGATCGACGCCTTGTGCTCGTCGTAGCGCTCGCGCGCGTTCCACGCCCGCAGCATGGTGTCCTGCACGAGGTCTTCCGCCTCGTGGACCGATCCGAGCATCCGGTAGCAGTAGGCGAGCAGCTCCCCGCGGTGCTGCTCGACGCGCGTCTGGAAAGTCGTGTCGGTCACCGCGATGAGTATGCGGCGCCTCGCCGGTATGTAGTGGCATGAATGATCTGATCGTCATCGAGTTCGTGACACTGGACGGCGTGGTCGAGGACCCGGACGGGTCCGGCGGCACCGCGGGCGGCGGCTGGGCGTTCCGGCACGGTCCGGAAGCGGTGAAGGGGGACAAGTTCGGGCTGGGACCGTTGCTCGACACCGGCGTGCTGGTGCTCGGCCGGACGACGTGGGAGCTGTTCTCCCGCATCTTCCCCAGCCGCACCGACGAGTTCGCCACCAGGATGAACGCGATTCCCAAGCTGGTCGCGTCGCGGTCGCTGACGCAGGTGGACGGCTGGGCGAACTCCTCGCTGATCGGGGACGACCTGGTCACGGAGGTGCGCAAGCGCAAGGCGCACCAGGACGTCGTCGTCACCGGCAGCATCAGCGTCGTGGACGCGTTGGCCGAGCACGACCTGGTCGACGAGTACCGCCTCCTGGTGTTCCCCACGACCGTCGGCGCCGGCCGGCGGCTTCCCCTGCCGGAGGACCTTCAGCTGATCTCGGTGGAGCAGAAGGGAAACGGCGCACTCCTGCGTTCCCGCAAGGCCGCGTGACGCAGCCCTCAGTTGCACAGCTCCTCCGACACTCACCGTGAGCCACCGGTAACGTACGGCGCTGCCGATCTGGGGGGATTGGTTCAACGGGAGAGGCATGAACGAGGAAAACGAGGCGGTCGCCCACGCGCGGCGCTACCGCGAAGGCGGGGGAGACCCGGAAGCGTTCCTGAAGGCGTTCCGGGAGAACACGGTTTACCTGCAGCGGATCGACCCGCTGTCCCTTCCGGTCGTCACCGTCGAGGGACTGAACTGGCTGGCGGCGTTCTCCAGCCCCGAACTGCTGCAAGCACATCTGGCCGCCCGGGGTGAGAGCACCGACGCTCTCTACCTGGCGGTCACCGGCGAACGGTTGCTCGACCACTACCTGCCCGCGCTGCCGAGGCCCACGGGTGTGGTGTTCGACAACGGGTCCGAGCACATGATGACCCTGCCGCCGATGCGGGGGATCGTCGCGGACGAGCTGGCGGTGGACGCGTGACCGGGTTCGGCGTCGACCTCGGCGCGATGGGACAGGCGATCAAGGGCATCAACGACACCGTCGCCGCCCTGAAGGAGATCGCGCCCGACGGCGGGCTTCTCGTCTCCACCACGGCCACGTTCGGGATCATCTGCCCGGACGAGGACGAGTGCGGGGACGAGGTGCTCGCCGACGCGTTCAAGGAGTTCTTCGAGCGGTGGCGGTGGGGTCTGCGGCACCTGGTGAAGGAGGGCACGGCGATGGCGTCCGCGCTCACCGACACCAAGACCGTGTACGAGAAGGTGGACGACAAGCTCAAGCAGACGTTCCAGGTCCTCCTCGGTGACCCGCACTCCCAGACCGATCCCGCCAAGCAGTCGTGGGAGGAGCTGGGCAAGTCGTACCTGCAGCCGGCCGACGCGCGTCAGCAGTGGGACAAGGCGGCCACCGGCATGGAGAACGCGTGGAACTCCTCCGTCAAGGACGTGCTCGGCGAGGAGACCTCGTTCAAGAAGGCCGGTGACCACTCGTGAGCTGGTTCGGCCGCAGCGAGCTCGGTGACACCGACGACCCGGCCGAGCTCGTCCCCGGCAAGGTCGCGGCCCTGGAGGAGACGGCGAACGGGCTGCGCAAGCTCGCGACCGCCTGCCAGGAGGCGTACCGCGGAGTGTCCACACTGGACGTCGGGCACTGGACGGGCGAGGCCGCGGAGAAGTTCGGCGGCTACTTCTCCCGGGAGACGCCGAAGTGGCGTGACGCCGCGGAGGCGTTCGGGCCCGCCGTGGACGCGTTGACGACGTACAAGGGCGCGCTGGAGCACGCCCAGCGCGAGGCCGCCGAGGCGATCCGCGTCTACAACGAGGCCAAGGCGGAGACGGAGGCGGCCGAGAAGCAGTACGACACGGCGGCCGCGCAGCACGAGAAGGCCTCGCTGGACGCCTTCGCCAACGGCGCCGCCGCACCGGGACCGCTCGCGCCGTTCAGCGATCCCGGCAAGGCCAAGCGGGACCAGGCCGAACGGATCCTCGCCGACGCGCGGAAAGCGTTGAAGGAAGCGGCCGCGCAGACCGCGGCGGTGATCACCAAGGCGAAGGACAGGGCTCCGGCGGAACCGGGCTTCCTCTCGAAGCTCGCCGCCACGTTCGAGGACTCGTTCGACAAGACCAACGAGCAGCTCGGGTCCGTCGCCGAAGGCCTCGGCAACTCCGCGCTCAACCTGCTCAAGCTGGCCAGGGCGACGAACCCGTTCGACCCCTACAACGCGGGCCACCCCGGCGAGTTCGCGGCGAGCATGGTGACGCAGGCCGCGGGCATGGTCCACATGGTCTCGCACCCGGTCGAGGCCGTGAAGGGCATCCTCAACGTCGAAGGGTGGAAGAAGGACCCGTTCGCCGCGTTCGGCCAGCTGGTCGGTGACGTCGCCATCGGTGTCGCGACCGACGGCGCGGGACTCGCCGGCACGGCCGAGAAGGCGGTCGCCCGCGAGGCGGTGGAGGCGTCGGCCCGCGAGGTCACCGAGCAGGCCTCGACCCAGCTCGGCAAGCACGTCGACGAAGGCCTGCCGCCGTGGCATCGCGAGGGCTACGAGCCGCCGTCGCACACCACGGACTACGGCAACCCGCACCCCGACGAGCCGTTCGGTCCACAGAAGACGGACGACCTCCCGTCGCACGACCGGGAACCGGAGCACCACGAGCCCGATCATCCTGCCGAGGAACCGAAGCACGAGCCGGACGAACAGCCCAAGGTCAGGGAGCCGGAACACCTGCCGGAACCCGACAAGAGCTACTACTTCCAGCTGTACGACGCGGTCGGCCGGATGCAGGACATGGTGCCGAGCTTGCCGCCCGCGGAACAGGAAGCCATGTGGCGCGCGATCAACGAGAAGAAGCAGATGATGCGCGACATCATGACCAAGCACAGCTGACGTGACGGCGAACCTCAGGAGCCTTGGAATGCGCCCACAACAACCGCCGATGCGTCCCCAGCAGCCGATGCGTCCGCCACAACAGCCTTCCCCGCAACCGGTGGAGGAGTTTCCGGAGTGGACGAAGGACGGTGAGTTCCCTCCGGTCTCCCGGCAGGTCCCGCTCTACGGCAAGGATCCCGCGTCGGGCAAGGAGCAGGTCTGGGTCGGCCGCGTCGTGTGGCAGGCGCGGACCATGAAAGAGATCACGATGGCGGTCTACGGCCCGTTCGGCCGCAAGATGTCCACCGGTGAGTCCGTGTTCGACGCCCTGCTCAAGATCCGCGGCGAGCTGGAGAACCCCGAGCAGTACAGCCCGCCGTGGAAGGTCCTGGTCAAGGGTTCCAGGCGGGACGTGTGGCACGTCGGGCACAAGGTGTCGATCTTCCCGGGCGACCGGGCCGAGATCCTCGTGCCCGGCGAGAAAGCGACCGAGTCCGTCGACGTGCTCGCGATGCTCGAACCGCACGACACTCCGAAGTTCGGCCTGGTCGAGCACCAGATGGCCAACTGCATGGAGTACTTCCGCCGCTTCGAGCCGGGCTTCGGCGCGGGCGGGGCCTTGTGACGGCGTCAGGGGCAGGTTGAACCCCGTGGGTTAGAGTGCAGGCGTCGTGCACGGGGGAAGACCGGTCGAAGTCCGGCGCTGACCCGCAACGGTAGGTCCCACCTCTCGGTGAGACGAGCCCGAACACCCGCACACGGCTTTCATCCGGGAACTCCTGCCGTGGACTGCGGGAAGGGCTGTCAGTGATCGCGAAGATCAGCGCGCTCGTCGGCGTGCTCGCCGTCAGCATCGTGGCGGGCGTGGCGCTCGGCCCCGTCTCCGTCCCGTTCGGCGTCACGGCCGACCTGCTGCGGGCGGCCGTCACCGGTGGCACGGTCCCCGCGGACCTCGCCGGGCAGTACCACATCGTCTGGGACATCCGGCTGCCTCGCGTCCTGCTCGCCGCGGTCGTCGGCGCCGGCCTGAGCACGGTCGGCGTCGCGATCCAGGCGATGGTCCGCAACGCGCTCGCAGACCCATACGTGCTCGGCATCTCGTCGGGCGCGAGCGTCGGCGCGACGGCGGTGGCGACGCTCGGCGTGTTGTCAGGTCTCGGCGTCTACGCGCTGTCGACCGGGGCGTTCCTGACCGGACTCGGTGCCACCGCGCTGGTCTACCTCACCGCGCGCACGAGCCGGGGGCTCACGCCGCTGCGGCTCGTGCTGACCGGAACCGCGCTGGCGTACGGGTTCTCGGCCGTGGCGATGCTGCTGGTGTTCCAGTCGCCACGCGGGGACGCGGCGCGGGCGGCGATGTTCTGGTTGCTCGGCAGCCTGGGCGGGGCGGACTGGAAGTCGTTGCCCGTGGCCACGTCGGTGACGTTGCTCGGGATCGGCTACCTGCTCACCAGGGCGCGGCAGCTGAACGCGCTGGCGATGGGCGACGAGACGGCGATCACGCTGGGCGTCGAGGTCAACCGGTTCCGCACGCGGCTGTTCGTCGTCACCGCGGCGATCACCGGTGTGCTGGTGGCGGTCAGCGGTGCGGTGGGCTTCGTCGGGCTCATGCTGCCGCACCTCACGCGCATGGTCGTGGGCGCGGACCACCGCAGGGTGCTGCCGCTCGCACCCCTCGCCGGCGCCTCGTTCCTCGTCTGGGTCGACGTGGCCGCCCGGATGCTCGCGGCACCGGAAGAGCTGCCGCTCGGCGTCATCACGGCCGCGATCGGCGTGCCGTGCTTCATCTTCCTCATGCGCCGCAAGAGCTACGTGTTCGGGGGACGTTGATGCGCGTCGAGCTCACCGGCGTCACGGTCCGCGGGATCGTCGAGGGCATCACGCTCAACGCCTCGGCCGAGGTCGTCGGCATCGTCGGCCCCAACGGCAGCGGCAAGTCGACCACGCTCCGGTGCGTCTACCGCGCCCTGAAGCCGGACGTCGGTGCCGTGCTGATCGACGGTGAGAACGTCCACAAGCGACCCGGCCTCGCCCGCGAGCTCGCGGCGCTCACCCAGGAGTCGCAGGTCGAGTTCGACTTCACGGTCGCCGAGGTCGTCGAGATGGGCCGCCTGCCGCACGACCGCGATCCCGCCGCGGACCGGCGCGTGGTCGCCGACGCACTGGCCACAGTGGACGTAGCCCATCTCACCGGCCGCAGCTTCCTCAGCCTTTCCGGCGGCGAACGCCAGCGCGTGCTCATCGCCCGCGCCATCGCGCAGGAACCGCGGGTGCTCGTGCTGGACGAGCCGACGAACCACCTCGACATCCGCCACCAGCTGGACGTGCTGGCACTGGCCCGCGGCCTGGGCGTCACGGTGCTGACCGTGCTGCACGACCTCAACCTCGCCGCGTCCTACTGCGACCGCCTCCACGTGCTCGACGAAGGCCGACTGGTCGCGTCCGGCACGCCGGAGGAGGTGCTCGTGCCCGAACTGATCGCCAAGGTCTTCCACGTGACCGCGCACGTCGTCCGACACCCCACCACGGGAGTTCCGCAGCTCCTGTTCGACCAGGAGGTCACCCCTTGAGAACCGCTTTCGCCGCAGCCGCTCTGCTGCTCGTCTCCGGCTGCGGCGCGACGGTCGCGCAGGACACCTCGAAGTCCGCCCCGGTGACCATCACCAACTGCGGTCAGCAGGTCACGTTCGACCGGGTTCCGTCCAAAGTGGTCACCAACGACACGGGTATCACCGAGCTGATGTTCGCGCTGGGCCTCAAGGACCACATGGCCGGGTACGTGGTGGACGGCGACAACACCGTCGACCTCCGGACCTCACCGTGGAAGGCCGACTTCGACAGCACCCGCAAGCTCGCGGACAAGATCTCCAA
>Ga0070710_10000723_pt1 | contig 15744 bp, 18 predicted proteins | sample LARL52metaG_FD_65454 | JGI IMG/M metagenome (GOLD analysis project Ga0070710, IMG submission 65454) | Corn, switchgrass and miscanthus rhizosphere microbial communities from Kellogg Biological Station, Michigan, USA - LAR L5-2 metaG | ecosystem: Host-associated > Plants > Roots > Rhizosphere ... | reverse complement strand
GGAAAGCGCCGAGCACCTCGACCGAGGAGATCGTCGCGAGCGCGAGATCGGCGCTCACGTCGTTGGCGATAGTCGCCAGCCCGAGGACGTGCAGGTCTATCGTCTGCCCCGCGTCGCGGAGTTCCTCGAGGTCACGGCGGCTGAGATGTCGTGTGCCGAGTGTCAGCGCTCGGCGTGCCACCGTGTTGTTCACCGCCTCCGCCCGGCTTTCGAGCTGACGCCGAATCGCCGTGCGGATGAAGTCAGTGCGGTTGGCGTAAAAGCCCTCGTTGACGAGTAGATCGATCTGGCCGAGGTCGACCAGGCCCACGTTTATGGTGATCTTCTCGCTCTTGTCAACTTCGGCCATAGACCACTCCTGCCATCCACAGGCCATCCTATCACCATCTGCTGGGATGGTGGGCTCATGGGCCCGTCGGCTCCTTAACCGTGGCCGCTCTGTGCCCAGTTCGCCTCGGTACCGTACGACGATGACCGACAGGAGGCTTGCCTCGTGACCGTTCCCTCGCCGGCAACCGTGCGTCAGGCCGCTGCGCTGGTGGCACTCGAAGGCGTCGCCGGAATCGTCGCGGCGGTCGCGTTCGTGGTGCGCGGACTCGGCGGTGCCGATCAATCCACGGTCAGCGGTTTCGGCAATGCCGCCTGGTTCGCCATCATCGGTGGCGCGATTCTCGCCGCCGGGTGGGCGCTGTGGACCGGCAGGCGGTGGGGCCGCGGCGTTGCCGTCTTCGCACAGTTACTCGTGTTGCCCGTGGCTTGGTACATGGCCGTCGGTTCACACCAGTGGCTCTACGGGATCCCCCTCGCGGCAGTCGCGCTGTTGACACTTGGCTTGCTCTTCAGTCCGTCGACGCTGCAGTGGCTGGGCGCTCAGGATCCCGCCAAGGCCGACAATTCGGGGCCCGACACCCGGTAGGTGAGCCATTCGGTCTGCGGGCGCCCGCCGACGGCGTCATAGAGCGCGATCGCGTTGACGTTCCAGTCCAGCACGGCCCACGACAGCCTGCTGTATCCGCCTTTGACGCATTCCCTGGCCAGGGTGGCCAGCATCTTGCGGGCCAGCCCGCGACGGCGGAACTGCGGGCGCACGTATAGATCCTCCAGATAGATGCCCGCGACGCCGTCCCAGGTGGAGAAGTTGTGGAACCACAGCGCCCCGGCCGCGGCCTGGCCGTCCACCTCCGCGATGTGCCCGGACACCGTCGGATGGTCGCCGAAAAGCGCTTCGCGCAATTGATTTTCGGTGACCGTGCAGTCCGCGCTGGCGCGCTCGAACTGCGCCAGTTCGTGAATCATTGCGGTCAGTTCGGTCTCATCGCCGGGCTTGGCCGGGCGGATGATCTCGGTCATGGCTGAACTCCCAGGGCCGACAGGATGGTGTTGAATTTCGTTGTGGTTTCCGCGACTTCGTCATCGGGATCGGATTCGACGACGATGCCGCCACCTGAGTGCGCATCTGCAGTGCGGCGATCGGCCGACAACTGCGCGCCGCGGATCGACACCACCCACCTGCCGTCACCGCGCTGGTCGCACCAGCCGACGGCGCCTGCGTAGAAGCCGCGGTCGCCCTCCAGCTCGTTGATCAGTGCCGCGGCCGCGGTCGCAGGAACGCCGCCCACCGCGGGAGTGGGATGCAGCGCTAGCGCCAAATCCAATGCCGTGGTCGAGTTTTCGCGCAGCCTGCCGGTGATGGCGGTATACAGATGCCACACCGCCGCGGTCTTGCTGAGCTGCGGCTCCGGCGCGATCTGAAGTTCGACACAGAACGGGTCCAGCGCCTCACGCATCGCGTCGACCACCAGTTGATGCTCGTGGCGGTTCTTGGCCGACGCGGCGAGGGCGGCGCCGCTGGCCTCGTCGGCGTCGGGGTCGGCCAATCGCGGCGCCGACCCGGCGAACGGACGGCAGGTCACCTGTTCGCCGCGCCGTGCCACGAGCAGCTCGGGGCTCGCACCGACCAGCGCCGCGCCGGAATACCCGCCGCCCGCGGCCGTGAGGTCGACGAGATACGCGTTCGCCGCGGCGTCGTTGGCGACGAGCCGGTGCACGATGGTGCGGGCGTCCAGCGGTCCGTCGGCTGCCAGCCGCAGCGCCCTGGCCAACACCACCTTGTGCAGGCCGCTGCCGGGGTCCTGCAGCCTGCGCAATGCCGCGCCGATGCGCGCGCGGTGCTCCTCGGGCTCCGGCATCGTCTGCGTGATCCGCACCGTCGGCAGCTCGCGCAGCGGCCAGTCCGGCAGCGTGTCGGTGAACTGGACCGTCTGCGGGCGGATCAGTGCTGCCGGCTTGGTGAGGTCAAAAGGTAAGGCGCCCAGAATGATTGGTGCGCTGTGCGACGCCAGCGCCGCACGCGCATCGGCGAGCCTGGGGAACGCGGTGTGCACGCCTTCCGCGACGACGACGCCGGTGCGTCCGGCGAGTACGAAGGTCGGTTCGCGCGTCACGCCGGCAGGCACGGGTGGCGGTGGCCCGTCAGTCCCAGTGCGCTGATCTGGCGCACACCGTGTTCGAATCCGCACACCGCGATCGATGCAGCCACCATGGCGAACCTGATCCCCTCGGACACATTCAGCTCCACCCAGCGCGTCACCATCGCGCGGGAGAAGTGTCCGTGCCCGACGAACAGCACGTCACGGGACTCCATCTGGTCCAGCGCGTACGCGATCGCACGGTCGGCCCGGTCGCTGACCTGCTGCGGGCTCTCACCGCCGGGGCAGCCATGCGTCCATACCAGCCAGTCGGGCACCTTCTCCCGGATCTGCTTGGTGGTCAGGCCTTCGTAGTCGCCGTAATCCCATTCGGACAGAAGGGGAGAAACCTCGTCGACTTTCAGGCCGGCCAGTTCGGCGGTGACCACTGCGCGCCGCCGTGGGCTCGACACCACCAACGGGTTGTCGAGCGTGAGCACCGACAACGCGTCGGCGGCCAGCTTGGCCTGCTCCCGCCCCGTCCCGGTCAGGTCGAGTTCGGTCCGGCCCGTGTGCTGGCCGGACTTCGACCACTCGGTTTCGCCGTGCCGGAGTAGAAACAGGCGATGCTGCAGAAGGCCCACGAAGACAGATTCTGCCGCACACCCCGTCGAGTGTGGGTACTCATGCAACGATGAACACCGTGACGCGGGTACTTGCGGTCGCCAATCAAAAGGGTGGGGTTGCCAAGACGACGACGGTCGCGTCGTTGGGTGCGGCAATGGAGGAGAAGGGCAAACAGGTCCTGCTCGTCGACCTGGATCCACAGGGATGTTTGACGTTTTCGCTGGGCCAGGATCCCGACAAGCTGGCCGTGTCGATCCACGAAGTGCTGCTCGGTGAGGTAGAACCCGACGCGGCACTGGTCGACACGCCGGAGGGGATGACATTGCTGCCCGCCAACATCGACCTGGCGGGCGCCGAGGCGATGTTGTTGATGCGCGCGGGCCGCGAGTACGCCCTGAAGCGGGCACTGGCAAAGGTTGCCGGCAGCTTCGACGTGGTGATCATCGACTGCCCGCCATCGCTGGGGGTGCTCACCCTCAACGGGCTGACCGCGGCCGACGACGTGATCGTGCCGCTGCAGTGCGAGACATTGGCGCACCGCGGCGTCGGCCAGTTCCTGCGCACGATCACCGACGTGCAGCAGATCACCAACTCCGACCTCAAGCTGCTGGGTGCGCTACCGACGCTGTACGACTCGCGAACGACCCACAGCCGTGACGTGCTGCTCGACGTCGCCGACCGATACGACCTGCCGGTGTTGGCGCCGCCGATCCCGCGCACGGTGCGGTTCGCGGAGGCCAGCGCATCGGGTGCTTCGGTGCTGGCGAGCCGGAAGAACAAGGGCGCACACGCCTATCGCGAGCTGGCCGACTCGCTGCTCAAGCACTGGAAGAGCGGCAAGGCGCTGGCCACGTTCATGCCGGAGATCTGACGCCCGAACAGCACGTCGGCCGATGAATCGCGGATGTGCCGCGTATCTGAACGGGCATGACGACAATCACGGACAACACAGTTCTGGTCACCGGAGGCAATCGCGGCATCGGACGGGCGCTGGTTTCTGAAGCCCTGAAGAGAGGCGCAAGACGCGTGTACGTCGGTACGCGCAAACCCGTGGCCCACTCGGATGCGCGCATCACACCCGTGCCACTCGACGTGACCGACGCGGCCCAGATCCAGCAGGCCGTGGACCACATCGGGACGCTCGACGTCCTGGTGAACAACGCCGGCATCGCGCTCTACGACGACTTGAGCGATCGGGCCACGCTGGAACGTCACCTGGACGTCAACCTGTTCGGCACATACAGCGTCACTCAGGCCTTCCTTCCGTTGCTGAGCGCTTCCAGCGGAGCCGTCGTGAACAACCTGTCGGTGAACGCCCTCGCCCCGTTGCCGCTGATCCCGGCATACTCGATTTCGAAGGCCGCGGCATTCTCGCTCACGCAGTCCCTGCGTCCTCTTCTCGCCGAGCGGGGCGTCACCGTCCACGCCGTCCTCACCGGCATCGTCGATACCGACATGACAAGGGGTCTCGACGCGCCGAAGGCTTCGCCGGAGTCCGTCGCGCGAGCGATCTTCGACGGTGTGGAGAACGATGAAGACGACATCTTCCCGGATGCGATGTCGGCATCGATGGCGGATGGCTGGCGCAGCGGTCCGGCCAAGGCACTGGAGCGGCAGTACGCAGCACTGGCGACGGCCGAACGCGCTAAGGCACAAGCGAACTCGGGTTAGCCGAGCTCCACAGCCGCCTGGCTGCGCTGGGATCGTGGGTGGGCACCACCGTCACGCGATCCTTGACGGCGTGCAGCCGGTGCAGCGTCCGGAAGGCCTCGACACGGTCTTCGTCCGCGAGTCCTCCCGGGTAGCTGGACTTCTGGCGGATGTCGTCGATCTGGTAGGTGTGCCATGCGGCGTCGCCTGCGAGCAGCATGTGGCCTGCCGCGGTGTGCAGCAGCACGCCGACACTGCCGGGGGTGTGCCCGGGGAGGTCGACGACGACGACAGAACGGTCGCCGAACAGATCGTGGCTGCGGGCGAAGGTCAGCACCGGTGGACCGTCGAGGTCGTAGTCGATCGTCGGACGCTCTTCGAGCGAATCGCGAACCCCTCCCACCGGCGCGACGGATCCCGTTGTGACCCAGTCGTGTTCGGTCCGGTGCAGGTACACCGGTAGTCCGGGTAGATCAAGAAGCCCGCACACGTGGTCCCAGTGTGCGTGCGTCGGCAGTGCGAAATCGATGTCCGCCATGGCGTATCCCTGTTCGGCAAGCGCCGCTGCCGTCGGGACGACGTCGGCCGAGGGTTTGACCGCCGCTCTCAACACAGCAGGAAGTTGCGCGACGGCGCGTTCTCCGACGTTGACGCAGACACCGGGATCCACGACGAACGTGGCCGTGGGATGCGTCACCACGAAGGACGCCAGGGAATTCTCGATCCGTCGCGGACGCCTGCGCCCCTCCACGATCAAAGCTGTCGGGACGGAACGCGGTACCTGCCTGAGCGGGGAAACCGACACTGTCGCAGTGGCTTTCGGCAGTCCGGCGTTCCTCAGCGACGCGAGGAATCGGGCGTCGGCGCGGCGCGGGCGAATGATTCCCGCACCCAGACCGAGGAGGGCGCCGCAGCACGCGGCGACGGACGGGGATCTCACATCTCTGGACATGTGTGGAACGCTAGAACTTCAGGTCGACCTGAAGTAAAGGGGCGAATGTGACCGAAAACGGCCGGCGGATCGGCGACGCGGCGGCCACGCTGGCGGTCGCTACCCACGTATTGCGGCACTGGGAGGATGTCGGCTTGCTGAGGCCGAGGCGGCTCTCGTCGGGACACCGGGCATATGACGACCAGACGATCGGCCAAGCCCGAATGATCCAGATCTGTCAGCGTGCGGGCCTATCGCTCGCCGAGATCAAAGAACTCGGCATCGGCGACCGCGGGGACAGGATCGCCCTCATCGACAGCAAGCGTGCGCAGATCGCCGAGCAGGTCTCCAGCCTTCGGCTCGCCGACAAGTTCCTCGCCCACATCGCCCACTGCGAGCACAGCGTGATATCGGAGTGTCCGCAGTGTTCGGCTCTGACTAGCCAAGCGCGACGAGTTGGTCGCCGCGCTGCTCGATGATCGTCGAACCCGCCACCGCGGGCACCACCGCGGCGGAACTCGGCGGCCGTTGCAGCGGGATGTGTTCGACACCGGTGCCGGTGGCAGGGTCGAACACGTCGTACCCGCCGGTGACGGGGACCAGCAACCGTCCTGCCATCATCGTCCCTGGCCCGAGCGGCATGTTGTCGCCCGACGGGCTGACTGTGTAGCGATAGCGAAGTCCGTTGGCGGAGAACACCATCAGCGAGTCGCCCGTCCACCATGTGATCAGATCGCCTGCACGCGACATCGTCGCGTTCGGTGACGGCGGCTTCGCCACCAGCGTGCTGGCGACGGTCGTGCCGGTCTCGTCGACGATGTTGACCGTCGGGTTGGGGGTGGGTATGTAAACCGCGGTGGCGGTGTCGGACACCGCCACGACGCGGGCGCCGGAGTCGTCGCGCACGCCGGGCTGCGGCACGTATTTCAGGTTGGGCGTGTCTTCCTCGTCGGCGGGCTTCAGCAGTGTCAGCCGCAGGTCGGCCTGTGACGGGCAGGCTTCCAGTACCGAGACGGCCGTGGAACTCGCCTGCGCCGACACGAGCCTGCAGATTTCCGCGGCGGGCACGTCCGGCTTGATCCGCGCGTCGAGCGCGCCGTACGACAGCATCCGGACCATGTCCGAGCGCCACATTTCCAGGCGACTGTCCCCGTACGACAGCACGGTGGTGCCGTCGGCCGCCAGCGTCACCTCGGGATCGGCGTATGCGGTACGGGTGGGCCCGCGCCGGCCGGTGTTGCCGTCGATCGTGCTGACCTGACCGCACCCGCGGACGTCGGGATACACCGCGACCGCGTAGTTGTACACATACGTGACGCCGCACAACTCGACGTCGCGTGCATAGGTCCACCGGGTGTCCCCGGTGACCGGGTCGCGGCCGTCGACTTCTCGCTCGCTGCCTGAGATGATGCTGCCCCCCACCACCACCGGCGCGGTGGTCTTCGGGCTCGGCGCCGTCCACAGCTGCCGCAGTGCCGTGGGCACCGCCTTGGCGGGCGCCAGGGCCTGCCCAGGCTCCGCGGCGGGCTTGCTGATGGTGGCCCTGGCGTCGCTGGTCCACCAGATCAGGGCGGCGACGATGGCGACCACTGCCGCGATCGTCGCGGCCGCCACCATGTCGCCCTTGGTGCGGCGTTCGGGTTTGACCATCCGACGGAGGTGAACCTCGGGTTAGCCGGCGTTCGCGGCGGCGGTCTTGCGGGGGCGACGGCGACGACGGCGCCGGCCGGAGTGCGATTCCTCAGCGCCGTCGGCGGTCGCGTCGTTTTGGGCGGGCTCGGCCTGTTCGGGCGTTGCCTCGGGATGGCCGGTGGCCGACTTGCCCGCCCGTGTGCGCTTGCGGTTGCGGGTGCGGTTGCGGGCGGGCTGCTTGCCTGCGGACTTGTCCGCTGGCGCGCGCTTGGTCTGAGCCTTGCGCGGTTCGCCAACTGTGCCCTTGGCGTCGGTCGGGATGTCCAGCTCTTCGAAGAGATGCGGTGAGCTGGAGTAGGTCTCGGAGGGGTCGGGGCAGGCCAGGCCCAGCGACTTGTCGATCATCTCCCAGCGGGTCAACTCGTCCCAGTCCACCAGCGTGACCGCGACACCGGTCTTGCCTGCGCGGCCGGTGCGCCCGATGCGGTGCACGTAGCCCTGTTCGTCCTCGGGGATCTGGTAGTTGATGACGTGGGTGACGTCTTCGATGTCGATGCCGCGGGCGGCCACGTCCGTGGCGACGAGCACGTCGATGTCACCCGTACGGAACGCCTTTAGCGACTTCTCGCGGGCGGCCTGTCCCAGGTCGCCATGCACCGCGCCGACCTTGAAGCCGCGTTCGGCCAGCTCGTCGGACACCTTCTGAGCGGTGCGCTTGGTGCGGGTGAAGATCATCGTGGCGCCGCGGCCCTCCGCCTGCAGTATCCGGCTGACCAGTTCGACCTTGTCCAGCGCATGGGCCCGGTAGACGAACTGCTCGGTGGTGTCATGGATAGCCGCCGAATGCGGGGCCTCTGCCCGGATGTGGGTGGGCTGGTTCATGAACGTGCGGGCCAGCGTGATGATCGGGTCCGGCATCGTCGCAGAGAACAGCATGGCCTGCCGTTCGTCCGGGATCTGCTTGAGAATTCGCTCGATGTCGGGCAAAAAGCCCAGGTCGAGCATTTCGTCGGCCTCGTCGAGCACCAGCACCGACAACCCGCCGAGCTGCAGGTGGCCCTGCTGCGCGAGATCGAGCAGCCGACCTGGCGTGCCGACGACGACGTCGACACCGTTGGCCAGCGCCTCGATCTGCGGCTCGTAGGGCCTGCCGCCGTAGATGGACGTGACCGTCAGCCTGCGCTCACCGGCGGTGAGGTACTTCGCCGCCATTGCGAGGTCTCCGGACACCTGCAGGCAGAGTTCGCGGGTGGGGACCACGACGAGTGCGCGCGGAATACCGGTCAGCGGGCGCTCGGTGTCGGTGGTGATGCGCTGCAACAGGGGCACCCCGAAGGCCAGGGTCTTGCCCATGCCGGTGCGCGCCTGACCGATGAGGTCGTCGCCTGCGAGTGCAAGCGGCAGCGTCAGTTCTTGGATAGCAAAGGGATGTTCCTTGCCGTCTTCGGCCAATGCGCGCACTATTTCGTCGCGAACTCCGATTTCGGCAAACTTCGGATTGAGATGCGTCATGCTTTGGGGTTGTAGCCTTTCTGGGTCGAACCTCGTATGTCCTCGCGGATTCCACGCGCGCACGAGTTCGACGAAGCTACGGCCGAGGGCCCTGCGTTGAGGTCGCGGGCCGACTGCGTGCACGCACATTTCTTAGGTAGCGACTGGCCGTTTTCGACGACATTGATGCCGCTGCCTACATCCATGATAGCTGGTCGGGTTTGCCGGGCGGTCGGTGATCCCAGCCAACAACACCAGCCGTCTAGAGTTGGGCCATGAATTCGACGCCGCCTGCGCCTTCTCCCGAGCAGACCACATCGGGCGTGTCGGCCGACCATCCCGGCGTCAACGAGCTCTTCGCGCTATTGGCGTACGGCGAAGTGGCAGCGTTCTATCGGCTCACCGAAGAGGCGCGCATGGCGCCGAACCTGCGGGGCCGCATCAACATGGCCAGCATGTCCGCCGCGGAGATGAACCACTACGAAGTGCTGCGGGATGCGTTGGAGCGCAGGGGAGTCGACGTGGTGCCCGCGATGACGAAGTACGCCTCGGCGCTGGAGAACTACCACCGGCTGACAACGCCTAGCACCTGGCTGGAAGCGCTTGTGAAGACCTACGTCGGCGACGCGATGGCCGCGGACTTCTACCTGGAGATCGCCGACGCGATGCCCGACGAGGTGGCCGATGTGGTGCGCGCGGTCCTGTCGGAGACCGCGCACTCGCAGTTCGTCGTCGCGGAGGTGCAGGCCGCGGTGACGGCCAGCGAGAAGCAGCGCCACCGGCTGGCGTTGTGGTCGCGCCGGCTGCTCGGTGAGGCCATCACTCAGGCCCAGTACGTGCTCGCCGACCACGACGAACTCGTCGACCTGGTGATGACCGGTGGAGAGGGCCTGACCAAGATGACCGAGTTCTTCGACCGGCTGCAGCGTACCCACAGCGCCCGCATGCACGAGCTGGGCCTGGCCTGACCTGACGGTCGGTTCTGGCCTCGTCCCCTGCCCTTCAGGCGTGGGCCCTCCGCTTCTCGGCGCATGCGGCGCCTGCGATGCTCACTCGGCCGCCACCTCCGCCTACTTGGTGCAGTTCGTGATCATCGTGTTGTTGTTCTGCGCGGCGATCGCCGCGCCCGCCGCGTCGGTGATGCTGCAGTTCAGCTGACCGGTCAGGCTGGTCGCGGTGACCGAACTGAGGGTCACACCCGGATCCAGCACGACGGTCTTGCTCCACGGCAGCGCGACGTTGACGTCGGTCTGCAGTGCTCCCTGTGAATCGGTGTAGATCACCGTCACCAGGTCGAGCAGGTTGCGGTTGCCGGTCACCCGGTAGGTGATCGCGTTAGGCGCCGGGGCCGGCGGAGGCGCCGCCTGGGTCGGCGTGGTGCTGGGCGGGACGCTTGCCGTCGGGGTCACGGTGGTAACGGTTTCCGGCGGCAGCGATGCCACTGGCGGAGGCGCCGACGGCGTAGTCGTGACCGGCGCTGCGGAGGTGGTCGCGGCCGGCTGACTTGTGGTGACCGGCGGGGCGACCGTCGTCGACACCGAACCGCTGTCACCGCCGCCGAGGATGACCACCGTGCAGATCACCGCGACGAGCAGAATCGCGCCTGCCACGCCGGCGACCCAGATCCACCGGCGATCGATCGGCTCGTAGTACTCCTCGATCTCCCCGTAGTCGTCGTAGTCGTCGTAGTCGTCGTAGTCGTCGGGGTCCTCGTTGTCGTCGTAACGATCGCGATCGTCGACCGTTTCGCCGTCGTCCCGATGGCTGGGAATCCGCTCGGTCGGGCTCAAGGAATACGGTGAATGTGCGGTGTATGGCCTGTTCATGCAGCTACCCCGGTCGTTGCGTGCAATAGTCGGGGCTGATGCTATCGAGACAGATGTGACGAATGAGGTTGACGCGCTGGGCCTTTGATCACGGTCCGGACTCGGTTCGGTCGCGGCTGTTTCGCTATTCGCGTAGTGGCCGGCGCGGCGCTGCACCAGCGCCGTCCACTAGCCTTCTTGACGAGGAACACACGAACGGAAAGGGTCCAGCGTGGAGGTCAAGATCGGTATCACCGACAGCCCGCGCGAGCTGATCTTCAACAGCGCGCAGACACCCGGCGAGGTGGAGAAGTTGATCACCGACGCGCTGAGCAAGGACTCGGGCGTCCTGAGCCTGACCGACGAGAAGGGCCGCCGGTTCCTGGTGCAGGCGACGAAGATCGCCTACGTCGAGATCGGCGCCGCAGATGTGCGGCGGGTGGGCTTCGGCGTCGGTGCAGTCGGCTCGGAGGCCGTCAAGACCGGGTAAGCGGCACGTGGGACAGGCCGCCCCAGATGAACTGCACGGTGCCCGCCACGGCGTCGTCCTTGGTAATCGGCCGGTCGTTGTTCAGCCAATACCGGGCCGAGTCGACGCTGACGCTGACCAGCCCGACCGCGATCATCCTGGCTCGGTGCGGTTCCAGCCCGGAATCGTGGCTGATCAGGTCGAACACGGCGTCGGTGCACGCCTCGGTGGCCACCTTGACCTGCGCGGACACCTGAGGCTCGGTCACGTAGTCGTTCTCGAAGATCAGCCGGTAGCCCTGGCTGTCGTGCTCGATGAAGTCGAAGAACGCGTGCACCGCGGCCCGCACCCGCTGGCGGTTGTCGGTGGTGGTGCGTAGCGCCTGGCGCACACCCGAGACGAGATTGTCGACGTGCCGCTGCAGCACTGCCAGATACAGCTCGAGCTTGGACGAAAAGTGTTGGTAGAGAACGGGTTTACTCACGCCCGCGCGGTCGGCGATCTCGTCCATTCCTGCGGCGTGGTAGCCGCGGTCGACGAAAACCTCGCTGGCAGCAGCGAGTAACTGCCCGCGGCGTTCGTCGCGGGGCATCCTGTTCCCGCGCCGACCGGCTCCGGAGCCGACGCCGCCGTTGGCCGGTTGCCTGCCCCTTGTCGCGGCGGAGTTGGCGAGATCGCTCATCACGTCCTTTGTCTGAATGCGTTTCGCAACGACACTACTACCGTTGGTTGTGCGTTGCGGATGATGCCTATGTGCGGTGACGGTGGCGCGCCAGAAGTGCAAGCGCAGCAGACTGTGCCATCCTGTTCCGGTGACCTACGACCCGGGGCGTCACGGGAGCGGTCGCGTGCCCGTGTTGCGTGACGAATGGCGAGAGCCGTTGCGCGCGCAACGCGACCCGATCGCCGAGGACTCCGGCCGGGTCAGGTCCAATCGCGACGAGCATCGCCGGGCCCGCAAGCAGACGTGGCTTGGCCGCTTCATCTCCACCTACGGCTGGCGTGCCTACGCACTGCCGGTGCTGATCGCGCTGACGGGCATCGTGGTGGTCCAGACCGTCACCGGAACCAGTGCGCCCGTGCCGAAGGAGGCCGAGGGCCCGGTGCAGGGCCCGCCGACCATCGGCGTCGCGAGCACGCAGATCATCGGCGCGCCGCCCAAGGGGCTGACGCAGTTCGACGTGAACCTGCCCACCGGGATCCTGCCTGACGGCGGACCGTTCACCGAGGCCGCCGCCAAAACGTGGCATATCGTGCCCGGCACCACACCCAAGGTCGGTGAGGGCACCGCGAAGGAGTTCACGTACACCGTCGAGGTCGAGGACGGCGTCGACACCACGACGTTCGGGGGTGACGACGGATTCGCCAGGATGGTCAGCGAGACGCTGGCCAACCCCAAAAGCTGGACCCACAACCCGCAGTTCGCGTTCACCCGCATCGACAACGGTGAGCCGGACTTCCGGATCTCGCTGAGCTCGCCGATGTCAGTGCGGGAGGGCTGCGGCTACGACATCCAGCTCGAGGCGTCCTGCTACAACCCGGCCTACGACAACCAGCCCCGCGTGTTGATCAACGAGGCGCGCTGGGTGCGCGGCGCGGTGCCGTTCCAGGGCGACGTCGGCTCCTACCGGCAGTACCTGATCAATCATGAGGTCGGCCATGCGATCGGCTACCAGCGCCACGAGCCGTGTGGCGAGAACGGCGGGCTGGCCCCGGTGATGATGCAGCAGACGTTCTCGACCAACAACAACGACGCCTCCCGCTTCGACCCGGACTCGGTCAAACCCGACGGCAAGACATGCCGGTTCAACCCCTGGCCCTACCCGATCGCCTAGCACCCGGGAAGCAGACCAGGCTCGTTGCTGTTGATTGCAGTACCTGCTGTGATGGTCAGTAGATGTCAATCAAGGAGAACTCGGTGTCGACACCGTTGCCGCCGCTGGTAGAACCGGCGGCTGAACTCACGCGCGAGGAAGTTCAGCGCTATAGCCGCCACCTCATCATCCCGGACCTGGGGTTGGACGGGCAGAAACGGCTCAAGAACGCCAGAGTGCTGGTCATCGGCGCTGGTGGGCTGGGTTCGCCGGCCCTGCTGTACCTGGCGGCCGCGGGGGTGGGGACCATCGGCATCGTCGAGTTCGACGTGGTCGACGAGTCCAACCTGCAGCGCCAGATCATCCACGGTCAGTCCGACATCGGCCGGTCGAAGGCCGAGAGCGCACGTGACTCCGTCCTCGAGGTCAATCCGTTGGTCGAGGTGCGGCTTCACGAGTTCCGGCTGGAGCCGGACAACGCCGTCGAGCTGTTCGAGCAGTACGACCTGATCCTGGACGGCACCGACAACTTCGCGACCCGCTATCTGGTCAACGACGCCGCCGTGTTGGCAGGCAAGCCGTACGTGTGGGGGTCGATCTACCGCTTCGAGGGTCAGGTGTCGGTGTTCTGGGAGGACGCGCCCAACGACCTTGGCTTGAACTACCGCGATCTGTACCCGGAGCCGCCGCCACCCGGCATGGTGCCGTCGTGCGCCGAGGGCGGTGTCCTGGGCATCCTGTGCGCGTCGATCGCCTCGGTGATGGGCACCGAAGCCATCAAGCTGATCACCGGCATCGGCGAGCCGCTGCTGGGCAGGCTGATGGTTTACGACGCACTGGACATGACGTACCGCACCATCAAGATCCGCAAGGATCCGGCCACACCGAAGATCACCGAGCTCATCGACTACGAGGAGTTCTGCGGCGTGGTGTCCGAAGCGGCCGCGGAGGCCGCGGCGGACTCGACGATCACCCCGCGTGAGCTGCGCGAGCTGCTGGACTCCGGTAAGCAGCTGGCGCTGATCGATGTTCGCGAACCGGTGGAGTGGGACATCAACCACATCGAGGGCGCGGAGCTGATCCCGAAGGGTGCGTTCGAAACGGGTGAGGCGTTGTCCAAACTGCAGATCGACCGGACGCCGGTGTTCTACTGCAAGACGGGTGTGCGCTCGGCCGAGGTGCTGGCCATCGTCAAGAAGGCGGGCTTCTCCGACGCGATGCACGTGCAGGGCGGAATCGTCGCGTGGGGCAAGCAACTCGAACCCGACATGGTGATGTACTAACAGCTCGTTTGCCGTAACTCGGCTTAGGCTGAGGTGGTGACTGTCGAACGGCCGCCGGACCATGTGCTGGCGGCGTTCGGATTAGCCGGTGTGCAACCGGTTCCGCTCGGCTCGAGCTGGGAGGGCGGCTGGCGCTGCGGCGAGGTCGTGCTGTCGATGGTTGCCGATCACGCCCGTGCCGCATGGTCTGCGAAGATCCGCGAGACGTTGTTCGTCGACGGTGTGCGGTTGGCCCGGCCGGTGCGTTCGACCGACGGCCGCTATGTGGTGGCGGGGTGGCGCGCTGACACATACGTCGCGGGAACGCCGGAGCCACGCCATGACGAGGTGGTGTCGGCGGCGGTGCGGCTGCACGAGGCGACGGCCAAACTGGAACGGCCCCGCTTTCTGACCCAGCCGCCTGTCGCGCCGTGGGCCGACGTCGACGTGTTCATCGCCGCCGACCGCGCCGCGTGGGAGGAGCGGCCGCTGCACTCGCTGCCGCCGGGGGCGCGGGTGTCACCCGGTTCGGCGGACGGACAGCGATCGGTCGAGCTCATCAGCCAGCTCGCCGCGCTGCGCAGGCCGACGAAGAGCCCCAGTCAACTGGTGCACGGAGATCTTTACGGCACAGTGCTTTTCGCGGGCACCGCGGCCCCGGGCATCACCGACATCACGCCGTACTGGCGACCTTCGTCATGGGCGGCAGGGGTGGTGGTCGTCGACGCGCTGTCGTGGGGCGAGGCCGACGATGGGCTGATCGAGCGTTGGAGCCCGCTGCCGGAGTGGCCGCAGATGTTGTTGCGCGCATTGATATTCCGGCTCGCAGTGCACGCACTGCATCCGCGGTCGACGGCTGCGGCGTTCCCCGGCCTGGCGCGCACGGCCGCGTTGGTGCGGCTCGTGCTCTGAATGGGACAGTGTTCCTCCGCCCTCAGAACTCGTAGCGGACCTCGGCCAGGTTCACCCGTCCGTCGTCGGCCAGCACCCCTTCGGCGCGCAGTAGTTCGAGTTGTCGCGTGCTGAGGTGGGGCGCCGGTCGGCCGGATGCCCTGATTACCCGATGCCACGGGAGATCCGACGAATCCGTACGCATGATCCAGCCGACGATGCGGGGACTCGAAAGGCCTGCGGCGTCGGCGATATCGCCGTAGGTCGACACCCGCCCAGCGGGGATCGACGCAACCAGGCCGCGCACCGTTTCGACCTGCTCGTCGGTCACCGCAGGCATCTCAGCCCCGCTCCAACTGCTTGCGGATCACCGCCGCCGTGTCGGCCGGCAGCGCCTGGGGGACCATGTGGTCGCAGTCGAACTCCAGCCCTGTGAAGTCGGGTCGCTCGCCAAGGGCGGCGAGCAGTTCCTCGCTGACGTACGGCGGGTCGGTTTTCGCGGCGCGCACCAAGGTGACGGGTATCCCGTTTCGCGGCAACTGAATTGGTCGCGCGAGCTCACTCCAATACGACAACATCGCAGGGATGCTGATCCGCCACCCCGCGCGCCCGCTTGGCAACTCGACCAGATGCTCGTCGAGTTCGCGGTTCAATTCGTCCGGGTCGACCTCGCCCCACGAGCCGTGCGCCTTTTCGGTGCGGGCCTCCTCGCGGTCGGTGTAGTCCGGCGAGGCGAACATGTCGTCGGCGATGTCGCGCATCCA
>Ga0070710_10000721_pt1 | contig 15781 bp, 9 predicted proteins | sample LARL52metaG_FD_65454 | JGI IMG/M metagenome (GOLD analysis project Ga0070710, IMG submission 65454) | Corn, switchgrass and miscanthus rhizosphere microbial communities from Kellogg Biological Station, Michigan, USA - LAR L5-2 metaG | ecosystem: Host-associated > Plants > Roots > Rhizosphere ... | reverse complement strand
GCAGCGACCCGATCAGCAACAGCGACCTGGCGACGACCAGGCTGCTGCCGAGGGCGGTCAGCGTCTGCGGCAGGCTGGTGGCCGCCTGCAGTGTGCCCAGGTCCTGCCGCGTCTGCAGGGACGTCATCACCGCGCCGAGCCGGGCGCCGAACGCGCCGGTGTCGCCCGGTGAGATCCGCGCGGTGTGCACGGTGAGGAGCCAGGACGCCTGGCCCACGGTGAGCCCGCCGGGCCCGAGCGAGGCGGGCGCCACGAGCATCGGCCCGTAGGTGACGAACGCGCCCTGCACCAGCTTGCCCGAGGTGCCGACCAGGCTGAGCCGCCAGTACGGGTCCGCCGGATCCCTCGGCCGGAACAACCCGGTCACGACGAGCCGGGCCCGGCTTCCGGTGAGGCTGTCGGGCAGCGTGAGCACCTGGCCCACGGCGAGGTGCAGCATGGCCGCCGTGCTGGCCGGCAGCGCCACCGGGATCGGCCGCCCGTGGCTGACCGGACCGGGCCAGTGCCCGGCCGTCAGCACCGCATGACCGGTGGCCCCATCCATGGCGGCGGCCTGGATGCCGGGCGCCTGGCTCGCGCCAGGCGGCTTGGGCAGCGCAAGCTGGTCGGACCACCGGCCGCTGAGCATTCCGAAGCCGGTGTGGCCGAGCGCCGACGAGATCGAGGCGCGGATGACCTTCGCGTCGGCGTCCGCCTTGGCGGCGCTGATCTGGCCGCTGATCTCGATCGAGGCGTCGGAGACATTCGCCAGCCGCCGGTGCTCGGCCGCGGGAAGCGCCCTGGTGCCGAAGCTGGCCAGTGCCACGGTGACCATCGTTGAGGCCAGCACCGCGAGCAGCAGGCTGGCCGGCAGCAGCCGGGCCCACCCCATCCGGCGCAGCACGAACGAGGCCCGGGCGCCCCGGGCCCTGTCGCGCTGATCCGGCCGGGGCGGGCGGCGTGTGCCCTGGCCCAGGCTCCTGCTCATGCTGCCGACGCTACGCACCGGCTGCCGGATGACCAGCGCCGGGCGGCAATGGTTACGCGTTTGGGGCGCAATCGTTGCCCACCAGGCGTTGCCTTTCCGTACCGTCCGGCGCCCCGGCGGCCGTCCCGCGGGCCGGGCGGCGGGGATGAAGGCCACCTTTGCCGGACGCTGTGTACGCAACCTGTGACGGTGTGTTGATACAGGGGGTGCGGCTGACCGACAGCGAGCATGCGGTGCTGCGGTTCCTGCCTTCGCACATGACCAACGAGGAGATCTCCGAGGCGCTGTTCCTGTCGGTCAACACCGTGAAGACCCACCTGCGGTCGGCCTACCGGAAGCTGGGCGTCCGGTCCAGGCGGGACGCGATCGCCCGCGGGCGCCGTCTCGGCCTGCTGTTACCTCGCCGCGGCCGCCCTGGCGACGTGGCGCAGGTACAGCAGGGTGATCACGAGCAGCAACCCGTAGCAGGTCAGCCAGGCCCCCATGACCACGACCATGACCGGCACCGTGATCGCCGGCCAGAAGATCACGATCAGGCCCGCCAGCAGGCTCAGCCCGCCGGTGATCCCGGTCAGCGCCCGGCCAGGACCCCGGCGGCCGGTGGCCACCAGGTCCACCAGCCCGTGCATCACCCAGAACAACCCGACCACCAGGGACAGCAGGACCACGGTTCCGGCGACATCGCCCAGGCAGTAGATCCCGGCCAGCACGGCCAGGATCCCGATCAGCAGGTGCGCGCCGCGGTGCGTGCCCGCCGCGCCGCCAGCCATCAGGCCATGCACCAGCCGCAGCACGCCGGTTGCCAGGAGCGCGATGCCGAGCAGGACGGCGGTCACCACGAGGGAAGCGTATGGCCAGAAAAAAAGCAGGATGCCGATGGTGAGCATGGCGCCCCCGGCGGCCAGGGTGATCCGCCTGGCGCCGCGGGCGGCCAGCGGGCCCGGCAGCGGGCTTGTTTGCGCGCGAGCACCGGAAGAGGTCATCGCCGCCTCCTTGCCCGCTCTTGCCGTGTCGACATTGTCCCAGGTCAGAGCGCGATCATCACCACCCGGGGTGGGTGAAAGGCGCCGGTCCGCCGCCGCGGCGCGGCCAGGCGGCCGTGCGGCGGCCCAAGCGTGGCCTGCCAGGGGCCCTTGCTGCCCTAGACTTGGCCGGCATAGCTGCTAGCAGCAGGGCAGGGCCTCCGCACCGCCGGGGCGCCTCGCCGCCCACCACAGGATTAGCTTCGACCCCACCCCGCCCCAACGACGTGCCGCGCAGGCGACCAGGGAGTGACGCCGCCGTGAAGACCGATGTCGAGGAGCTCAGCCCGACCAGGGTCAAGCTGACCATCGAGGTTCCCTTCGAGGAGCTGAAGCCCAGCCTCGACAAGGCTTACCGCGACGTGAGCAGGCAGGTCCGGATCCCCGGGTTCCGGCCGGGCCACGTACCGCCGCGCATCATCGACCAGCGGCTTGGCCGCGGCGCGGTGCTCGAGCAGGCGATCAACGACGCGGTGCCGCAGCTATACGGCAAGGCGCTTGAGGACAGCGAGATCCGCGCGCTTGGCCAGCCCGACCTGGAGATCACCAAGCTCGACGACGGGGACGAGCTCGCCTTCACCGCCGAGGTGGACGTCCGGCCCAAATTCGACCTGCCCGACCTGTCCACGATCCCGGTCACCGTGGAGAACACCGAGGTGGGCCCGGACGAGGTGGAGGAGTACCTCAGCGACCTGCGCGAGCGGTTCGCCTCGCTGCGGGGGGTGGACCGGCCCGCCGCCGAGGGTGACTACGTCTCCATCGACATTTCCGCGTCGGTCAACGGCAAGCTCGTCGATGACGCGCAGGCCAGCGGCATCTCCTACCAGGTGGGCAGCGGGACCCTGCTAGACGGCCTGGACGAGACCCTGACCGGCATGTCCGCGGGCGACGCGACCACCTTCACCGCGGAGCTGGCCGGCGGCGAGTACGCCGGGGAGCAGGCCGATGTCGCGGTGACCGTGCACAGCGTCAAGGTCAAGGACCTGCCCGAGCTGGACGACGAGTTCGCCCAGTCGGCGAGCGAGTACGACACGCTCGGTGAGTTCCGGGCCGGCACCCGGGGGCGGCTGGAGAACGTCAAGCGGCTCGGGCAGGTCGGCCAGGCCAGGGATCGCGCGCTGGACGCCGTGATCAACCGGCTCGACATCCCGCTGCCCGACCGGATCGTCTCCTCGGAGATCGAGGGGCGGCAGAAGTCGCTCGATGAGCAGCTTGAGCGGTCCGGCACCACCAGGGAGGCCTACCTGGAGGCCCGCGGGATCAGCGAGGACGACCTGGAGGCGGAGATCACCGTCGACGCGCGCCGGTCGGTCAAGGCCGGGTTCGTGCTCGATGAGCTGGCCAGCGCCAACGAGCTGCGGGTGGAGCAGGAGGAGCTGAACGCCTACATCGTCGAGCAGGCCTACCGCCTCGGGGTGCAGCCGGACCGGCTGGCCAAGGAAATCGTGGATCGCGGCCAGCTCGGCCTGGCCATGTCCGAGGTGCTGCGCGGCAAGGCGCTGCGGCTGCTCACCGAGCAGGTGAAGGTCACCGACGAGGCCGGGCGCCCGGTGGACATCAAGGCCGCCGCCTCGATCGGCGAGGACGGCGACGGCGAGGACGCCGGGGAGGCCGAAGAGGACGCCACGGACGCCGGCGAGGCCGGCGAGGCCGGGGACAGCGCCGAGAACTAGCCAGCGCGGGCCGGGCAAAGGGCCCCGCGCGGCACCCGCCGTGCGCCGACAGCGAACAGGCCGTTACCGGGGACGATTGACGTTCGCCCCGGCGTTAAGGTCACTGTCAACGGCCCGGTGAAAATAACCGGCGGCCGCCGGGGGCGATACCCGGGCGAAACGGGCGCCAGCGGCAGACGAACATGGTCGGGAGAAGACTGTGGGCACAGCGCGGCAGAGCGCAGGAACGAGGAGGGGCACCGTGAGCGACACGGCGCGGCACGCGGAGGCCGTGGTCAGAGACGGCATCGCGGGCGTGACGCCCAGCGACGGGCAGGTCGCGCAGATCCTGGCGCGCACCGCGGAGGCTCCGCTGCTCCCGCTGGGCGACCAGTTGTTCCAGCGGCTGCTCCGGCACCGGATCGTGTTCCTCGGGCAGCAGGTGGACGACGACATCGCCAACCGGATCTGCGCCGAGTTGATCCTGCTCGCCGCGGAGGACGCGCAGAGCGACATCAGCCTGTACATCAACTCACCGGGCGGCTCGGTCAGTGCCGGCCTGGCCATCTACGACGTGATGCAGTACGTGCCCAACGACGTGGCCACCTACGCGATGGGCATGGCCGCCTCCATGGGCCAGTTCCTGCTGTGCGCCGGCGCCGCGAAGAAGCGCTACGCGCTTCCGCACGCGCAGATCCTGATGCACCAGCCCTCCGGCGGCATCGGCGGCACCGCCTCCGACATCAGGATCCAGGCCGAGCAGATGATCTACGTCAAGAAGACGCTGGCCGAGCGCATCGCCTTCCACACTGGGCAGACCGTCGAGCAGATCGAGACCGACTCCGACCGCGACCGGTGGTTCACCGCCGACGAGGCCAAGGACTACGGCTTCGTCGACCAGGTGGTCCGCAGCGCGGTCGAGGTCCCCTCGGCCGGGCCAGTCTCCTAAAGCACCGGACCGGAGCGGAGGAAACAACCGTGAGCACATCCCACCGGCCGCTGGCCCAGGCCCGCCTGACCGCAGCCGCCAGCGACGGCTTGGCGGAGGCGCGCTACGTGCTGCCTTCGTTCATCGAGCGCACGTCGTACGGGATCAAGGAGATGAACCCGTACAACAAGCTGTTCGAGGAGCGGATCATCTTCCTCGGCGTGCAGATCGACGACGCGTCGGCGAACGACGTGATCGCACAGCTCATCGCGCTGGAGTCGATGGACCCCGACCGCGACATCACGATGTACATCAACTCGCCCGGCGGGTCGGTGACGTCGATGATGGCGATCTACGACACCATGCAGTTCGTCCAGCCGGAGATCCAGACCGTGTGCATCGGCCAGGCCGCCTCGGCGGCCGCGGTGCTGCTCGCCGCGGGCACCAAGGACAAGCGCATGGCCCTGCCCAACGCCAGGATCCTGCTGCACCAGCCGGCCACGGAGGGCGGCTACGGGCAGTCCAGCGACCTGGAGATCCAGGCCAGGGAGATCCTGCGGATGCGCAGTTCGATGGAGCGCATCATCGCCAGGCACAGCGGCAGGGACGAGGAGCAGGTCCGCCGCGATGTCGAGCGGGACAAGTTCTTCTCGGCCGAAGAGGCCAAGGAGTATGGCCTCGTGGACGACGTTCTCACGAACCTGAAGCGCCGTGTCGAGGTAGGGTCGGGTTAGGCAGTACCGGAGTATGCCCGGCTGATTCCCTTTTGCGGTCGCCGCGCCGAGTGCAGGTGGCTTCGCATGAGGGCCTGTTGGAAGGTACCGTTCCACTACGGACCCGATCGACCGGGGTGGCGGGCGGCCAGCCACGGCGGCGGGGCTTCCTGGTGGTGGCCGGGCCGTAATGGCGGTCCTCGCATGAAGGAGTTACTGGGTGGCACGCATCGGTGACGGCGGTGACTTGCTCAAATGCTCGTTCTGCGGGAAGAGCCAGAAGCAGGTCAAGAAGCTCATTGCCGGCCCGGGCGTGTACATCTGCGACGAGTGCATCGACCTCTGTAACGAGATCATCGAGGAAGAACTCGCCGAACCCGCCGAGCTGCAGTGGGACAGCCTCCCCAAGCCGCGCGAGATCTACGAATTCCTCGACGCCTATGTGATCGGCCAGGAGAAGGCCAAGAAGGCGCTGTCGGTCGCGGTCTACAACCACTACAAGCGGATCCAGTCCGGCGGCGACACCAGGTCCGGCGACGAGGGCGTCGAACTGGCCAAGTCGAACATCCTGCTGCTCGGGCCCACCGGCTCGGGCAAGACGCTGCTCGCCCAGACCCTGGCCCGGCTGCTCAACGTGCCGTTCGCCATCGCCGACGCGACCGCGCTCACCGAGGCGGGCTACGTGGGTGAGGATGTCGAGAACATCCTGCTCAAGCTCATTCAGGCGGCCGAGTACGACGTCAAGAAGGCCGAGACGGGCATCATCTACATCGACGAGATCGACAAGATCGCCCGCAAGAGCGAGAACCCCTCGATCACCAGGGACGTCTCCGGCGAGGGAGTGCAGCAGGCCCTGCTGAAGATCCTGGAGGGCACCACGGCGTCGGTGCCGCCCCAGGGCGGGCGCAAGCACCCGCACCAGGAGTTCATCCAGATCGACACCACCAACGTCCTGTTCATCTGCGGCGGGTCTTTCTCCGGCCTGGAGCGGATCATCGAGCAGCGGGTGGGCAAGAGCGGCATGGGCTTCGGTGCCGTGCTGCGGGTCAAGAACGACAACGCCACGACGGACGCGTTCGCCGAGGTGATGCCGGAGGACCTGCTGAAGTTCGGCATGATCCCCGAGTTCGTCGGCCGCCTTCCGGTGATCACCAGCGTGCACAACCTGGACAGGGAAGCCCTCATCCGGATCCTCACCGAGCCGAGGAACGCGCTGGTCAAGCAGTACCGGCGGCTGTTCGAACTGGACGGCGTGGACTTGGAGTTCACCCCGGACGCGCTCGAGGCCGTGGCCGACCAGGCGATCCTGCGCGGGACCGGCGCGCGCGGGCTGCGGGCGATCCTGGAAGAGGTCCTGCTCTCGGTCATGTACGAGGTGCCCAGCCGCAAGGACGTGGAGCGGGTGGTGATCACCGGGCCGGTGGTGCTCGAGCACGTGAACCCCACCCTGGTGCCGCGCGGCGTCACCAACCGCCGCACCCCCAGAGAAAAGTCCGCCTAAGAGGCTTCGGCCGCCACGTGGTCGCCGGTCAGGCGGCCGTCTTTCAGCTCCAGGACGCGGTCGGCCAGTTCGATCAGGGCGTTGTCGTGCGTGGCCACGATCGCGGTGATTCCCTCGCCGTGCGCGATGCTGCGGATCAGCCGCATGATCTGGCGCGCCGTCTCCAGGTCAAGCTGGCCGGTGGGCTCGTCGGCGAGCAGTAGCCGCGGGTTGTTCGCCAGCGCCCGCGCGATCGCCACCCGCTGCTGCTCGCCACCGGACAGCTCATACGGGCGCTGCGCCGCGTGCCCGGCCAGGCCCACCAGGTCCAGCAGTGCCAGGGCCCGGCGCTCCCGCGCCGCCGGGTCCAGCCGGGCCAGCCGCATCGGCAGGCCCACGTTCTCCGCCGCGGACAGCACCGGCAACAGCCCGAACGACTGGAAGATGAACGCGACCCGCTCGCGCAGCATCCGGGCCACCTCGTCCGGGGTCATCGTCGTGACCTCCTCGCCGTCCACCTCCACCCCGCCGCTGGAGGGCCGTTCCAGGCCGCCGATGATGCTCAGCAGGGTGGTCTTGCCCGAACCCGACCGCCCGCGCAGCGCGACAAGCTCGCCCCGGGTGATCGTGAACGACACCCCGCGCAGGGCGTGCACTTCGGTCGCGCCGCTGCCGTAGCTTCGGGTCACTTCCTCGACCCGCACGATTTTTGTCTGCAGAACGGCTTCCGCTGCGGTGCCGGTCACGACTCGCCCTGCTCGCCGCCCGGGGCCGGCCCGCCGCTGTCGCGTTCGTGGCGGCCGTGCACCCGCCGGCGCACCACCGGCCCGGCCGTGCCATCGCGGCGCGCGGCGTCCGGCCACACCCCGACGTGATCGGGCTCCAGGGCCAGCAGCACCCGGTCGCGCATGTCCAGCGTCTCGATGAAGTCGCGCGGGATCTGCAGCCGCCCGGCGCGGTCGAGCACCGCGTACTCCTGGGCCACGTCGGCCTCCTGTCCATGCTCATCGGTCGCGGTGTGCCGGAGCACCTCGGTACTGATCCGGCCGTCCCTGATCGCTATCGTCCGGCGGACCTGGTCGGACACCTGCTGGTCGTGCGTGACCACCAGGATCGTCACGCCGAGGTCGGTGTTGGCGGTCCGCAGTGCCGCGAACACCTCCTCGCCGGTTGCGGTGTCGAGTTCCCCGGTGGGCTCGTCAGCGAGCAGCACCGCCGGCTCGTTGGCCAGCGCCACGCCGATCGCCACGCGCTGCTGCTCCCCGCCGGACATCTGGGCCGGCATCCGGTCCTGGCAGTAGCCGACGCCCAGCGCGTCGAGCAGTTCGGTGGTGCGCCGCTGCCTGGCCCGCCGGCCCTGGGCGGCCAGCCGCATCGGCAGTGCCACGTTCTCCGCCGCCGTCAGGTGCGGGAACAGGTTCCGGCTGGTCTGCTGCCAGAGGAAGCCCACGGTCTCGCGGCGGTAGGCCAGGCGCTCCCGCGCGCCCATGCCCAGCAGGTCGTGCCCGGCCACCCTGGCCCGGCCCGCGGTCGGCGAGTCCAGGCCCGCCAGGATGTTGAGCAGCGTGGATTTCCCGCTGCCCGACGCGCCGACCAGCGCGGTAAGTTCCCCGGGCTCGATCAGCAGGTCAAGCCCCTGCAGGGCCTGGACCTCGATGCCGGCCGTGGAGTAGATCCTGACCAGGCTGTCGCAGGCGATGACCGCGTCGTCCCCGAAGCTGGCGCGCTTGGCCCCAGCGGCCTGCTGGCCGCTGGTGAGCTGCTCGATGGAGGTCTGCTCGACGCTCATCTCACTCATCACCTGCCCTCATCCAGTCGTAGCACGCCGGTCTTGGTGCGCCTGCGGGTCAGTGCGCTCTGCGCCGCGGTGATCACCGATACCAGGATGACCGCGCCGGCCGCCGGGACGACCAAGGCCAGCACGTCCGGCCGCACCGGCACCGCCGCGGTAGAGCCGGTGAATGCGGACAGGTTGAGCGCGGGCGAGATGATCGGGCCGAGCGCGGCCCCGGCCAGTACCGCGCCCACCACCGCGATCAGCGCGAGCGGCAGCGCGTCGAGCATGGCCAGCCGGCGGGCCTGGCGGCGGGTCATGCCCAGCGCCGCCAGCCAGGCCGCCACCCGGGTCCTGTCCCGGCCGGACAGCAGCAGCCCGAGCAGGATGGCCGCGATGCTCACCGCCACCGCCGCGGCCACGCCCAGATCGAAGGCGACATCGGCGCCGCGCACCAGGGGAGCCCCGGTTTCCGCGTTGAGCGCCGCTTGCCGGAACATCACCTCGCTGCCGGGCAGCGTGCGCCGCAGCGCCCTGGTGAGGTCGCCGGGGTTGAGCCGCGAGCCGATGACGAGGTCGATGTTCGGCGTGGCGCCATCCCTGAGCCTGGGCACCACCCACGACGGCAGGATCACGAACGGGCCGCCGCCGGACAGCGCCGGGGTGGCCGAGGTGGTGGCGGCAAGCCGCAACGTCAGGAGGCTGCCGGCGAAGCCAAGCTGGCGGTTGCCCGCCCGGATCGCCGCCGCGACCTTCGGGGTCGCGATCACCGGCACAGACCCGCCAGGGCCCGGGCCGGCCAGCAGGCGCCCCGGGAACGCCGGGAACGGGGTCGCCGCGACCAGGGCCGCGTACCGCGCTGGGTTCACCACGACCACCCCCGTGCTGATCGAGTTGCCGGACCCGGCCAGCAGGTTGGCGGCCAGCGCGTCACCGGGGGCGACCGCGTACACCGCCTCGCTGTGCGTGACGCCGGGGACCGCCGCGAGCGCGCGCTGCGCCGCGGGCGGCACGACCTGCTGGGATCCCGTGGTGCGGATCACCGCGTCGGCCCCGGTTAGCTGCCAGGACGCCGCCACCTGGCCGCGGCTGACCGCGGCCCGCAGTGTGCCGCCGAGCGCGACCACCGCGAGGGCGACCACCAACGCCAGGGCGGGCAGCAGCGCGGCGGGCCTGCCGCGTGCGGCCCTGGTCATGCCGAGGAACCCGACCGGGGACCGGCGCGGTGCCGTGAGGGCGGCCAGCCCGCGCAGCGGCAGTGGGTAGAGGCGCGCCGCGATGAGCCCCGCGGCCACGGCCACGAGCACAGGCGCGGAGCTGATGTAGGGGTCGGGGCCCGCTGCGGTGGCCGCGCCGCGCAGCCGCAGCGCGGCCACCGCCCCGCTGACTGTGACCACTACCGTGGCCTCGGCGACCAGCCGGCGCACCGAGCGGCGCGGGATGGTCAGGTCGGTGCGGCCGGCCTTGGCCACCGGGCGGGATCCCCGGTGCCGCCAGGCGGCGATCGCCGGCGGAGCGCCGAGCGCGGTCACCGCGACCGCGGCCACGAGCACGAGGCCGGTGCTCCCGGCGCCGGGGGTGACGGCCAGGCCTGCCGCGATGCCTGCCACCAGGCCAGGCCCTGCCGCTACCGCGGTGCGCCCGAGCACCCGCAGCACCACCTGCGCCACGCTGCCGCCCCGGGCGAGGATCAGCGAGATCTCCTCCTCGTAGGCGTCGGCCACCACCAGGGCGCAGGTCACCAGCAGGATGAGCGCGACGGCGAACAGCCCGTACTCGAGCAGCGCGTTGACGGCACCCACCGAGCCCTGCTCGGCCATGAAGGTCTGCAGGGTCTCGAGCCCGGCCGGGAACAGCGACGGTGCCTCGGCCAGCGGCGCGTGCGAGACCCGCTCGGCCACTGGCCCCGCGTCGCTGGACGCGGTAGCGCTGAGCGCGTTCATCACGGCCGGCACGCCGGCCACGGTGAGGTGGCTGACGTCCACGGGGATGCCCCACTGCACCTGAACGGTCTGCAGCGGGAAGGCCACCGGCAGGACGCTCAGCTCCGGCCCGCCGAGCAGCGCGCCCCCCTGCCACGACAGCCCCTCGATCGCGGGCTGGGCGATCGTCCCCGCCGATCCCCAGAACGGCGACGTCGGGTGGGCCGGTCTGATGATCCCGGCGACGTGCAGCACCACGGTGGGGGCCGGCCCGTTGCTCGACGGTGCCAGCTTGATGAGGGAGCCGGGGCGCAGCCCGAACCGGTACGCGGTCGCCGTGGTCACCGCGACCTGCAGGGTGGCCGTGAGCTGCCCTTTGCGCGTGGTCAGGGTGGCGCTGCCCGGGTAGGACCCGGCGACCAGCCGGCCGTTGGCCGCCAGCGCGCTGCGGTAGCCAAGCTGGATCTGCGGCGGCGCGCTCAGGAAGGCGCGCCGCGCGGGGTTGGTGACCCCGTAAAGCTGCTGCGTGGTGAGCCCGGACCAGGCCGGGGTGTGCGGCTCCGGCTTCAGCGGCGCGACCAGGAAGGACCCGAGTATTTGACCGGCCCTCTGCATCTCCTGGGGGGAGAGCAGGTCGGTGGGCGTGCTGCCGGTCATGTCCCAGTCGGCGTTCGCGTACAGGCCGACCCCGGTGGCGGAGTTGGCGGTCAGGGTCTTGTGCAGTGCGGCATCCTGCAGCGCGGCGGACTCGCGCGGTCCTGCCGTGGCCAGGAACGCGGCCAGGGCGGCGATGACCGCAAGAGCCGCGGCGGGCCCGCGCCCGGCCGGCCCGGCTGCCAGCCTGCCCAGCCGCCTGAGCCGCCTCACGCCTGGACCCGCGCTGGTCATGTCGAGGCCTCCGCGCGGGTGTGCGCGCTCACCCGCGCCCGCGGGCCACCCCCCGCGGCGGCGATGAGCACCGGTACCACGGCCATGATCACCGCGACCGCGGCGGGCACGGCCACCGGCACCTGGATCAGCGCGGGCGGCAGCGGGTGCCGGCCGGTGGCCGTGATGGTCACCGCCGGGATCACCAGCCTGGCCAGCAGGCCGCCGAGCAGCAGCCCGGCCACGGCGGCGGGAAAGGCCACCAGGGCCTGTTCCAGGCAGAGCAGCCTGGTGAGCTGGCGCTTGGTGGCGCCGAGGGCGGCGAGCAGCGCCATGTCATGGGCGCGTTCCCTGGCGGTCGCCGCGGCCACAAGAAATCCGCCCGCGGCCAGGACCACCGCCGCGGCGGCGATCGCCAGCATCGCCAGTTGCGGTGCGGCCCCGAGCGGGTTGGCGAGCAGGGCGCTGGCGACGGCGGCCCGGCTGGTGATCGCGGTGCCCGGTGGCAGGCCGGGCAGCTTCACCGGCCCGCCGGTGCGCAGCCACCACTCGGTGACGCCCGCGGGCGCGGTGCCGGAGGCGTCAAGCGCCTGCTGGAGCAGGCTCTGGTCCACGATCACCCCGCCGGTCGGGCCGGTCAGCGTGGGGAAGCCGGGCACGATGCTGACCACCCGCACGTTCACGGTCGCGCCCTGGAAGATGATGGGGAACGTCTGCCCGGCGCGGGTGCCCGAGGCGCTGGCGAAGTTGCGGGTCACCGCCGCGGGGACCACCGAGGCCGGGCTGGCGTAGGTCATCGCCACGATGGTGGGTATCGATCCGGGTGGCCCGCATGGGTGCCGGTTGGGGACCTGGCCGCAGGAATGGATCGGCGGGCCGTATCCGGAGCCGGAGGTGAAATCCAGGGTGAGGCCCGCGGCGCCGATGAACGCCGGGGTCACCACCGGCCGCTTGCGCAGCAGGCCGAACTGCCCGGGCGGGCTCGCGTTGCCGAATGACTTGAACCGGTCACCCGCGGGCCCCAGGCTGGCGGCCGGTCCCACGGGCCCGGCAACCGGCCCGGCGTGGACCGCGGACACCACGAGCTGGGCCGGCCCGTCGTGCTGCTTGGGCATCAGGTACTGCAGGCTGAAACCGGTGATGCGCAGCGGGTACGCCATACCCGGCCGCGGCGCCACCGGCACCGTGAGCGTGTGCGGCCGGCCGTCCGCGGGAAGCTGGCCTGCCTGGGCCTGATAGCCGATGCCGAACCGGTCGGCCATCGTGAGGGAGAGGTACGGCTTGCCCACCGCGCCGGACAGCCGGGCGGTGATCAGCAGCCGGGCCGGCCTGCCCGGCAGCGGTGTCCCGGCCAGCGGCCCGCGTGGCGCGAGCCGCCCCAGCAACGCCGCGGGCGACCCCTGCGCCAGGTCGGGCCGTATCGCCGCCACCCCGGTCGCCTGCCGCGCGTCCAGGGCAAGCACCTGCGCGGTACCCGAGTTCGGCAGGCTGATCGTGGACCGGATGACCGGGGTGGCGCCGGTCACGCCGTGCGCCGCGGTGAGCGTGGTGACCTGGTCGGCCGGCAGCGGGCCGGCGGGTGGCAGGTTCACCCGCATGTCGGCGCCGGTGCTGAAGCCGGCCTGGTCCTGGACCGACCGCTGCCAGGTGCTCCATTCCCCGATGGCGATCACGCTGGTCGCGACCGCGAGCACGGCGAGCAGCACGGGACCCGCCTGGCGGACCGGGCGGCGGCTGATCTGCCAGGCCGCGACGGCGGCGGTCAGGTCGCGGCCACGGACGGCGGCCCGGTCGCCGATCCGCGCCACGGCGGGCAGCAGCCGCAGCATCAGCACCGCGGCGGCGGCCAGCCCAAGCACCGGCGCGGTGACCAGGACGGGATCGACGCCGATGGAACCGTCCACGCCGACCGTGACCGGGGCCTGGTAGTGGGCAAGCTGCCAGCCCGCCAGCACCGCCAGGGCGACCAGTGCCAGGTCAAGGCCGGAGCGTGCGGCCACCGCGACCACGCGGTGCCTGCCCCGTAGCGCCTGGGCCTTGACCGGCGACTGGGCGGCGCTCACCCAGCTCCGCATGATGACCAGGGCGCATGCCGCCGCCGCGGCCAGGGCCGCCAGCCAGGCCGTCGCGGGGAAGGCCACGGGGATCCGGATCGAACTATCTGCCAAGGGCCCGCGGCGGGCCAGGGCCGGGAGCGCCAGGCCGCCGAGGATCGGGGCCAGCAGCGCGGCCGGGGCGACCAGCAGCAGGGCTTCGGCCGCCCCGGTACGGAAGAGCTGCCGCCGGGACGCGCCGCGGGCGCGCAGCAGCGCCGCCTCCGCCTCGCGCTGGCTGCTCAGCAGCGAGACGGCGAGGGCGAGGGTGGCCCCCGCGATGACCAGCAGGATGAGAATGCCCACCGCGAGCTGGGACCTGGCCACCACCACGGCCTGTTCCAGGCCGGCCAGCAGGGTCGGCAGCCCGGTCGTCACCACGACGTTCCGCAGGTGAGCGGAACTGCCAAGACCGGCCAGGTCCGGGCCGAGCGAGCTGGCCAGCGCGCCCAGGCTGCCGGTCCCGATCCGGCCGGTGTCCAGGCCCACCGCCCAGGACGCGGAGCTGACCGGGACACCGCGCGCGGTCATCCCCGCCTGGCTGGCCACCAGCGAGGGGTAGATGGTGAACCCGCCGACCGTCCGGGGGAGCGCGGAACCTGCCGGATCCAGGGTCCAGAAGCCGCCGGCCCGCGGCGACCGGCGGAAGATGCCGGTGACCCGCACGCCGATCTTCCTGCCAGTGGCGGCCACCCGGAGCACCATCGTGCTGCCGGGGTGCAGCCGCAGGTTGGCGGCCGTCGCCGCCGGCACCGCGACCGGCAGGGCCGTGCCCGCGCCGTCGGCCGCCGCCCGCGGCGGCCAGGTGCCTGCGACGAGCAGCGCGCGGCGGGACGGAGCCGGCAGCGTGATCGAGATGACGTGGGTCTGTGCGTGCTGGCCGGCCACGGCGGCGGGGATGTCCAGGTAGTCGGTGCCCAGCGAGCCGTCGATGTTGAGCGGGCCGCCGGGCAGCGCGCGGTGCAGCACGGCGGCCACCCGGGTGGAGTCCTGGGCCGCGGCGGCCGCGGAACCCGCCGACGAGGTGATCAGGATGCTGGTGGCGGGGCTGCTGGCCAGCGTGACCCGCACGGCGTAGCTGGTCACGATGGCCGCGAACGAGACAAGCCCGGAAAGCAGCGTGGCCGCGAGGAGGGCGGTGAGCATGACCGCGGTGAGCGCAAGCCGGTGCGGTACCAGGCTGCGGACGGCGGCGGGCCCACGTCGCACGCCAGCGTCACCTCCACAGTGCTGGCCCCGGGGGAGCGACCCCCCGGAACCCCCGGTGGCCTCAGGCCCCGTTCCTTCGTCACTGGGCCTGGGCCTATCCCGGTTGCGGCGTGCCCTGCTGCCGAATCACGGCATACCGCAGTGCCGGACCACCGCCTGCCGTTTTTTCAGGTTCGCATGGGCGGCCACAATCGATCCACCTCGGCGGCGAGGCAGTGACCCCTTTGTGCCCGTAACCGTTGTCGGCCCGTGATGCCTCTAGACTCACCTGACGTGACCGAAGACCAGCGAACCCAGCTTCCGCCGCAATATGCGCCCGGTGAGGTGGAGGCGCGGCGCTACGACGAGTGGGTCGCCAAGGGCCTGTTCGCCGCGGACGCGGATGCACCCGCGCCGGCGTACTCCATCGTGATCCCGCCGCCGAACGTGACCGGGTCCCTGCATATGGGGCATGCGCTCGACCACACGTTCATGGACGCGCTGATCCGGCGGCGGCGGATGCAGGGCTACACCACGCTATGGCTGCCCGGCATGGACCACGCGGGCATCGCCACCCAGAACGTGGTCGAGCGGGAACTGGCCAAGGACGGCCTGTCCCGCCATGACCTGGGCCGCGAGGCATTCGTTGAGCGGGTATGGCAGTGGAAGGCCGAGTCCGGCGGGAAGATCCTCGGCCAGATGCGCAGGCTCGGCGACAGCGTGGACTGGTCCCGCGAGCGGTTCACCATGGACGAGGGCCTGTCCCGCGCCGTGCAGACGATCTTCAAGCGGCTCTACGACGACGGCCTCATCTACCGGGCCGAACGGATCATCAACTGGTGCCCGCGCTGCCTGACCGCGCTGTCCGACATCGAGGTGGACCATAGCGACACCGACGGCGAACTGGTCTCGATCCGGTACGGCGACGGCGACGACTCCGTAGTGGTGGCCACGACCCGGGCGGAGACGATGCTCGGTGACACCGCCGTGGCGGTCCACCCGGATGACCACCGGTACGCGCACCTGGTCGGCCGGGAGATCGACCTGCCGCTGTCCGGCCGGCGCATCCCCGTGGTGGCCGACCCGCACGTCGACCCGGAGTTCGGCACCGGCGCGGTCAAGGTCACCCCGGCGCACGACCCGGACGACTTCGAGATCGGCCGCCGCCACTCGCT
>Ga0070710_10000718_pt1 | contig 15788 bp, 13 predicted proteins | sample LARL52metaG_FD_65454 | JGI IMG/M metagenome (GOLD analysis project Ga0070710, IMG submission 65454) | Corn, switchgrass and miscanthus rhizosphere microbial communities from Kellogg Biological Station, Michigan, USA - LAR L5-2 metaG | ecosystem: Host-associated > Plants > Roots > Rhizosphere ... | reverse complement strand
CTCACGGCGTGGGTCGTCGTCGCCGGAGCGAGGAGCGAGCTGGCCAGCGAACGGCGCCGCACGTGGCCCGCCGGAGTCACCCTCGACGACCTTATCCGCCCGGTGCTGCAGCTGCCCGCGGAAAGCCCAGTGGCGGACGCGCTGAGCACGTCGGCTGGCCGCGGCGTCGTGCTGGTGAGGGCCGATGGCGTCGCCGCCGGGCTGCTCGACACCGAGGCCGCGCGCAAGCTCGCCGCCGCGAGCCCGTTCGCGCCCGCCGAGCAGGCCGCGGAACCGATCCTGCCGGAGACCGTGCTGCTCGCCGACGAACCGGGCGAGGAGATCGTCGAACGCGTCCGGGGCACCGCCGCGTGGCAGTTCCTCGTCGTGGACCTGGAGGGCCGCCCGGCCGGCGTGCTGCGCAGGGAGGACCTGCGTGCGGCCATTGAGAAGGGCGTTTGACACCATTGCGCGGTGATTAGCGCAAGTGGACCGTTCCAGCCGGGTGACCGGGTTCAGCTGACCGACCCCAAGGGGCGGCACTACACGGTCGTTCTCGAGCCCGGCAAGGAGTACCACACCCACCGCGGCGCCATCCCGCACGACTCGCTCATCGGGCAGCCGGAGGGGTCGGTCGTGGCCTCCGTGGGCGGCACGAACTTCCTGGCGCTGCGCCCGCTGCTGCCGGACTACGTGCTGTCGATGCCGCGTGGCGCGCAGGTGATCTACCCGAAGGACGCCGCGCAGATCGTCATGTACGGCGACATCTTCCCCGGCGCGCGTGTTCTGGAGGCAGGGGCGGGCTCCGGTGCGTTGTCGTGCTCGCTGCTGCGCGCGGTGGGGGAGAAGGGCAGCGTCCAGTCCTACGAGGTCCGTGACGACCACGCGGTCCACGCGATCCGCAACGTGGAGACGTTCTTCGGCGAGCGCCCCGGCAACTGGTCGATCACCGTCGACGACGTGAAGAACCACGAGGGCGAGGTCGACCGGGTCATCCTCGACATGCTCTCGCCGTGGGACGTCCTGCCCACGATCGCGAAGAACCTCATCCCCGGCGGCGTCCTGGTCGTGTACGTCGCCACCACCACGCAGCTGTCCACGGTCACGGAGGCGCTGCGGGAGATGACGTGCTGGACGGAGCCCCACGCGTGGGAGACGCTCGTCCGCCCGTGGCACGTCGTGGGTCTCGCGGTGCGGCCGGAGCACCGGATGATCGCGCACACGGCGTTCCTGCTGACCACGCGCAAGCTCGCGGACGGCGTCACCGCGCCGAAGCCACAGCGCCGTCCCAGCAAGGGCTGAGACACGCGGAAGGGGGCCTCGCGCGAGGCCCCCTTCCCGGCACGTGCGGTCAGTTCGAGTCGATCTTCTCGATGCCGCAGACCTTCCAGTCGCCGCCCTCCTTGGACAGCTTGTAGATGATGTTGCCCGAGGTCGTCTGGCCCGGCTTGGACGGGTCGGCGAGCCCGGTGACCTTCTGCGTGAACGTGCCGCTGCTGCCCGACGTCTTGACGTCCGTCACGGTGGCCTGCACGTTCGGGTTCGGGGCCGCGGACTGCTGCTTGAGCTTCGGGTACTCCGCGGAGCACACGAGGGCCTTGACGTCCTCCGGCTTGCTGCTGCCCGCGCGAACGCCCTTCATCACGATCTTGGTGAACTCCTCGGCGACGTCCTTCGCGTCCGAGTCACCGCCGCTCGACGAGCCCTTCGACGACGGCGTGGTCGGCTTGGTGCTGCCGTTGGACGGCGGGGAGTTCGTGTCCGACGACGCCGTGCTGGTGTCGCTGGAGTCCTTGCCGGAGAGCAGGACGGCCGCGGTGATGCCGCCACCGACGAGCACCAGCACGCCGATCACGACACCGATGATCATGCCGGTGTTGCTCTTCTTCGGCGGCGGGCCGCCGAAGCCGCCGGGGCCACCAGGACCGCCGTAGCCCGGCTGCTGGCCGTACGGGCCGGGCTGGCCGTAGCCCTGCTGCGGGAAACCCCCGCTCTGCGGCCCCTGCTGCCCGAACGGGTCCTGCTGCGGCGGGCCGTACGGGCCGGGCTGTTGCCCGTAACCGGGTTGCTGCGGCTGGCCGTACCCCGGCTGGGGCTGCTGGCCGTAACCCGGCTGCTGCGGCGGCTGCTGCCCGTACGGCCCACCGGGCTGCGGCTGCTGCCCGTACGGTCCGGGCTGCTGCGGCGGGTAGGTCATCGAAACTCCCCCGATGCGGATGAGGTGATCTTTTCGGTGGACATTGTGGTACTTCGCGGAGTGGCTCGCGGCCGAATGAGAGCTAACGACACGCTTGAGTGGTCATGCACACGATGTGCGGTTGCCGGCTGGGCGCGCGAAGGCCGCGTCTGATAACGATTGCGGCAACTCCACCGGGAATCGAGCGCGATGCACTGCGCTGTCGGGGTGGTGCGCCGGTTGCGCCGGCAGAACCACCCGGTTGGCCGCACGCCCTCCGGTCGCACTGGAGCCGGACCGGAGCCGGTCCTCCGACGAGCGCGGACGGGGTGTGTTGCGGTGCGTGACCACCGATCGGAGCAGTCCGTGGTCCACCTGGTGGGACGACGGCGGGTTGCCGCCCGTCTGCGGGCCGCGAGCCGCACCGGACGTGCTCGCGGTCGTCCGAGGGTGGTCGCACAGCGTGGGGACCGGGCGGCCGCCCAGGTGCTCCCATGACCCTCTCCTCGGACTTCTCGCAGGTCGATCGGCGTGTCGCTGGACGAAACGCCGGTCGTGGTTTCTGGGACGCACCGTAGCGGGTGGGTGGTTCCACCGGACACCGAGATGGAGCAGTTGACCTCTGTCGGAGGCAGGACCGTTGCGTCACACGAGCGAAGATGATGTTGTGAGTACCCCATTTTGTCGGTGATCGCCGGTACCGTAATCGGTACGAACACGGGAGGAGGGTGCCGACATGCAGCACGGTCATCCCGGCAGCCAACCCGATGAGGGTGGCGAGCTGAACCAGGGCAACAATTCTGCTGAGCTGACAGCGCAGATCAGGTTCCTAGAGGACGAGATCGCGTCGTTGCGTCGCAAGCTGACCGAGTCGCCGCGCCATGTGCGGTTGCTCGAGCAGCGCTTGGCTGAGGCGACTGAGCGCGTCAGCCAGCTGACCGAGCGAAACACGAAGCTCATAGACACCCTCCGCGAAGCACGAAGCCAACTGCTCGCGCTGCGTGAGGAGGTCGACCGGCTGGCGCAGCCGCCCAGCGGGTACGGCGTCTTCATGGCGCGCTTCGACGACGGGACGGTCGACGTCTTCACGTCCGGACGCCGGATGCGGGTCGCCGTGTCCCCCTCGGTCGAGCCGGAGAAGCTGGCCTTCGGCCAGTCGGTCCGCCTCAACGAGGCGCTGACCGTCGTCGAGGCCGGCGGGTTCGAGCGGTCGGGTGAGGTCTGCGCACTGCGGGAGGTGCTCGCCGAAGAGGGCGAGGACCAGATCGCCCGTGCGCTGGTCGTCGGCCACGCGGACGAGGAGAGAGTGGTCTGGCTGGCCCAGCCGCTGCTCGAGTCGCCGCTCAAGCCCGGCGACTCGCTGCTGGTCGACTCGAAGGCGGGCTTCGCCTACGAGCGGGTCCCCAAGGCCGAGGTCGAGGACCTCGTGCTCGAAGAGGTCCCGGACATCGACTACAGCGACATCGGCGGCCTGTCCCGGCAGATCGAACAGATCCGCGACGCCGTGGAGCTGCCCTTCCTGCACGCGGACCTCTTCCGCGAGTACGAGCTGCGCCCGCCCAAGGGCGTGCTGCTCTACGGCCCTCCCGGCTGCGGCAAGACGCTCATCGCCAAGGCGGTGGCGAACTCCCTGGCCAAGAAGGTGCGGGAGATCCGCGGCGAGACCGACAAGCAGGCCAAGTCGTACTTCCTCAACATCAAGGGCCCCGAGCTGCTCAACAAGTTCGTCGGCGAGACCGAGCGGCACATCCGCCTGATCTTCCAGCGAGCTCGCGAGAAGGCGTCCGAGGGCACCCCGGTGATCGTGTTCTTCGACGAGATGGACTCGATCTTCCGCACCCGCGGTTCCGGTGTGTCGTCCGACGTCGAGACGACGATCGTGCCCCAGCTGCTCTCGGAGATCGACGGTGTCGAGGGCCTGGAGAACGTCATCGTCATCGGCGCCTCCAACCGCGAGGACATGATCGACCCGGCGATCCTCCGTCCCGGCCGCCTCGACGTGAAGATCAAGATCGAGCGACCGGACGCCGAGGGCGCGAAGGACATCTTCAACAAGTACCTGACGCCCAACCTCCCGCTGCACGCCGACGACCTCGCCGAGTTCGGCGGGGACCCGAAGGCCTGCATCGAGGGCATGGTGCAGCACACCGTGGAGCGCATGTACGAGGAGTCCGAGGAGAACCGCTTCCTGGAGGTCACCTACGCCAACGGTGACAAGGAGGTCCTGTACTTCCGGGACTTCAACTCCGGCGCGATGATCCAGAACATCGTCGACAGGGCCAAGAAGGCGGCGATCAAGTCGCTGCTCGACACCAAGCAGCCCGGCCTCTCGGTCCGGCACCTGCAGGCCGCCATCATCGACGAGTTCGCCGAGAACGAGGACCTGCCGAACACGACGAACCCCGACGACTGGGCACGCATCTCGGGCAAGAAGGGCGAGCGGATCGTCTACATCCGCACGCTCGTCACCGGGAAGAACCAGGAGGCGGGCCGCGCGATCGACACGGCCACGAACACCGGCACGTACCTGTAGGACCGCTTCCTCGAACCGCCCCGGTCGTCTCGGCCGGGGCGGTTCGCCGTTGCTAACGGGCCTGGACGGAGAAGGCCGCGACCTGCTCGCGGGTCTCGGCGTCCAGCGCCACCACGCGGCTGTCCTGGTCGATCAGCGTGACCAGGCCCGCGTGCCAGCGGATCCCGTGCACGACCGCGGTCGTCCGTGCGACGAGACCGGCCTTGGTGCGGATCTCCGCGTGATCCTCGCGTGGCGTCCACCAGGCGTCTCCGTCCGCCGTGCCGTCGCAGTGCTCACCGGAGGGCAGCAGCGTGCGTTCCGGCGGAACCTGCTGGTTCTCCCGGCGGGAGCGCTCGCGCAACGTGAGACCGGGCAGCTCCCACCTCCACCGCTCGACCGCCCGGTCGCCCTGCTTCGCGAACACCACCGCGAGGCTGTGCTCGTTGCGCGCGAGGCCGAGGACGACCGCGTCCCGGTCGAGCTCCCGCCACACCACGGTCGGCCGGTTCCTGCGCACGTCGAGGAACTCCAGGCCGTCCGGTCCCCGCACGACCGCGATGCCGCCGTCGAACGAGCCGGCGAACGTCCGGTGGGCGAGCGTGGTCCAGTGGCGGACCCGGCGCGAGGCGAGGTCGAGGTGGTGGACCTCGCGGACGGCGCCGCGCCGGCCGACCAGCAGGGCCGACCCGCCGTGGTCGGCGATGACGATCTGGTGGGCGGGCACGTCCCAGCGCGCCCGCGTGCGCCCGTCGCCGGTGACGAGCCGGGCGCCCTGGTCGCCGAGCGCCACCAGGACCGCGTTGCCGCGCAACGCCACCGCGTCGTGGACGACGAGCTGGGCGGGCAGCGCGGGGAAGGCGAGGTCGGGCACGTCCCGGCGGGCGCGGGGAGCCCTGGGCAGGTCGGCGGCGAGCAGCGGGTCGGCCGCCTTCTTCAGCGGGCGCGGCACCGGTGTGCCGTCGCGGACGAACGCCCTGGTGGCCGCGCTGCCGAGCTCCCGGTCGGCGCCCTGCAGCGCGAGCCACGCGTCGACGAACCGCCGGCGTGCCGGGGCGAGCTCCGGGTCGTCGTCGTCCAGCAACGCGAGTGCCGCCGCGTGCGTGCGGGCAGTGGGCCAGCCGACGGCGAGGTGGGCGAACAGCGCGCTGCCGGTCGGCCCGCCGAGCGCCATGCCCGCCTGGACGCTGGGCAACGCGAGGTCGCGGGTCACCTCGTCGGACCAGGCCGCGGCGACCGCGCCGAGGTGATCGCCCGCCTCCTGCCGTTCGCGCACCCACTCCGCCCGCAGCTCGCGGCCCTCCTGGGCGGGCAGCCTCGCGATGGCGGCCGCGAACGCACCGCGCGCCCGTGCCACGTCGATCGCCCGCGTCCTGTTCCCGGCCCGCCACCACAGCCGCACGACGAGCGCCGGGTCGAGGCCACGGCCTTCGGCGAGCTCGGCGGCGTCGGTGAGCCTGCCGAGGCGTTCGAACAGCGCGACCGCCGCCGCGGGGTCGCCGAGCAGGTCGGCGTGCACGAACGCGGCCTCGTCGTGGCGGCCGAGCCGTTCCAGGTCCTCGGCGGCGGTCCGGTAGAGGCGCTGCAGGTAGTGCTGGACCTCGACGCCGTACAACGGCCCGGCGCCGGGCCCGAGGACGGTGGTCGGCCGCAGGTCCCCGGTGCGCCGTTGCGGCACCTTCAGGCTCAGGCGGCCCTGACCGTCGCGGCCGATGCCGATGGCGTCGCGCAGGGCGTTGTGCCAGTCCCTGCGCTCGAACAGCTCGGTGAGCCGGCGCAGGTACCTGTCGTGCTTGGACCGCACGAGTGCGCGCAGCGGTGTGCGCATCGCGAGCCGCGCCCAGAAGTTCCCCGGCTGCCTGGCCGGGGCGGTGCCCCTGACCGCCCTGCCGACGGTGGCGAAGGCCGCGATGAACGCGATCGCCAGGACCGGTTTGAAGTTGCCGTGGGCCAGCAGGACGAGGGCGCCGAGCGCGCCCAGGGCGATCAGGACCGCGCGGAACCCGCTGCCGGTCTCCCCGCCGACGAGGCCCTCGACGTGCTGGGAGGGCGCGCCGATACCACCGCGGATCCGCAGCCGCGGTGCCTCGGGGACGGTCGACTCGACGGGTTCCGGCGCGGGCTCGTGGTCGGCGGGCGTGAGCTCGTACCGGACGAGGCCGCTCGTGTCCGTCCACTGCGCACAGTCGAGCGGGGTCAGGCCGTCCGGCACCTCGGTGAGGGGCAGGCCCGGTGCCCGTTCGGCGCGGACCTCGACGGGTTCGGCCAGCGCGAGCAACCACGACCCCGCCGGTGTCGCGTAGAGGCGTGCGCCGGGCTGCCACAGATCGAGCACCCGCGTGCGTGCCTCCTCCTCGCCGATCACGTGGACGTCGAGCACGAACGCCCTGGCCGCGACGGTGCCGCGAAAGGTGGTCATCCGTCACCTCGCATGGTGGCGATCCGCTTGCCGGTGACGAGGTCGCCGACCTCGATGCGGCCGTCGTCGCGCCGGACCGCGACCCACGGCTGGGCCGGGTGCACCGCGGCGGGCGCGCCGGACCAGGCGGTGAGCGTCCGGGTGCCCGCCGCGGTCCGCACCCTCAGGACGAGCCCCTCCCCGAACACGATGCCCGGCCGCCTGCCCTCGAACAGGTGCAGCCCGAGCGGCCGGGCCTTGGCGGGCAGCTCGACGTCCTGGTCCGCGATCCGCCACCGCCGCCAGTCCTGCCACTTGGCGACCAGCGGTGCCGGTCCGAACAGGTCGGGCGTCTCCGACGTGCGCGGCGGGTCCGAGTGGTGTGCTCCCGGCGCGACCGCCGCGAACTCCGTGAGGAAGGGCGGTGATCCCGGTTCGAGGCACCACCAGTTCGTCTTCTCGTCCCACCGGCACAGCACGGTGCCCTCGTGCAGGTGCAGCGGGGCGAGACCGGTGTCCGCGACCCGTGCGGGGTCGATGCCGAGCTCGTCCGCGTTCGCCTCGATCCGGCTGAGGTACCGCAGCCGGTTGCCGATGACGTGCGGCCGCACGACCCCGTCCCGTTCGACGAGCGTGACGAGCCTCTTGTGCACCTGCGCGGCGGCGAGCAGCCGTCCGGGCAGGGTGTGCGTCTGCTGGATGCCGCTGCGCACCCGCAACGTGACCAGCTCCCGGTCGGTGCCACCGCGTGCCAGCAGCACCCGCTCGGCGCCGGGGAACGACGGGAACCTCAGCGTGGTCCCGCGCTTGGGCTGGGCGGGCGGCGTGCGCAGGTTGCCGCGCAGCAACCGGACGCCGTGCCGCCTTCCGGGCAACGTCAGCTCGGTGGCGAGCCCGTTCAGCTCGACGCGCACGGCCGTGGCGCCCTGTTCGTCCCACGCCGCCTCGGTGGTGGTGAGGCAACGCGGCGCGGTCAGCCGCGGACCGCTCAGCACCCACAGGTCGTCGACCGTGTCCGCCCACCTCGCGACGTCGGCCTGGTCGGGCCGGGTGGCGCGGCGGGCGTCCAGGAACCGTTCGAGGTCGGCCGGGTGCCAGGTGCCGGGCTCGTCGCCGAGCACGCCGAGCAGCAGGTCAGGTTCTCTGCGCCGCAGCACGACGAGCGCGGCGAGCTGCACCAGCCGCGCGGCGCCGAGCTGGTCGGGTCCGGCGTCGACGAGGACCGCGGCCTGGCCCTTCCGGTGCCTCTCCACGAACTCCGGCGTGGTGTGCAGGAGTTCGCCCGTGGCGGCCTTGCGCAGGAACTCGTGCGGGAAGTGCTCGGCCAGCGCCCACTCGGACACCAGGATCCGCTCGGGCTCACCACGCAGCCCGATGCCGCCGAACCCGTCCGGCTCGCCGGTGTGCGGATGGGTCGCGGTGGCGGCGGTGATGAACTCGTCGAGGTCCTTGAGGAGCGGGCCCAGGGCGGTGGCGAGATCGAGGTCCATTGTGGACAGAGTGGGTGCCCAGGGGCGCAGTGCTTCGGGCAGCGTCATGCCAGCCGCTCCGGATCAGCCGTCCGCACCGGCGCCGGCCCGGTCAGCACCGCACCGGGCAGGACCGCCAGCACGTCGGCGGGCAGCGCGTGCCGCAGCAACCCGGCCGGGGTCGACGGCGCGAGGGTCGTCGGCACCAGCAGTCCGTCGTCCCACCCGAGGTAGGTCGCGCCGTCCGCCCACGGCAGGTCGGTGCCCACGACGAGCGTCCACTCCGGACCGGACGCCACCCGCAGTTCGGCGCCCTCGCGCAACCGGCGCACCGCGGCGGCGCGCAGGGGTGCTCCACCGGCCACGGCCGCGGGGGCGAGCGGTGGTTCGCGGCGCGTCCAGGTCAGCGGTCTCACGGCTGGAGCACGGCGATCAGGCGGCCGCGGGCGTCGCGCAGCGCCTCCGGCAGGTCGTCCGCCGCGAAACCGGCGTCGATCTCGCGCAGGGTGGCCTCGACGCGCAGCCGGTCCGGTTCGCCGCCGAGCACCTTCTCCGCGGTGAGGACCAGCCGTTCCGCCCGCGCCCGCGGCCCGCGGGAGAACTCCTCCGCCGCGTGCACGAGGCTCGCGTTGCGCGCCCGGTCGATCAGGTCGCCGAGCACGTCGCGCGCCAGCGCCTGCGTCTCCCGGCTGGGCGCGATCAGCGGCAGCACCCACAGGTCCTCGGCCGAGGCCGCGGTCCGCCCGTCCAGCACCGCCGCCGCGGCGACGAGCCGCTGGGCCCGCACCACCCGGCGGTCGCTGAGCACCACGCCCGCGTGCCGCAGCCTGCGCACGGCCGTGGCGGCGGCGGGCACCACCGGGCGCAGGTCCACCGCGCGTGCCCGGGCGGCCAGGCGGTCCACGGACGGCAGCGCGGCGGACGCCGGGCTTTCAGCCGCCGACCACGCCGTCTCCAGCAGTTCCTCCAGCAGCGCGTCGGCCACCGGGTCGACGAACACCCGCACCAGGAACCGGTCCGCGAACGCCGCCAGCACCGGGTCGTCGGGCAGCGTGTTCGTGGCGCCCACGCACACCCGCAACGGGCTCGCCAGCCGCGTGGCGCCGCGCCGGAACACCCGCTCGTTCAGCAGCCCCAGCAACGTGTTCAGGATCGCCGTGGACCCGAGGAACACCTCGTCGAGGAACGCGACCTCCGCCTCCGGCAGCATGCCGGCCGTCTCGATCTCGACCACGCCGTCCTTGAGCCGCCGCAGGTCCACGGGCCCGAAGATCTCGTTCGGCTCGGTGAAGCGGCCCAGCACGTACTCGAAGTACGACCCGCCCAGCTGCCGTGCCACCGCCCGCACCGCGGCCGACTTGGCGGTACCGGGCGCGCCGACGACGAGCGCGTGCTCGCCCGCGACGGCGCACAGCACGACGACCTCGGCGATCAGCTCGCGATCGACCAAACCGGACTGCGCGGTGGCGACAGCCTCCCGGACAGCGGTGACATCCCCGGAGAACACCGCAAGAGGCTAGCCGACCAGCCCCGACTCGTACGCCGCAATAACGAGCTGGGCGCGGTCGCGGGCGTGCAGCTTCGCCAGCAGGTGGTCACGCCGGTCGTGCGGTTCTGCGTGGCAGCTCTGGGCGCGCTCGTCGCGACGTCCGACCCGAGGCTCACCGCGCTGACCGCCGTGCCGAACCGGAAACGCTTGCTGGCGGCCAAAAGCACGCTCGTCGCCACCACGGCCGTGGTGGTCGGTGCGGCCGCGCTCGCGCTGAGCCTCGGCATCAGCAGGCTGATCGCGGGGGATCGTCCGCCGCCGATCGCCCCGCAGGACTGGCCGCACGCGCTGCCGTGGGCCGGGGCGGCGGTGCTGTCGATCCTGGTGACCGGCCTGGTCGGCCTCGGCCTGGGGCTCGCGGTGAGGTCGACGGCGGTGACGATCGTCGTGGTGGGCGTCCTGCTGTGGGGCCTGCCGGCGGTCACCCCGATGCTGCCGGAGCCCTGGAGCTCCGACGTCTCGGCGGCGATGGTGCCGTACCTGGTGTGGCAGATCGCGGGCACGGTGAACGACCCGCCGCTGGGTCCGGTGGCCGCCGTGGCCTGCCTGATCGTTTACGTGCTGGTGGCACTGGGGGCCGGAGCGGCCGGTCTCCTGCGGCGAGACGCCTGACGCCGTTTACGGTTGTCGGCATGGCTCAACTCGCGCTCGGTCTCGCCTCGCTCGGTCGTCCCGCCTACATCAACCTGGGCCGGGAGGACGCGCTGCCGGCCGTGCGCGATGTCGAGTCCATGCGCGCGCAGTGCCACCGCGTGCTCGACACGGCCTACGAGCTGGGCATCCGCTGGGTCGACGCGGCCCGGTCGTACGGGCTGTCGGAGGACTTCCTGTCGTCGTGGCTGCCCGGCCACGACGACGTGGCGGTCTCCAGCAAGTGGGGCTACGCCTACACGGCGGACTGGCGGCCCGACGCCGAGGTGCACGAGGTCAAGGAGCACTCGCTCGCCCGGTTCGCCCAGCAGTGGCGGGAAACCAGCGCGCTGCTCCCGCACGTCGATCTCTACCAGGTGCACTCGCTGACCGCCGACAGCCCGCTGTTCGGCGACCGGGCGTTGCTGGACGCGATGGCCGCGATCGGCGTGCCGCTGGGCTTCTCCACGTCCGGCCCGCGGCAGGCCGACGCGATCCGCAAGGCGCTCGGCCTCGGCGTCTTCCGGTCCGTCCAGTCCACTTGGAACGTCCTGGAGACCTCGGCGGGGGAGGCCCTGCGCGAGGCGCACGACGCCGGGCTGCGGGTGATCATCAAGGAGGGGGTCGCGAACGGACGGCTCGTCGTGCAGCCGCCGCAAGCGGTTGCGGCACAGGCGAAAGCGCTGGGCGTCGGGCCGGACGCGGTCGCGCTGGCGGCGATCGCCCGGCAGCCGTGGGTGGACGTCGTGCTCTCGGGCGCGGCGAGCCCGGAGCAGCTGCGGTCCAATGTGGACGCGCTGCGGATCGAGGTGGACCTGCCGGACCTGGCCGAGCCCGCCGAGCGGTACTGGCGGACCCGCGCGAGCCTGGGCTGGAACTAGTTCGTCCGGTTTCTGACAGATGTCACGGCCAGGTCGTGCGGAACATCGCTACCCGCGAAAACGCCGCGCGACCAGCATTGTCGGCATGACGAACCGAACTGTGACCGACCCCGACGCCCGCGAGAAGCTGCACATCGCCAAGACGCTGCTGGGCGGCTACGCGGCCGTGGCCGTGCTGACGTTGCTGGCGATCGTGGTGTTCAGCGGCGACCCCGACCTCGTCACCGGCGCGGTGTGGGTCCGCGGCTCGATCCTCGCGGCCGCATCGCTGGTCACCTTCGCGCTCGGCGTCTCGATGGCGAACGGCTCGCGCGGCAACTACCGCCGGGTGAAGATCATCGCGCTGGCCCAGGTGGTGGCGATCGTGGTGATCGAGTCGATCCCCGGCTCCTTCCCGGTCTGGTTCAAGATCGCGAACGGGGTGTGCGGGGCGCTGCTGGTCATCGTCGTCCTGCTGACCTTCGCCCGCAGCGTGCGCGCCACCTTCGCGGCCTAATACGGTTCTCGCCGTGGACGAACTGCGCGGTGTGGACGAGCGGCGCCGGCTGCTGCTCTCCCTCGGCATGCTCTGCTACCCGTTCCTGGCGGCCGCGGGCGTCAACCAGTACGCGCGCGGCGCCGGTCTCGTCGCAGGCTACCTGCTGCTGGCGGCCGTCTCCGCCTGCTACCTGGCGCTCGTGCTCGCCTCGATGCGGTCGGCGTGGCGGCTCTACTGGTGGCTCGTGGCGGCGATGACGGTGCTGGCCGTGCTGCTCGCACCGCTCGCCCACGAGGGCGTGCTGATCCTCGCCGCGGTGATCGTGCCGTCGGCGGCGGCGCGGGTCGGCGTGCGGACGGCGGTGGCCCTCGTGGTGCTGGGCGCCGCGACGTGCGTGGTGGTGCCGATGGTGGTGCCGGGCTGGAACACCGGCGGCAGCTGGTACTTCGCGGTGGCCGTGGTGTTCACCGCGCTGCTGGTGCTCGCGTTCAGCCGCACCGCCACGGCCAACCAGCAGCTGCGCGAGGCCAGGGCGGAGGTGGCGCGCCTCGCGTCGGAGGCCGAGCGCAACCGGATCGCCCGCGACCTGCACGACCTGCTCGGCCACTCGCTCACCGCGATCACCGTGAAGAGCGCGCTGGCCAGGAGGCTGGACCCGGACGCGGCGCGGGCCGAGATGGAGTCGGTGGAGCAGCTGGCCCGGCAGGCGCTGTCCGACGTGCGGGCCGCGGTGTCCGGCTACCAGGACGTCACGCTCGCCGGCGAGCTCGCCAAGGGCCGGGAGCTGCTGCGGGCGGCGGGGGTCGCGGCCGACCTGCCGACCGCCTGCGACGTGGTGCCACCGCGACGGCAGGAGCTGTTCGGCTGGGTCGTCCGGGAAGGGGTGACGAACGTGGTGCGGCACGCGCGGGCCGGTCGGTGCACGGTGGAGCTCACCGCGTCCTCGGTGGAGGTGCGCGACGACGGGGTGGGCGGCCCGCCCGGCGAGGGGTCCGGTTTGGACGGCCTGCGGGCCAGGGTGACCGCGGCCGGTGGCGTGCTCACCGCCGGTCCGGCGCGAACCGGCGGATGGTCGCTGCGGGTGGAGGCGGCATGACGATCAGGTTGCTGCTCGCCGACGACCAGGAGCTGATCCGGCACGCGCTCGGCGTGCTGCTCGACCTCGAACCGGACTTCGAGGTGGTGGCCTCGGTCGGCCGCGGCGACGAGGTGACGGCCGCGGCCCTGGAGCACCGCCCGGACGTCGCGTTGCTCGACATCGACATGCCGGGCCTGGACGGGCTCGCGGCCGCCGCCGTGCTCACCGCGCAGGTGCCGGACTGCCGCGTGGTCATCCTGACCACCTTCGGCCGCACCGGCTACCTGCGCCGGGCCATGGAGGCGGGCGCCGTCGGGTTCGTCGTGAAGGACGCCCCGGCCGACGCGCTCGCTCAGGCGATCCGGCGGGTGATGGCGGGCGAGCGCGTGGTCGACCCGGCCCTGGCCGCGGCCACGCTGGCGGCGGGCGAGTCACCGCTGACCGCGCGCGAACGCGACGTGCTCATCGCGGCCCGCTCCAGCGCCACCGTGGCCGAGATCGCCGCCCGGCTGTACCTCGCCGAGGGCACCGTGCGGAACTACCTGTCCGGGGCGACCACGAAGACCGGCACGCGCAACCGGACGGAGGCCCTGCGGGTGGCCGACGAGCGCGGGTGGCTCTAGCTGGACCCGGTGCGGCGCAACCACTCCTGCGCGATCTCACGGCCGTCCGGGACCAGTGCCCAGCCGTCGTCCTCGATCCTGTCGCGCAGCTCGTCCAAGCCCATCCACGCACCCCACGCGACCTCCTCCGGCTGGTGCGTGAACGGCCCGTCGGAGCGCGTCTCGTAGACCCACGCGTGGTACCGGGTCCGCTCGTCGACGTAGCCGGTCCGGAACAGGAACGTGAGCGGCGACTCGACGCCGAGCTCCTCGCGCAGTTCGCGCGCGGCGGCCTCGTCCGGTGTCTCGCCCGCGTCGATCACGCCGCCCGCGGTGCAGTCGTACAGGCCGGGGAAGACGTCCTTGGTGTCGGTGCGGCGGTGTACGTAGATCCGTGCGCCGTCCAGCGACAACACGACGATGGTCGCGCAGCCGTGCCACAGGTTCTCCGCGCGCATGCGTTCCCGCGTGACCGTGCCGACCACGTTCGCGTCCTCGTCGTAGAGGTTGATCATCCCGTGTCCTCCTGTGGTCGTACGCGAGCTTGCTACCGCAGTCCGACGCCCGCTGATCGGCCTCCTTCCTACCTTCGGGACGGTCGGACGTCACCGAGGAGGATTCGTGTCCACTTCCCTGCGGCTCGGCGTCGCCGAGTTCCGCGCCCGGCCGGGCCGCGCGCTGCTGCCCGGCGTCGCGCTCGTGGTCGGCGTGGCCTGCCTGCTGGCCGCACTGGTGCTGAGCGACGCGCTCACCAGGTCGGTCGACGAGGGTGCGCCGCTCACACCGTCCACAGTGGGCCATGTGGTGGACGTCAAACGTCAGCCCTACGACGAGAACGCCGTCCGTCCGAAGCTCGACGACGCGCTGCTCGCCCGGCTCTCCGCGGTCGGCCGGGCGGTGCCGGTGCAGCTCGCGCAGGCCGACCTGCTCGACGCGAACGGCCGGGCGGCGCAGCACCGGGCCGAGGTGCACGTCCAGCAGCCCGACCTGGCGCGCTGGCCGTTGGCGGAGGGCAGGCCGCCCGCCGCCGACAACGAGGTCGCCGTCGACAAGATCACCGCGTACGAGCGCGGCCTCAAGCCCGGCGACCAGGTCAAGCTCGCCTCCGCCGACGGCAGGCCGTTCGACGTCACCGTCAGCGGCGTCATGAAGAAGGGCGGCCTCGACTCGCGGCCGGTCCTGGTCGCCGGTCCCGAGCTCGCCCGCAAGCTCGACGCGACGCCGGACACCAAGGAGATCTGGGTGATCGGCGGGACGCGGGAGGCCGTCGCCGCCGCGGCGGGCGCGTCGTACGTCGTGTCGGATCCCGGGCCGGACGCGGACAAGATCGGCAACGACCTGAGGTTCATCCTGCTGCCGTTCAGCATCCTCGCATTGGCCACGGCGGTGTTCGTCGCGGCGGCCACGTTCCGGGCGGTCTACGCGCAACGGCAGCGGCAGACGGCGTTGCTGCGGTGCATCGGGGCCCAGCGCGGGCCGTTGGTGCGCAGGAGCCTGGTCGAGGCGGTCATCACGGGTGCGCTGGCCGGCGTCGGCGGTGCGCTGCTCGGCGGCCCGATGGCGTGGCTGCTGGCCAGGACGTTCGACGTCACCGGCATCTCGGCGCTGTTCGGTGCCGTGCAGCTCAGCCCGGACCTGCTGCCGTCGCTGGGGTACGTGATCCTCGGAGTCGTCGTCGCCGCGCTGTTGAGCGTGATGGCCGCCATCAGGCCCGCTATCAACGCCGCGCGCGTGTCGCCGCTGGCCGCGTTGCGTGACGCGGAGAACGAGGTGCCGCCGCGGTCGGTCCGCCGGTTGCGGCTGGTGTTCGGCGTGCTGTTCACCGGTGGCGCCGCCTTCCTCGCCCTGGTCGCCGTCGCCGCCAAGGGCACCATCGGGGCTCCTCTCGCCGTGACGTTCTCGGCGATCGCCGCGGTCACCGGCCTGTTCTGGATCCTCGGCCCGGTCACGGTGCCGTTCATCGCGCGGCTGTTCGGCAAGCTGGGCGGCACCCAGTGGAAGCTCGCGGGCGCCGAGGTGCGCAGGATGCCGCAGCG
>Ga0070710_10000717_pt1 | contig 15795 bp, 18 predicted proteins | sample LARL52metaG_FD_65454 | JGI IMG/M metagenome (GOLD analysis project Ga0070710, IMG submission 65454) | Corn, switchgrass and miscanthus rhizosphere microbial communities from Kellogg Biological Station, Michigan, USA - LAR L5-2 metaG | ecosystem: Host-associated > Plants > Roots > Rhizosphere ... | reverse complement strand
TGGTGCTGCTGGGCGTCGACCTGCTGTTCCTCGCCGCCAACCTGACCAAGCTGCTGCACGGCGCGTGGCTGCCGCTGCTGATCGGGCTCACCGCGTTCACGGTCATGACGACGTGGCAGCGCGGACGGGCGGTCGTCACCAGGAACCGCGGCCAGGCCGAGGGATCGCTGCGGGAGTTCGTCGAGGAGCTGCACGAGCTGTCGCCGGCCCGAGTGCCGGGCACGGCGGTGTTCCTCAACCGCGGCAAGGAGAGCGCGCCGCTCGCCCTGCGGGCCAACGTCGAGCACAACCAGGTGCTGCACGAGCGCGTGGTGGTCGTGTCGATCGAGACCGAACCCGTGCCGCGCGTGCCGCTCGACCGCCGCATCGAGGTCGACGACCTCGGCTACGGCGACGACGGGATCATCCACGTGAGCGCGCGCTTCGGGTACATGGAGACGCCGGACGTGCCCGCCGCGCTGGCCTTGCTGGACGCCTCGCGGACCGAGGGCGAGCTGGACCTCGACCAGGCGCGGTACTTCCTGTCGAAGATCGAGCTGCGGCGCGGCGCGGCACCCACGATGGCGGCCTGGCGCAAACGGCTGTTCGTCGCCACCTCCCACATCACCGCGGACGCCGCCGAGCACTTCGGACTGCCCCGGGAGCGGACAGTGATCATGGGCGCGCACATCGATGTTTAGCTCATGACGTGACGCCCTGCCTGCACCTGGAACCGACGACCGAGCGTCCCTCCGTCGTGCTGGGGAGCTGAGGCGCCGGCGGCTCGGGCGTGCGGAACCTGGTGGGCGCTGCGGTCGTGGCCCGACCGCAGCGCCCGCTGACTCACAGGTGGTAGAAGTTCGAGTAGTGGTCCGGCGAGAAGTAGACGTCACCGGTGGTCATGTCCACGACGATCCGGTACGCGTCACGCCGCGCTCCGCACGAGCGCGGGTAGACGTCGAACTCCTGGTAGCTGTCCCCGGACGGCAGCTGGCCGTCGCGGTTGGAGAACACGCCGCCCGCGAAGTTGCAGCTTCCGCCCGGCCAGTCGTACCACGTGCGGTCGACCGGGTAGCCCATCGACTTCCACGTCGAGTCGGCGGAGCGCGCCGCGGCACAGCGCGACATCGTGCAGGAGCTGAACACGTCGGCACTGGCCGCCGGGGTGACGACCACGGTCAGGCCGAGCACGGACGCGACGATCGCGAGAGCGGCGAGCAGGCGGTGTGCCCGCTTCGGTTGCAGGGTTTGCACTTCAGACCTCCATCGGCAGGGAACCTGGATGTCGTGATCTTGTCTGGTGATCACCACCAAACGATGAACGGAAGGCGACCAACCGCGCAACACCGCCTTTGGGCTGTTAACGCTCACTCACCATTGGTGTGAACGGCCCTGGGCGGCCAGGGCTGATTTCACGCGCGGCAGACTCTGAACGCCCGAGTTGATCAACGCCGAACAGCCGATTGCGGACGCTGCCTCCGGCGATAGGTTTGCGCAATGGCAGCACGGAAGCACTTGTTGGTGCTGTTGACCCTGCTCACCGCCGCGTGCACGGTGGAGCAGAGTGGCACGCCCTCGCCCGCACCAGGAGGTTCTTCCCCGACGCCTGCCGAGAAGGCCATGTCCACCAAGGTGCGGGCCGTCCTCGACGGCCGCACCGTCGAACTGGCCGACGGCACGAAGGCCCGCATCTCGCTGCTCGCCGAACCGAGTCCCTGCGCTGCCGCCGCGGCGCTGGAGTTCGCGCAGAAGACGTTGGTGGACAAGGACGTCCAGGTCGGCAGCATCACGCCCGGTGAGGTGACGCTGCTGCTGTCGGACGGCACGGACTACGCGTTGCTGGCCGTCAAGAACGGCATCCTGCGCGCCACCGGCGTCGACGGCGGACCGATGGTGGAGGCGGAGTCCAAGGCCTCCAAGGCGAAGCTCGGGCTGTGGGCGCAGGACTGCGCGGCGTCGACGCCCCCGTCGACCCCGGTACCCCCGCCGCCTCCTCCACCACCGCCTGCCGCCACTTCGACCGCTGCCGCCACCCCGCCGCCACCACCTCCGTCGACGGCGCCGCCCTCGCCGCCGTGCGTTGTCGTCTACCGGGTCAACGGCCACTGGCCGGGCGCGTTCCAAGCCGATGTGACCGTGCGCAACGTCAGCGGCGCGCTGATGAACGGCTGGACGTTGCGCTGGCGGTTCCCTGACGGACAGACGGTCGCGCAGATGTGGAACGGCTCGGTGTCCCAGTCCGGTGGGGACGTCAGCGTGACCAATGCGAACTACAACGCGTTGATCGTGCCGAACGGCACGGTGTCGGTCGGGTTCAACGGTTTGGTGCACGGCAGGAACTCGGCGCCGACGTCGTTCTCGTTGAACGGCGCGCCCTGCACGACCGCGTGATCAGCGGTGGTGCGGGGTTTCCGGTGAGTGGAAACCTCCGGTCGACGGCGACGGGTGCCCGTCTTACCGTTTGATCCCGTGACGACCAGTCAGCAAGAGATCAGCGACGAGATCGCGAAGATCCAGGCCGACTCACCGACGGGTGCGCCGCTGCTGGACTTCCGGCCCTACCGCAGCAGCCTGCTGCGCCACCCGACCAAGGAGCTCCGGCTGATCGACCCGGAGGGCGCCGAACTGCTCGCCCCGGTGTTCGGCCACTCCGACGTCGCCCCCGTCGAGTCCGACCTCACGATCCAGCGCGGCGGCGAGCCCATCGGCGAACGCATGCGCGTCCACGGCCGGGTCGTGGACGGCGACGGACGGCCGGTGCGCCGCCAGCTCGTCGAGATCTGGCAGGCCAACGCCGCGGGCCGCTACTCGCACCAGGGCGACCAGCACCCCGCACCGCTGGACCCGAACTTCACCGGTGTCGGGCGGTGCCTGACCGACGACGACGGCTGGTACTCGTTCACCACGATCAAGCCCGGTCCCTACCCGTGGCGCAACCACCACAACGCCTGGCGGCCCGCGCACATCCACTTCTCGTTGTTCGGCACGGACTTCACCCAGCGGCTGATCACGCAGATGTACTTCCCCGGCGACCAGCTGATCGCGCTGGACCCGATCGCCCAGTCGATCACCTCGCCGGCCGCGCTGTCCCGGCTGATCGCGTCCTACGACCACGCGCGGTCCGAGCACGAGTGGCTGCTCGGCTACCGCTGGGACATCGTGTTGACCGGCAGCCACGCGACCTACCTGGAGCCGTCCGATGACTGAATCCGTTCCTGGGTCCGTTCTCGGGGCCACGCCCGGCCAGACCGTGGGGCCGTTCTTCCACCACGCGCTGGCCTATCCCGGCGACGCCGAGCTGGTGCCGTTCGGGTCGGCCGGGTCCGTGGTGCTGCACGGGTACGTGTACGACGGGGCCGGCGATCCGGTGCCGGACGCGATGATCGAGATCCGGCAGGCCGACGCCTCCGGTGCGGTGCCCGCGGTCGGCGGGTCGTTGCGGCGGCGCGGTGCCGGGTTCACCGGATGGGGCCGGTGCTGCACCGACGCCGCCGGGCACTACTGGTTCAGCACCGTCGAGCCGGGCCTGCCGTTCTTCGCCGTCACGGTCTTCGCCCGCGGCCTGCTCGACCGGTTGTTCACCCGGATCTACCTGCCCGGCGCCGACGGCGCGCTGGACGGGCTGGTGGCCGCGCGGGAGGACGACGGCCGGCTGCGGTTCGACGTCCACCTGCAGGGGCCGTCGCAGACGACCTTCTTCAAGTTCCCGCGGACGTGACGGTGCTGCCGGGGTCCTACCGCGCTGCCGGGCTCGTGGACGACACCGCGCTGGTCCGGGCGATGCTGGACGTCGAGGTCGCGTGGGCGCGGGTGCTGGGGAACTCGGTCTCGGTGCAGCCGTGGCTGCTCGACCCCGCCGAGGTCGAGGCGGCCGGGAACCCGGTGCTGCCGCTGGTCTCCGGCCTGCGGGAACGGGTTTCCGGACCGGTCCACACCGGACTGACGAGCCAGGACGTGCTCGACACCGCCCTGATGCTGCTGGCGCGCGAGGTCGTGGCGCACGTGTCCGCGGATCTGGCACGCGTCGGCTCCGCGCTGGCCGGCCTGGCCGACGAGCACCGGTCGAGCGTCATGGCCGGGCGGACGCTGACGCAGTTCGCCGTGCCGATCACGTTCGGGCTCAAGGCCGCGCGGTGGCTGACGGGCGTGCTGGACGCGCTGGACGAGCTGTCTGCCTTGGCGCTGCCGGTGCAGTGCGGTGGTGCGGCCGGGACGTTGTCCCGCGTGGCAGGCGACCCGGTCGCGGCCGCGTCCACCTTCGCCGGGTACCTGGGGCTGGTCTGGCCCGGGTTGCCCTGGCACACGCACCGGGCGCCGGTCACGCGTCTCGGGGACGTGCTGGTGCGGGTGTGCGACGCGCTCGGGGTGCTGGCCGCGGACGTGCTGACGCTGGGGCGGCCGGAGATCGGCGAGGTGTCCGAGGGTGCCGTGGCCGGGCGGGGCGGGTCGTCGACCATGCCGCACAAGCGCAACCCGGTGCTGGCCGTGCTGGTGCACAGCGCCGCCCTGCAGGCGCCGCAGCTGGGTGCGCAGCTGCACCTGTGCTCGGCGCGGGCGGTGGACGAGCGGCCGGACGGGGCCTGGCACGCGGAGTGGCCCGCGTTGCGGTCGCTGCTGGAACTGGCGGTGGTGGCGGCGTCGCAGGCCGCCGAACTGGTCGAGGGCCTCGAAGTGCACGCCGGTGTGATGGCCCGCAGGGCCGCCGAGGCCGCCGGGGAGCTGCTGGCGGAGCGCGGTGGCGGCACGGACCCGGCCTCGTACCTGGGGGCCGCGGAGTCCTTCGTGGACGTCGTGCTGAAGAGGTGGGAGAAGCGGTGACGTACGACGACGGCATGAAGGTCCGGCGTGAGGTGCTCGGTGACGCGCACGTGGACCGGGCGGTGCCGGACGACTTCACGCGGGACTTCCAGGACTTCATCACGCGCTACGCGTGGGGCGAGATCTGGACGAGGCCGGGGCTGGACCGGCGGATGCGCAGCGCGATGACGTTGACGGCGTTGATCGCGCGCGGCCACTGGGACGAGTTCAGGCTGCACGTGGCGGCGGCGCGGCGCAACGGGCTGAGCGTCGAGGAGATCGGTGAGGTGATCCTGCAAAGCGCGATCTACTGCGGTGTGCCCTCGGCCAACCACGCGTTCGGGATCGCCCGGCAGGTTCTGAAGGAGGATGCGTGACTCGCACTCAGGTGGGCATCGTGGGCGCCGGACCGGCCGGGCTGATGCTCTCGCACCTGTTGTCGCTCAACGGAATTGACAGCGTCGTGGTCGACTGCCGGACGCGGGTGGAGATCGAGAACACCGTCCGCGCGGGCATCCTGGAGGCCGACAGCGCACGCCTGCTGGTCGACACCGGCGTGTCCGATCGCGTGCTGCGCGACGGTCATCCGCACGAGGGCATCGACCTGCGGTTCGGCGGCGAGAGCCACCGCATCGACTTCCGGGCGCTGGTGGGCGAGTCGGTGTGGCTGTACCCGCAGACCGACGTGTTCGTCGACCTGGCCGACGCCCGCGCGCGTGACCGCGGCGACGTGCGGTTCGGGGTCAGCGACACCTCGGTGGACCTCGCGGGCCCCGCGATCCGGTTCGTCGACAGCGACGGCGTCCGCCAGGAGGTGCGGTGCGACCTGCTGGTCGGTGCGGACGGGTCGCGGTCGATCTGCCGGGCGGAGGTGCCGGAGTCCGTGCGCACGCACAGCTTCCGGGAGTACCCGTTCGCCTGGTTCGGGATCATCACCGAGGCGCCGCGCAGCGCACCGGAGCTGGTCTACTCGCACTCGCCGCACGGGTTCGCGCTGATCAGCCAGCGCACCGAGACGCACCAGCGGATGTACTTCCAGTGCGACCCGGAGACCGATCCCGCCGAGTGGTCGGACGACCGGATCTGGTCGGAGCTGCAGACTCGGGTGGCCGGGCCGGACGGCTTCACGTTGAAGGAGGGGCCGATCACCGAGAAGACGGTGCTGAGGTTCCGGTCGTTCGTCGCGGAACCCATGCGGTACGGCAACCTGCTGCTCGCCGGCGACGCCGCCCACACCGTGCCGCCGACCGGCGCGAAAGGACTGAACCTGGCGCTGGCCGACGTGCGGGTGCTGGCCGAGGTCATCGAACGCGCTCTGCTCAAGAACGACCGTGACGCGCTGGACGACTACGGGCCGCGGGCGTTGGGCCGGGTGTGGAAGGCGCAGCACTTCTCGTACTGGATGACGACGATGCTGCACGCGCTGCCCGGCGTGACGGACTTCGACGTGCGGCGGCAGCTCGGCGAGCTGGCGTCGGTGGTCGGGTCGCAGGCGGGGTCGCGGTTCCTGGCCGAGGGCTACACCGGCTGCTGGCCGGCTTGACCCGTGCGGCGTCCTCCGCGAGGAGGATGCCGCACGGATGACGCGATCTTGGTACGAACCGCATAACGTTCCCGGGCATGTTGACTGTGAGGGGGATCTGCCGGAGCTTCGGCGACCACCGCGTCCTCGACGAGGTGAGCTTCGACGTGCGGCCCGGCAGGATGACGGGCTTCCTGGGCGCCAACGGTTCCGGCAAGACGACGACCATGCGGATCGTGCTGGGGGTGCTCGCCGCGCACGGGGGTTCGGTGAGCTGGCACGGGAAGCCCGTCACCCCCGCGGACCGGCCGCACTTCGGTTACATGCCGGAGGAACGCGGCCTCTACCCGAAGATGAAGGTGCGCGAGCAGATCACGTGGCTCGGCCGGCTGCACGGCGTCGACCGGACGACGGCGCAGCGCAACACCGACCAGCTGCTCGACGACCTGGAGCTCACCGAGCGGGCGGGCGACCGGCTGGAGCAGCTGTCGCTCGGCAACCAGCAGCGCGTGCAGATCGCGGCCGCGCTGGTGCACGACCCGGACGTGCTGATCCTCGACGAGCCGTTCTCCGGTCTCGACCCGATCGCCGTCGAGACCGTGCTCGACGTTCTGCGCAAACGGGCCGCTAACGGTGTGCCGGTGCTGTTCTCCAGCCACCAGCTGGCCATCGTGGAACGGCTCTGCGACGACGTCGTGATCATCTCGAAGGGACGGATCGCCGCCGCCGGTTCGCGGGAGGAGCTGCGCGACCGGCACGCGACCGCGCGGTACGAGATCGTCGTCGCGGAAGACGCGGGCTGGATCCGCGACGTCCCCGGCACGACGATCCTCGACCTCGACGGGCCCCGCGCGGTCTTCGAGCACGAACCCCAGCGCGTGCTCGCCGAAGCCGTGCGACGCGGTGAGGTCCGCTCGTTCACCCCGGTCGTGCCCACGCTCGACGAGATCTTCAAGGAAGTGATCTGACATGGCCGGGACTTCTTCCGACAGGGCGTCCTTCGCCCAGGCGACCTGGCTCGTCGCCGAACGCGAGATGAAGACGTTCGTCAGCAGCAAGGGTTTCTGGATCGGCTTCCTCGCCACGATCGCCGGACTCTTCGCGCTGACCGTGCTGCCGACGGCGTTCGGCGGCGGTGCCCCGTTGGTCGCGGCGGTCGGTTCGGCCGTGCACGCGGTGCAGGGCAAGCAGCTCGACGTCCGGGAGGTCGCCGACGTCCAGGCCGCCGCGGACCTGGTCAGGGCCGACGAGGTCGAGGCGGCGGTCGTGCCGGACGGCAGCGGGATCAGGGTGCTCGCGCTCAACGACCCGCCGAACGACGTGATCCGGCAGCTCGTCGCGGCACCACCGGTCGAGCTGCTGGACCCGGCCGCGGTCGACTCCGGTCAGCGGTTCGTCACGGTGCTGGTGTTCGGGCTGGTGTTCCTGATGTTCGGCATGGGTGGCGCGGCGATCGCGCAGAGCACGGTGACCGAGAAGCAGACCAGGATCGTGGAGATCCTCGTTTCGACGGTGCCGGTGCGGGCGCTGCTCGCGGGCAAGATCCTCGGGCACGTGCTCCTGACGTTCGGCCAGGTCCTGGTGCTGGCGCTGGCCGCGCCGATCGCGCTGCGAGTCGCCGGGCTGTCGGAGCTGCTGGCCGTGGTGGTGCCCGCGCTGGGGTGGTTCGTGCCGTTCCTGATGTTCGGGTTCGTGCTGATCTCGTCGATGTGGGCGGTCGCGGGCGCGCTGGTCAGCCGGCAGGAGGACCTCGGCTCGACCATGGGCCTGGTGATGCTCGCCGTCATGGGTCCTTACTTCGGCGTGCAGTTCTTCTTCGACAACCCCGCGGTGCTCGCTGTGCTGTCGTTCGTGCCGTTCACCGCCGGAGTGGCGATGCCGGTGCGGATGTTCGCGCAGCAGGCGCAGCCGTGGGAGGCGCTGGTCTCGCTGGGCCTCCTCGCGGCGACCGTCGTGGTGATCCTGCTGGTCGCGGCGCGGCTCTACACCGGGTCGCTGTTGCAGACCGGCGCGCGGGTGAAGCTGTCGCGGGCGTGGGCACCGGCAGAATAGGCGCATGATCGCTGATCCGATTCGCCTCGCCGTCGTCGGCCTGGGCGCCATGGGCACCCGGATGCTGGCGGCGGCGCGGGCGCACCCCGGCTACACCGTGGTCGCGGGCGTCGACGTCGCACCCCGCGCGCTCGACGTCCCCGTCGTCGCGTCACTGGGCGACGTGCTGTCCGATGTGGACGCGGTGTACATCGCCACCCCGCCCGCGCTGCACGCCTCGCTCGCGGCGCAGGCGTTCGCCGCGGGCAAGGCGGTGTTCTGCGAGAAACCGCTGGCCGTCGACCTCGACGAGGCCCGCGCGATGGCCCGTGCGGCGGCAGGCCTGCCGAACGCGGTGAACTTCGCGCTGTCGGACATGGCGGCGACGCTGGAGATCGAACGGCGGCTGCCCGAGCTGGGTGAGCTGCGGGGTGTGGAGATCAGGCTGCAGTTCCCGCGCTGGCCCAGGGCGTTCCAGGCGGAGGCGGCCTGGCTCGCGCGGGCGGAGCAGGGCGGGTTCGTCCGCGAGGTGTTGTCGCACTTCGCCTACCTCACCGACCGGCTGCTCGGACCGTTGACCGTCGAGTCGGTGTCGTCGGACTTCCCGCACGCCGGTGCCGCCGAGGTGGCCGCGCGCGGTGTGCTGCGGGGCGGCGGCGTGCCGGTGCACGTGTCCGCGTTCTCGCGGCTGGCGGGGCCCGAGGTCTACGAGTGGACGGTGTGGGGCACCGAGCGGTCGCTGCGCCTGGACCAGTGGACCGATCTGTCCAGTTCGGACGGTGGTGCCTGGGAGCCGGTCTCGCTGGACCGCAACGGTTCCGACTACTCGCGGCTCACGTTGTTCGCCCAGGCCGTGCGGGGAGAACACCCGCGCGACCTGGCGGACTTCGAAAGCGGCCTGCGCGTGGCCGAGGTGATCGAGGCGTTCCTCAGCTGAGCACTTCGCGCAGCTTGGCGCCGAACTCCTCCGGCTTGCCCGGATAGCCGAACGTGCCGTCCATGAACCCGCCGTGGTGGCTGGGGAACACGGTGGCCTCCTGGCCGAGCAGCTTCGCGGTGTGCACGGCCGTGCGCGCGGTGAACGCGTTTCCGGTTTCCTCACCGACGGCAATCACGACACGGGTCGGCGCGGCGGCGAGGGCGTCCACCTTCACCTCGTAGTCGGTGATCGCGAGGGAGTCGCGGGACAGCAACGGGTTGTCGCGGGTGCCGTCGTCCTCGGCGGGCATGCCGAACTGCGCGGGGTCGGCCGGTGGCAGCGCGAAGTACTCGTCGTTGTACTCGCCCTGCCACGTCGACATGACCATGAACTGCGCCATGCCCGCGCCGAACCCGTTGGCGAAGTACGCGTCGATGAACCCGTCACGCGCGCGGCGGGCGGCGTCCGCGTCGGGCAGCACGCCGATGATCGGCGGCTCGTGCGCGACGAGCGTGACGACGTCGTCCGGGTAGGCCGCCACGACCTCCAGCGCCGTGACCGCGCCGCCGCTGGACCCGAACAGGTCGACCGGGCCGCCGACCGCCTGGATCACCGCGTGCACGTCGGCGGCCTGGATCTCCGGCCGGTTGTCGGTGCTGCCGTCGGAACGGGTGCTCCTGCCGAGCCCGCGCGGGTCGTAGGTGACGACCGTGCGGTCGGGGAACTGCGCGCGCAACGCGGCGAAACCGCTCGCGTCCATGGGCTGGCCGATCATCATCAACGGGCGGCCGCCCTCGCCGTGCACGTCGTACGTGATGGCCGCTCTGTCGGTTTCGAGAACGTGTGTCGCCATGGGTGTCTCCCCAGTCGGGTCGGATCCGAACAGCCTAGTCACACGTGTGCTGCATCACTGCTCAGGCGAACGGCGGCGCCGGGCTCGCACGCTGAAGCCGATCACCGCGAGCAGCACGACGAGCAGCGCGATCCAGGAGAACTCCGCGAGGTAGTGCTCGGCCGCCTCGCCGACGAAGTAGACCGCCGCCGTCGTGCCACCGGCCCACACGATGCCGCCGGTCGCGTTGGCCAGCAGGAACTTCCCGTAGTGCATGCCCATCGTGGCGGCCAGCGGACCGGAGAGGATCCGCAGCAACGCCACGAACCGGCCGAAGAAGACCGCCCAGGCGCCGTACCGCGTGAACAGCGCCCTGGCGCGGTCGACCTTGTCGGGGCTGACGTGGCTGGGGAACTTCTCGCCCGCCCACCCGAACACGCGCGACCCGAACCGCTTGCCCACCGCGTACCCGATGCTGTCGCCGATGATCGCGCCCGCCGAGGCCGCCGCGCCGACGACGACCGGCGAGACACCGTCGTGGTGCGAGGCCATGAGCGCGGCGGTGACCAGGACGATCTCGCCCGGCAGCGGGATGCCGACGCTCTCGATGCCGACCACCAGTGCCACGACGACGTAGACCAGCACCGGCGGGATGGTGTGAAGCCACTGGTTCAGCACTCTCGCGATCTTCCACTCTGGCCGCTTCCTGTGCCAGCTAGGGTGTGGATCATCGGGCGACGAGGGGGCGGGTGTGGCGTTCGGTGTGCTGCTGCGCCAGTGGCGGCAGCGGGCGGGACTGAGCCAGGAGGCGCTCGCCCAGCGCGCCGGCGTGGGCATTCGCACCGTGCGGGGACTGGAGACCGGCGAACGGACCGATCCGCGCATGGCCACCGTGCGGTCGCTGGCCGACGCGCTGGAGTTGTCCGAGGCGGAGCGGGCCTCGCTGTTCGCCGCCGCCGGGTCGTCCGTCGCGCCGCCGGTGCGAGATCCGCTGGCCGAGGCCGTGGACGCGTTGAAGGTCGCGGTAGAGGCGCGGTGGCGGCGCGAGGAGGAGCTGCGGCAGGTCCACGACCCGGTGCCGTTGCCGGTGCGGTGGGTCGGCGCTCCTTCCGAACTGCAGGACAGCTGGCTCAACATCGGTGGCAAGACGGCGCTGTCCGGACGGCTCGACCAGGTCGTCGAGGTGTACCGGCGGGTCAGGTCGCGACGGCTCGTGGTGCTCGGCAGGGCCGGTGCCGGCAAGACGGTGCTGACCACGCGGTTCGTGCTCGACCTGCTGGCCGGAGCGCCGGACGTGGTGCCGGTGATCTTCGGGCTGGGCTCGTGGCACCCGGAACGCGCCGGGCTGCGCGACTGGATGGCCGCGCAGCTGATCCGCGATCACCCGTTCCTGGGTGCGCCGGGACCCGGCGGCGGGACGATGGCGGCGGCGCTGGTCGACGCGCAGCGCGTGTTGCCGGTGCTGGACGGGTTCGACGAGATCGCCGGTGGCCTGCACCGTGCCGCGCTCAACGCCCTGAACACCACCACTCTGCCGTTGCTGCTCACGAGCCGTGTGGACGAGTACCGCGACGCTGTCGAGGGCACGGACGTGCTGACGTCGGCCGCGGCGGTGGTGCTGGCGGACCTGACCGGCGACGACCTCGCGGACTACCTGCCGCGGACCACGCGCAGGGACGTCTGGACGCCCGTGCTCGACGAGGTGCGGTCCGGCGGCGTCCTCGCCGACGTGCTGACCACGCCGTTGATGGTGGCGCTGGCTCGGCGCATCTACAGCGACACCCCGGACCACGACCCGGCCGAGCTGCTCGGGCTGGGCACCGCCGACGAGGTCGAACGGCATCTGCTCGGCAGCTTCGTGCCCGCGGTGTACGGGAGCGCGGCGGCGCGGGTGCGGCCGTGGCTCGGGTACCTCGCTGATCATCTGACCCGGCTGGGGACGCACGACCTGGCCTGGTGGCAGCTCGGCATCTCGTCGCGGCGGCGTGCGCCGACCATCGGGCTGGGCGTCGGTGTCGCCGTCGGGCTCGCGGATCTGGTGGTCGAGGCGTTGGTCGTCGGCGCGCTGACCGCCCGCGGGGTGTTCTTCGCGGCGATGATCGGGCTGGTCATCGGGGTGCTGTTCGGGGCGGCGCACTGGTGGGTGGTCCGGTCGGCGCCGCTGGAGCCGGTGCGGACGAGGTTGCGGTGGCGCGGCTGGGCAGGCCACCGGACCGGACCGCCGGTCCGGTGGCGTGGGCTCGTCGGGCTGGCGTTCGGCGCGGCCGCCGGTGGCGCGTACGGGCTGGTGCGGGCGATGGCGTTCTGGCTGGTCACGCCGGGGTACGAGATGACGGCGGGCGTGCTGGTCGACGTCGGCGTGTTCGCGCTCGTGTTCGGCCTCGGCGCCGGCCTGGTGTTCGGGCTGGTGGCCGCGCTGGAGGCACCGCTGGACGTCCGGTCCGCAGGCAGCCCCGACGACCTGATCGACGTCAACCGGCGGCACGTGCTCGGGCTGGTGACGTTGTTCGTGCCGGTGTTCGCGGTGTTCGTCGCGGGGGCCACCGGCGTGGTCGCGAGCGGGCTGACGGCGCTGCGGTTCGAGGTCGCGTGGAGCCCGGTCACCGCGCTCGCGCTCGGGTTGGTCGGCGGCATCGGGGGCGGGCTCGCCTACGTGCTGAGCCTGACCGCGTGGGGCCAGTGGGTGGTGCTCGCGCGGGTGTGGCTGCCGCTCACCGGACGGCTGCCGTGGGGCCTGGCGGCGTTCCTCGACGACGCGTACCGGCGCGGCGTGCTGCGGCGGGCCGGTGCCGTCTACCAGTTCCGGCACGCGCGGTTGCAGGAACACCTCGCACGTTTGCGCTGATCAGAGCCACCGGCCAGATGTGGCCGGTCGGCTGGCCTGTCCCTCGCGCCGCCTCGCTGTGATCGTTTTCCTCGCCGGACGAGGGAGGGAACGCGAGGGTGTCAGGCGAGATCAACTGGGAGGCGTACAGCCACCAGCAGCTGCATCGGATGCTGTGGCAGGACGCGGACGTCGCGGACGTGAGCACGGTCGCCGAGGAGTGGACGCGCCACCGCGAGGCGCTCGACACGCACGCCGCGGTGCTGAAGGAACAGCGGGCCGCGCTGCTCGACACGTGGCACGGCACGGCCGCGGAGGAGGCCGCCGCCAGACTGACGAAGCTGGCCGAGCGGATCGAGAGGATCAGCGCGTTCGCGGCGGCGGGCCAGCGGGCGGCGCAGGAGGCGGCGGACGCGCTGGCCGCGGCGCGGGCCGCGATGCCACCGCCACCGGAGCCGACGACGCCCGCGTTCGCCGCTCCGTTCACGTCGCCTGGGTCGCCGGGGCCTTTCGCGTCGCCGACCGCACCGGCACCACTCACACTGCCGACCGCGCCGGCACCACTCACGTTGCCCAGCGCGTCGGCCCCGTTCGCCCCCGCGCCGTTCTCGCTGCCGAGCGCACCCGCCCCGATGACCCTGCCCACCGCGCCCACCACCCCGGCGAGCGCCACCGGCGGCTTCTACTTCTACTTCGGCGCCGTCTCGGCGGACCAGCAGAAGGCCGAAGCCGTCCGAGCGATGCAGACCTACGAGCAGAGCCTCAACGGCAGCGGCCGTCTCATCGACGACGCCCGCGGCACCGTCCCGTCACAACAGCAGGCCGCCCAGCCACAACGGCCAACGACGGCCCCACCGCTCAGAACGCCCAGCTCCGGTGGGGTGCCGTGGCAACGCCTGGTGGGAGGCGCGCGCGGCCCGGTGGCCGGCACCCCGGTCAGCCAGCAGACCCAGCTGAGCCCCGGCATGCGCGCCGGAGTGACGGCAGGCCACACCATCGGCCCGATGGTCACAGGCTCGCCCACAGCCGAGGCACGACAAGGCGCGCCGAACGGCTCGATGGCGCCGCACGGGACGAGCGCGCGCAAAGACGACGACCAAGAACACGAGAACCAGATGCCCACGCTCGACCACGGCCTGTTCGTGGTGAACGAACGGGTGTCGCCCGCAGTCATCGGGGAGGAGCAGTGACCGGCTACGAGGTCGCACCGGACCAGCTGCAGGACCGCGTCAGGACCCTGACCAGGCTGGCCGAGCTGACCGGTGATCTGGTGGCGACGGCGAGCCGGCTGGCGCAGCGGCAGCCGTTGCTCGGCACCGCGCCGCCCGCCCAGGACCTGTCGCACCGGCTCAAGGCGGCGGGCGAAGGGCTCGCGGGTGAGGTGAGTGCGGCCGAGCGCGAGGTGAGGGCGTTCCGGCAGATGCTCGCCGAGATCAGGACCAGCTACACCGAGACCGACGCCGAGCAGGCGCGCGGGGTGGGGCGATGATCGCGTTCGACCTGGTGGAGATGGATCTGCTCGCCACGCACGCCGGGGTGCGCTGGCCGTTCCCGTTGCAGGTGCCGTCGTTCGGCGTCCGAGCCACCGAACGGGCCGAGCTGCTCGCCGAGGCGGGGTACGGGCTGCAACAGCGCGGACTGGCCGAACCGCACGGGCCGACGGGCCTGGCCGCGGAGCTCGTCACGGCGTTGCGGGAGCACCGGGCCGTCGTGGACCTCGTGGTGCCGGAAACCAAAGCGGTCGCGATGGTCTACGGCGACGACGCGGTCGTGTGCACGCAGTCCGGCAGCACCGTGCGAGCCGTGCACGTCGAGGCCGAGACGCTGGGGGACGAGCTCGCGCAGCTCGTCACCGAGCTCAAGGCCGCGCAGATCATGCCGATCACCCTGCCGCCGGGCGTGGCGCACGGCCTGGACGTCACCGGGCACGGGCAGGCCGGGGTGGTCAGGAACGGCGAACGACGCGAAGTGTCCTGGTTGGACGGTGTGAGCGGACGGGTCAGGGTCGACCTGAGCAGTGACGGATGGGTCAGCGTGAACCCCATGCGGCACCACGACCTCGTTCGCGCGATCGGTGAGCTCGCCGCACAGGCGCGGGCCTAGGAAGAGGGGGAGAAGTGGATCCAGCACAGTGGCTGGCGGACTACCAGGAACGCCTGGAACGGGTGGCGTACAGCGCGCGGTCGGCGAGTGCGAGCCTGGCCGAGGTCGGGGCCAGCGCGACCTCGCCGCGCGGCGAGGTGACCGTGACGGTCAACGCGGGCGGTGTGCTCGGCGACGTCGCGCTCACGCCCGCGGCGCGCAAGCTCGACGTCGACACGCTCGCGATGCTCATCGTCAGCACCGCGCGGGAAGCGCAACGCCTGGCGGGCGCGCGCATGGCCGAGGTGATGGCGAACTACCTCGGCGAGAGCGACGCGCTGCACCAGATCACCTCGCACCTCCCGGAGGCCGTGCGATGACGTTCACCGTCGACCACGAGCAGCTGCGCGGGCACGCCGCGACGCTCGCCGGGTACGCCGACCAGCTCGCCGCGACCGGATCGGGGCTGCCTGCCGGGCCCGGCCAGGAGGCGCTCGGCTCGTTCGCCCAGTTCCTCACCGCGGGCCTCGGCAGCGCGATGCAGGACACCCTCGACGCCTTCACGCACGTCGCGTCCACAATGGACAAAGTGGGCGAGGGGCTGCGGCAGACCGCCGAGGAGTACCAGCGCACCGACGACGACAACGCCGCCGCCGTGATCGGAGCCGCCCGATGACCACCGCGACCGACACCGGCACGATCACCGCGCTGCTCAACGAGCTCCGCACCACCACCAAGGCCGTCAGCGGCGACGGGTGGCTGACGCGGGACCTCGCGAACACGCCCAGGGCGGACCTGCGCGAGCTGGG
>Ga0070710_10000716_pt1 | contig 15798 bp, 13 predicted proteins | sample LARL52metaG_FD_65454 | JGI IMG/M metagenome (GOLD analysis project Ga0070710, IMG submission 65454) | Corn, switchgrass and miscanthus rhizosphere microbial communities from Kellogg Biological Station, Michigan, USA - LAR L5-2 metaG | ecosystem: Host-associated > Plants > Roots > Rhizosphere ... | reverse complement strand
CATCGCCAAGCACCGTGCCGGCCCGACCGCCACCATCACCGTGGCGCACCAGCTGCACTACAGCCGCTTCACCGACCTGGCCCAGGCCTAGACGGTATGACGTGACCGCTTGATGTGAGTGGTCGCGGGCCGGGACCTCGCTCACGCTTGTTCGTGGGTTGCTGGGCAGGAGCGGCCTGCTCGGCCTATCCGACAGGTGTGGGAGGCCCCGGTGTTTACCGAGCGTACGAGTGTGGGGCTGGACGTGCACGCGCGATCGGTCACGGCAGCGGCGATCGACGGCGTCACGGGCGAGCTGGTGCAGACGAGACTGACTCCGTCGCACGATCACATCCGGTCCTGGCTGGCAGAGGTGCCCGGCCCGGTGGCGGTGGCCTACGAGGCCGGTCCGACCGGGTTCGGTCTGTATCGGGTATTGAGCGCGGCGGGGATCCGGTGTGTGGTCGCGGCGCCGTCGAAGTTGCAGCGGCCCTCGGGCAGCCGGGTCAAGACCGACGCCAGGGACGCGGTGCATCTGGCTCGCCTGCTGCGGCTGGACGAGATCACCCCGGTCTCGGTCCCGACACCGGGCCAGGAGGCGGCACGGGACTTGGTCCGGGCGCGGGAGGACTGCCGTGGTGATCTGATGCGGGCACGGCATCGGTTGTCGAAACTGCTGCTGCGCCATGGAATCGTCTACACGGGCGGACAGGCCTGGACTGGTGCCCATGACGCCTGGCTGCGCCGCCAGGAGTTCGCCAGCCCGGTGGTGCGGATGGCGTTCGAGTCCGATTACGAGACCGTGCTCACGGTCAAGGCCCGCCGAGACCGGCTCGACAAGGCGATCGCGGCCATGGCCGCCGACAGCGAGTTCACCGGATGCGTACGGCGGCTGGGGTGCTTGCGTGGTGTCTGCACGCTGACCGGATTCGCCCTGGCAGTCGAGATGGGCGACTGGCACCGGTTCACCGGCAGAACGATCGGCTCGTTCGTCGGCCTGGTACCCAGCGAAAGCTCCTCGGGAGCCTCGCGGGTTCAGGGCTCGATCACCAAGACGGGCAACGCTCACGTGCGGCGACTGCTGGTCGAAGCGGCCTGGCACCACCGTGCCCGCTACACACCCGGCAAGACCATGCGGGAGCGCTGGGAACTCGCCCCGCCCGCGGCCAGGGCCCGCGGCGACGCCGGCAACCGACGGCTGCACGACCGCTGGATCGGCTTCAACCTGCGCCACAAACGCGCGGTGGTCGCCAACGTCGCCATCGCCCGTGAACTGGCCGGCTGGTGCTGGTCCCTGGCGGTGATGAACGACTGACCCCGCACCCCACCGAAACCACTTCGTCGTCACCGTTGCGGCGGGACAGCAGCGCGTGGAGCGATCCGCGACTCGGCTATGAGCAACTGGCACCAACACCAGCGACGCTCGACTCTAGACACGCGGTCCGCTCCTGCCGAACAGCCCGTCCTGCGGTAACCAACCCGCGCATATCAGCCTGACCGCGCGTCGCCAACGACACGCTCACCCCGCCACCACACCACGACGAAGAACGAGGCGCCCGCCAGGAGCACATCCTGCGGGCGCCTCACCCTGCCCTTGACAAGAGGCCACTACATATCAGCCGAGCAAGTCCTGACTGATCGGTGATCGGGTGACGGGCCGGTTGGTGGCGTGCTTGTGCCAGATCGCGGGGTCAGGGCGAGCGGGCGCTGGGCGATGCCGTCGGACGGACAGCAGGACCAAGACCTAGTCGAGGGTCAGGTCGGGCGGTGCTTGCAGGTCGCGGGCCTGGAACAGCACGGCGTGCTCGACACCCATGACCTTGCCGCCCATCGCGGCTATCACCGGGATGAAGTCGGCCGGGGCGGGATGGCTGGGAATGGCGGCCAGGTAGGCGGCGTGCGCCTCCAGTGACGCGACGCCGCGGCGCAGCGGCTCGCCGGTGACGTCCACGCCGTGGGTGATGGCGGAGCCGCCCAGACCGGGAATGAGGTACCAGCGCGCGGAGTGCGGTTCCAGGCCTTCGTCGTCGATCTGCTCCGGGAAGATCCACCGGTTGCCGGCGTCGCGCACGGCGTCGAGGGTCGCGAGTCCGGCCGCGCGGTGATCGGCCTGTTCGAAGCCGTGCGGTGTGTCGATCTCGTAGTTGCAGCCGAGGACGACGTCGGGCTTGAACCGGCGGATCTCGCGGCAGATGTCCCGGCGCAGGTCGAGGCCGTAGACGAGCACACCGTCCGGATGGTCGAGGACGGTCAGGTGGCTGACGCCGACGGCGGCGCAGGCGGCCTGCTGCTCGGCGAAACGCAGCCGTGCCGTCTCCTCGGGAGGGTTCGGCATGCCGGCTTCGCCTCGGGTGAGCAGCAGGTAACCGACCTCGATGCCGCGTGCGGTCCAGCGGGCGACCGCCGCGGACGTGCCGTACTCCATGTCGTCGGGGTGGGCGACGACGCAGAGCACGCGGTGAAAGGAATCCTCGGGGAGGGCAGGCAGTGTCATATCCGCATCTTTCCGGTTTTCGACGCGACTGCCGGTGGATCATGCCGGCATGAGCCCCTCCATCCGCCGGGCCGAACGCCGCGACGTTCCCGCGCTCGTCCGGCTGCGCCTCGCCAACGCCGAACGGCACGTCCAGCTGGCTCAGGAACTCTTCCGCATGCCCTCACCGGACGCCGTGCGCCGCCACTTCGAGCACGTCGTCGGTTCCGCGCTGATCTCGGTCGCCGAGGTGGACGGCGAGGTGGTCGGCATGGCGGAGGTCGTGCTCCTGCCCGACCCGCCCGACCACCAGATCCTGGTGCCGCGCCGGGCCGCCGACGTCCACACCGTGGTGCTGGACGGGTATCGCGGCCGCGGTGTCGGTCGAGCGCTGGTGGCGGCGGCGGAGCGGATGGCCGCTGATCACGGTGTCGCGATCACGTTCGCCACCATCTTCGCCGCGAACGACGACGCCGTCGGCTTCTACTCCGCGTCCGGTTTCGGGCCGCGCGGGATCGTGTTGAGCAAGCCGTGCGGCTGACGGTTCTCGGCAGCTGCGGTGCCTTCCCGGAGCCGGGCAGGGCGTGCAACGGGTTCGCCGTCGAGGAGTCGGGCTTCCGTCTCGTCCTGGACCTCGGCTACGGCACCTTGCCCCGGTTGCTGGACCTGTGGCCGACGGGTCCGGACGCCGTGGTGATCACTCACGAGCACCCCGACCACTGCGCTGACCTGCACGGGTTGTTCCGAATGCGGCACTACGGGCGGCACGGGCGGCTGCCGTTGTACTGCCCGCCGGGCGTCCTCGACCGGTTGCAGGGGCTCGAACCCGACGTGTCGCTGCACGAGGTGTTCGACGTGTTCGCGTTGCCGGGCGAGTGGACCGTCGGCCCGTTTCGGTTGACCGGGATCGACCTGCCGCACTTCGTCCCGAACGCCGGCATCCGCCTGGAGGGGAGACGAGTGCTCGCCTACACCGGAGACACCGGGCCGTCGCCGGCGCTGAGGGAGTTGGGCCGGGACGCGGACCTGTTCGTCGTCGAGGCCACCGACCGGCCCGGCGACACCTCCGGCCTGCTGATGACGGCGAGAGCGGCCGGTTCGTGGGCGCGCGAAGCCGGGGCGCGGCGGCTGATGCTGACCCACTTCTGGCCGGGCAACGACCGCACGGCCGCGGTGGCCGCAGCCCGTGAGTCGTTCGCCGGAGAGATCTTCAAGGCCGACGAAGGTGACGTTTACGCACTCGGGTGACGTCAGGACACGTTGACGGCCGTCGTGCAGCAACCCAGCCGAGTCGGTCTACCTCGCTGCTATCGGCATCAACACCGGGCAGTTCGCGCCGGCGCTGCTTCCGGCCGTGGTACTCGATCACGATCGGGTTCACCTGGCTGACGGTCTTCGGCGCGGCAATGCTGGTCAACCGGCGTGAGCTCGGCTAAACACGGTTTGTGCTGCACGACCCGCTCACGGGCCTGCCCGGACACGCGCTGCTGCTCGACCGCCTGGAGCAGTCGCTGATCCGCGCCCGCACCCGCGGCACCCTCGTCACGCTGGTTCTCGTCACGGCGCCGGACTCACTGCTGGAGGCGGCTCGCGTGCTGCGGCAGAACCTGCGACCGGACTTCACCGTCGCCCGGTACCGCGACACGGTGCTGGCTGTGCTCGCCGAGCACGACTTCGGGGACGGTTCGCCGATCTCGTCGCTGATCAGGCAGCTGGTCGGCGACGGCCCGCAGATCCACTGGGTCACGAGCGACGGTGACACCACGCCCGACGACGTGCTCGCGACCGCCGAACAGCACTGAGCCCCGGCGACACCGTCGTGTCGCCGGGGCTCAGCTTCTTACCGGAGGAGGGTGTTACAACCTGCGGGGTGTTACAGCGAGCCGGTCACCGTCTGGAACAGGTTGGCCGGGTCGATCATGGCGAGCGCCGGGGCGTTCACCGGGAGCTGCGGCAGCGAACGCTCGTCGGCGTGCGGGGCCAGGCCCTGGGTCGGGTTCAGGTTGAGACCCGAGAGGGAGGCCGGGCCGTCCAGCGGCAGACCGGGCAGCGAACGCTCGGTCGGCAGCGCGGGCAGCTGCACCGGAACCGGCAGGGCCGGCGCGGTCAGCGGCAGGGACGGCAGCGAGCGCTCGGTCGGGAGCGCGGGCAGCAGCGGCAGCGCCGGGATGCCCGGCAGCGAACGCTCGGCCGCGGCACCGGGGAGCAGGCCCTTGGCCACGTCCAGCACCTGGCCCAGGGGCAGGCCCTGGACGTTCGGGTTCACGTTCGCGACGCCACCGGGGCCGGTCGGCAGGCCGGTGCGCTCCTGGGCGACACCGGGCAGCGCCGGGGTGGGCAGCTGGCCGGCCATCGCGGCCAGGTCGGCCGGGTTCGGCAGGGTGTTCACGGGCAGCTTGTCGAGGCCGTGGAACGCCGGAACCTCGTCAGCCTTCATCAGGCTGTCCACGCCCTTGGGGAGCTGGATGCCCTTGAGCTGCGTGGCGCGCAGCGTGCTCGGGGCTTCCTCACCGGTGAGCTGGGTGTCCTTGTCCGTGCCCGCGGTGGTCGCCTTGCCGAGAACCTCGACGGGGATGCGCGCGACGTTGGCGGCCGCCTCGACCGGGACGGTCATCTCACGGGCGGACAGCGGGCCGCTGCCGACCGTCTCCATGTTGCCGCCGGCCTGGGTGTGCGACACCTTGTCGGTGACCGTGGAGGCCTGGCCCGCGGCGGCGATCGCGTCCGCGTACACGCCGGCGACGGCGGTGGCGGGGACGTGGACCAGGTTGCCGGAGACCGAGGAGTCCTTACCGGTGGTGCTGCTGTCGCCACCGGCCACGGCCTTGGTGTCGGTGAGCACGTCGGAGCTGGTGATGCCCGCGGCGGAGACGGTGTTGCCGGGAACCGGGACGAACGGCGCGGCCTGCGCACCGATCAGGTTGCCCGACAGCGAGCCCTTGTCGCCGTTGCTGTCGACGTTGCCACCGGCGACCGAGTCGAGGTTGTTGGTGGACGCGGCGTCGACGTTGCTGCCGCCGCCGACCGACCAGCCCACGACCTGGGTGGCGGACGCGACCGGAGCCGAGACGACGTTGCCGGCGATCGAGCCTGCCTCACCGGTGGTGAGAGCGTCGCCGCCCGCCTTCATGTCGGTGGCGTTGTCGCCCTTGGCCGTGTTGTTGCCGACCAGGGTGAAGCCGTTGCCGAAGACCTGAGCCGGCGTCGACGTCGGAGCCTGGACGATGTTGCCGGCGACCGAGCCCTTCTTGCCGGTGGCGTGCGGGGCCTGACCGGCCTTGACCGACGTGTCGTTCGACGTGTCGGTCACAGTGTTGCCCACGAGGCCGGCCGTGGTGCCGAAGACCTGTGCGGCGGCCACGGTGGGCGCGGTCACGATGTTGCTGGAGACCGTGCCGTGGTCGTCCTGCGTGTTCGGCTGACCGCTGGAACGAACGGCCTTGGTCTCGTCCGTCGAGCCGGTGGCGGTGCCACCGAGCGCGCCGGCGAGGCCGTAGGTCTCGACCGGAGCCGCGACCGGAGCCTGGACGACGTTGCCGGCGGCGACCGAGTCGTTGCCGGTCGTGCCCTGGTAACCCGCGGTGCCGGACTTGACGTCGTTCACGCAGGTGCCGGCCGCCTGGCCGGCACCGGAGGCACCGTTGCCGCACACGTCCACGGCGGTGGCGGGCGGGGCGTCGACGATGTTGCCGGACAGGACCGACTTGTCGCCGAGGGTGTAGCCGGGGCCACCGGCGGTCGACGTGGCGTCGTTCTTGTGGTCGGTCAGCGCGTTGCCGATGGCCGCGACGCCGTTGCCACCCACGGCGGTGGGCAGCGAGATCGGGGCGTCGGCGATGTTGCCGGAGCCCGTGGAGCCCGAACCGTTGGTGTTGTTCTGGCCACCGGCGGTCGACTCGTTGGTCGTGTCGCTGACCGCGGTCGAGTTGCCGCCACCGGCGACGGAGTTGTCGTCGACCGTGATCGGACCGGCGAGCGCGGGCTCGACGATGTTGCCGGCGAGCGTGGCGGGGTCGCCGTTGGTGTGCGTGATGCCCCCGGCCCTCGCGGTGCCGGTCTGGATCGACTTCGTGGTGGCGTTGGCCGCACCGGCGACCGCGTTGCCGTTCACCTCGAACAGCGGGGCCAGCGGGATCGGCACGGCGTTGCCGGAGATCGAGCCGTTCTTGCCGCTGGTGACGACGGCGCCGTCGGAGGAGGCGTACGTGTCGGCGGTGGACTTCGCGTCGGCGATGCCGACCCCGCCCACGCCGTTGCCGGTGATCTGGATCGGCGTCGCACCCTGCTCGGCGACGACGTTGCCGGAGACAGCGCCCTTGTCACCGTTGGTGGTGATGTCGCCGCCGGTCGTCGAGACCTGCTCGGCGGTGGTGTTGGTGGCGGCGTTGCCGCCCGCCGCGATGGCGTTGCCGGTGATCTGGAGCGGCAGCACGTGGTTGACGGCGACGACGTTGCCGGCGATCGCCTGGTTCGCGCCGTTCGTGACGATGGTGCCGTCGCGGTGCGTTTCCTGCGTGCAGTCGCCGGCCGCCTCGGAGTCACCGAGGACCGCGATCGCGTTGCCGCAGATGTCGATCGGCACGTCGACGTGCGCCTGGACCGTGTTGCCGCGGAACAGGCCCTGCGCAGCGGTGCCCTGCACGCGACCGGCGGCCTGCTTGATCAGGGGGTGCGCGACCGGGGCGGCCGAGCGGACGGGCACCGTGCTGGTGACACGGTCCGTGCTGATCGTGCGGTCGATCTTGGGCACGTTCAGGTTCTTGACGGGGGTGCCCAGGTTGTTCTGGTCCACCTTCACCGGAACCGAAACGCCCGCGTCAACGGGGGACGGCGCTGCGTCGGGGTTGACGTTCTCCTGGGCAGAAGCGATGCCCGTACCGAGCATCAGCAAACCACCAGTGACAAACGCGGACTGGATTCCGCGCTTTGCCCAGGTCTGCATTGGATCTCCTTCCAAAGTCCCCTGCGATCAGGGGGGTTCATGGGGGTGGGGCCGGACGCGCCGCGGGGAAGGGCACGTCATCACCGGGGGAGTCGCACGCGGTGATCGACCGGAAGGAGCGCAAGAAAAAAGCGCGACGGTCGACTTCCGGACAGCCGGGGAGGTGGCTGCCGCGGACCGCGCGCTGAAATCAGTCGGGGTTGATACCGGGCTGCTTGCCCGGCGTCACGGTCACCTCGTCGGTGGACGGCGCGAGCGCGCGCGTCACCGAGGTGCCGTAAGCATTGCCGGACGCAGCGAGAGCAGCGATGGTGCTGCCCTTGGCCGAACCAGGACCGTCGGAGCACGAAGTGCACTGCACCGGCGCGGGGGCCGGGACGGGCAGCTTCGGGAACGGATTGGTCGGCAGAGACGGGTGCTGCGTGGAGGGCACGGCGAAGTCGTTGTGCCCCAACAGGTCCGTCCACGAGGTACCGGACGGGCCGGTGAACTGCGAAGCCTGCGCGACCGGCGACTGTCCGGTCTCGGAGGCGGAAGCCGGGATCTGCGGGAACGTCACGTCCATCGACCGCTCGGTGGCGGCAGCCTGGTCCTGACCGATCCTCGTGACCTGGGGCAGGATCCGCGCGGCGATCTGCTCGACCGCCTGCTGGACCTGCACCTCCGGCAGCGCGGCACGAGCCTTCTGCTGCTCGGCGCGCAACGTCTCGTCGATCTTGTGCACTGCGGTGGCAGCAGGGGCGACGACCGGCAGCTGATCGTCCACGTTGACGATCTTGGTGACGACGTCGAACTGCTGCCCGGCTTCGGCAGAAGGCACCATCTCGGCGGCCTGCGCCGAGGACGTGGCGAGCACCCAGGCGACGGCCGTACCCGCGATCGCACCACCGACGGCGAGCAGCGCTCGGGTGGCGAACCGGCGGATGCCGTTCGCTCCCGTCTTCGCTCGCAGATCGGCAGAGGACAACGCGGAACCTCGCTACTCGGTGGCGCTCAAGGGATTCGCCGACGATCAAGGTGATCAAGTCGACGTCGGCGACTCTGCCAGCCCTCGCACCCCGAATGCACGCTCTGAGCGCTCGTTTAACTACATCGTGTGAACGCTCCTCGGCTTCAGACCCGCTTGAGCACGCGTGCCGCACCGGCCGCCGCGGTCGACGCCAGCACCCAGCCCACGGCGATGAGCAGCGATGAGATCCACTGCGACGCGCCGGTGAACCGCCACTTCCCGTCCTGGCCGAAGTCGATGATGGGGATCAGCAGGTCGAGCGAGAGGAGCCAGGCGTTCCACACCGGGTCCTGGTCGGTGTTGAGCTTCGCCATCGGGTGCCAGTTGAACCACAGCGCACCGCCCAGCCAGAACACGCCGAGCCAGCAGATCGCGAGCCACGGCCGGTAGCCGTACCCGACCGTCCACCGCTGCACGGCGCCCCAGACCCGGCCGGCCCGGCCGAGCTCGGAGTAGCGGCGGCGTTGCTTCTCCAGCTGGACCTTCTGCGCGAGTTCCTCCTCGCCGCCCTGCTGGTAGACGGCCGCGAGCTGCTCGTACGGTCCCGGCGCGAAGTCGGGCTGCACCTTGAGCAGCCACTTCAGCCGGGTCGCCACCGGCACCTCGGGATCGGCGGTGATGCCCGCGAACTCGAAGTCGTCGACGGCGACACCGCCCTCCGCGTCCCAGAGTCCGGGGCCGTCGGTGACCGAGACCGCTTTGAGCCTGCTCAGCACGACCTTGCCCTTGGGCTGCTGCCCCTCGGGGATGTGCAGGCGGAACTGGTGCACGGTGAGGCCGTAGGCGTTGAGCGCGATGTCGGCGGCGGTCGATCCGAGGTGCGAGTCGCTGAACGTGGCCATCTTGCCGACCTCGCCCAGCCGGATCCGGACGCCGCCGACCGCGGTGAACCCGCGGCTGCACAGGAGGTCCTTGCCGATGGTGATGGACCGGGCGTCGAGCGACGGCTTCTGCGTGCCGTTCGCGCGGAGCCTCGGCAGCGTCAGCTGGGCGCCGGACATGTCGAGGGTGGAGCCGATGTTCGCGTTCTGCAGGCGGACCGAGCCCTTGGCCCTGAGCTCGCGCAGGAAGAGCGTGCCGCCGATCTGCAGGCGGTCGGCGAACAGGACGTCGATGCCGGGCCCGTACAGCGACACCCCGGACATGCTGGCGCTGCCCATGATGTGCGCGTTCGACAACCGCACCTGACCGTAGGTCTGCAACGGCAACGAGCGCGCGCCCGTGCCGTTGATCGCGCTGCGGGCCTCCACGTCGCCGCGGACCTGCATGCCGTCCGCGTGCAGCGCGACCGGTATGCGGTTGGTGACGTCACCGGCGAGCTCCTCGGCCACCTCACGCGGACCGATGACCGCGCCGGAGAGCCTCAGGTACCCGCCGATGCTCGCGTTGGGCAGCCGGACCGTGCCGGTGCTGGTGAAGCCGTCGTCGAGCTCGACGTTGCCCTCGACCCGGACGCGGTCGGCCACCAGCGTCGCCGCCTCGTCGGCCAGTCCGTGCGGCAGCACGAGCACCTGGTTGTCGACGCGGTGGGTGGAGTGCAGCCGGGCGCCGGTGAACTCCAGGTTCCCGCCGACGCGCGCGCCGTCGAGCAGCACCCGTCCGTCCGCGGTGAACCGGCCGCCCTCGGCGTTGCAGAAGACGTTGCCCGCGACGACGATGCCGGACGCCTCCAGCGCGTCGTGGCCGGTGTTGATCAGCCGCGCGCCACCGAGGTGGACGCTGCCGCCGATCGCCGCACCCCGCAGCCGCACCTCGCCGTTCGCCCGCATCGCGATGGCCTGGACGGAGCCGCTGACCCGCAGCCGCGCGGCGAGCAGGGCGTGCGAGGTGTCGCTGCGCAGCACCGAACCGGCCAGGCGCAGCGTGCCGTCGACGGCGGCGTCGGTGAGGTCGACCGTGCCGGTGCAGGTGAACCCGGCTTCGAGAACCAGGTCGCTGAAGACCCTGAGGTTGCGGCCCTGCAGTCCGGGCACGCGGGTGCCTCTCAGCCGCAGTCCGATCAGGCGGGCCATCCGCAGGTCGGGCGCTTCCTCGAACACGCAGTGGGTGAGATCGATGACGCGCGTGACGCGGGTGCCTTCGAGCTCGAACTTGCCGGTGATGCGCGCGTTTCGCAGGCGCAGCGCGGGCAATCCCTTGCGCGGCACGCGGTACATGCCGGTCAGCAACCCGGTGAGCACCTCGCCGCGCGCGCTCTGCCCGGTCAGGTCGATCTCGGTGCCTCCCGCGTAGGCCCCGGCGACCTGGCGTTCGACCTCGGTCAAGTCTTCCGGCTTGATCACTATTCGCCCTCCTTGACGAATCGGATCATCCCGATCAGCCTCCGACTTGACCAGGGCCTGAACAGTTAACGTGAGGTACGTGAGCGCACCGGAGTCGGAGATCAGCAGCCGCGTACCACTGCTGCTGCGGGTAAGTGCCGCGCTGAGCTGGCGGTTCGTCGTCGTGGTGGCCGCGTTGTACGTGGTCGCGTATGTGCTGGGTTTCCTCGCCTCGATCGTGATCCCGGTCGCAATCGCCCTGCTGCTCGCCGCACTGCTGTCCCCCGGTGTGGCGAAACTCGTCGAATGGCGGGTGCCGCGCGGCGTGGCGACGACCGTGATGATGATCCTCGGCATCGGTGTGCTCGGTGGCGTGCTGACGTTCGTGATCAGCGAGTTCTCCCGCGGTCTGCCCGAACTGCAGACGCAGGTGTCGGCGTCGCTCGACACGATCCAGCGGTGGCTGAAGGACGGGCCCGCGCACCTGTCGGACCAGCAGCTGCAGAACTACCTCAACGACATCGTCAAGACGATCAAGGACAACCAGGCCGAGATCACGTCCAGTGCCCTGACGACCGCCGCGACCCTGGGCGAGGCGCTGACCGGGCTGCTGCTGGCGCTGTTCACGCTGATCTTCTTCCTGCACGACGGGGACGGGATCTGGCGGTTCGTGACCCGTGCGGTGCCACGGGACGTGCGGTCCCGTGTGGACGTTGCCGGGCGGCGCGGGTTCGGCTCGCTCGTTTCTTACGTGCGGGCGACTGCTGCTGTCGCGGTCGTTGACGCCGTGGGCGTGGGTATCGGACTGGCGATCATCGGCGTGCCTCTTGTGGTGCCGTTGTCCGCGTTGGTGTTCCTCGGCGCGTTCATTCCCATCATCGGTGCGGTGTTCACCGGTGCTGTCGCGGTGTTGATCGCGTTGGTGACCAAGGGGCCGATCGCCGCTCTGGTGGTCTTGGCCGTGCTCATCGGCGTGATGCAGCTGGAGTCGCACGTGCTGCAACCGCTGCTGCTGGGGCGGGCGGTGAAGCTGCACCCGTTGGCGGTGGTGCTCGCGATCGCCGGTGGGTTGGTCGTGGGCGGGATCGCCGGGGCGCTGCTCGCGGTGCCGTTGCTCGCGGTGCTGAACTCCGGGATCAGGTCGCTCGTGTCGGAGTCGGACGCCGAGGAGGACCCGTCGCAGGTCGACGTGCTGGATCCGCAGGACACCGCGCCGAAGGACGACAAGAGCGAACGGGTCGAGGACCTCTAGGCCATCGACACGAGGTTGCGGCCGTACGCCTTGGCCGCCAGCAACGCCGCGTCGGCCGCCACCAACAGGTCCGGCAGCTCGTAGCCGAACCGAGTGGTGGTGGCCACGCCGATCGACACGGTCAGGCCGCGCAGCTCGTGCGGCTTGCCGTCGGTGGCCATCGTCGGCACCCGCAGGGCCGCCACGGCCTTGCGCACCCGTTCCGCCACCGACTCGGCCTCCTCCGGCGAGGCTTCCGGCAGCAGCACCACGAACTCCTCGCCGCCGAACCGGCCCACGAGGTCGCCGCGCCGGACGGTGCCGCGCAGCAGCAGGGAGATCGCGGCCAGCGCGGCGTCACCCGCCAGGTGGCCCACCTCGTCGTTGACCCTCTTGAAGTGGTCGAGGTCGAGCAGCATGACGGCCATCGGGCGCAGGCGGGCGGAGGCCTTCGTCAGTTCGTAGCGGGCCCGGCTGTCCCAGTGCACGGCGTTGGCCAGCCCCGTCTTGGCGTCGCGCTGGGCGGAGCGGCGCCACTGCGGAAGCTGGGCGGCGCGTTCCAACAGGGCCAGTGGCGGGCCGGCGATCAGCGCGTGGATGGCGTTGGACTCGGCCACGCAGCCCATGAGACCGCCGATCGACACCGCGACGATGCCGAGCACCACGTCGATCGGTTCGCCGACGTTCTCCTCGAAGCTCGCGCTGGGACGGCGGAGTTTGAGGCCCACCGCGATCAGGGTCGCGCGCAGAGCCAGCAGGACGGTCGCGCCGAAGATCAGGACCAGGAGGTTGGCGTGCGGGTTCGTCCAGCCGACCAGGTAGCGGCTGGTGAAGACGGCGAGCGTGGTGGCGTTCAGGGTGAACAACCAGCGGTGCGTCTCCGGGCGTTGCGCCAGCAGGCAGTGCAACGCGGGGCCGAAGAGGAGGAGCACCAGGAGGTTCGGTGGCAGGGCGAGGATTCCGGCCGTCAGGTACGAGAGGTGGGCCGCCCACGGGTTGCGCTCGGTCTCGCCGAGGCGGTGGCTGTAGATCGAACTGCCGATGATCACGGCACCCGCCGTGCCCGCGATGGCGGCGAAACGGGCGACCTCGGAAGATGACGGGGTGGGCGTGGAGATGATCACGTAGGCGACCAGGGCCAGCGCGGCCAGGTCGATGATCAACCAGTAGCAGAGCGCGGGCCGCCGCAAAGTCCACACCGGCCAGTCCCGCACCTGTATTGCCCTCCCCCCAACCGGGAGCGCTGCCCCGAACCCGGAGAGCGTCGCACATTCCTCCGTTCGGCAGAAGACGGCCACCTGGGGGTTAGCCAGCGCACGTTCACGCGGCAGGATGGTGGCCGAAAGGAGCACAGCGTGCCCAAACTGCCTGCCGAACGTGTGACGAAGGTGATCGACGACCCGGCCACGCCGCTGTGGCACGGGACGATTGCGCTACGCATAGTCACATTCCTGTTCGCGGCGGCGAACGTGATCGCGAACCAGTCCGGCTACATCCGGCCGGGGCTCGCGTGGGCGACGCTCGGTGTGATGGCGCTGTGGTCCGTCTTCACCAGCCGCGCGTACAGCACGACGTGGGGCAGGCGCTGGCCGCTCGTGCTGGTCGACCTGGCCGTGACCTGCGGGCTCATGTCGCTGTCGCCGCTGATCATGTCCGACCACCAGCTGCTGACCCTGAACGTTCCGCTGATCACGACGATCTGGGCGTGCGTGCCCGCGGTCGCGCTGGGCGCGGTGGGCGGACCGGCCGCGGGGTTCGCCGGTGGCCTGGCGGTCGGTCTCTTCACCTACCTGGCCAAGAGGGTGCCGAGTCTCGACATGCTGCGCGACGTCGTGCTGCTGGCCGGTGCCGGCATGGTCGTGGGCATGGCGTCGGCGACGGCACGGCGTTCGGCGGTGCTGCTGGCCCAGGCGTTGCGCGCGGAGGCGGCGACGGCGGAACGGGAACGGCTCGCGCGTTCGATCCACGACAGCGTGCTGCAGGTGCTCGCCCGCGTGCGCAAGCGCGGGCTCGAAGTCGGCGGCGAGGCCGCGGAGCTGGCCAAGCTCGCCGGCGAGCAGGAGGTGGCGCTGCGCAACCTGGTGGCCGCCGCGCCGACCGACTCCACAGTGGACGGAGAGATCGACCTGCGGCCCGGCCTCCAGCTGCTCGCCACACCTCGCGTTCAGGTGTCGACGCCGGCGACCCGGGTCATGCTCCCGGCGGCCACGGCCGGTGAGATCCACTCGCTGGTCCGCGAGGCGCTGTCCAACGTGGACAAGCACGCCGGTGCCGACGCGCGGGCGTGGGTGTTGCTGGAGGACCTCGGAGAGGAAATCGTGCTCAGCGTCAGGGACGATGGTCCCGGCATCCCGGAAGGCCGGATCGCCTCCGCGGCCCGAGAAGGCAGGATGGGCATCGCGAAGTCGATCAAAGGCCGAGTGGAGTCGCTGGGCGGCACGCTCGAACTCCAGACCGGGCCGGGGGAGGGCACGGAGTGGGAGGTTCGGGTGTTCAGGGAGGGGGCGGCAAGGTGATGGTCTCGGTGATGGTCGTGGACGACCACCCGATGTGGCGTGAAGGCGTGGCGCGGGATCTGCAGGAGCGGGGCTTCGAGGTCGTGGCGACCGCGGGAGACGCGGCCTCGGCCGTGCGCATCGCGAAGGCGGTGCGCCCGAACGTCGTCCTGATGGACCTCAACCTCGGCGAGCTGTCCGGCGTCGACGCGACGTTGATGATCACCAGCGAGCTGCCGGGCACCCGCGTGCTGGTGCTGTCCGCGTCCGGCGAGCACGACGACGTGCTGCAGGCCGTGAAGGCGGGCGCGTCCGGCTACCTGGTGAAGTCCGCGTCCTCCGACGAACTGGTCGAGGCCGTCTCGCGCACCGCCGCCGGTGACGCCGTGTTCACCGCGGGCCTGGCCGGACTGGTGCTGGGCGAGTACCGGCGCATGGCCGCCGCGCCGGACGACTCGAAGGAGAAGCCGGAGCTCACCGACCGGGAGACCGAGGTGCTCCGATTGGTGGCCAAGGGCCTGACCGCACGACAGATCGCGAACCGCCTGGTGATCTCCCACCGCACGGTCGAGAACCACGTCCAGTCGACTTTGCGCAAACTGCAACTGCACAACCGGGTGGAGCTGGCGCGTTATGCCATCGAGCACGGTCTCGACAGCGAACCGGAGGCAGAGAAATGACCGACCCCAGAGACTTACGCGTGTCCGATCCCGAACGCGAGCACGTCGTCAGCCTGCTGAACAAGGCGGTGGGCCGCGGCATGATCACGCTCGACGAGTTCACCGCCCGCACCGACACCGCACTGGCCGCGGTGACGCGCGCCGACCTGAACGCGGTGCTCGTCGACCTGCCGGGCATGGTCAACAACGAGGTCGCGCAGGCGCGGACCGAGCTGAAGAACACGATGGGCACCACGGTCCGCAAAGGCCACTGGGTCGTGCCGCGTGAGCTCGTCATCCGCAACACGCTCGGCTCCACGAATCTCGACTTCACCTCGGCGGAGGTGCCGCCGGTCGTCAACATCGACCTCGACGTGTCGCTGGGGTCGGTGAAGCTGCTGGTGCCGCCGGGGTCGTCGGTGAACGTCGACGCCGTGGAGCTCACGGCCGGCGAGTTGAAGGACAAGGTCCACAACTCCGTCGGCTCACCGCACTTCCAGCTGCGCGGCCACGTGCGGGGCGGATCGGTGCTGATCAAGCGCAAGCGCTGATCTGCGCACGTCCACCGGAGCCCGCAGGATCGGGACATGCGGTGTCTCGTGACCGGCGCGACCGGGTACCTCGGCGGACGGCTCGTGCCCAGGCTGCTGGCCGAGGGGCATCAGGTGCGGTGTCTCGTGCGCTCGCCGGAGAAGCTGCGCGACGTGCCGTGGGCTGCTGACGTCGAGATCGTCCGCGGTGACGTGCTC
>Ga0070710_10000715_pt1 | contig 15801 bp, 14 predicted proteins | sample LARL52metaG_FD_65454 | JGI IMG/M metagenome (GOLD analysis project Ga0070710, IMG submission 65454) | Corn, switchgrass and miscanthus rhizosphere microbial communities from Kellogg Biological Station, Michigan, USA - LAR L5-2 metaG | ecosystem: Host-associated > Plants > Roots > Rhizosphere ... | reverse complement strand
CGCCATGCTCGGCGCGCTGCAGCGAATGCGAGACCGTGATAAGCGCCCGCCGCCCGGCGAGACGACGCGCCAGCGTTCGGATGGCGTCGGCGTCGATGCCGCAGATCGATGCGGCCCACTCCGCGTTCTTGGCCTGACCATCCGCCTCGCCGGTCAGATAGCGCAGGAATACCGGCCAGCCTTCGGTGTAGCGGTCGAGGAAGGCCTGATCGTGCAGGTCCTCGCTCACCAGCGTGTGGACGATGCCGATCATCAGCGCAGTGTCGGTGCCGGGACGTGCCGTGATCCACTCGGCGGCAGCCTCCGCGGGCAGATCCTCGCGCAGCGGACTGACCAGGATGAACGCGCAGCCGCGCGCCCGCGCCGCGTCCATGGCGCCGCGCTCGACATGCTTGCTGATCGAGCCACCGGCCACCATGGAATTCTTCAGCGCCATCCCGCCGAACGCCAGCACGATCTCGGTCTCGGCCGCGATCTGCTCCCAGGTGACGTTGCGCTTGGTGATGTCTTCGTACCCCGCAAAAATCTGTGGCAGCAGCACCGAGGACGCACCCGACGAATAGGTGTTCACGGAACGCACATAGCCGCCCATCGCGATGTTGAGGAATCGATGAACCTGGCTCTGGGCGTGATGGAAACGCCCCGCGCTCGACCAGCCATAGGAGCCGCCGAACACAGCGCCGGGACCACGCGTGTCGCGGATGCGCGAGAGCTCGCCGGCCAAAAGATCGAGCGCCTTGTCCCAGCTCACGGAGACGAATTCATCGCGGCCGCGGCGGTCATCGGGACCGGGTCCGCGCTCCAGCCAGCCGCGCCGGATTTTCGGCTCTGCAATGCGCGCGCTGTGCCGCAAGGCGGCGGGGAAGTTGTCGATGATGCCGTTCGGATCGGGATCATCAGCATAGGGCCGGACTTCGAGACCGGCTTCGCCAAGGCGCGCCGAGAAGACGCCCCAATGCGAGGTGTGCGGCTTGAAACCGTCCGACAAATCGAGGCCGGCATCAGGGTAACCAATCGTATCGCTCATTCTGGCGGCGTCCTTCGCAGCAGCGGCCGGGCCCGACCGCAAACATGGAGCCATTCTAATGATCCGCTCCCTGATGTCACCGCGCCGGGCTGTGCCGGAAACGCAAACGCACCCCGCGAGGGTGACGGGCTGCGCGAGGGAGCCCGCTTTCGGTCGACGTTGCCCCAGCGTTGCGCTACCATCTGCCCAATGGACGCATTCTCTGATCCACAGGCCGTCGCGCGCTATGCCGAAGGCCCGCCACGTCTGGTTCCCGGCTTCACCGACCTGCAACGGATGGTCATGCTGCTCCTCGCCGAGCGTGCGCCGGACGATGCGCGCGTGCTCGTTCTGGGTGCGGGCGGCGGCCTCGAAATCAAGGCTTTTGCGGAAGGCAGGCCCACCTGGTCGTTCGATGGGGTCGACCCATCCGCAGAGATGTTGAACCTCGCAGAGCTGACGCTCGGACCGCACGCTGCACGGACACGCCTGCATCACGGTCTCATCGACATCGCGCCGGACGGTCCATTCGATGCGGCAAGCTGCATTCTGACCTTGCACTTCGTCGCGCGCGAGGAACGGCTGCGGACGCTCGCCGAGGTCCGGCGCCGCCTCAAGCCCGGCGCGCCGTTCGCGGTCGCCCATTTCAGCTTCCCGCAACGGGCTGGCGATCGCGACCTGTGGCTCGCGCGCTATGCCGCCTTTGCGGTCGCCTCCGGCGTCGCGCCGGCGCAGGCGGAAAATGCGCGGTCAGCCATCGCAGCCCGCCTGCCGATTCTCGCCCCCGAGGACGACGAGCAGCTCTTGCGTGATGCGGGCTTCAGCGGGGTCAGCCTGTTCTACGTCGGCTTCGCGTTCCGCGGCTGGGTGGCGTACGCCTGATCGTGACCTTCCTGGTTCCCGGTTGCGGGAGGCGGTCGGACGGATCGCCGGCAGCGCATCTCGTTCCGTACGGCGCATGTTTCAGTGCGGAGTAACGCGCATTCGAAAATCAGCACACGCAACGTTCGCGCGCACGCCGCCGCTCGGCACGGAGCCGCCTGAGTTCCAACCGAAGCAGACGGCTCTCGGTCATGGCGAGTTGGCGACGGACAATGAGCGAATCGAGATGGGCCATGACGCCCATCCTGCTGCTTCCCCTCCCCGCGCATTCACCTGGGACATTGCCAGAATGGCTGCGTCGGGAACCCCGGTTCTCGACACCGGACGCCCAAAGCGATACGCTAGATCGTCCGCTACGGGGACTGCATACGGGAAGGCCTCGGCTCCCGGTCCTGAGACCCAGCGATTGGATGCCGACGGCTTGCGCCGTGTGCTTGCAAGTAAAGCGGAAACGAGGAATGACGAGGCAATCCGCGCGGTCGAACGCGCCATCGGCAGGGGCCGCGCGCGCGGCTGATCTGCTCTCCCTCTCCTATGAGCCGATGTTCATATGGCGGCTCGATGGGGCGATCGAGAGCTGGAATGCCGGCGCCGAACGGCTCTACGGGTTTTCGGCTGACGAGGCGGTCGGCCGCGTCAGCCACACGCTCCTGAAAACCAGCTTTCCGGTCGAACTCGCGGAGCTGACGTCCGAGCTTTTGAATGGCCGTGTCTGGTCCGGCGAACTACGCCACACCTGCAAGGATGGACGCGACCTCATCGTGGACAGCCGGATGCAGCTTTTGAGCGACGGCACCGTGCTGGAGGTCAACCGGGACGTCACCGAAATCAGGGCGTATGCGGCGGCGCAGTCCGACCTGATGCGCGAGCTTTCGACCGTGGCCGCCAAGTTCGAGGCGCTGTTCAACCAGTCCGGCATTTTCGCCGGAATTCTGGACCTGCAAGGTTATCTGCAGGAGGCGAACGATCTCTCGCTCGAAGGCTGCGGCTATACGCGCAAGCAGGTTCTGGGCCGGCCTTTCTGGGAGACGCCGTGGTGGCGGGGCTCCGAGCAGATCAAGGCCAGGATCCGCGTCGCCACCGCGCAGGCGGCCGCCGGATCGGCGTTTCGCGAGGAGCTACGCTACTGGCTGGCCGACGGGCGCGAGCGCATCGTCGACTTTGCGATGCATCCGATCCGCGACGCCAGCGGCACGGTCATGTTCCTGCATCCCACCGGGCTCGACATCACCGAGCGCAAGACGGCCGAAGCGGCGCTCCGGGACAGCGAACAGCACTGGCGCTGGAATGCCGCGATCGTCGAGTCCAACGAGGATGCGATCGTCAGCAAGAACCTTGATGGCATCATCAGGAGCTGGAACGCGGGCGCCGAGCGGCTGTTCGAATACACGGCTGACGAGGCGGTCGGCCAGCCCATCACGCTAATCATTCCGCAGGAACGCCTCGACGAAGAACGCGAGATCCTGGCCCGCATCAGGGGCGGCGAGCGGATCGATCATCTCGAGACGGTCCGCCGGCGCAAGCATGGCGGGCTCGTCAACGTCGCCTTGACCGTGTCTCCGGTCAAGGATGCGGACGGGGCGATCGTCGGCGCCTCGAAGATCGCGCGCGACATCAGCGAGCAGAAGCGGAACCAGGAGCATATCCGCGTTCTGGCCCGGGAAGCCGAGCATCGCAGCAAGAACCTGCTGGCGAACGTCGCGGCGATCGTGAACCTGTCCCGGTCCGACACCCCGGAGGGCCTGAAGGAGGCGATCAACGGGCGCATCCGTGCACTGTCGAACGTGCACTCGCTGTTTGTCGAAACGCGCTGGAGCGGCGCCGAGCTTTTGGCCATCGCACGGCAGGAGCTTGCGCCCTATCTTGGCGACGATGACGGCCGCGTCCGCATCGCCGGGGAGGAGACGCTGCTGGAGCCCGGTGCCGCACAGGCCCTGGCCGTGGTGTTGCATGAGCTCGCGACCAACGCCACCAAATACGGCGCGCTGTCCGACACGTCAGGGGTGATCGCGCTCACATGGTCGCGCGATGAGGACGGAAAACTGCTGCTGCGCTGGTCCGAGACGGGCGGCCCGCGCGTACAAGAACCGGAACGCCAGGGCTTTGGCAGCCGCCTGATCGAACGCACCATCGGCCAGCTCGGCGGCACCACACGCTTCGACTGGCGCCGGGAGGGCCTGGTTTGCGAGGTCACGCTGCGGGCGTGATCTGCACGAGGCCCGGGATTCCACATCGACTCGCAGGCTGGTCCAAGACCTGTTGCCAAGCGCCGCAGCCAGCCTTCCGATCGACGCTACGCCGCTACCAGATCATATTGGATCACTCAGCAGCCCAATATGGGCCGAATCACTGAGCATACGAAAGCTGATCTTCCGTAACGATCCGCTCGATATTCTCCGACTTGCTTTTGATACGGTATCTCAGACGCCCATCCGCCTCGATGGGCATTCGTTGAACGACCGTGTAGACGACTGGCGGATCGGCTGCGGCACGACCTTGTGGACCTTGGGCCTGGTGGCGAACGTCCTCATTCAGCTTATAGGCATGTGACATGTCTACCTCCAAGATCGATCGGTGCATTGCAGCGCTTCCCGGCGATATTGGCCCACTCGGTTCCAATATGTCCGCAGGCGCATGGGTTCTCGTGTTGGCGGATGTCCTGGGAACCGGATCCCAATTCGCCGGGACATCCGCTAGCGCAGACCATGCCGTGATGCAATACACCCTGTTGCCGTTCCGGTGCGGCCTCGCGAGAGCAAGGGGGTGACCGACCTTTGCAGAGCGCGTCTTGAAGACTGGACTTCTGAAGACTGGACTTCTGAAGATCGATGTTCTCAAGGTTGATCTAATGCGTCGCGAATACTTCCCGCGGGCACCCGAAAGCAGCGCGGCCAGACGGTTGAGACCAGCTATCGCGCGGCAGTCCGCGAGACGCAGCCGCTGGCACGGACCAGATCAGATCGACCAATTGCGCGCCGGGTAACGCCAGCTATTTCTTTTTGCCGGAAGCGGAAGTCGGCTGCCATGCTGCGTTTTTCTGGCTTGGCGCGGCGGCAATGACCTTGATCTTCTCTTTCTTGGGCTTCTTGGCCTCCCGATTGCCTCTTTGCTGGCCTTTGGCCATGTCGATCTCCTCGAGTTTGACGGTGACACGAGCACGAAAGCAGAGCGGCGCCGTCGCATCACCAATCGGGCCGGCGGAGGCAACGGACGTCCCAATTACATTTGGACCTCAGCGCCGCATGACTTGCCGGCGTCACTCTTGCCACCGGGGATTTCTTGCTACAGGGATTTCTTGCTAACAGGGACTTTGTTGCAGTGAGTTCTTGTCGTCTCGCCACCCATCGAGGTGATCGAACTCATCGGACCGCAGCACCTGGCCGCGGGGCGTGCATATCTTCACGTCCATGTAGCCTTCTTGCAAGAGCTCCTTTGCCTTCTTGAGCGCGGCCATCGCAGTCGCACGGCCAAGATTGACTCGACCGAACTGATTGTTCCCGCTGATCAGATATTGCAGTTTTGCAGCGCTATCCATGCAGCACGGCCACAACCACGATCAAAAGCAGAAAAAACAACGGGACGACGACGGGTGGTACGACCCAATCGAACAAGCGAGATCGAGGCACGTCACGCTCCTCCTGTTACGGAATTTACGGCGGGAGCGTAGGTTACCCTCAGTCACCGACAGATGCCGCAGGAAGCACGGTGATGATCGACACTACGCTCAGGTTCCAGGAATAGCCAGCGTTAAACGCAAGGCGCGCGGCCAATTCAAGCCGCGACATCGCGCCTTGAGAATCCGATAGCCAATGGAGCAGAAAGAGCGCATGGTTCGCGCATGCGTGAAATCAGCTTGGGCGCAGGGCTGATGGCGGAAAGCAGCAATCGATGACCATGCGCTCGCGGCGGGAAGTCGTCACCTTCAAACATCCGTTCCAGATCAGAGGCATCGATCGCCTGTTGCCCGCGGGAGCGTACGAGGTGATCACGGACGAAGAGATGATCGAGGGACTTTCATTCGCCTCGTTCCGCCGCGTCGCCACCATGATCGTGGTGCCGGCGGCGGGCTCGCGCGGATTGGCGATGGAGATGATATCGATCGGCTCGGTCGATTTGTCGGATGCACAGCGCATCGACGCAAGCGCAGCCGATGAGTGACGAACCGCTCGATCTCGACAAGCACCGCGGCATGGCCGCCCAGAAGGCGACGGACCTGCGTCGTGCCCTCGCCGAGGTCGAGAACAACGCAAGGGCGCTGCGCAAGCAGCAGGCCGTCCTGGAAAACGAGTTGGTGTCGATCCCCGCCACTTCCTGGCCGGAGGCCGCCGCCAAGGCCAGTTACGTGTTGAATCTGTACGCCGCGGAACTGTCGCCGGACGACGCCCATCATCGGGATCTCATCGCAGCGATATTCGAGGATTTTGCACGGCTCGCCCACGAGCGCTGACCGGACGCGCGTGTCGCGTTCTGACGCATATGGAAGGCAACTCCAACCTTAGAGGGAGTGCGGTCGAATGACACTCACACGCGGTCGGCTTATCGGTTACGAATTCGACCGGATGGTCATGACGTTTTCCATGATCGACGGCCAAAACGAGATAGCTTGCGCGATCTCGACATCCGCCATGGACAATCTGGAAAGCCTGGCGCGATCCAGGCCGAACGAGCGTGAGGCACAGTTCATGAGACTGCGCGATCGGATTGAAGACCGTGCGGCTCGCAAATTCCTGGCAAGGGAGTTCGAAGGCACTCCTCCCGGCATTATCTTGCGCAGTATCGACTTCGAAGCCTAGCGCGGCGAATTTGAAGTTCCGATCGGTTTGTGCCGCACTCGTCACCACAGCGGCGACGGCGGTTCGGGCAAGGCGGGTCCCGCAGACCTTGACGTCGCTGCAATTCGCGTCCATATGGTGGCAATCGACACTTGGCCGAACGAACTGGGCCGCTTCGCCTCGCTAATGCCAGGCGCGCACGTTTCAGACCCCTTCCCCAAAAAATCGATCAACCGACAAACGGCGCCGACCCGTCGGCGCCCAGGTCTTGCGTGTACGCGAAAGGATATCCCTATGAATAAGGGAACTGTGAAGTGGTTCAACAGCCAAAAGGGCTTCGGCTTCATTCAGCCGACCGATGGCGGAGCTGATGTCTTCGTTCATATCAGCGCGGTCGAACGCGCCGGCATGAACACCCTCAATGAGGGGCAAACTGTCGGCTTCGACATCGTCGCAGACCGCCGAACCGGCAAGTCTACCGCCGAAAATCTGCGCGCCGCCTGAACGACGCGCGAACGGCCATTTTGCCCTGACCGCGGATGAACCGGCAGAGCTTGTGGTTTTTCGGAGTCCCGCGGCCGATCCGTCGGCACGCGGGACTTTCTATTTGACGGCAATCGCACTAGAAAAGCGCTGACGACATTGCAGGTCACGAGCCACCAATGATTGCGACGGCGCTGAAAGCGGAACGGGAACGTGAAAAGGCGCAGGCCGTCTGGGCTGCGAGCCCGAGAGCCCAGATCATCCAGCGCGCGATCGGCAAGCCTCGGATCTCATCTTGAGCACTGGAGATAATTCGGGTGTGGCGCCCGACGCCGGGCGTTGGACGCGCATCCTGAACAGCTACCGTGCGCCAAATCACGTGCGCAGCGTTGCTGAATTGACGGTTACGGCTTTGCCGCTCGTGACGTTGTGGACCGCGGCCTGGTTCACGTTTTCCCTGGGCCATTGCTGGGCTTCGTTCCTTATCGCGATTCCGGCGGCCGGCTTTCTCTTGCGCCTGTTCATGATCCAGCACGACTGTGGCCATGGCACCTTTTTCGCCGACCGTCTCGCGAACGACTGGGTCGGCCGCGTCATCGGCGTGCTCACGCTGACGCCTTACGACTGGTGGCGTCGCACGCATGCGATCCATCACGCCACCACCGGTAACCTCGACCGCCGCGGCATCGGCGACGTCGATACGCTGACAGTGCGCGAATACCAGGCGCGTCCCTGGTGGGGCCGCTTGAAATACCGTCTTTACCGCCATCCGCTGATCATATTCGGGCTCGGGCCAGCCTATCTGTTTCTCCTGCAGCACCGTCTCCCGGTCGGCCTCATGCGCAGCGGGTGGCAACCCTGGGCCAGCACAATGGCGACCAATCTCGCGATTGCTCTCCTGGTCGGTGCGCTCACATGGTTCATCGGCATCAAGGCGTTCCTGCTCGTGCATCTTCCGATCACGCTGCTCGCCGCCACGACCGGCGTATGGCTGTTCTATGTGCAGCATCAATTTGAACAGACGGCGTGGGAACGCGACGAGCGTTGGAACCTGCATCAGGCCGCTCTTTACGGCAGCTCACACTATGATCTGCCGCTGTTGCTGCGCTGGTTCACAGCCAATATCGGCATCCACCACGTGCACCATCTCTGCAGTCGTATTCCTTATTACCGGCTGCCGCTCGTGCTGCGGGACCACCCCGAGCTGCGCGGGGTCGGTCAGATAACGCTCCTGCAAAGCTTTCGGTGCGTACGGCTCGTGCTCTGGGACGAGGCGCAGTGTCGCCTGGTGTCGTTCCGCGAAATCAGAGCCCGTGAGTTTCAGGAAACGGCGCCGAAGTAACGCCCTCCTCCGCGATCTCCACCGGCTGCTACATCACAATGCCGTGGCGCCGCCTCAATTGGCGCCATTCTTGCGCCTCGGCTTGATGGCAACGCAGAGCAAACATGACGCGGTGGGCCAAAGCGATTGAACGCGCCTCTTCACAGACCTGCGACAAGGCGCCCGTCCCGGCTGCGCTTACCTCGCAAAGCGTATAGGCTGCGGTGCTGCCGCTGCTGATTGGGAGTCTGTAACCCGGAGGCGATGTGCAGGAGATTGCCGACTGGCTTGCGCGACTTGGTCTCGGGCACTACGCGCAGCGTTTTGCCGACAATGAGATTGATGTCTCCGTACTCCCCCATCTGACAGACCAAGATCTCAAGGAGATGGGTGTTCTGCTCGGGCACCGCCGGAAAATCCTTGCAGCCATCGCCGGGCCGAATGCCGACGCGCAGGCTGCACGAGCCGCCGCCGCGGCGAGGGCACCGAAGACGGCGGATTCCGCGGAGCGCCGTCAGGTTACCGTGATGTTCGCCGACCTGGTCGGCTCGACGGAACTCTCTGCGCGCATGGACCCCGAGGATTTACGAGACATCATCTCGACCTACCAGAAATGCGTCACGGAGGTGGTGCAGCGCTTCGACGGCTTCGTGGCAAGATATATGGGCGACGGCATCCTCATCTATTTCGGCTATCCGGAAGCTCACGAGGACGATCCCGAGCGCGCCGTGCGAGCCGGACTGGAGCTGATCGCCGCGGTCTCTGCCGTCAAGACTCCGGTTGTCCTGCGGATCCGTGTCGGCATGGCGACCGGAGTGGTGATTGTCGGAGATCTGATCGGATCGGGCGACGCCCAGGAACGCAGCATCGTCGGGGAAACTCCAAATCTGGCGGCGCGGTTGCAGGCCCTCGCACCGCCCAACATGGTGGTCATTGCCGACAGCACGCGAAGGCTGCTGGGAAATCTGTTCGAGCTGCAGGACCTCGGAACAAGGGACCTGAAGGGCATCCAGGGCGAGGTGCGCGTGTGGGCGGCCCTGCGACGGAGTTCGATCGCGAGCCGCTTCGAGGCGCTGCACGCGGGCGCCCTGACGCCCCTGGTGGGGCGCGGCGAAGAACTCGCGTTGCTGCTGCGGCGGTGGTCGCGGGCGCGAGGCGGCGAAGGTCAGGCGGTGCTGATCTCAGGTGAAGCGGGGATAGGCAAATCACGCCTCGCTTTCGCGCTGTTGCAGGAGCTTGCGCGCGAACCGCACATCCGCCTGCGTTACGTGTGTTCGCCGCAGCATACCGACAGCGCCCTCTATCCGATCATCAGCCAGTTGATCCGTGCCGCTGCATTCGAAGACGATGACAGCCAGCATGCCAGGCTGGACAAGCTGGATGCGCTGCTGGCGCAAAGTTCGACGTCGGCCGAGGAAGCATCCCTCATTGCCGAGTTGCTGTCGCTGTCCAATGACGGGCGCTATCCTCCGGTCGAAGTCGAGCCGCAGCTCCGTCGTCAGAAGACGCTGGATGCGCTTTGTTCACAGCTCGAGGCGCTGGCGCGGATCAGTCCCGTGCTGCTCGTCCTCGAAGATGCGCATTGGACCGACCCGACCAGCCTCGAACTGTTCACCCGGATCGTCGATCTGGCCACAAGCCACCGGCTCCTGGTACTGGTCACGTTCAGGCCGGAATTCAGCCCGCCCTGGATCGGACAGTCGCACGTGACTGCGCTGACCCTCAACCGGCTAGCGCAGCGTGACATCGATTCGCTCATCGAAGGCGTGGCCGGCGATCGCTCCCTGCCGGCAGGCATCCGCCACGACATCATCGAGCGCACCGACGGCGTTCCGCTCTTCATCGAGGAGATGACCAAGGCAGTGCTCGATGCGGAGGGTGAGAGCGAAGCCCGGCGGGCCGTCGCAGGGGCGCCGACGCCTGTCGGGGCGGTACCGGCAAGCTTGCAGGCGTCGTTGATGTCGCGGCTCGACCGTCTCGGGCCGGCAAAGGACGTGGCGCAGGTCGGTGCGGCGATCGGCCGGGAATTTCCCCACATGCTGCTGGCCGCGCTGGTGCGCAAGCCGGAGCAGGACCTGGAGTCCGATCTCGACCGGCTCATGGCGGCGGGCCTGCTGTTTCGACAGGGCACCCCGCCGCATGCGAGCTACCTGTTCAAGCATGCGCTGGTGCAGGATGCGGCCTACAGCACGCTGCTCCGCGAGCCGAGGCGCGTGCTGCACGCGCGCATTGCCGAGATCCTGGAAGGTCAATTCCCTGACATCGCCGAGAGCCAGCCCGAGCTTCTGGCGCGTCACTATGCGAAGGCCGACGTCGTCGAGAAGTCGGCACGGCTGTGGGGCAAGGCGGGACAGCGGTCGCAGGAGCGTTCCGCGCTGGTCGAAGCCGCAGAACAATTGGCCCAGGCGCTGGCGCAGATCGCGACCTTGCCCAGCAGGTCCGACCTGCGACGCGAGCAGATCGTTCTGCAAGCCGCGCTGCTGAACACCCTCATGCACGTCAAGGGATACGGCGCACCTGAAACCAAGGCGGCGGTAGCAAAGGTCAGGGCGTTGATCGACCAGGCGGAACGGCTCGGAGAATCCCCTGACGACCCTTCGCTAGTGCCTTCGGCCCTGTTCGGCCAGTGGATCGTCAATTTCATCAGCTTCGATGGCGATGCTGCGCGAGAGCTCGCAGCGCGGTTTCTGGCGTTTGGGGAGAAGGAGGGCACGACGGCGCCGCTCATGATCGGACACCGCACCATGGCAAGCACGCTCGCACTGCTCGGGGACCAGCGCGAGGCCCTGGTTCACTACAACGAGGCGCTCGCGCTCTACCGCCCCGCCGAGCATCGTCGATTGATGACGCGATTTGGCCAGGACCTCCGGGTGACGTGCCTGGCATTTCGTTCGCTGACGTCCTGGCTGCTCGGTTATCCCGATGCCGCGCTCAGCGATGCAGACTGCGCGCTGGCGGAAGCGCGCCAGATCGAGCATGCCGCCACGCTGATGTTCACGCTGAATTTCCCGATCATCGTCAACACCTATTGCGGCAACTACGATGCGGCCGGCGAGCGCATCGAAGAACTCCGCAGCCTGGCGGAGAACAAGGGTGCCACGTTCCGAAAGGCCGAAGCGGTGCTCCGGCGCGGCTATGTAGAGACCCTTACCGGCAAAGCGGGCAAGGCAGTCGAGACCGTCAAGTCCGGCATTGATCTGTGGCGGTCGGCCGGATCGACGATCTTTACTCCGGAGCAGGAGTTCATGCTGGCCATCGCCTATGCGGATTGCGGCCAGTTCGACCATGCCTGGCGCTGCATCGCCGGTGCAATGACCGCGATGCAGGTGACCAAGGAACGGTGGTGCGAGGCCGAGGCTCATCGTGTCGCCGGCGAAATCGCACTCAAGTCGCCGCAGCCGGACGCGGCAAAAGCGCAAGCGCATTTCGAGCATTCGCTGGCCGTTGCGCGCACGCAGCAGGCCAAGTCGTGGGAGCTCCGCGCGGCAACGAGCCTGGCGCGGCTGCTGCGTGACCAGGGCAGACGGCAGGCGGCACATGACCTGCTCGCCCCGGTCTACGACTGGTTCACTGAAGGCTTTGACACCAGTGACTTGCACGCGGCCAAAGCCCTGCTCGGCGCGCTTCAGTGAAGGGAGCTGTGGTCCCCTATTCCGCCAGGTCCACCGGCTGCTGCTTGGCGGGACCGGCGAGCGGGCGTTCTTCCATGAGGATCATGCACAGCGCCGTCGTGGCGAGCATCACCGTGGCGGCGCCGAACACGTAGCGGAAGGCTGCGATCATGTCGGCGGCCGGGATGCCGCCGACCGGGCCCTCGCCGCCGAGCGAAATGTCGGAGCCCAGCGCGGTCAGCAGGATCGCGGAAAACATTGCGACCGTGAACGACGACATCATGGAGCGAAAGAAGTTCATCGCCCCGGTGATGGTGCCGACCTGCGAACGGTGCACCGCGTTCTGCAAGGACACCACGCAGATCGGGAACGGGGTGCCGAGCCCGATGCCGAACACGGCAAGCCACACCAGCAGGAGCCAGAGCGGCGGCGTGGTCAGCGTCAGCACGACGCCGACCGCGGTGGCAATGGTGGTGCCGACGATGGCGACGCGCTTGTAGTGCTTGACCCGCGCCATGGTGCGGCCGGCGAACGCCGCGCCGAAGGTCGAGATCGCCGCGAGCGGAATCAGCGCCAGCCCGGCCTCGCTGGCGGTCAGGTGATAGACCACCTCGTAATACAGCGGCAGGTGCACGGTGAGGCCGATCATGGCGCCGAGCGCGCAGCCGCCGGCCAGCATGCTGTAGGGCACGACACGGCCGCCGATCAGCGACAGCGGCAAGAACGGCTCGTCGGAGCGCTGCGCGTGCCAGACGAAGGAGAGCGCCAGCGCGACCGCGGCGCCCAGCATCGCAACGATGGTCGGTGACAGCCAGGCGAAGCGGTGCCCACCCCAGGTCAGCACCAGCATGAACACCACGGCGGACGCCATCAGCAGCACGCCGCCGAGCCAGTCGACCTCGCGCCTGCGGTGAAAGACCGGGATGCGGGCCATCTTCGGCAGCAGCAGCGCCAGCGCTGCCGTTGCCAGCGGCACGTTGATCCAGAAGATCATCGACCAGTGCAGATGTTCGGCGAACACGCCGCCGAGCACCGGGCCGCCGATGCCGGCGAGCATCCAGACGCCGGAGAAATAGGCCTGGTACTGGCCGCGCTCGCGCGGCGAGATCACGTCGGAAATCACGGTCTGCACCACCGGCATGATGCCGCCGCCGCCGAGCCCCTGCAGGCCGCGGGCGAGAATCAGCACCGGCATGTTCGGCGCCACCGCGCAGAGCACGGAGCCGGCGACGAACAGGCTGAGCGAGACGATGATCATGCCGCGGCGGCCGTAGATGTCGGACAGCGTGCCGAACACCGGCGCGACGGCGGTCGAGGCCAACAGATAGGCCGTGATCACCCAGGAGAGGTTGGAGACATCGGCAAATTGCCGGCCGATGGTCGGCAGCGCGGTCGCCACGATGGTCTGGTCGAGCGCGGCCAGAAACATCGTGAGCAACAGGCTCATCAGGATGGTGCGGACCTCGCGCTGGCTCAGCGGCATCGGCTGAGGCGGCGGGGCCGCGCTCGCCGCCTTGACCTGGCGGGAGAGATTCTGGAGATCGGCTGCGACGTCTTCAGGCAGCGCCCTGCGGTCGGCAGGGTGACGGCTCTGCCGTTCGAACCTGTTCATGGGAGGCGTAGAATCTTGTGTGTGCGGCAATGGCCGCTGAGAGAATTAACGACCACCAACATAGGCGGAAAGTCTAAGTTCGGGCAGGCGCCTCAGCGCATGGGTGGGTCCCAATCGCGATCGCGTGAGGGGCTGTGGAATCTTAAGAGACCGTTAATTCGGATCGTGACGCGTTGAGCTCAGGTTGTCACCGCATCGGCAGTCGGCTCCTCACCCCGCTTGCGGGGAGAGGTGAACCGCGAATGCGGAAAGGCCGGTAAACCAAACTCTATGACGTGCCCCGTTCACGCCTTCGGCCGGCGCTTCAGGCGCGCCTGGCGCGGCAGCAAGGTTGGCCATTGCACGATGTGGTCTTCGAGCTCGGAGTCCGGGATCTCGTCCTCGGTGCCGACCACCCGCCCCCGCACCGAGACGCCGGCTTCATGGACGGTATTGGGATCGCCCGAGATCAGCGGGTGCCACCAGTAGAGATCGCGCCCCTCGGCAACCAGCCGATAGCCGCAGCTCGGCGGCAGCCAGTTGATGGTCCTGACATTGGCGGGCGTCAGGCGGACGCAGTCCGACACGCGTGCGGAACGATTCTCATAGTCCTTGCAGGCGCATAGGCCGGAATCCAGCAGCGCGCAGGACACATGGGTGAAATAGATCTCCCCACTGTCCTCCTCTTCCAGCTTTTCCAGGCAGCAGCGCGCGCAGCCGTCGCACAGGCTCTCCCATTCGGCGTCGGACATTTCTTCCAACGTCTTGGTTTTCCAGAAGGAACCCTCCTGACCCGAGGGCCGCTTGGCGGGCGCGGTCATGAATCCCTCGTCATCTCCGGGGGTTAATACGAGGTCCTTCTAGGAAATTGTGATGGCCGCACGCAAGAGGTTGATTGGACGGAACCGGCCTGGCGCCGCAAAGAAACGGGGTTAGGGCTACGCCATGAAAATGGGGGTGGCCCATGGAAATCGGAAACCGGGCCGTTGGTTTATGCCCCCTGCTCGGCTAGATAGATAAGGAGTCGCCCGACAACAATGCCTTGGGTTTGCCGCAACATTCCCGCAAAGACGTCAGCCGTACCCGGCTGGGTGGAAGAGAGCCCTTAAGTCAGTGCGCCAGATCATACCGCCCGAATGGAAGACGAAGATCCGGCTCGCGATGCTGGATGTCGACTCGCGCATCGATTCCACGCTGTTCTCCTCGGCCAAGGGCGCGCGCGAGCTCTATGAGCGCTTCTCGACCTTCATGGACCGCTTCTATGTCGGCGGCTGGAAGCGCTGGGTTTTCGTCGAGCCGTTCTCGGAGGCTGCCACCCTCGGGCTCGGCGGCCTGATCGTGCTGCTGGCGCTCGCCATCCCGGCGTTCCGCGAGACGGCGGACGAGGACTGGCTGAAGAAGAGCGACCTCGCGGTAACCTTCCTCGATCGCTACGGCAACCCGATCGGCAGCCGCGGCATCAAGCACAACGACTCGATCCCGCTGGAAGACTTTCCGGACAATCTGATCAAGGCGACGCTGGCGACCGAAGACCGCCGCTTCTACGACCACTTTGGCATCGACATCGCCGGCACGGCACGCGCGCTGGTGACCAATGCCCAGGCCGGCGGCGTGCGCCAGGGCGGCTCCTCGATCACCCAGCAGCTCGCCAAGAACCTGTTCCTGTCCAACGAGCGCACCATCGAGCGCAAGGTCAACGAGGCGTTCCTGGCGATCTGGCTGGAGACCCGGCTGACCAAGAACGAGATCCTGAAACTCTATCTCGACCGCGCCTATATGGGCGGCGGCACCTTTGGCGCCGACGGCGCGGCGCATTTCTACTTCAACAAGTCGGTGCGCGACGTCAACCTCGCGGAAGCCGCGATGCTGGCCGGCCTGTTCAAGGCACCGACCAAGTTCGCCCCCCACATCAACCTGCCCGCCGCGCGCGCCCGCGCCAACGTCGTGCTCGACAACCTGGTCGATGCCGGCTTCATGACCGAGGGCCAGGTGTTCGGCGCGCGGCGCAACCCGGCCTTTGCGGTCGACCGCCGCGACGAGAACTCGCCGAACTACTATCTCGACTACGCCTTCGACGAGATGCGCAAGCTGGTCGACACCTTCCCGAAATCCTACACCGAGCGCGTGTTCGTGGT
>Ga0070710_10000714_pt1 | contig 15802 bp, 8 predicted proteins | sample LARL52metaG_FD_65454 | JGI IMG/M metagenome (GOLD analysis project Ga0070710, IMG submission 65454) | Corn, switchgrass and miscanthus rhizosphere microbial communities from Kellogg Biological Station, Michigan, USA - LAR L5-2 metaG | ecosystem: Host-associated > Plants > Roots > Rhizosphere ... | reverse complement strand
CTGCTGCTGCTGCGGCGTACCGGCCGGAGTAAGCCGCGCGGCGGCGGCGTAGCTGAAGGCCGCGCGGGCCGGGGCGCCGGTGCGCTGAGCGCGGTCGGCGGCCTGCACGAGCGCCGTAATCGCCTGCTCACGGATCTCGCTGGTGTCGGGGTCGCCGGGCATGGCTTCGAGGGCGTCGAGGTAGTGGCGGGCGATCACGTCGGCGACCTCCTCGCCGTCACCGGGAAAGACGGCGCGCAGGTGCACGGCCACGGCCAGATGGCGCATTTTGCGGTCACGCCGGGACAGGGTGTCGTACGCGACCTGGCGCAGCATGTCCTGAGTGAACCGGTAGCTGCCCCGCTCAGGCGACAGCCGGTCGGCCGAGATGCTGAGCACCTCGCGGCGCAGCAGCTCGGCCAGCCCGGCCCGTACCTCGGGCTCGTCTTGGCCGGACACCGCGATCAGCGCCTCGGCGGCGAACGTGGTGCCCAGCACGGCGGCGTCGGCGGCCAGCCGCCGCGCCGCCGGGTCCAGCGCGTCGAGCCGGGCGGCCAGCAGCGCGTGCAGGCTGTCCGGCACCGCCAGCTGACCGATGTCGCCGGTGAGCCGGTAGACCCCCTCGATGGGCTGCACGATGTCCCGGTCGATCAGTGCGCGGATGGTTTCCACGGCGAACAGCGGGATGCCCTGGGCCTGGGCGGTGACCGCCGACCGGGCGGCCGGCGGCATGCCGGGCACCAGCGCGTCCACCAGCGCGTCCATCGACGCCGGATCCAGCGGGTCCAGGGCCAGCATGGTGCGGTTGCGGCCGGTGCCGAACCCGGGGCGGGCCCGATCCAGCTCGGGCCGGGCGAACACCAGCACGTAGACCGGCAGGTCCCGCGCCCAGTCGATGAGATGGTCGAGGAAGTCCAGCAGGCCGCTGTCGGCGTAGTGGGCATCTTCCACCAGGAGCACCAGTGATCCTGATGCGGCCAGGCGCTCGAAGAACAGCCGCCAGCCGGCGAACAGCTCCTCACGCGCCAGCGCCGCCCCGGTGTCGCCGGCGAACGCCACGCCGAGCAGCCGGCCCAGCCGGATCCCCACGTAGGCTCGCTCAGAGGGCTCCGGAACGAACTCCTCGAGCGCCTCGGCCAGCTTGGCCGCGGCCGTCTCGGCCCGGTCTTCCTCGGCGATTCCGAGCCGCTGGCGGACGATCTCGGCCAGCGCCCAGAACGTCACCCCCTCGCCGTAGGACAGGCACCGGCCCCGGTGCCACCACACCGTCTCGGCCAGCCCGTCGATGTATTTCTCGAACTCCCAGCCCAGCCGCGACTTGCCCACTCCGGCCGGCCCCGAGACCACCACCATCCGGGGTACCGTCCGCGCGGCCGCGGCATGGAACAGCTCCTTGATCGTGCGCAACTCCGCCCCCCGGCCGGCCAGCGGGGCCTCCAGGCCATCGACCCGCTGGGACCCGCCCACCCCGGCCAGTACCCGGGTCGCCCGCCACAAATGCTGCGGCTCGGCCTTGCCCTTCAGCGCATGCTCCCCGGCCTCGGCGAACCCCACCCCGGCCCCGGCCAGCCGCTGCGTCGCCGCATCCACCAGCACGGCGCCGGGGTCGGCGGCCGCCTGCACCCGGGCCGCGGTGTTCACCGCATCCCCGGCCACCATCCCCTCGTGCGTGGCGTCCAGCGTGACCGCTACCTCGCTGGTCACCACGCCAGCCCGCGCCGCCAGCCCGGCCCCAGCCGCCTCTTCTCCCAGCTGGGCCACCGCGGCAACCAGCTCCAGCCCGGCCCGCACCGCCCGCTCCGCATCCCCCTCGGTGGCGGCAGGCGTGCCCCATACCGCCATCACCGCATCGCCGATGAACTTCTCCACCACCCCGCCATACCGGCCGATCACCGTCCGCGCCATCTCGAAATAGCGGGACAGCAGCTCCCGCACCGCTTCGGGATCCCGGGACTCCGACAGCGGGGTGAACCCGACCAGGTCGGCGAACAGCACCGAGCACACCCGCCGCTCCGCCACCGGCCGGACGCCGGACCCGGCATCCATCACGGCTTGGGAGGCCGGCAGGCTCGCGGCCGGTGCCGGCGCGGCCCCAGCGAGCGCGGCCCCGCAGGCACGGCAGAACCGCTTGCCGGGCACGACCGGCGCACCACACGACGGGCACCCCCCCAGCGGGCTGCCGCAGTCACTGCAGAACCGGTCGCCCGCCTCCTGGGACGCGCCGCAGTTTCTGCACGTCACCATCAGTGCACTGTCATGCGCAGATCAGCCATCCAGCCAGATCCCGCGGCCGAGGGGGGACGAGCACGCCGTCCCCCCTCTCCTCCCCCCCGGGTCATTACGACGGGCGCGTGTGGCCCGTGACGTCGTCCTCCGCGGCATCATCGTCCGTCCAGTGCTTGTGCCCCATGACGTCTTCGTCGTCAGAGGTGTCAGAACGGACGGACCTCACACGGAAGTTACCCTCGGCGTCGTCGTCGGACTTCGCATGGATGTGCCCCTGGGTGTCGTCGTCGGACTTCGCGTGCATGTGCCCCTGGGTGTCGTCGTCGCCGGCGGTGCCGGGGGTCTGGTTCTGCTCGGTCATGGCGCCCCTCCCCTTGGAATCTCTTGACCTCCGAATGACCAATTGCCGCCAGTATCCTCGCGTTGCGTGCCGGCCGTCAGTCGTCTGGCCGACACGGCTGCTGTCGGATTGGCGACAACTATGTGCCGGCGAACCGGCTGAGCGTGGCCGGCTGCTTCACGATCACGGCCCGGCCGCGCGTCTCCAGCCACCCGCGGCGTTCGAAGCCGCGCAGCGCGGCGTTGACGCTCTGCCGGGTGCCGCCGACCTGATGCGCCAGTTCTTCCTGGCTGATGCCGGGCCGGATCACGCCGTCGTCGTCTCTCGGCTGGCTCAGCAGTACCTTCGCTACGCGGCGCGGCAGGTCGAGGAAGACCAGGTCGGAAGCCGCCTCGGTGAGGCGCCGCAGAATACCCGCGAGGCAGGCGGTCAACGCCCCGGCCACCGACGGCGCGCGTGAGCACAGGTCCTGGATCACCACCCGTGGGACGATGAGAAGCCGGCTCTCCTCCAGGGTTTCCGCGTCAGCCGACCGGGGACCGCCGTCGGCGACGCTGAGCTCGCCGCACACGCCACCCGCCTGGATGATCGTCAGCGTCAGCTCGCCACCGTCGGCTGAGTGCACCACCACCTTGACCCGCCCGGAGATGACCACGATCAGGGTGTCGCCCGGGTCACCGACGCTGAACACGATCTGGCCACGGCGGAAGGCCCGCATCCTGGATGCCGCGGCGATGGCCCGGAGGTCGTCGGCGCTGGCCGAGCCGAACAGATCGGTCTGGTGCAAGATGCCTGTTACATCAGCGCTCATCGCTTGCTCCCCGGGCTCGCGGCGTTGCTGGCTACGGCCCGCAGCACCGTTTTGACCTCATACGGTGTGAGGTGCGGGTGCTTGCTTAGCAGCCGGGCCACCAGCCCCGTTACATGAGGTGCCGCGAACGAGTTGCCGGTCGCGACGATGGTGGCGCCGGACAGCCACGGCACCTCGATGTCGATCCCGGGCGCGCCGAAGTCGACCGGGGGCGCGGGGTTGGCGTCGAGCACGAACGGATCCCGGCCATCGTGGGCAGCCACCGAGATCACCGAGGAGAACTGGGCAGGATAGGTCGGCGCGGGCACATTGTTGCTGGCGCAGACCAGCACCACGTTGGCGAACGCCGCCTCATCGGCGATCTCGTGGAACAGCCCGAAGTAATCGTCCCGCCCGGTGCTCAGCGACAGGTTGACCACCCGTGCACCTTGGGCGATGGCCCACCGCAGACCCGCGGCGAACACCACGCCCTTGCCCGTCAGCCGACTGCCGAGGACCCGGACCGACCAGATCGTCGCGTCGGGTGCGGCGCGCCGGATGATCCCGGCGCAGGCGGTGCCGTGACCGAACAAATCCTCATGCGGGCCATCGGCGCTCATCACCTGTTCGGTGTCCCGGTCCCACTTCAGGGCAATGGCCCGGTCGACGACGCGGACGGCCGGGTGAGCAGGATCGACGCCGCTATCGACCACGGCAACGGTGATCCCCGCGCCCGAGGCCCCGCCCCACGCCCAGTCCTTGTCGATGGCCAGGTCGACCCGGGGCACCGGACGTAGCGCCCCCGCGGCGAAGGCGTCGCTCCAGGCCGGTCTCAGCGAGGCCGTGGCGGCCGCCTTTCGGCGTATTCCCCGACGTCCCGCAGGACCGCCACGGCCAGCCGGCGCTCGGCGGCGCCGAGGCGCGCCAAGGCGGCGAAGGTAGCGGCCAGCGCCGCGAGATCGCTATCGGGGGGCGCGAGCTGTCCGGAGGCCCGGCGGAGCGCGGCGACCAGGTCATCGCCGGCCGCCGCGTCGGCCAGCGTGGCCAGCAGCACCCGCCCGAGGGCGCTGAACCTGTCCACGCTGGCCAGTGCTAGGGCCGCCTGATCGGCGAACAGTGACAGCAGCGCCATGTCGCGCTCGGCGGCCGGGCGCCGGGCATCGCGGTCAAGGAGGCTGATCACCCCGAGCATCCGCTGCGGCGTCTCGACCGGGACCGCGAGGATCGCCTGCGGGACATACCCGGTCTGCTCGGCTGCCTCCAGGGAAAACCGCGGATCGCCGGCCAGGTCACTGACCGCGATCGGCTGGCCCGACTGCACCACCCAGCCGGCGATGCCCTCCGACGAGGAGATCCGCATGCCCGTCACGTCGTCCGCGCCTTCTCCTGCGGCGGTCGTGTAAACCAGCTCGGATTCGTCCTCGGTCAGCAGGGCCAACGAGCAGGCCGCAGCGCCGAACAGTTGCCGCGCCGTCTCGGTCAGGGCCCGCAGCAACTCCTCGGTCCCGGTCGGCCGCACCGCCGGACCGAGCGACATGGCCAGCGCGCCAAGCTCCCGCAATAGATCTTCGGGATTCGTCACGGTTCTGCCAGCAAAGGATCAGGAAGCCGGCTAGCGAGAGGGCCAGCTTCGCCTGTTGTGCTGCCCCACGGATGCAACCGCTCACCTCCCCCTCGGGCAGTCGAACCATGGTCTCATGCAAGACACCGGTGCTCGTACGGGATGATCCGATCCGGCCTCGCCGCTATCCGCAGGCGCCGCCCCGCCGCCCGGTTAACCGTTCACCCACTGGCGACCAGGTCCCGGATGCGGCTGCTTACCTCTTCCGCTCGCACGATGTTCCCCTTGGCTTCGAACAACGTCCGGGCCGCGGCAAGGTGCTCGCGCTCTGCGGCGGTGCTGCCGAGCGCCTGCTCGACATCGGCGGCGGTGCGGTAGGCCTCCCCGGCCGAGTCAGGCTGCTCGTCGCCTTGCTCACGTTGCAGCGCATCGGCGGCGGCCGCGCGAGCACGGTCAGCCTTCCCGGCCGCCGCCGCGAGCAACCCCTCGGTCTGCAGCACCAGCGACTGCGTCGCGGCATCGTCTGCGGAGCCCTCGGCGCGAGCCAGCCGCAGTGCCGCCTCGGCCTGCGTGCGCTTCCCGAGCCGGGCCAGCAGCCGGGCGTGCAGGCCCGCGACGGTCGACAGGTACGAGCTTTCCCCGAGGACTTGCAGATCGGCGCACGACCGGGCGTATTCGCGCTCGGCGGCGGCCAGGTCGCCGGCGAGCTCCTCAACGTGGCCCGTGCTCTGAGCGAGGTTGGCCAGGAACAGCCCATGGCCGACCTGGCCGAGGTGCTGGCGGGCGTCGGCGCCGATCGCCCGCGCCCGATCAAACCGCCCGCACATCGCGTGCATGACGCACGTGACCTGCTCGGCCTCGGCCCGGACGCGGGGACCGTTGCCCGACGATGCCACCATCTGGTCGAGCGTGGCGATCACCTCCTCCGCGGGCGCTGGGCCGAACAGCAAGGTCACCCCCAGCAGGGTGCGTGCCCGTGCGACGCAGCCCCCATCCCCGGCCGCCGCGCCGTGTTTCAGAGCGAGTTCAAGCAGTTCGGCGCCGCGGGCCGTGTGCCCGCGGAAGCTAGCGAGGTCCCCCTGCACGAGGTAGGCCAGCCCCAGGCCGCGATCATCGCCCCACTCCTGGAAGCGGCGCACCGCGTCCTGGACAACCTGCTCGCTCTCGCCGAGCCGGCCTTCGGCGGTGAGGCTGTTCTGCCGGCACTTCAGCACGTCGGCGACAACGGCCTGGCGCTGATCCGCTGCCCCCGACGCCATGATCAGCGCCTCTCGCGCGGCGTCGATCTCGCCGAGCTCCTGCCGCTGCAGAGTCAAGCTGAGCAGACAATCCACCCGGAAGGGATCATCTGGCTCCAGCATCCCAGCCGCCCGTTCCAGCAGGTCAGCCGCGGCGGCGACGTCGGACAGCTCGAGGCGCCGCCCGGCGGCGGCCAGCTTGCGGGCGGCCCGTGCGCCCAGCTCGCGTACCTGAACCGTGGCGGGGCCGAGCTGGGACCGGTATTCCCAGGCCGAAGCGAGGTGGTGCCCCACGATTTCGTCCGGCACCGCATCGCCGCCCAGTGCCGAGAGCCAGTCGGCCAGTTGCTCGTGCCAGGCCGCACGGCTCGCCTTGGTCAGCCCCTCGTAGGCCGCGTCACGGACCAGGACGTGCAGGAACCGGTAGGCCGAAATCCACGGCAGGTCGGTCGCCGCAGCCCGCAGGAACTCCTTCCGGGTCAGCAATCGCAGTACCCGCTGCACCTCCGGCAGGGGAGTGCTGGTGAGGGCGGTGATGGCTTCGGCATAGAACACCATGCCAACCACGGCGGCGCAGCCCAGGATGGCGCGCTCATCGTCGGGCAGCCGGTCGATACGCGCGGCCAGAAGCGCGGACACCGAGGGCGGCATCGCCCACCCGACCTGAGCGGCCGGCCCGCCTGTCCAGGTGGCGACGCCGTCGGCAAATGCCGCGTGACCCTCGTCCACGAGCATCGCCACCAGCTGCTCGACGAACAGCGGGTTCCCGTCGGCCGTGCCCACGATGCGCCGCTTGATCACCTCGGGCAGGTGGTGCTTTTGCACCAGGCTGACGGCGGCGGCATCGTCCAGCGCCGACAGCAGCATGGCCGTCGCGTTGAGCTTCCCGCCGCCCCAGGTCGGCCGGCTGTCGTAGAACTCGGGGCGGGCGAGAGCCAGCAGCATGATGGGCGAGTCGCGGCTCCAGTCGGCGATATGCTCCAGCACGTCGAGTAGCCCGGGCTCGGCCCAGTGCAGGTCATCGACCACCAGGATGACCGGCCGCCGCCGGGCCAGCCCCTCGAGGAACAGCCGCATCGCCCACGGCACGTCTTCCGGAACGGCCTCCTGGCGGTTGAATCCGGCGAGCGCGACCAACCGCGTAACGACATTGGCCGTATCGGGGCCGCTTCCCAGCACGCCGGCGAATGCCGCCTCGGCCGCAGCCGCCGACTCCTCGCCGGTAAGGCCGGCCGCGCCGAGGACAGCCTCGCGCACCGGCCAGTAGGTGGCGCCCTGGCCGTAGGACAGGCAGCGTCCGATGAGCACCGTCGCGTCGGAGACTGTCGCGGTGAACTCATCGGCCAGCCGCGTCTTGCCCACGCCCGCGGTTCCGAGAACGGTCACGAGGTGGCAGGTGCGTTCTTCAGCCACCCTCCGGAAAGCGTCGCCGAGCAGCCGCAGCTGCGTATTCCGGCCGACGAACAAGCTGGCCGGCGGCCTCGGCGCAGCTCTCGCTGATCCGGCGACATCGAGCAGCCGCCACGCAGGAACCGGCCCCGCCTTGCCTTTCAGCCGCAGGGCAGCCACTGGCTCAGCGTTCACCTCGCTGCGAACCAGGCGGAACGTGCCCTCGCCGATCAGGATCTCGCCCGGTCCGGCCGCCTGCTCGAGGCGCGCGGCGACGTTGACCGCATCACCGGTGGCGGACGAGCCGCCCGCGCGCCGCTCCGCGACGATGACCTCACCGGTGTTGACGCCGATGCGGACCTGCAGCGTGACCGCCAGGTCGCGCTGCAGTTCGTCGTTCAGCGCCGTCAGCGAGACGCGCATGTCGGCCGCCGCCCTGACGGCGCGAAGCGCGTCATCCTCCCGGACCCGCGGCACCCCGAACATGGCCACAACCGCGTCCCCGATAAATTTTTCTACTGTCCCCCCGTGCCGCTCTACTGCGAGGCGCATGGTTTCGAAGTAGCGTCCGGTGACATACCGCAATGCTTCAGCGTCGAGAGACTCCCCCAACGTGGTCGAGCCGACCAGGTCAGCGAAGATGACCGAGATGCTCCGGCGCAGCCCCGGCACTTCCTTGGGCTCGTCAGCCAGCGGTTGGCCGCAGGCCAGGCAGAACCGGGCACGCGCCGGGTTGATCTCACCACATACCTGGCACCCCCGCATGGAACCACGATAGGCCGCAGCACCCATGCAGTCTGCGGTAACAGCCACGCTCCACCGCGCCGGATGAGAGGCGCACAGGCGATGGCGGTCAGCGCTAGCGGTTCACGCTCCGGAAGCCCGAGAAGCCAGACATGACAGCTACTGCGGTACTTTGGTCACTCCACATGACCGTGGCGGCCCGCCATCGTAGCCCGCTTGCTTCCCTTCTTGTGCCCCCGGCGCGAGCTGGGCATGTTTGCGTTATTGGGAGTTGAGGTTGTCCACGGCGAGCGCGTTGATCCGCAGGGTGAAGACGCTCACCTGACTCTGATCTGATCCGCCGTCGAACGCTTTGCAGATCAGGCTGGACGTAAATGCCTGGCTTTCGCTGAACGCGGTGCTGAAGCTGAGGGTCGCTGCGCCGCCGTCGGTGTCGCCGCCATTCACCACCGTGATGGTCTCCTCGTCATCGCTAGGGGTAAGGATGCAGGCGATAACGCGGTGGTTATCCTGCCCGGACGCGGTCGCCTCATTGACGACGTTCAGCGTTACCTCGGCCAGGTAGGAGCCGGCGGGCAGGCTCAGCGAGCCGACCGGCTGGAAGCGGGAGCCCTGAGGGGCGATCTGCGGCCCTGGCTGTGCTGTGGCGTAGTCCTTGAGCAGGGTGTATGCCTGGCTGGTGCCTGACGGTCCTGCTGGTCCTTGCGGTCCTTGCGGTCCGGTGGCTCCCTGGGGTCCGGTGGCACCTTGCGGTCCCGCCGGGCCCGCGGTCCCTGCGGTCTCGCCGTTCCGGTCTGGCTCCAGTTCAGCGCGGTATAGCCCTTCGGGCAAGTGGCCGAGACGTCGATGACCTTGAGATTGCCGCCGGTGTCGTAGCAGCCGTGAATGGCCCCGTCGCTGCCGACCGGCCCGGCGAGGGTCGCGCCTGCGGCGGTGCCCCCCGCGACTAATGCCAGGGCCGCCGCCCCGGTGATCAGGGCCTCTACGAAACCCGGGGCACTTCATGGTGACCGTCAGAGCCTGTGTTGGCTGATGTCGTGGGTCGGCGGAAGCTGGAAGGTGCGACTACCCAGCTGACCGGAGCCACTATGGCGAAAGGGAGTCGGCCGTCATGCCTAGTGTGACATCAGCGGCGGGGACCGATCCATCCGGGAATGGACACGTCGAAGAACACGATCGTTGTGGGCATCTTGATGCCGGGTGAGGAGGCACCGGTCCTGGACCGGATCCGGGACGATGAGGACTCGGTGCGACGCCTGGCCAGACGGTTCGGCGACCCGGCAGCGCTACGGTGCTGTTATGAGGCCGGGCCGGGCGGGTTCGAGCCGCACCGGCTGCTTAGCTGGATGGGTATCGCCTGCGATGTGGTCGCGCCGTCATTGATCCCGCGCCGGGCCGGGGAGCGGGTCAAGACTGACCGGCGCGATGCGAGCAGGTTAGCCCGGCTGCGTCGTGCCGGAGAGCTGGCACCCGTCCGGGTGCCCACCGAGGCCGAAGAGGCGGTCCGCGACCTGGTGCGGGCCAGGGCCGCTCTGCTGGCCGACCGCAAGCGCGCCCAGCAGCGGATCAGTGAGTCGGGTATCCAAGCGCTTTCACAGCAGGTGCCTGGTTTGTTCTGCGTGCCAGGTGAGACCCATTGCCTCGAATCGCTCCAGCGCCTGCTGCAGGAGCGCCCGATCGCTGCGGGCGGTGCCGAGCGCGCGGAGCGCGAACGGCTCGGTGAACATTCCCTGCTGCAGCCACTTGGATGCTTCGGCTTCGATGCGCTCACGCTCGCCGAGCGCGGCAAGGGCGTCGAGGAAGGTCGACGACGGCTCCCATTCCCAGTCGAATTCGGGCGGCGTGAGTTCGGCGACTTTACCGAGCTCGTGCCGGGCCAGTGCGAGCCGGATCTGGGGAGGTTCGAACCAGCCCTGGTACCACCGATTGCCTTCCATGCCGAGCCCCTGGGCTTTGGCCTCCAGCCGGCGGCCCTCATCCTCCTCGCCTGCCAACACGCTGGCGGTAGCACAGTCCAGGAGGGTGGAGACGTTCGCTACGCAGGGAGTGGCCGCGGCCAGGTTGGCGTCCACTACCCGTTCGGCCCCGGCCGCTCGGACCCGCACCTCGTCCCAGCGCCCGGTCACAGCCGCCAGCAGGATCTGCCAGCTCGCTGCGTGCAGGCGGTGGTGCGGGGTCAGCCCCGCCGCGGCTTCGACGGCCTGGGCGCTGGCCTCCGCCGCCGCGCCGAGGTTGCCGGAGCGCAGGTAGACGAAGACCGCGGACATCAGTGCGATGGAGCGGACGTCGGGATTGTGCAGCCCAGGAAGAAGCGCCATCACCTGATCCATCACCATGCAGGCCTCGTCGAAGTCTCTGGCCGCGAGGGCTATGTCGGCGATGGTCTGCAGTGACATGCAGCGAAGCTCGGGGTCGCCCAGCCGTTCGGCGACTGCCAGGGCCGAGCGGCCAGCGGATTCGTGGTTGTAGTCCATTGCCCGCGCGACGAGTGCCTTCCCTTGGGTAAGTGAGCCCTCCTCGGCGAGTTCGAGCGCCTGCTGAACCCATCCTTCGACGAGGGACCAGTCCGGCTGCCGGACCCACATCCCGGCCCGCTGCATTGATTGCAGGGCGAGGTCGGCGTACACCTCGGCCGAAGGGCCGCCGATGTCCAGCGCTTGCCGCATGGCCTGCCAGAAGCCTTCGCCGTCGTATTTGAGGGCACACGCCTGGCCGATCCGCTGCCAGATCGCGGCCCGCTCCCGCTGGTCGTTTTCGAGGCTGAGGGCCCCGTGGAGCAGGGCCAGACCCTGGTCGATCTCATAGCGACCGATGGCCAGCTCCGCAGCCCGCCGCGACCACCAGACCGCCTTGGCGCGCAAGACATCGGCCTCCCGTTCGCGGCCCGGCCAGGCCAGATCGACGTCTTCCGGGATGACCGCGGCGGCGTAATGGTGGGCCAGCAGCGCGGCGTGCTCGTCCTCGCCTTTGCCGTTGCGCTCTAGCCACTGGGCGAATCCGGCGTGCAGCGGCGCCCGTTTCGCCTTGAGCAGGCTTTCGTAGGCGACCTCACGGGTCAGCGCGTGCCTGATCAGCCACTCCCGCTGCCCCTCGATCGACGAGCGGGCGTGCGAGAGCACGAAGTCGCGCTCCTGCAGCAGGCCGAACTTCGGATCGGCTCCCTCGACGAGCTCGCAGACCGGGCCGCTCCAAAAGACCCGCCCGATCACCGCGGCCGTCTGCAGCGCCGCCTTCTCGGTCCCGCTCAGCAGGTCGATGCGCGCGGCGAGCACGGCTTGGACGGTGTCCGGCACGAAGAAATCGGCCGGGAGCTCACCGAACGACCAGCCGCCGTTGGTGCGGGCGAGCACTCCCCAGCCGGCCAGCGTGGCGATCAGCTCCTCGGCGAAAAACGGGTTCCCCTCCGCCCGTTCCGCGACCAGTTCCCGAATCGGGGCGGGGCAGCAGCTCCCCAGCAGCGCGCCGACCAGCTGCTCCGCCTCCGCCGCCGGCAGCGCCTCCAGCCGGACCAGCGATCCCGTGCCCGGCCAGCCCGGCCGCTGATCGAGCAGCTCGGGCCGCGCGGTCACCACCAGCAGCAGCGGCCCGGGCACCCGCTCCGCGAGTATCTGCACCAGCTCGCCCAGCTCATCACCGGCCCAGTGCAGGTCCTCGACCAGCACCGCCACTGGGCGCTCGCTGGTCAGCTCCTGCAGGAAACCCACCCACGAGGTCTGCAGCCGGTCCCGCACCGCCAGCGGGTGCATCCCCTCCGGCGGCGCCAGGCCCAGCGTGAAGCCCAGCCCCTCGCGGCTGCCGATCCGCCCGGCCACCACCTCCGGCGAGTCGCTGTCCAAGATCCCGAAATGCTCCTTCAGCACCTCACCCAGCGGCCAGTAGGTGATCCCGTGACCATACGAAAGGCACCGGCCAGATCGCAGCAGCGGCCGCGGTGATTGCCCGCTCAGCCGCTGCCAGAACTCACGAACCAGCCGCGTCTTGCCCACCCCGGCATCACCGACGACAGAGACCAGCTGCGGCTGGCCGGAACTGACGGCGCGAGCATAGGCCTGCTGCAGGTCGGCTAGTTCGCCGCCGCGGCCCACGAACACCGGCGAAAGCCCGCTGATCCCGCGCGGGCGCGTCAGCGACAACGCGCGCACCAGTTTGCGGCAGACGACCCCGCCGGGCTTGCCCTTCGCCTGTACCGTCGCCGGCTCGGCGAACTCGAACGCGCCCCGCGCGGCCGCCACCGTCCGCTCCCCGGCCAGGATCTCGCCCGGGGCGGACGCCTGCTCCAGCCGGGCGCACACATTGACCGCATCACCAGTAACGAACGAGCTGCCCTCCCGGGGCCGCCCCACCACCACATCGCCGGTATTCACCCCAATGCGAAGCGTCAGCCGCCCGCTGAACAACTCCGCCATCCGCCGCTGCATCCCCAGCGCCACATGCAGCGCCCGCTCCGCGTCATCCTCATGCGCCACCGGCGCCCCAAACGCCGCCATCACCGCATCCCCGGCGAACTTCTCGACCGTCCCCCCCGCCCGCTCGACCTCCGCCGCCATCGCCTCGTAAAACCGGTCGAGTACCGCCCGGACCCGCTCCGGATCCTGCCCCCCCGCCAGCTCGGTCGACCCGACCAGATCCGCAAACAGGACCGTCGCAACCTTCCGCTCCTCAGCCGGCACAACCCAGATTCTGCCCCGGCGCCAGCCGGGCCGCCAGCCCGTCATACCGCTGGCACCAAGCTCCTGCCGCCTCCCCGTACGGGCGTTATCGGCAATGAGGGCAGCGGCCGTGGCACTGAGGTGCTGCACACCGTCCCCGGTGAGCCTTTCGGGCGAGCTCGCCGCCCATGACGCTAAGCGCTGTCACAGCTACACCCGGCTTGCCATCGACATCAGGCGGAAGGCGATGTGCACCGCGCCTCCGGCTACCTGACGGCCAAACCCACTTCACCGTTCCCGCGGTCGGGCCGCCTAACAGCAACCAATCAGGTGAACGAGCGCCCGCCTCGCTAACAATGATGGACCGCCCAAGCCAGATCATGGAGGTCGGCCCGGCGGCCACGCACGCACAGATATCAGCCTGCCACCCCGAAGCGCACCGAACATCTATTACCGCGCCGCCGCAATACGCCTTCTTGATCGGCGCACCAGCCACGCAGATCGGCGAATCTCGCTTCCGGGGACTGTCAGAAATTTGGCTCTGTCGCACTTTCGGTGGTGACGGCGTGTCAGGCTATGCCCACGATTTGTTAGATTGGCATAGTCGGCCCCGTGTGACATTAGTGAACTGGCGGGAATTGTGTTCTCCGGGTTGTCGTCCCTGGTCATCGAGGACGTGAACGACCGGGACGGCGTGATCGTGGTCCGGGCGCGGACTGCGGGCGGGCCGGTGCCGTGCCCGCGGTGCGCCGGCCTGACCGGGCTGGTGCACGGGTATTACGGGCGGACGGTCGCCGACGTGCCCGCAGACGGGCGCCCGGTGGTGGTGTACGTGCGGGTGCGGCGGATGCGCTGCCCGGACCTCGACTGCCCGGTGCAGACGTTCCGCGAGCAAGTCCCGGGGCTGCTGGACCGTTACCAGCGGCGCACCGTGCGGCTGGCGGGCCAGGCGGGCGAGGCCGTCCGCCGGTTAGCCGGCCGCGCCGGCGCCGGGCTGCTGGCGGCGCTGGGCATCCCGCTGTCGCGGCATACCGCGCTGCGGTTGCTATTGCGGCTGCCGCTGCCGGAGGTGGCCGTGCCACGGGTGCTCGGCGTCGATGACTTCGCGCTGCGCCGCGGCCAGGTCTACGCGACTATCCTGATCGACGCCGAGACCGGGCAGCGGGTCGATGTCCTGGCCAGCCGCAAAGCTGACGTGCTGGAGACCTGGCTGCTCAGCCACCCGGGCGTGCAGGTCGTGTGCCGCGACGGATCCGGCGCATACGGCGAGGCGGTCCGCCCGGCGCTGCCCGGCGCGGTCCAGGCCGGTGACCGCTGGCACCTGTGGCACAGCCTGGGCGAAGCCGTGCTGAAAGAGGTGGCCGCGCACAGCGCTTGCTGGGCGGCCGCCGGCCCGCCGCTGAACGAGGGCCGACAAGCCCAGACGACTGCGGAGCGGTGGCGGCAGGTCCACGACCTGACCGACCGGGGCACCGGGCTGCTGGAATGCTCCCGCCGGCTCGGCCTGTCACTGAACACGGTCAAGCGCTACGCCCGCGCCGCCGAGCCAGAGCGGATGACCCGCGCACCCCGGTACCGGGCCACGCTGGTGGATCCCTACCGTGAACACCTGCGCGCCCGCCGTGCCGAAGACCCCGCCGTGCCGGTGCACCAGCTGCTCGCCGAGATCCGCGAGCAGGGCTACCCCGGCAGCATGAACCTGCTCTGCCGCTACATCACCCAGGGCCGCGTCGAAGCCGACCGGCCGCACCTATCACCCCGGCGCGTGACCCGGATGCTGCTCACCAGGCCAGACGCCCTCAGCGACAACCAGCAGGCGGTGCTCAGCAAACTAACCGCCGCCTGTCAGGAGATGGCCAGCCTCGCCGACCTGGTCCGCGACTTCGCCGTCCTGCTCCGCCCCGAGCCCGCCAACCAGGCCAGGCTCAGCGAATGGGCTCACGCGGCACGAGCAGCAGACCTTCCGAGCGTTCACGCCTTCGCCCGCGGCCTGGACCTGGACGCCCAGGCCGTCATCGCCGCCGTCACCCTGCCCTTTCACAACGGCCGGACCGAGGGCGTGAACACCAAGACCAAGATGATCAAGCGGCAGATGTATGGCCGCGCCGGCTTTACCCTCCTGCGCCACCGGATCCTGCTCGGCTAGCAACCGAGCGTCACCACCGAAAGTGCGACAGAGCCATCTTTCTGACAGTCCCCGCTTCCGTGCGCTCGGTGCCTGTGGCACAGTCCTAACCGTGCTGTTGGCTGGTCTACCGGACTGGTTGCCGACGTGGTGTCTGGACCATCTGGGTGGCGAACCCGCCGACGTGCTGTTCCAGCTGCACCAAGTCTCGATGGTGGTCGGTCTGCGGTTGCCCGGTGGTACGGACGTGGTGGTCAAGGCGCGCGCCGATGACGGCCGGGCCGTGTCGTGTGTCGCGGCGCAGGCCCGGCTGACGGGGCGCGGGTTTCCGTGCGCCCGGCCGCTCACGCCGGTAGTCGGTGTTGGTTCGCTGACTGTGCACGCCGAGGAGTTCCGGCCCGGTGGCGAGGTGCTGGGCGGGGACTGGCCGGACGTGGCCGCGCGCTACGCGGAGGTATTCGCCCGGCTGATGGCCGAACTGGCCGACGTGACGGTCGCGCCGCCGCTGCCGAACCCGCCCTGGGTGCGCTGGGACCACACCGATTCCGGGGTGTGGCCGGCGATCGACTGCCTCGATAACCGGGACCAGAGCGTCGTGCCCGGGTACATCGTTGCGGCGGCCGAGCGGGCCCGGGGGCGGCTACTGGCCGCCGGCCTGGCGTGCGTGCTGGGCCATGCCGACTTCGAGGCGCAAAACCTGCGGTGGCACGGCCGGGAGGTGTGGGCAGTGCACGACTGGGACAGCCTTGCGTGGCAGCCGG
>Ga0070710_10000703_pt1 | contig 15909 bp, 9 predicted proteins | sample LARL52metaG_FD_65454 | JGI IMG/M metagenome (GOLD analysis project Ga0070710, IMG submission 65454) | Corn, switchgrass and miscanthus rhizosphere microbial communities from Kellogg Biological Station, Michigan, USA - LAR L5-2 metaG | ecosystem: Host-associated > Plants > Roots > Rhizosphere ... | reverse complement strand
GACTCCAGCTCGAACGACGGTCCTGCCGTCCTGCCCCGCCGACCGGACGGCAACGTCACCAGCAACTCGGCCAGCGGCCTCATGACGCCGGTCATCACGTCGATCGCCCGGTTCATCAGCTCCGATCGCCGCAGGCTGGCGTCCGGGTTCTGGCCGAAGTGCTGGACCATCAGCTGCAGCATCATGAAGTAGGACCGGTTGAACAGTCGCATGACTTCCACCGCCGCGGGATCGGTGACCAGCTCCCTCGCGGGGTTTCCCTCGTGCAGGGTCGGATTGCGCAGCACCGGGTACGCAGGGCTCCACGGCGCTCGCCGGCCGCGTGGACCTGCCATCTGCTCGGTCATGAGCAGCTCGGACATCCGCAGGAACGTGTCGAAATGGGCCTCCTCCTCGGATGTCGCCGAGGTCAGCACGTTCCCCTCGCCCTGCTCGGTGACCACGTCGATCGCGAAGAGCGCGCTGGGCAGGTCGTCGACCTCCAGCTGGTAGTCGGGGTGAACCGCGTTGATCGATTCTCGCAGGAAGAGGTGATGCTCGCCTCCGCCTCTGCCCTTGTCCACCATGAAGAGATCCGGGACGCGTTGCAGACCCTCGCGGATGTTCCCGTAGAGCTCGCTCAGTGAGCGGTAGGGGTGGTTCTCCTCGTCCGAACCCGTACTGACGATGTCGCTGCGCCTGACCTCACCGACAAGGCCCGCGGGCTGTTCGATGGCGATGAAGCGCTGCACACTGCCGAGACCGAGAGGCTCGAGCGAGAAGTCGAGCGGAACCGGTAGCTGGTGGTTGATGGTGCCGAAGTCGATGGCTGGAACGCAGAACGGTTCACCGATCGCCATGATGATGTTGTTGACGACCAGAAAGTGGATCATTTCCTCGCGCGCCACCGTGAGGAGGCTGCCTCGCATGCCGTTGTCGCGCGTTTCTCCACCGCGGCCGCAGACCAGCTGCAACTGCTGCGGCGTCCACTCTCCACGGCGCACGTACTCCCGACCTGCACCGTAGGTCGGGATCGAGAACGCCGCGTAGAGGTACTGCAACATCACGGCGAGTTCGATCATCGCGGCGTGCCGCAACGCACACACGAGCTCGCCACGGGTAGCGATCCCCCGGCTGGCTCGGTTGGTCGTCTGGACGGTGGTCGGGACGTCGCCGGCCAGGTTCTGTGCGCGCAGAAAATTCAGCAGCAGCCGCGCCTTGGGCTCGGACATGTCCCTCGTCGGCGGCATGTAGTAGGTCTTCGTCTTGTTGCATGGGTCGCACATCTGCCAGATCAGGCTGACGTAGGTCTGCACCATGGTCTGATCGGCCAGGCTGAAAACCTCTACCTTCATGAAGGAATACAAAAGCTCGTAGAAGGCGAATATCTCCCGGTACAGCAGGTCGAAGGTGATCTCGTCCTGTGGAATCCGGTCGAGTCGCCAGTCGTCCGGGAGCACCCGCACGGACAGCGTGCCCGCGCCGGCCCAGTAGCCGAGCGAGTCGTCATCGTCGTAGCCGAGCGCAGCAGAGCCTGGCTGCGTCACATCGCATGGTGTGTCGTCGGCATGGGCCGACAACAGCACCCGCGTGCATCCAGCCCGGAGGCCACGGATGCTGAACCAACCGCATCCCTGCTCATCTGTGCGGATGGTGCACGTCCCGTGCCAGTCCCCGGAATCGCCCAGTCGTCCGGCGCGCAGCCGCACGATCTCGATGTCCCGGCACCGCGCCCAGGGTGATCTCGCGACCTCGTCCAGCGGAAGAGCCTTGGGATTGAAGAACTGCCGCACGTCGACCGCGTCGACGGCGCGGGGGCGGCCCCGGACGAAGGACCGTACGGGCACTTCGACATCGTGGTCGGAGTCGTTGTCATCCTTCGGGTGCTCGAGGATGAGGCAGGCGTCATCGACCTGCAAATTGGTTTCCTGCTCGCTCACCAGCACACCACGGTTGCCGCCGGCGTCCGTTCCCACCAGGCACAGTGCCCGTTCATCAGCCACTTGAAGCGGAGCCTCGGCAAGAACCGTCACGATCCCGCTGGTCAAGGCGTAGTCGTTGCCGAGGTACGCCTCACTGGGCACCCTGGCGACGAGCTGATCGGTGCCCACAGTGCGCAGTTCGAGATCGCCCACATCGAGCAGGGGACCAAGCCGGTGAGTCGGTCCGGGGCCACAGCGCTCGGCCCGACTCGTCGCCGGCACAGCGTTGATCATGTTGAACGTGACGAGATCGGGTGTCACCTCGACCGTGAGGTTGTGCAACCCGGAACGGCGGTTGTCTCGTCGTGGCCGTTGCGGGGTGAGCAGGCGTCCCGCTGGATATGTGCGCAACTCGTGCGTCCGCCAGGGCGCGATCGTTCCGCGAAGATCCCAGTGATTCGGGGAGTCCGGCGCGAGGGGGGTGGACATGTTGCTGAGAGCGAACTGAACCACCAGCCCGTCCACCCCGCCGGAACCCACGAGGGAACGCAGGAGGGCGACAGCCGGGGAGACCTCCACCTCGTCGAGCCAGTTCAGCCCACCGTCAGAGTGCACGACGAACTGGTAGAGGATGGATCGTCGCAGCTGTGGGGCCAGATAGTGGTCGCCGACATCCATGACATGAGCGAAGTTGTGCCATCTCGGTGGGTGCATACCCTGCACGTCGCCGGTGAGCATGTACCCCACGTCGTGAGATCGCCCGTCACGACCGAAGCAGAACAGGCCGACCATCAGCGTGGTGGTCCAGTTCGAGGACGGATCGACGTCGAACACCCGAGCTCGGTTGAACGTGGTGGCGAGGTAGGAGTTGTAATGCCCCCACATGTCGACGCTTCGTCCGACCACCGGGTCCCCGGTGTCGATGCAACCCGCCGAAACTTCCACGCTGACAATTCTCGCGTCGATCGAGAAATGCCCGTTTCCGCCGAAGTTCCAGCCCTTCGCGGCGCTGAAGGCTCCGCTGTCGGTCACCCGGCCGGCCGCGTCGAAACGCGGACCGAGCTTGTCGAGGTAGTCGTGGTACTCCTGGACCGGGCGGTGGACGGGAAACGGGCCGTCCTCCGTCAGTGCGGTGTTCGTGGCCAGATCGACGAGGCCGCTGTGCGCACCGGTGGGCAGCCTGGTCATCGCCACTCCGGAAAAGTGCAGGCGTGGCAGGTCGAACACGCTCATCCGCATACTCCCTTCGAGAGCTAGCGACCTGCGGCTGACGCAAGGGAGGTTCGGGGCTTGTGGAGTTGGATCTCGCGTACCGCGTTGACCGCCGACTCGATCGCTCCCTCAATCCACGCCGGCGTCGATGAACAGTGCTCCCCTGCGAAGAAGAGGCGGTTCTCCGGACGAGCCGCCCGAACTCGCTCCTCCTCGCACGCTGCCGCGTCCTTTCCCCAACGCACGGTGCCGGCTCCCTCGCTCCACCAGTGCTGCCCCCAGGCGAGGCTCACCGCGTCCACGACCATGCCGGGACACAACACCTCGGGATGCATCTTGCTCAGTTCCTGGAGGACGACCGCATGTCGGATGGTTGCGGGCATGCAGCCGAGCACGTCAGCGTCGTCACCGATCGTGTAGCTGGCCAGCAATGCAGCGCCATTCGCCGGATCACCCTCCACCGGCGGGTAATAGGTCTGCCGGATGCGTCCGCCGCAGAACGAGGCACCGCCGCTGATCCCGTCCTGTTCCCAGAACGCCTCCCTGCAGTGAAGCGCGACCTTCGTGGCCGACCAGTACTTCACCTCCTGGATCACAGCCATCTTGGCCTCGCTGAGACCGTTCAGCCACAGCCGCCGGAGAATGGAGAACGGGATGGTGCACAGGACGTAGTCACAGCGCCTGGTGACGATGTAGTCACCCTCCCGGATGTCAACCAGCACATCGTTCTCTCGGACATCAAGGCCGACGACCTCCTGGCCGCACATGATCGGCCCCTCGATCCGCTCGGCGATCCGCCGGACGAGCTGATCCATACCTCCTTCCAGCCGAACGAGCTCGGGGCTCGTCTCGCTGAGAACGTCGTCGATGAAGCGGATGAGACGCCCGTCTCGGCTTGATCGGACCTCAGGATGGGCAGCGAAGAAGGCGTGCAGGTCGACCTGGTCCCTGGCACTGCCACGGAGGAAGGGAGCCGGGCCGATCCGCTCGACCAGGTCCAGCAACTCCAAGCTGAACTCGTCGCGCAGACTCTCCCTGAAGTCGGCCGGAGCGATGGCGTTGCCAATGGCCATCAGCCACGCGCCGAAGAGGACGGTCTCGTCGCTGTAGCGCTTGTCCGACAAGCGCAGACGGAAGTCCTCCACCAACGTCCTGGCCGCGTCACGAACGCGCACATACCCCACGCTGGTGGTATGGTAGTTACCGTCTTCTGAGAACAGGGTCCTAAAATCCCGCACCTTACCGGTGAGCCCGAGCCTGGCGATATAGCGCATCACGCGCCGGTGTTTCGTGGGAATGCGCATGGCGCCGAGCTCGACAAATGGCGCAGCAGGGCCGGAACGAAAGCGATGCGTGTGAATGCGGCCGCCGATTCTTCGACTGCCTTCCAGGACCTCGACGTGGTGCCCGAGCTGTTCCAACTCGTACGCCGCCACGAGGCCGGCCATGCCGGCGCCGATGATGGTAACTCTCTTCGCGCACCCCTCGGTGGACGCTTCCGCCCCCAGGAAGTCGTCTGCATGCAAGCACACCTCGCTGTCGCAGGGTCGAGGGACCGCGACAAACCAGTCCGGCAGGAAGCAGGTGCACGACATCGCAACGCCCTGTCACGCAACTGCCCATAGGTGGTGCTGATGCATGTCTGCACACGACACTCGGCAGTTGGGCCGCATGTGTCTTGATGTCGTCATCCCCGCTCCCAGTTTGGAATCATTGAGTATCTTCCGGATGTCATCCTCTGGCAAGGGAAAGGCGGCTTTTCGCCGTTGGCGCAACAGTGCCACCGATCGGATTCGGGTTATAGATCCCCGCAGGGCGACTGGCTGCAATGGTCCACGCAAGCCGGAAGTCTTGAAGAATTCGACAGCGGAACGCGCCCGGTGTCGCTGCCGGCGGCACGGAGAAAAGATCATCAAGCCAGGTCCAGAGGTTCGTGCTCGGCCCAGTCTGCACCTGGAGCACCTGCCGAATACAAGGGGCCATTCGTTGCCCTGTTCCGCACCGGGCTTGATGGAGACCATCAAGCCTGGACGGATGAGGAGTAATGGCCCCACCGAAGAAGTACCCCGATGAGCTGCGTGAACGGGCGATCCGGATGGCCGTGGAGGCCCGCCGGGATCCGGTGTCCGCGACCGGTGCGATCAAGCGGATCGCCGAGCAGCTCGGGATCCACCCCGAGGCGCTGCGAACCTGGGTCAAGCGGCCCAGCCACCTGACTACGTGGCGTTGAGTGTCGCACCGCTCGTCGCCCGGTCCCCGGCACCGCGGTTCGGGGGCTGGTCGTCGAAGACGGTGAGCAGGGCTTTGAGGTGATCGGCCTCCGGCGTGCCGAGGTCGGTGTAGAGGGCCAGCGCGAGCTGGTAGTGGGCCTGGGTCGGGGCGAGGTCACCGAGGACGTGGTGAGCGTGGGCGAGGCCGGTGTGGGCGCGGGCCTGCTGGTCGAGGTCGCCGATGTCGGTGGCGACGGTGAGGGCGGCCGCGTGGTGGGCGAGGGCGTCGCCGGGTCGTCCCCCGCTGCGAGCGGCCTCACCGAGACCGTTGAGCACCCAGGCCTCGTGCGGTCGTTCACCGATCTCCCGGACGATGGCCAGAGCTCGCAGGTAGTGCCGGCCGGCCTGGACGGGCTGACCGAGGTGGACGTGCAGGGTGCCCAGGCCGTCCAGCACGTTGGCCTCACTGGCCTGGTCGCCGATCTGCTGGAACAGCGCCAGGGCCTGGTGGAGGTGGTCCGCGGCCTGCTCGTACCGGCCCAGGCGCACCTCGACCTCGCCGATGTCGCTCAGCGCCAGGGCGACGCCTGCCTGGTCGCCGATCTGCCGGAACAGCGCCAGCGCCTGCTCGTGGTGCTCGGCGGCGGGGTGGCAGCGGCCGAGCCGCCGTTCGACGATGCCGAAGTTGGTCAGCGCCCTGGCCATGCCCGCCAGGTCCTGGGCCTGCCGGAACAGTGCCAGCGCCTGCTCGTAGTGGCCGGCGGCGCGCCGGTAGCGGCCCATCGCCTCCGCGACGATGCCGAGGTTGCCGTGCGCGCGGGCCAGGTCGACCGGGTCGCCGGCCTGCCGGAACAGGTGCAGGGCCTGCCGGAGGTGGTCGACGGCGCGCTCGTGCTGACCCAGCCGGCTGTGGGTGACGCCGAGGTTGACCAGTGCGTGAGCTCGTGCGGTCTGGTCGCCGGTGTGGTGGGCGGCCTGGTGCGCGTGGGCGTGGATGGCCAGGGAGTCGGAGTGGTAGCCGCCGGCGAGGTAGCGGAACAGGGTGGAGGACAGCTGGATGGCGTGGGTGGGCCAGCCGTGGGCCGCGGTGTAGGACGCGACGGCGACGAGGGTGGGCCGCTCGGTGTCCAGCCAGGCACGGGCGGCGTCCACGCCGTCCAGGGCCGGGACGGGCGTACCGGGCGGAGGGATGTGCGGCCGGCGGTGGGTTTCCCCTGGGTGGACGGTGTCCATCGCACCGGCGGCAGCGGCCAGGTAGTAGTCGAACAGGCGGGTCAGGGCGGCGCGGCGCGCCGGAGGCGGATCCTCGTCGCCGGCGCGCCCGGCGGCGTGGGCGCGGACGAGGTCGTGCAACGCGTACCGGCTGGCGCTGGCCTGTTGCACCAGGTGGTCGCGGTACAGGCGATCCAGGTGCGTGCGGGCTGTGCGCAGGTCGGTGCCGGTCAGGGCGGCGGCCGCGTAGGCGTCGAGGTCCTGGCCGGGGTGCAGCGCGGCCATCCGCAGCAGCCGCCGCTGGCCGGCGGGTAGCTGCCGGTAGGACACGTCGAGCGCGAGCTGGACACCGGTGTCCAGGTGGTGGGAGTCGTGGCGTTCGTCGAGCCGGTCGGCGTGGTCGGTCAGGGTCCAGCCGGCGGTCTCGCGGATGTGTGCGGCGACCAGCCCGAGCGCGAGGGGGAGGTGTCCGCAGCGTCCGGCGATGCGGGCCGCCGCGTGCGGGTCCGCGCCGGTGGGAACGCCGGGTGCGATGCCGGTGAGGAAGCGCAGCGCCTCGCCGGAGGTGAACACGTCCAGCTCCAGGTGTGCGGCGGAGTGGAGTGCGGTGAGGCTGTGCCTGCTGGTGACCAGCACCGGACAGCCTCGGGTGGCGGCCAGCAGAGGCCCCACCTGGTCGGCGTCGGCGGCGTTGTCCAGCAGGACCAGCGTGCGGGTACCGGCCAGCAGGCCGCGGTAGGCCTCGGCACGACCCGGCAGGTCGTGGGGGATCTGCTGGCCCGGCATCCCGAGCAGCCGCAGGAAGCCCTCGAGCACGGCGGCCGGGTCGGCCGGCGGCTGGGCCGCGTCGGGGTGGAACCCGCGCAGGTTGACGAACAGCACCCGGTCGAACAGCTTCTCCCCGGCGAGCCCGTGTGCGGTGTGGACGGCCAGCTTGGTCTTGCCGACCCCCGCCATCCCGGAGATCACCACCGCGCCACCGTCCTGGCCACCGCGGCGCAGCGCCTGCCGGAGCCGGTCCAGTTCGGCCGACCGGCCGGTGAACCCCGCCAGATCAGGTGGCAGCCGGTCCTGGACCCGGACCTGCGCCGCCGCCTCGGTCTCCCCGGCGACGACTCGCAGCGCCTGGCGCCACAGCGTCACGTACCCCGCGTCCGGGTGCATCGCCGCCACCACCGCCACGACGAGGTCGGTGTTCAGCCGCCGCCGGCCGTTGCGGAAGCAGTCCACGACCGTGGTCCTCCTCGCCAGCTCGCTCGCGGGCCGGCCGGCTGTCCGCCAGGCCGTGTTGATGCGGTCGGTGATCGTGTCGAAGGACGGGCCTCCCGCCCACACCTTCAGCAACCGCAGCCTCTCGACCAGCTCGTCCAGCGTGCCGGCACTGCCGGGATCCGGCGGCAGGGCGAACCCCTCGCCACTCCGCGATGCGCACATCACCCCTCCAGGCATTCCCTCCCCAGCAACGCCTGTTCCCAGTTAACGCGCGCGGCGCGACGTTGGCCGGGACATTCGGCCACGATCGGCCGTTCGGCAGCAGGCCGGGGCGTGCCAACAGAGGGCCGGGGCATTCGGATTCGTTCGGAATCGCGGTGCTCGCGCCGGCGCCGGGCGACGCTGGCGGCGAACCGAGAGGGGGTGACACCGCATGAACATTCTCAGCCTCCAGAACCTCAAGCCGCAGGCCCCGGCCGTCGGCATTCTGGGCAACAGCTGCACCAGCAGCACGAGCAAGTGCTGCAACGGCTCGGCGAACTGATATCGCCCGGGTGGGGGACGAGACCCGTCCCCCACCCGGACCGCACTCCGGAGGCGAACCGGATGAACATCTTGAGCCTGCAATCCCTTGAACCGCGCGCCCGCGCTGTTGGCGCCTATGCCGACTCCTGCACCAGCAGCTTCTTCACCTGCTGCAAACCAGATCGGTGACGGCGTGTCCGGGCGGGGGATCGGGCGACTGCCCCTGCCCGGACGCGTCAGCGGCGCGTACCACCTACCGCGGATCTCCCGAGCCATGACCGGAGTGCCTGACGATGCGCAACGAACGATGGATCGACCGCTTCTTCTTCGCGTGGAACGACACGCTGTCCTACGACCCGCTCGAGATCTGCTACCAGCCGAGGAAGGACCACTTCCTCGCCACGCTGGACGAGGAGGTGCGGGCCCGGTTCGTCCGGTTCGGGCTGTGGTGGGGCTACCGGCACAACTCCGCACTGCCGTCGCAGGGCTGGAAGATCCACGTGTCCGCCACCCGGCGCAACGTGCGTCACGTCGCCGCCGTGGTCATGGACCACCTCCTCATGCGTGGCACCGACTTCAAGATCGCGCTCGACGCCAACGTCTTCGAGCTGTTCAACTCCAAGGCCATGTCCCGGGGCGGCAGCGGGAAGTTCATCACGGTCTACCCGACCGACGAGGACGATTTCCGGACCGTCATCGCCGAGCTGGCGGACGTCCTCGGTGACGCGGAGGGCGCCTACGTGCTCTCGGACCTGCGCTACCGCGACAGCAAGGCCCTGTACTTCCGGTACGGCCAGTTGCTCGACACCCACACCGTCGACGCCATGGGGCGGAACGTTCCTTTCATCGCGGGTCCGGACGGGCCGGTTTCCGACGAGCGGCAACCGGCGTTCGTGCAGCCCGCGTGGGTGCCTTGGCCGTTCGACGACTGGAAGCCCGACGCCGACCAGGACGATCCCGGTCTGCTGGGTGGGCGGTTCCGGGTCACCGACGCCCTCCAGTTCTCCAACACCGGTGGCGTGTACCTCGCGGAGGACGTCGCGGACGGTGATCGCGTCGTCGTGCTCAAGGAGGCGCGTCCGCACACCAATCCCAACCTCGACCTGGACTACGACGCTGTCGACGTCCTGGCCCGCGAGTGGGCCTTCCTGCGCCGCCTCGCGGACACCGGTCGTTTTCCCGCGCCCATCGCCACGTTCCAGGAGTGGGAACACCACTTCATCGCAGAGGAGCACATCGACGGCACCGACATCCGGGTCGTCCTGCTGGACCACAACCCGCTCCTGCAGCCGCGGTTCGACGCCGCGCAGTCGCGACACTTCCTGCGCGTCTTCCTCGCGGTCTTCCGCGGCCTGGCCCAGGCGATCGCCGACGCGCACCGGCGGGAGGTCGTCCTGGGTGACCTCACGGCGACGAACCTGCTGATAGACCCGGACACCTTCGCGGTCAGGGTCATCGACCTGGAAGCCTGCCGGCTGGCGGAGTCCGCCGCGTCGGAGCCGCACCTTCAGACCAGCGTCGAGCTGTACACGATGGGCTTCAGCCACTCACGGCGCGTCGGCGGCGCGTCCACGCCGGAGGGTGACCTGTACAGCGTGGCGACGATCATGGCGTACTTGATCTTCCCGATCGCCGCGATGTCGTATCTGCGCGACGACGTCTTCGATCTGTACCGGGTCTACCTCGACCGGCTCGGCTGGCCGGTGCGGATCCACGAGTTGATCACGGGTCTGGCGCAGGCCCGGATCTCGCTCGCCGACGTCCTCGACGCGCTGCGACACGAGGAGGACCTGGTCGGCCAGGTCGAGCTTCCGCCGCATCCGGCCGCGGCTCCTCCGGCGGCCCGCTGCACCGAGGTGGCCGCCGGCCTCGCCGGGTTCGTCACGGCCACGGCCGACCTGGACCGCGCGACGTTGTTCCCGGTGGATCCCTTCGCGCACCTCACCAACCCGTTGAGCCTCGGCTTCGGCGCGACCGGTGTGCTGTGGGCGCTCAACGCCTCGGGCATCCAGGTCGAGGCCGAGTGGCGGCAGTGGCTGGGCGAACGGCTCGCGAACCTCGACGAGGCGGAGTACCCGGCCGGGCTGATGAGCGGGCTGGCCGGCATCGCCTGGGCGAGTGACGATCTGGGGCTGCACCACCCTGCGCGGGAGCTGCTCGCCAAGGCCAACCTGCGCGTGCCGCACGAGGACGACTACACCTTCTACTACGGCCTGGCCGGGCTGGGCATGACCAACCTGCACTTCCACCTGCGTCATCGGACCGCCGACGACCTGGCCGCGGCCAGGCGGTGCGCCGAGGTGCTGGCCGACACCGCCCAGCGCGACGGACGGCGGGTCTACTGGATGAACGCCTTCGCCACCGAGAAGCCGTTCACCGGACTCGGGTTCGGCCAGTCCGGTGTGGCGCTGTTCCTCCTGCGGATGTACCAGGTCACCGGCGAAGAGCACTACCTCGCGCTCGGACGGCAGGCGCTCACGGGGGAGATGGACAACGCCGTGCCGTGGGACGTCGACTCGGTCACTTTCGAGCACGAGGGCACGCGCGTGCCGTACGTCGAGGTGGGGGCGGCCGGCGTGGCGAAGGTTCTGCTCCGCTACGGCGACGTGGACACGGCCCGCACCCTGCTGCGCGGGATGGCCGTCGAGCACACCGCCATGCCCGCCTACGCGTTCGGCACGTCCGGGATCGCCGACGCGATGCTGGACGCCGCCGAGATCCTCGGCGAGCCCGCGTACCGCGACACGGCCCTGCGTCAGCTGGAGTACGTCCGGAAGGTGTTCCTGTTCGAGCCGCCCGAGCGGTTCGGTGTCCCGCGGGTGAACGGTGTCCGGCCGTTGGCCATGCCGGGCGAAGGCCTGCTGCGCTGCAGCTGCGACCTCCTGACCGGATCGGCGGGCGTGCTGCGGGTGTTCCACCGGGTAACCGCCGGCGGCGGTGCGGACTTCCTGCTCGACGAGGTGTGCGGATGACCGAACTGTGGCGCGTCCTGCACGGGCACCGGCTCCGCTTCACCACGATCGTCGCCCTGGAGGCCGCCGTGAGCGGCACCGAGGCCCTCGTCCACCCGTTGCTGGTCAAGGCGTTGTTCGACCAGGCGATCCTGACCGCCGACTTCGGCAGGTTCCTGGCCCTCGGCCTCGCCTACCTGGTTCTCGGGCTCATGCTCAACCTCGGTTCCTACTGGATCTCCTGGTGGCGCCGGAGGTTCGAGAACGCGGTGGTGCTGGACCTGGAGATGGAGCTGCTCGGCCGCGCGCTGGACCTGGACGGCCGGCAGATCTCGGCGGCCGGGAACGCCTCCTACGTCAGCCGCATCCACGACGACGTCCGGGAGGGCGTGCTGCCGGCCATCGACCTGACCGTCCAGGTCGCCAAGCAGGCGCTCGCCTCGGTGGCCTTCGTCGGTGTGCTGCTCTACCTGTCGTGGCAGGCCAGTCTCGTGCTCCTGCTGGTCGTTCCGCCCATGGTCATGGTCAGCAACCGCATCGCCAGGAGGATCGCGGAGAACACCGAACCGGAGCGGGAAGCCGACGCGCGGTACCGCAACACCCTGACCCGCACCCTGGAGGCGTTCCGCGCGCTGCGCGGCATGCCGTTGCTGCGCCCCGGCACCGAGTCGGTCAACGCGCAGGCCCTGCGCGGGTTTCTGGAGATCACGTTCGCCAACGACCGGCTGCGCGTGAAGCAACGCACGGTCAGCGACCTGGTGATGAACCTGTGCGACACCGCCTCCCTGATCACCGGGGCCCTCCTCGTGTTCGCCGGCCGGATGTCGTTCGGCAGCTTCCTCGCCTTCGTCAACTCGTTGTGGCGGGCCGTCACCGGGATGGTGAGCCTCATCGACCTGGTGCCGCAGCTGCGCCGCAGCGGCGCGGTGCTCCGCCGGATCCGAGGGCTGCGGGAAAGCCGCCCGGCGCCGTACCACCGTCAGGGCGACCGGGTGGCGGTGCACGGGATCCGGGTCGCGTACGTGAACAGCGCCCCCGTCTCGATCGACCGCTTCGAGCTGGGCACGGCGGAGCGCGTGCTGCTGCGCGGTCCGAACGGCTGCGGCAAGACGACGCTCCTGCACGTCATCTCCGGTCTGGTCGCCCCGGACGCGGGACTGGTCACCACGCCACCCAGGATCGCCTGCCTGACCGCCCCGGTCGAGCTGCCGCCCCTGCCGGTGGGCACGCTGGTCGGCGACGAGGAGCTGCGCGCGGCGCTGGGCCTGGAGGGCCTGGTCGAACACCTGCCGTCGGAGTTGTCGTCGGGCCAGCGGCAGCGGGTCGGTGTCGCCGCGCTGCTGTGCGAGGACGCGGACGGTTACCTCGTCGACGAGCCGTTCGCCAACCTCGACGCGAGCGGGCGCCGGCTGGTGCGCGACGCGCTGGAGACGCGGACCCGCGGTCGCGGGCTCCTCGTGGTGCACCACGGCGACGAGGAGCTCGACGGCAGGTTCGACCGGGTGGTGACGCTGTCGGAAACGGACGTCGCCGTGGCGCCCGGCCGGCGCTGATCACGAGGAGGAAAGCCGCAGCGTGGTAGGGGTGCCACTGCGCCGCCCGCGGTGAGAGTTCGCCTCGCGGTGCAACGCCACGAAACACCGATGATCAGAATGGCGATTTCTCAGTCGGGACTGACGAGTGCGACGGAGGAGCGCGAAGGTGAAAAGGTGGCGAAGGAGGATCGGTAGCGGTGCCGCCACACTGGGAGCAGCAGCGGTTCTGATCGCGCTACCGGGCGCCGGCACGGCCGTCGCGGACCCCGACTGCAGCGCGCTGTTCGGATGCTCCGAAGTCGAGAACTGGAGCGGGCTGACCGCGTTCGCCGTCCACGACTGGACCTGCGAGGGCTCTACGGGGACGGTCGACACCACCGGCGAGTGCGTGGCAGGAGGTCTGCGGCTGCTCGGGAGCACGCCGGGCAGCCACACGCCGGATGGTGAGGACTGGGACGCGCTGAGGGTGGACGCCGGATGGTGCTACCGGGTCCAGTTCGTCAACTGGTGGGGCAAGTCCTGGAGTGCGTCCTACGACCGACGAGGGCAGTCGGACGCCTACGTGAAAGTGGAGGACGGCAGCATCGCGTACGTCGTGGGACAAAGTCGCACCCGTTGTCCGTGATCCGGCTTGACCACGGTGGCGCGCCTCCGCGCCGAACCCGCTGGACGCTCCCGTGACGACGGCCCTGTCCATCAGATGGTGCCTCCGTTCGCCCGCACGACCTGACCGTCAGGAACAGGGCCGTGGCGGTGGGGCCGGGGGCGACGGCGTCGACGGTGATGTCACGGCCTTGCCGCTCGCGGGCGAGGATGAGCGTCAGCGCCGGTGCCCAACGGCATTCCCGCGGAGTTCACGACGACGTCCACGCCGCCCGCCCGATGCCCCTGGATCCGCCGGTGACGATGGCAACGCGGGTCATGTCAGTGTTCCCAACTGGCGTTTCCGCTGATAGCGCAATCAACTTGGCACTGATATCGAATCACTGCTACTCCCGATGTGTTATCGTCGTTACATGGACGCGAGAGAGCGGTTGGTCAAGGCCGCGGCCGAGCTGCTGATCGAAGGCGGCAGGGAGGCCGTCTCGACGCGGGCGGTGGCGTCGGCGGCCGGGGTGCAGGCACCGACGCTGTACCGGCTGTTCGGGGACAAGAACGGCCTGCTCGACGCCGTCGCGGCCTACGGTTTCGCCGACTACCTCGCGACCAAGCACGCGATGGGTGCGAGCGACAACCCCGTCGACGACCTGCGCCGCGGCTGGGAGATGCACATCGGGTTCGGCCTGGCGCGGCCCGCGTTCTACCTGCTGATGTACGGCGAGCCGCGCAAGCGGCCGTCGCGGATGGAAGCGGACGCGATGCTCCGCGAGATCATCAGCCGCATCGCGGCGGTGGGCCGGTTGACGGTCCCGGTCGGACAGGCCGCCGAGTTCGTGCACGCGGCGGGCACGGGGGTCGTGCTGTCGTTGATCGCGACGCCGGAGGCCGAACGCGACCTGGAGCTGATCACGTTCTCGCGCGAGCAGGTGATCAGGGCGATCACGACCGACGTCACACCGGACGAGCCGACCGACATCCCCAGCCGGGCGATCGCGCTGAGGGTGGCGCTGGAGGAGGACCCGCCCCTGATGCTGTCTCCGGCGGAACGGGCCCTCCTGGCCGAGTGGCTCGACCGCGTGGCCAAGTGACGATCAGGCGGCCAGATGGTCAGGCGTTCGGGTCGAACGGGATCCCGGCCGGCTTGGCGTTGGCCAGGTTGGAGCTGAACGCGCTGTCCTTGATCGCCAGTGACGCGTGGCCGAAGTCGGCGTTCACCAGGATGTCGCGCACCCCGGCAGGGAAGCGGTCCCAGCTCACCAGGGCGGGGTACTGGTAGACGCCGTAGTGGTTCTCGGCCGGCTCGTTGAAGCCCGCGAGGCGGAAGCAGTGCGTGCTCGCGCCGTCCTTGTGGTAGATGATCTTCGCGTGGGTGCCTTCCCAGTCGGCCTTGTCACGTGAGTAGGTGTGGAACTTGCCGTGCGCCGACGTCGACACGTACTGGGCCACGTCGTTCTGCACCCAGATCACCACGTGCTCGATGTCGTGCCGGTGGCCGCAGCAGTCGATGAGCGGCACGGCCTGGTCCTTCTCGAAGTACAGGTCGTACAGGTAGGCGCACCAGCCGTTGTTGCACTTGGACCGGCTGTAGGAGTTGGTGTTGTCCAGGTCGGACTTGTCGTGGCATTGGCCGTTCAGCGCGCCCGAGTTCTTCAGTCCCGTCGCCACCTGACCGGTCGGCGAGATCGCCGGGGTGGGGTAGCAGCCGTCACCGTCGTAGTCGAACGCCGGCTGCCACTTGCCGTCGTCCGCCGTGAAGTTGGCGGGGATGGCCTGCGGCGGGTCGGCGAGCGCGACGCCGGGGACCAGCGCGGTGAGCAGGAGTGCGCCGGCCAGCGCGGGTAGGAGCTTCTTCCTCAACAGTGCCTCGTTTCCGGTTGAGCAGGGGAGCGGAGAGGCTTGCGAGGCAGAAGGTGGTACATGAACGGCGTTCACGTCCAGGCAGTTGGCCAAATCTTCGCCGAACCGGGAAGTTCTGCGGTGGTGAGGTCGCGTGTGGTCTGCGAACGTTCACCTGGACGAACGTGGCCCTCCGTGCGTTGAGGTGCAGCTAACAGCCCCCCGATGTGCATGCTCATACATCGTCGTGCATAATTCTCAACGTGTCCAAGGTGCTCACTTCACTTCCCGCCGGCGAACGCGTCGGCATCGCCTTCTCCGGTGGTCTCGACACCTCCGTCGCGGTCGCGTGGATGCGTGAGAAGGGCGCGGTGCCGTGCACGTACACCGCGGACATCGGTCAGTACGACGAGCCTGAGATCGACACGGTCCCCGGCCGCGCCGGCACGTACGGTGCCGAGATCGCGCGCCTGGTGGACTGCCGGTCGGCGCTCGTCGAGGAGGGGCTCGCGGCGCTGGCGTGCGGCGCGTTCCACATCCGCTCCGGTGGCCGCGCGTACTTCAACACCACCCCGCTCGGGCGCGCGGTCACGGGCACCATGCTCGTGCGCGCCATGCTCGACGACGACGTGCAGATCTGGGGCGACGGCTCCACCTACAAGGGCAACGACATCGAGCGGTTCTACCGCTACGGCCTGCTCGCCAACCCGTCGCT
>Ga0070710_10000702_pt1 | contig 15925 bp, 14 predicted proteins | sample LARL52metaG_FD_65454 | JGI IMG/M metagenome (GOLD analysis project Ga0070710, IMG submission 65454) | Corn, switchgrass and miscanthus rhizosphere microbial communities from Kellogg Biological Station, Michigan, USA - LAR L5-2 metaG | ecosystem: Host-associated > Plants > Roots > Rhizosphere ... | reverse complement strand
GCCATGGTCAGCTTCGTCGCGTCCGGCGGGGAGATGGTCGCCGTCGTCGTGGCGGGGAACAGGGTCAGGATGGTCAGGCTGGGCGACGCCCAGGAGGTGCTGGAAAGTGCCCGCAAGCTGCACTTCGACCTGAACGCCTTGGCCCCCGACCACCTGCCGGCACCGCTGGTGCAGGTCATCGGCGCGTCGGCGCGCAAGCAGGCGGACCGGTTGGACGAGCTGCTGATCAAGCCGCTGGCCCGGCTCATCGGCGAACGCGAGCTGGTCGTGGTGCCGACCGGGGCGTTGTACGCGGTGCCGTGGGGAGTTCTGCCGAGCCTCCACGGCCGTCCGGTCGCCACGACGCCTTCCGCGACGGCCTGGCTCGCTGCGGCTCAGGCCGAACAGCCGAAGACCGGCCGGGTGCTGCTGGTGAGGGGGCCGAGCCTGCAGTTCGCGGACGGCGAGGTCGAGCGGCTGGCCGTGCACCACGACAGGGCGACCGTTCTGGCCGGTGACGACGCGACGGCCGCGAAGGTTCTCGAGTACCTCGACGGCGCCGACCTCGTGCACGTCGCCGCCCACGGTGAGCACGAGACCGAGAACGCGCTGTTCTCGCGGCTTGAGCTGGTCGACGGGCCGCTCTTCGCGCACGAGCTGGGCCGGTTGCGCAAGCCGCCCGCCCACGTCGTGCTGGCCGCGTGCGAGCTGGCGTTGAACCGGATCAGGCCGGGCGACGAGGCGCTGGGGTTCGCGGGCGCGATGCTGGCGGGTGGCACGCGGACGGTGGTCGCGGCGGCCAGCAAGGTCGGTGACGAGGCCAGCGCGGCCGCGATGGCGGACTACCACCGGGCGCTCGTGGCGGGGGCGGCGCCGGCCGTGGCGCTGGCGGAGGCGATGGCGAAGGATCCGTTCCGACGGCCGTTCCTGTGCCTGGGATCCGGCTAGACCGTTCGGGTGGTTGTCGGTGTTCGACGAAATGAACGCACTGGTCAGTGGTGATTTCTGGGCTTTCGCTCGGCGTGGTTGGTGAACTTTTCTCGTTCATCTGCGTCGATCTGTGCCACTCTCGTCGTTCTGGTCTTGACCGAGGGGAAACAACGGCCCGCCTATCGGCTCTAGTCGATACGCGGGCCGTTGTGCGAAAAACGATCACATGCGCAGAACTCTGCTCGCTGTTCTCCTGGCGGTCACCGCGGCGGTGGCGGCGCCCGTCAGTGGAACGGCACAACCGTCGAACTCGGACCGAGAACCCGGAAACGGGCCTGAACGCAACGAAATCGCGGCCCTGGACACCATCTCGGCCCAGGCGGTCGCGGCCCAGGGGGAGAACCGGGCCGACCGCTACCAGGGCTATCCACGCCGGACCGCGCTCCGGACGTATCCCGAGAATCCGGCCGACAAGGCCATCAAGCTCAACCTGGCGCCGTACCACTCGCTCGCGCCGCGGCTGAACGCGCTGCAGCGGAAGAGCGACAGGGTCTCGGTCGAGGTCGTCGGCCAGTCCGGGCTCGGCCGCGACCTGTACCTGGTCACGCTGACGGCGCCGGAGAGCTCGGTGCAAACCCGTCTGCAGGAACGGTTCCGGGCGGCCATCGAGGAGGGGCACAAGGTTCCGGCCGGCCTCTACAAGGCGCCGATCTGGATCAACAACAACATCCACGGTGACGAGTGGGAGGGCACCGACGGCGCGTTGCGCGTCATCGAGCACCTCGCCACGTCGAACGACCGAGACACGCAGAACCTGTTGCGGCGCAGCAGGATCTACTTCAACATCACGGCGAACCCGGACGGTCGCGTCGCCGGCACGCGCACCAACAACGCGGGCTTCGACCTCAACCGCGACTTCGTCACGAGCTCGCAGCCGGAGAACCGGGCGATGCGCGAGATCGTCGAGCGCACCCAGCCGTTGATGATGCTGGACGAGCACGGTTACTCGGAGAACACGCTCATCGAGCCGACGACTCCGCCGCACGGGCAGAACTACGACTTCGACCTGTACATCAAGCACGGCTACGCCAACGGTCTCGCGATGGAGAAGGGCGTGCAGGGCCTCGGCTACCCGGAGACCGCGCACCCGGAGATCCCGTTCCGCGACTACGCCCCCGGCGTGTGGGACGGCTGGGCGCCGATCTACACCGCGCAGTACTCGATGTACCACGGCGCCATCTCGTACACGATCGAGATCCCGCAGCAGGTCAACCGGCAGGCCTACGACACGCTGCCGGTCGCGGAGCTGCAGCGTCGGGCGAAGATCAACACCGATGTCGTCGAGTCCACCGTCAGGACCACGATCGGCTTCGTGGACGACCACCGCGGCGAGCTGATCTCCAACCAGACCGAGATGTTCCGCCGCGGCAAGGCGGGCGAGCCGCAGCGCGAGATCCCGGACGGGTTCGTGCCCGGCTTCGGACCGGAAGACCGCTACCGCACGGAGTTCCCGCGCGCGTACGTGCTCACCGACGACCGCTCGGCAGCCGCCACGGCCCGGCTCGTCGACCACCTGGTGGCCCACGACGTGCGGGTCAAGCGCGCGGAAAGGCCGTTCACGCTCGGTGGCAAGCGTTATCCCGCCGGGTCGTACGTGGTCGACATGCACCAGCCGAAACGTGCGCTCGCGAACGTGATGCTGGAGCAGGGCAGCGACCTCAGCGCCAAGGTGCCGGTGATGTACGACATCTCCGGCTGGAGCCACCGCCTGCTCTGGGGCGCGTCGGTCGACATCTACCGGGACGGCCCGTTCCAGTTCACCGGGCGGGACGTCGTCGCGGCTGCCCCGACCGGCACCGTCGACGCGGTGCCCGGCGCCGATCTCGCGCTGACGTTGGACGACGAGAAGGACGCCCTGGCCGTCAACGACCTGCTCGGCCGCGGCCTGGCGTTGCGCCGCCAGGACGACGGCACGATCGTGGTCCCGGCCGCCGAGCGGCTCGCCGCGCGGGAGGTCGCCGACCGGTACGGCGTCCGGTTCACCACGGCCGGGCCGGGCGGAACGGCGTTGCAGCGCAAGACGATCGCGGCCGCCGTCGGTCCGGACGAGCTGCAGGTGCTGAGGGAGTCCGGTTTCGACGTCCGCACGATCTCGACCGCCGTGCTCAACGCGGGCTTCGACTGGTCGCGGATCGACGTGCTGCTCGTGTCGTCCGGCCTGAACTACCCGCAGCTCAACGCCACGGCGAAGGCCGCGCTCGACGAGTTCCTCAAGCGCGGTGGCGTGATCACCCGCGGCGCGACGGGCGGCAGGTTCAACGTCGACGCCCAGCTGCTGCAGGCCACCCCGGTCGCGGGCTGGGAGGACGCCAACGGCGTGGTGAACGTCGTCAACGGCACCGGCCCGGTCGGCACCGGCGCGCTGCCGCACTCGTTCGTCTACGCGCCGCAGTGGTTCACGAACCTCGGTCCCGGCGTCAACGTCGACCAGCGCTACGGCAGCACGGTGATCGCCGCGGGCCACTGGCGTCCGCGCGACGACGGCACCGGCGGCCAGGCCGCCGCGGCCGGCCAAGCCGCGGTGGTCTCCGGCACCGCGTCCACGGGCGCTCGCGTGGTCCTCTTCGGCACCGAACCGATGTTCCGCAACCACCCGAAGGGCCTCTACGCCCAGGTGGCGCGCGCCGTCTACTGGGCCGCCACCCGCTAGCTGTTGCAAGCGCACGCGGGGAGCTTTCGTACGCTCCTGGAGTACGCAGCGTCCCCGCGTGCGCTCAGCTCAGGCGCCGGGTGGGAGGTAGCCGTGGGCGGAGAGGTCGAACCAGTTGCCCTCGGGGTCGATGGCGCGGTACTCGGCGAACGGGCGGTCGCCGCCGCGTAGAGCGGGGCGGGGTTCCAGCGAGTCCAGGTAGGGCTCGACGGAGTCGACCTGGAAGCCGAAGTGGTTGAAGCCGGTGGGGACGTCACCGTCGAGCCGCTGCTGGATCAGGGCCAGGTTGACGTACCCGTCGGTGACGAAGTGGCTGCCGTCCGGGTCGGTGTGGAAGAGCTCCATCCCGAACCGCGAGGTGTAGAAGTCGGCCATCTTCTTCGGGTCCTGCACGACGAACGCGATGTGCCGCAACCGGGGCCTGCTCATGAGATTCCCTTCGGGATCATGTTGTGGAACGCGGCGATCTCCCACCCGTCGGCACGTCGGACGACGACGGCCTGCGCGTGTGTGGAGAGGCCCGCGGGGGCGATGGACGACGTCACGTGCACGACCGAGATGTCGTCGGACAGCGGCCTGATCAGGCTGATCTCGGTGGTCAGCTTGGTGTCGCGGTACGGTCCGGCGAAGAGCTGCCCGTGCCCGAGAGCGACGGCCCGCCGGCCGAACAGCTCCTCGCCGCGCACGGTCACGAAGTCGACGTCCGCGGCGAAGACCGAAGCGAACGTCTCGCCGTCGCCGTCAGCCCAGCCTTGCTCCATGCGTTGCCACAGCGAGTAGATCTGCTCGGTCATGTGAAGTCCTCAAAGGCAGGCGCAGGCACTCGGCGTCCCACGCGGCGAGCGAGTAGTAGAGGCCGCCATGGCGGCGTTCGAGGTAACAGACGACGTTCACGGACCATCCGCTGTTGCGGAACATGTGCTCGTCCATCGGCGTCGGGCTGTCGCTCAACGGCCGGTCGCGCTCACAGGCGGGACCCAGCCGGTGCCAGTCCGGGTGCAGGTGGATCGACCCGAGGACGTCGAGACCGGCCGCGCCGGCCGTGCGCGTGATCGTGAGCAGGTCGGCGGGGTCGAGCCACCACGCCCGCACCGGGTTCTCGTACGCCGTGCCGAACCGCGGCACGATCGTCGCCGCGAACTCCTCGCGCGCCGACGGGTCGGTCAGCCGCGCGTTGCGGCCGAACGCCACGTCCTGAACGACCGCCTCCGCGCCGGAGGTCAGCCCGAGCAGCACGGCGAAACACGGTCTCGGTTCGTCCTCGGTGATGAACGAGTATTCGGCGGACGCGGCCTCCAGAAACTTTTTCACGGCGCGGTCCGAAAACAGCACCGCATCGGTGCGCGCCGGGCGCTCGGCCAATTTCATCACGTCGGCGAACGTATCGATACGGCCGAGTCTCGCGCGAGATTCCGGAGGGTGTTGGGCCTATTACATTCAGCGATAACATCGGTCGCATGCGTCTGGAGGTGCGGCATCTCGAACTGGTCGTGGCGATCGCCGACTGCGGCAGCCTGCGCAAGGCGGCCGCCCGCCTGCACCTCACCCAGCCGGCGGTGACGACGCAGCTCAAACGCATCGAGGACCATCTGGGCGGTGTGCTGTTCCTGCGCACGGCCGGCGGCGTGCGGCTCACCCCGACCGGTCGGGATTTCGTGCAGGAGGCGCGCTCGATGATCGCCCAGCTGCAAACTCTGGAACGCGTAACGCGCCGTAACGCGCACAGTTCCGGCGCTCCTACCAGGCTCGCCGGAATCCCCGCCTATCACTTCGGACTACTCGCGAGCGCGTTGCAGGACAACGTCACCAGCCGCACCATCAAGGAGACCGGGACGCTCACCGCGTTGCTCACGACGGGTGAAATCGACCTCGCGGTGATGCGCCGATTTCCCGGTACCGCTCTGACGCTGCCGCCGAACGCGGGACATCGCCTGCTCACCCGCGAACCGCTGTTCGTCGGCGTGCCGGAGCACCACCCGTGCGCGGACGAGCCCGAGGTGCCGCTCGCCGCGCTCGCCGACGACAAGTGGGTCATGCCCGAGCCGGACGACAGCGGCATGAACGCCCACTTCGCCCGCGAGTGCGCGGCCGCCGGGTTCGAGCAGCGGATCGCGCACTTCAGCGGCGAGGCGCACGTCGCGCTGACGTTGATCAGGGAGTCCGGCGCGGTGTGCCCGCTCTACCCGGTCGGCGGCACCCCGCCCGGTGTCGCGCGGCTGCCGGTCACCGGGAATCCGCTGATCCGCGAGGTCGTGCTGGCCTGGCGCCTCGACGCACCGGTCGCGCGCGAGGTCGACGAACTGTGTGCGCGGGTCGCCGTCGGCTACCGGAAGCTGGTCGAGGAGAGCGAGGTCTACGCGCGTTGGTGGCGTGACGGCGGCGAGGCGTTCGCCCTGTCCTTGTAGAACCCTGTCTTCGCAGACTTCGTAGGACTCAGTCCTTGCCGGCGTCGTGACCGGTGCGCACGACGATCGCGACCCGGTCGTCCGACGACACGGGCTGGCCGGCGGCCTTGTTGACCGTGCCGACGAGCGCGGCGGAGTCGTTGATCTGCTCCATCGGGCCCATCCGGCCGTAGCCGCTCGCGTCGTCCATCGTCACGGCCGGCTTGCCGGTGAAGGAACCGGCGGCGTTCATCGGCAGGTTCTGCAGGCCGGGCGTCTTCGTGGTCGCCACCCACAGCAGGTCGGACAGCGAGGCGCAGCCCATCACGCCCGGCCGGTCCGGCCAGGTCCACGCCGCGTCACCGACCTTGCCCGGCGTGACGCGGTAGACGGCGTCGTAGGCCGCGGACCAGTCGGTGACCCAGGTCTTCTGGGCGTCGGCCGACACGCACAGGCCGCCGGGCTGCCGCAGCCCGGACATGACGACCGGGCTGCCGGCCGTCGGGTTGCCCTTGGCGGGCTGGCCGGACCCGTCGATGCGCAGCACCTTGCCCGCGAGCGAGTTCGGGTCGGCGGCGAGCGCCGGGTTGCCCGCGTCACCGGTCGCGACGAGGATCGCGCCCCTGCGGTCGCTGGCCAGCACCCCGCGGTTGCCGGACGGGCCCTTGGGGATGCCGGTGAGGATCGGCTTGGGCGTGTCGCCCGCCGCGATCCGCAGCACCCGGTTGTCCGTCGCGGTCGTCACGTAGACGTACGCGAGCTGGTCCTCGGCGAACGTGGCCGACAGCGCGAGCCCGGTCAGGCCGCCGTCGGAGGAGGCGTCCACGTCGATCTGCGCGATCACGACCGGGTCGACGTCCTTGCTGACCTTGACCAGGCGCCCGCCGCGTTCGGTGGCGTAGGCGGCGACCCCGCCCTGCGAGTCCCCGCCGATCGGCGCGACACCGGTGACGGTGTTCAGGCACGTGGCGATCACCGCGGGGTTGAAGTCCTTGCAGCCCTGCGGTGGCGGCACGCTCTGCGGGGTCTGCCCGCGGCCCTGCTCACCGGGTGACGGCCGGAACTCGCCCGGCAGCTCCGGTTTCGGCCCGGCCTGCGGGGTCAGCTGTGGTTGCGCGCTCCAGCTCGTCGGTGCCGGCTCGTCAGGAAAGCTCGCACAACCCCCTGCCAGCAGGCAGGCGGCGGCCAACAACGCGACGGAACGAACCACGACTCCCAGGCTAGGTGGCCGACCGTGAACCCGAAGTGAACGCCTCGGAAGTCGCGAAGTCGACCGAACGCACCCGGCCCAGCAGCAGGTCCAGCTCCGCCGCCACCACCTCAGGCGCCTCCAACGGCAGGTAATGGCTGCACGGCAACACCCTCAGCCGCGCCTGGGGCAGCGCGCCGACGGGCGTCACCATGCTCTCCGTCGTCGCCAGCAGGTCGTCGCGCCCGGCCAGGAGTGTGATCGGGCACACGATCGGGCTGAGGTCCTGGCGCGGCGTCTCGCCCAGCGCGAGCGCCAGCGTGAAGTACCAGCGCCAGTCGTGCTGCAGGAACCGGCTCACGGCGTTCGTCACGGCCTTCGGGTCGCTGCTCGGCTTGATCACACCGCTGTGCCGCAGCAGGAACGTCGTCACGTCCGTCACCGGCACCCGGTGCAGCACCCTGTCCAGCACCGGACCGGCCTGCTGCAGCAGTTTCGTGCCGGTCAGCCCGACGAACCGGCGCACGTTCTTCGGAACCAGCGGCAGCATCGCGTCGAACGAGTCACCCGGCGCGCCCGCGACCAGCAGCAGGCCCGCCACCCGTTCCGGATGACGCAACGCCAGCTCGGCCGCGATCGTGACGCCCATCGACCAGCCCATGACCACGCACCGCTCGATGCCCGCGTCGTCGAGCACGGCGATCGCGTCCGACACGTGGTCGTCCAACGAGATGTTGCGCTCGTCCACCGGCCGGTCGGAACCCATCGTGCCGCGCATGTACCAGCTGAGCAGGCCGCCGCGGTCGACCAGCGACGGCCACGACTCGGGCCCGGAGCCCACGCCGGGGCAGAGCAGCACCGGCGGGCCGTCGCCCGACGTCTGCCACGTTCGGATCTTCGTGCCGTCCCAGGAGATGACGTCGTGCTCCCGCATGGTCGTCATTCTGTCGTACTTTGACCCGGTGACGCTCACCGTGCTCGTGCCAGATGATTTCGGAGTTCAGGCGCTGTCTCAGGTGGACGGTGTCCGGCCGGTTCGCTACGTGCCGGGAGAGCCGTTACCCACCGAGGCGTCCGGTGCCGAGGTCCTGGTCCCCAAGTTCCTCGCGGGCACCGACCCGCGCGAGGTGTTCGCGCAGCTGCCGAACCTCAAGCTCGTGCAGCTGCTGAGCGCCGGTGCGGAGAACTTCGTCGGGAAGGTGCCCGACGGTGTGCTGCTCTCCACGTGCCGGGGCGCGCACGGCGGCAGCACCGCGGAGTGGGCGATCGGCGCCCTCCTCGCCATTTACCGAGACTTCCTCGTCTTCGAACGGGCCCGCGTCGCAGGCCGCTGGGACTACCACCTGACGGACACCTTGCAGGACAAGAAGGTGCTGATCGTCGGTGCCGGTGATCTCGGCGAGCAGCTGCAACGCCGTCTCGAACCGTTCAACGCCTCGTCCGTGCTGGTCGGCCGCACCGCGCGGGACGGCGTGCGCGGCGTCGACGAGCTGCCGTCGCTGCTGCCGGAGTTCGACGCGGTGGTGATCTTCACGCCGATGACGGAGGAGACCAGGCACCTGGTCGACGCCAAGTTCCTGGCCGCGATGAAGGACAACGCGATCCTGGTCAACGGCGCGCGCGGGCCGGTCGTCGACACCGGCGCGCTGCTCGCGGAGCTGAGTTCCGGACGACTGCGCGCGGCTCTCGACGTGACCGATCCCGAACCGCTGCCCGCTGATCATCCACTGTGGACCGCACCGGGCCTGCTGCTGACCCCGCACGTGGCCGGTTCCTGCACGGGGCACGCGCAACGCGCCTACGCCGTCGTCGCCTCCGAGATCGCTCGGTACGCGGCGGGGGAGCGTCCGCGCAATCTCGTGCAAGGTGACTACTAGGCCGTCCGGGTGAAACTGGGCTGCCGTTCGGCTCTCGCGCGCGCTTTCCCGGTCTCCTAGCGTGCGGGCGTGGCTACTCACGACAAAGGCTCGAGCTCCTCGAGCGCTTTCTCCGACGACTCGTTCTACTCGAGCAGCGGAGGGGGAGTGCACCACTTCGACGACGGCACGGCCAGAGTCGGCGAAGGGGCTGGTTCGCCGTACGACTCCACGACGAAGTCGTTCGACACGACGGCCTACACGCCGCTGGACAGGTCCACTGTGGACGATTTCGCCGACGACAGGTTCGACGACGAGCGCAGGAAGTTCGGCTGGACCGCCGGTCCCGACCTCGGCCTGCTCGGGCTGCGCGCCGTGCTCGGCGGCATCTTCGTGCTGCACGGCCTGCAGAAGGTCTTCGGCCTGTTCGGCGGCCCCGGCATCGACGGCTTCGCGAAGTCGCTGGAGTCGATGGGCTACCGCGAGTCGGTCGTCCTCGCCTGGGTCACCGGCGTCACGGAGCTGGCCGGCGGCGGCCTGGTCGTGCTGGGTCTCTTCACGCCGCTGGCGGCCGCGGGCCTGCTCGCGGTGATGGCCAACGTCATCGCGCTGAAGTACAAGGGCGGCTTCTTCGGTCCCAAGGGCGTGGAGCTGGAGTTGGCGCTCGCCGGCATGGCGTTCGCCGCGCTGTTCGCCGGACCCGGCCGGGCCGCGCTCGACTACAACCGCAGCTGGTTCCGTCACCCGCTGGCGGCCGGGTTCATCGCCCTGCTGCTCGGTGGTGGCGGCGCGGCGGTGACGTTCTTCGTGTTCCGGTAACGGGAACATGCGCGGTGTGCAAGTTTGGGATGAAGGGAACCTTCATCGACCCCACGTGGATGAAGGTTCCCTTCATCAAGATCAAAACAGCCAACCTGTTCGGTGAGTGCCGAACAGGTTGGCTGTGGTTACGAGCCTGTTGATGTTGACTTGGTGGTACTTGCAGACGCCTAACGGCTGGGGTCGCGCACCGCGCCGGTCGACGCGTCGGTCGCCATCCGCGCGTACGCCCGCAGCGCACCCGTGACCGGCCGCACCCGGTCCACCGGCTGCCACGGCCGTTCCGACGCCTCCATCTTGGCGCGCCGCTCGGCCAGCACCTCGTCGTCCACCAGCAGTTCGAGGCGCCGCTCGTGCACGTCGATGAGGATCCGGTCGCCGTTCTCGACGAGCCCGATGGTGCCGCCGCCCGCCGCTTCCGGCGAGATGTGGCCGATCGACAGGCCCGACGAACCGCCGGAGAACCGGCCGTCGGTGATCAGCGCGCACTTCTTGCCGAGACCGGAGCCCTTGAGGAACGCGGTGGGGTGCAGCATCTCCTGCATGCCGGGGCCGCCGGACGGGCCCTCGTAGCGCACCACGAGCACCTCGCCCGCCTGGATCTCCTTGTTGAGGATCACCGAGACGGCCTGCTCCTGCGACTCGACGACGCGCGCGGGGCCCTCGAAGTGCCACAGGTCCTCGTCGATGCCCGCGGCCTTGATGATCGCGCCGCGCTCGGCGAGGTTGCCGCGCAGCACGGCCAGGCCGCCGTCACGGGTGTAGGCGTGCTCGAAGTCGCGGATGCAGCCCTTCGCCGCGTCGGTGTCCAAAGAGGACCAGCGGTTCGAGGTCGAGAACGCCTGCGTGGTCCGCACCCCGCCGGGAGCCGCGTGGAACAGCTCGACGGCCTCGGGCGACGGGTTCGAAGCGCGGATGTCCCACTTCGCGAGCCACGACTCCAGGTCCGGCGAGTGGACCGAGTGCACGTCGCGGTTCAGCAGGCCCGCGCGGTCCAGTTCGCCCAGCAGCGCGGGGATTCCGCCCGCCCGGTGCACGTCCTCCATGTGGTAGTCGGAGTTCGGTGACACCTTGGACAGGCACGGCACGCGGCGGGACAGGTCGTCGATGTCCTGCAGCGTGAAGTCGATCTCGCCTTCCTGCGCGGCGGCGAGGATGTGCAGCACGGTGTTCGTCGAGCCGCCCATGGCCATGTCGAGCGCCATCGCGTTCTCGAACGCCTTGCGGTTCGCGATCGACCGCGGCAGCGCCGACTCGTCGTCCTCGCCGTACCAGCGGCGGCACAGCTCCACGACCACGCGGCCCGCCTCGGAGAACAGCTCGCGGCGCGCGGCGTGGGTGGCCAGCGTCGAGCCGTTGCCCGGCAACGACAGGCCGAGCGCCTCGGTGAGGCAGTTCATGGAGTTCGCGGTGAACATGCCGGAGCAGGAACCGCAGGTCGGGCACGCGGACCGCTCGACCTCGGACAGCCCGTCGTCGTTCACGGCGGGAGAAGCCGAGGCGGAGATCGCGGTGATGAGGTCGGTCGGCGCGACGGCGACACCCTCGACCACGACGGCCTTGCCGGCCTCCATCGGACCGCCGGACACGAACACGACGGGGATGTTGAGCCGCATCGCCGCGTTCAGCATGCCGGGGGTGATCTTGTCGCAGTTCGAGATGCAGACGATCGCGTCGGCCTGGTGCGCGTTGACCATGTACTCGACGGAGTCGGCGATGATCTCGCGGCTGGGCAGCGAGTAGAGCATGCCGCTGTGGCCCATGGCGATGCCGTCGTCGACCGCGATGGTGTGGAACTCGCGCGGCACGCCACCCGCCTCGCGCACGGCCTCGGCCACGATGTCGCCGAGGTCCCGCAGGTGCACGTGACCCGGCACGAACTGCGTGTAGGAGTTGGCGATCGCGATGATCGGCTTGCCGAAGTCGCCGTCGGTCATGCCGGTCGCGCGCCAGAGGGCACGCGCTCCGGCTGCGTTGCGGCCGTGTGTGGTGGTGCGAGAGCGGAGCTGAGGCACTGCTCCTCCAGATTCAGTTCATGAAAAAAGCGCGCGGGACGGCCGGGTGAGGCGTCCACCAGTCTGGGAGCGGTGCCTCAAAGGCTACTCGTGCGCAGACTCGCCGAGACCAGCAGATAGGCCAGTGCGAGCGTGATGACGTGCACAACCGAGCACCACAGGCAGATCTTGCCGATGATGAGCAACTCGGCCGCGATCAGGTAGACGACCATCAGCACGCCGATGCCGATCGACCCCAGCCGCACCCACTTCAGCGCGTCGATCCGCCACGCGAACGGGAGGCAGATCACGGTCAGGAACACGAAGAACGCGAGCCCGAGGAACGCGACGGGGATGCCGAACAACGCGGACTGCTCGCTCGTGGTCACGGTCTCGCAGTCGACGAGGGCGTCGGCCGAGCACAGCAGCGCGCCGGCGTTGAAGTGCGTGTAGGTCAGATAAGCCGAGGTCAGCAGGCCCGCGATGGACAGCAGCAGGCTCAGCAGCGGAACTCGTGGGATCACTCCGCCGACTGTACGGATTCCTCTGTGACGGTCGGGTCAGGAACACGCCCGCCGCTGACCGCCGACAACGCCGGCAGGTGCATGAACCGCACCGCGGGCAGCGTCACCTCGGTGTCGTCCGCCTTCACCGCCTTCAGCCAGCCCTTCTGGACCAGCCGGATGGACTTCACCTCGTCCCAGCGCACGGTGGTCGAGCCGAACGGCCCCCGCGCGACGAGCGCCTCCTCGGTGACGGTGGTGCGGTTGCGCACGACCCACCACGCGTAGCCGAGCGGCAGCAGGTACAACGCCTGCAAACCGGGAATGGCCCACGCCACAGGAGTCACGCAGATGGCGATCAGACCCGCCGCGAGCAGCGCCGTTGCCGGGATGCGAAAGACCAGCTTGTTCACTCGAAGGATTGTTCCACGTCCACGATCCGGGAATCCCGTCTCGCAGAGTTGACGCACTCTTGCGCGAGGCGATAACGTCCGCCTCATGCAGCGCACGCTCGTTCTCGTACTTCTCAGGCGCGTCGACGCCTGAGCCGAACAGCCTGCGTCGACGCGCGACCCTCGCACGACCCATCTTCGGGTTGTCGAGGGTTTTTTCGTGTCCGGACCCCGATACCCACGAGGCAAACCAATGACCAGCGCACCATCGCGACAGGCTTCCGAGCCCTCGTCGCCACGTCCAGGTCCGCGCCCCAAACCGGCTCCGCCCACCGGCGCGCCGATTCGAGTGACCGGGGCGCAGTCCCTCGTCCGCTCGCTTGAGGCGGTCGGGTGTGAAGTGGTGTTCGGCATTCCCGGCGGGACGATCCTTCCCGCCTACGACCCGCTGCTGGACTCCACGAAGGTCCGGCACATCCTCGTCCGCCACGAGCAGGGCGCGGGACACGCGGCGACCGGATACGCGCAGGCCACCGGCAAGGTCGGGGTCTGCATGGCGACCTCGGGACCCGGCGCGACGAACCTCGTCACGCCGCTCGCGGACGCGAACATGGACTCCGTGCCCGTCGTCGCGATCACCGGCCAGCAGTCGCGGCCGCTGATCGGCACGGACGCCTTCCAGGAGGCGGACATCTGCGGCATCACGATGCCGATCACCAAGCACAACATGCTCGTGACCGACGCCTCGGAGATCCCGAGGGCGATCGCGGAGGCGTTCCACATCGCGGCGACCGGCCGACCCGGCCCGGTGCTCGTCGACATCCCGAAGGACGTGCTGCAGGAGCAGACCAGCTTCTCGTGGCCGCCCGACCTGCGCCTGCCCGGTTACCGGCCGACGACCCGGCCGCACGGCAAGCAGGTGCGCGAAGCCGCCAAGCTGATCGTGAACGCCCGCAAGCCCGTGCTGTACGTGGGCGGCGGCGTCATCAAGGCGGACGCGTCCGCGGAGCTGCTGCGCCTGGCCGAGGACACCGGCATCCCGGTCGTCACCACGCTGATGGCGCGCGGCGCGTTCCCCGACTCGCACCAGCAGCACCTCGGCATGCCCGGCATGCACGGCACCGTCGCGGCCGTCGCGGCGATGCAGAAGTCGGACCTTCTGATCGCGCTGGGCGCCCGGTTCGACGACCGCGTCACCGGCCAGCTCGGCTCGTTCGCCCCCGACGCGCAGATCATCCACGCCGACATCGACCCGGCCGAGATCTCCAAGAACCGCCGCGCGGACGTCCCGATCGTGGGCGACTGCAAGGAGATCATCACCGAGCTGATCGACGCGGTCCGCGCCGAGCGCGAGACGACCAAGAAGGTCGACCTCACGCCGTGGTGGGACACGCTGAGCTCGTTGCGCGAGACGTTCCCGCTCGGCTACGACTGGCCGGAGGACGGCACGCTGTCGCCGCAGTTCGTGATCGAGCGGATCGGCGCGCTGTCGCCCGCCGACACGATCTACACCGCGGGCGTCGGCCAGCACCAGATGTGGGCCGCGCAGTTCGTGAAGTACGAGCACCCGCGCACGTGGATCAACTCCGGCGGTCTCGGCACGATGGGCTTCGCGGTCCCGGCCGCGATGGGCATCAAGGCCGGTGAGCCGGACCGCACGGTGTGGGCCATCGACGGCGACGGCTGCTTCCAGATGACCAACCAGGAGCTCGCCACCTGCGCCATCGAGAACCTGCCCGTCAAGATCGCCGTCATCAACAACGGCAACCTGGGCATGGTCCGCCAGTGGCAGACGCTCTTCTACGGTGAGCGGTACTCCAACACGGATCTGGGCACGCACAAGCACCGCATCCCGGACTTCAAGCTCCTGGCGGAGGCGCTCGGCTGCGCGGGCCTGCGGGCCGAGTCGCGCGAGGAGGTGGACGAGGTGATCGCGAAGGCGCTGGAGATCAACGACCGGCCGGTCGTGGTCGACTTCGTCGTCGGCAAGGACGCGCAGGTGTGGCCCATGGTCGCGGCCGGCACCGGCAACTCCGAGATCATGGCCGCTCGCGGCATCCGCCCCCTGTTCGACGAGGATCTGTGATGACCAGGCACACGCTGAGCGTTTTGGTCGAGGACAAGCCCGGTGTGCTCGCACGCGTCGCCGGCCTGTTCTCCCGCCGCGGCTTCAACATCGAGTCGCTGGCGGTCGGCCGCACCGAGTACCCCGACATCTCCCGCATGACCATCGTGGTCTCGGTCGACGAGCTGCCGCTGGAGCAGGTGACCAAGCAGCTCAACAAACTCATCAACGTCATCAAGATCGTCGAGCTGGAGCCGACCGCTTCCGTTCAGCGGCAACTGGTGTTGATCAAGGTTCGCGCCGACGCGACGGTGCGTTCGCAGGTTTTGGAAACTGTTCAGCTCTTCCGCGCAAAGGTCGTCGACGTGTCACCGGAGGCGGTCACAATCGAGGCCACCGGCACGTCTGAGAAGCTCGACGCGTTGTTGCGCATGCTGGAGCCCTACGGGCTTCGCGAGATCGTCCAGTCCGGCATGGTCGCCATCGGCCGTGGCGCTCGTTCCATCACCGCCACCGCGGTTCGTTAGTACTAGAGAGAAGGAAACACTGTGAGCGTCGAGATCTTCTACGACGACGATGCCGACCTGAGCATCATCCAGGGCCGCAAGGTGGCCGTGATCGGCTACGGCAGCCAGGGCCACGCCCACGCGCTGTCCCTGCGCGACTCGGGCGTCGAGGTCCGCATCGGTCTGCAGGAGGGCTCCAAGTCCCGCGCCAAGGCCGAGGAAGAGGGCCTGGAGGTCGGTACGCCGGCCGAGGTCTCCGCGTGGGCCGACGTGATCATGATCCTGGCGCCGGACACCGCCCAGCGCCACATCTACGCCAACGAGATCGCGGCGAACCTGAAGGAGGGCGACGCGCTCTTCTTCGGCCACGGCTTCAACATCCGCTACGGCCTGATCACCGCTCCGTCCGGTGTGGACGTCGCCATGGTCGCGCCGAAGGGCCCGGGCCACCTGGTCCGCCGCCAGTTCGTCGACGGCAAGGGCGTGCCCGCGCTCATCGCGGTCGAGCAGGACGCCTCCGGCAACGCGCAGGCCCTCGCGCTCTCGTACGCCAAGGGCATCGGCGGCACCCGCGCCGGCGTCATCAAGACGACGTTCA
>Ga0070710_10000701_pt1 | contig 15945 bp, 15 predicted proteins | sample LARL52metaG_FD_65454 | JGI IMG/M metagenome (GOLD analysis project Ga0070710, IMG submission 65454) | Corn, switchgrass and miscanthus rhizosphere microbial communities from Kellogg Biological Station, Michigan, USA - LAR L5-2 metaG | ecosystem: Host-associated > Plants > Roots > Rhizosphere ... | reverse complement strand
GGGCAAGTCGCTCGCGTACCTGGTGCCGTCGATCAGGCACGCGGTGGCCGAGGAGGAGACGGTGGTGGTCTCCACGGCCACGATCGCCCTGCAGCGGCAGCTGGTGGACCGCGACCTGCCGCGGCTGGCCAAGGCGCTGAAGTCCGATCTCGGGCGGGAACCGACGTTCGCCATCCTCAAGGGGCGGCGCAACTACCTGTGCATGCACCGCGTGCACAACGGCGCGCCCGAGGAGCCGGAGGAGGCCGGGCTGTTCGACCCGTTCGCGGTGTCGCGGCTCGGGCGCGAGGTGAAGCGGCTGCACGAGTGGTCGTCGGACACCGAGACCGGCGACCGCGACGAGCTGGTGCCGGGCGTCAGCGAGCAGGCGTGGCGGCAGGTGTCGGTCACGGCGCGTGAGTGCCTTGGCGTGTCGAAGTGCCCGATCGGGTCCGACTGCTTCGCCGAGAAGGCGCGGGCGCAGGCGGGCAAGGCGGACGTGGTGGTCACGAACCACGCGATGCTCGCCATCGACGCGTTGGAGGGCTACCAGGTGCTGCCGGACCACGACGTGGTGGTGATCGACGAGGCGCACGACCTCGTCGACCGCGTCACGTCGGTGGCCACGGAGGAGCTGAGCGGGGCGTCGGTGGCGATGGCCGCGCGGCGGTGCGGCCGGTTGATCGACCAGGACGTCGCGGACCGGCTCGCCGAGGCGAGCGACGGGCTGGCGATGATCCTGGAGGACATGCCGTCCGGGCGGCTCGACGCGCTGCCCCGCGCACTGGCCGGGGCGCTGGCGGCCACGCGCGACGCGGCGCACAACTGCGTGTCGGCGATGGGGCCGGAGCGCAAGGAGGACGTGGAGGGGGCGACGGCGCGCAAGCTCGCGTTGTCGTTGCTCGAAGAGGTGCACGACTGCGCGGTGCGGATCCTCGACGCGTTCGGCGAGGAGCACGACGTCGTGTGGGTGTCGGGCGACTTCAACCAGAAGGCGCCGGTGCTGCGGGTCGCGCCCTTGGGTGTCGGCGGGCTGTTGCGGGAGCGGCTGTTCGCCAAGCGCACGACGGTGCTGACGTCCGCGACGCTCACGTTGGGCGGCGCGTTCGACACGATGGCGCGCCAGTGGGGCCTGCCGCCGTCGGAGAAGGTTCGCAAGATCGAGGGCGCGGCCACGGACAAGGACATCGACGGTCCCAAGTGGACGGGACTCGACGTCGGGTCGCCGTTCCAGCACGCGTCGAGCGGAATCCTGTACGTGGCAAGGCACCTGCCGCAGCCGGGCCGGGACGGGCTGCCGCCGGAGTACCTCGAGGAGATCGAGGGCCTGGTGAACGCGGCCGGCGGCAGGGCGCTGGGGCTGTTCTCGTCGACCCGGGCGGCCAAGGCGGCCACGGACGCGTTGCGCGACAAGCTCGACCACCCGATCCTCTGCCAGGGCGACGACGCGACGGGTCTGCTGGTCAAGAAGTTCTCCGAGGACGAGCGCACGTGCCTGTTCGGCACCCTGTCGCTGTGGCAGGGCGTCGACGTGCCCGGGCCCAGCCTGCAGCTCGTGATCATGGACCGGATCCCGTTCCCGCGCCCGGACGACCCGCTGGCCTCCGCGCGCCAGAAGGCCGTGAACTCGCGCGGCGGCAACGGCTTCCTGACCGTCGCCGCCACGCACGCGGCCCTGCTGCTGGCCCAGGGCGCCGGCCGCTTGCTGCGCTCGATGTCGGACAAGGGCGTGGTCGCCATCCTGGATCCCCGGCTGGCCACGGCCCGTTACGGCGGTTTCCTCAGGGCCTCACTTCCCCCGTTCTGGACGACGTACGACCCCGAGGTGGTGCGCGCCGCCCTCAAGCGCCTGGACGCGGCCCAAACCCGTTGATCCGTTCGACCAGCTCGTCCCGGTACCGCCGAGCTTCCTCCGCGGCTGGATCAGCCGCGTCGGCCCGCTTCAGCGCGCCTTCGAGGATCTTCAACGCCTGCCGCTCGTCACCGCGCGCGTCGGCCTGCCGAGCGGCGTTCTCCATCGCCTTGGCGAGCTTGGACGTCGCTTCTGGCTCCTTCGCGGCCTTGTTGATCCGGATCCAGTTGCCACCGGGATCGACGACGGTGAACCCGGTGTATCTGTCGTTGCGCAGCCGTGGCCGGGTCATCCGCGGAATGCCGGAGATGAGCAGCTTCCCGTGCACGGCCCGCATGCCTTCGGCGAAGGCCTCGAACAGCTCGCTCGTGTCGTGCACGATGACCAGGCACGTGCTGTGCGACTGCTCCGGGACGTGGCCGGCCATTCCGTAGAAGTGCAGGTTGATGTCTTCACGCCGTACCGCGACGTACGGGTTCGGCCGCGTCTGCCGGTAGGTGATCGAGAAGCCGAGCATCTCGTAGAACGACGCGATCTCGTCGATGTCGGGACAGGGCAGGAGCGGAATGGTCAGTTCGTTCGCCACCGCCCGAAGCTAAGCCCGGTCCGGTCGAAACGACACCGAGCAATTTGCTCAAGCGAACAGCAGGACCGTCAGCCGTGCGAACCGAGCCGTTCCAGCAGCTCGTCGCGGAACTCCAGCGCCTCCGCCCGCTCCTCCTCCGAGGCGTGCACCTCCCGCGCCAGCGCCCCTTCGAGGATCTTCAACGCCTGCCGCTCCGCCCCGTGCGACCCGGCCAGCGCCACCGCGTTGCGCAACGCCCGCGTCAGCCCGTTCCGCACGGGCTCCGGCTCCCGCACCGCCGGCACCACCCGGATCCAGTTGCCGCCGGGGTCGACCACCAGGAACCCGTCACGTCGCGGCCGGGTCATCCGCGGAATGCCGGACACCAGGACCTTCCCGTAGACCGCGCGCATGCCACCGGCGAACGCCTCGTACAGCTCCCGCGGATCCTCCACCTGGATCAGGCACGAGCTGTAGGACGCGGCGGGGTCGTAGCCGGGAATGCCGAAGAAGTGGAGGTTGATCTCCTCGCGCCGCACCGAGAGGTACGCGTTGGGCCGGTACTGCCGGTACACGACCGTGAACCCGAGCATCACGTAGAACTCGGCCACCTCGTCGATGGAGGCGCACGGCAGCAGCGGGATCGTCACCTCGTTGGCCACGCCGCCAAACTAGACCTCGGGATCAGCCGTCGACCAGCAATCCGCGTAACGGTCCTTGCAACCTTCCGGCCCGCCGGGACACCCCCGGCAGCGACGTGATCCGCGCCGGGCGTTCCAGGGCACGCCGCCACACGTGGTCCACGACCTCGTGCGCCGGTCCGGAGACGTCCGCCTCCAGATGTTCCGCCCAGAGCCGCAACCGAGTGGCGCGCACGACGTCGGCGTCGTCGGTCACCACGTTGACCTCGGTGTCGTTGAACAACGAGTGTTCGTTCAGGTTCGCGGAACCGACGGACATCCACTTGTCATCCACAATGGACAGCTTGGCGTGCACGTAGATCGGAGCATCGCCGTGTGCGACGAGCGTCGCAGCGACGACCCGGCCTTCGGAGTCCGCGTCGAGCAGACGGCCCAGCTGGCCGCGGGTGGTGTCGGCACCGTTGCTGGGCTTCTGCGGCAGCAGCAGCACGATGCGGAACTCGGGCGTCGGCGGATCGGCGAGCTTGGCCAGCAGCACCTCGGTGATCTCCGGCGACCACAGGAACTGGTTCTCCAGGTAGATGAGCGACGTGGCCGACCGCAGCGCCCGCAGGTACGAGTCGAGCAGGCTGAAGTCGCCGTGCGGCGCGAAGTCGTAGGTGTTCTCCGGGACCGTGCGCACCACCTGCACGGATGACGACCCGGCCTCCGGCGGGACCTCGGGCGCGGGCAGCGTCTCGCCCGCGATCTCCAGCCACCGCGCGGCGAAGTGCCCGGCCACCTCCGCGACGACCGGGCCTTCCAGCTTGGCGACGTGGTCGTGCCAGCCGAGGTCGCGCGGCGGGTGCTCGGGCGAGTCGTGGCGATCGCCCTCGACGGCGGTCATGTCGAGGCCGCCGACGAACGCCACGTCGTCGACGATCACGACCTTCTCGTGGTGGCAGTGCAGGGTTCGCTCCCGCGCGTCGAGCTCGCACCGGATCGCGCCGCAGTCCTGGAACGCCCGCTGCGCCGCCAAAGCGCGCTTGCGCGTCGGTTCGAAGAACGGCACGGGTGGGCCCGCCCAGAGCAGCACGCGCACCGGAATCCGTTCCGCCGCAGCGGAAAGCAGCTCGCGCAGCTGCGGCGCGCCCGGCTCGCGGGTCAGCTGGAAGTCCGGCGAGGCGTGCCAGTTGGCGATGTGGACGTACTTCTGCGCGCCCTCGATCGCCTTCGCCACAACGGGAAACGCGTTCGCGCCGTCGACCAGGACCTCGATCGAGTTGCCGTGCTGAACAGGCCGGCGCGGGGTGAACCACCCCGCGCCACTGCCGTCCAGCACCTCGCCCCACCCGAGCCGTCGCAGTCTTCGGGTGTGGTGCGTGCACAGCACCTTCTCCAGCCCGTCACCGAGCCGCGCGTCGAGCACGTCGAGTAAGCCCACGAGCCCGGGAATTACCCGATTGGGCCGATCTCAAACAGCCAGCACCGTGGTGGTGCCCGGCTCGACCTCGGTGAAGCCCGCGTCCCGCACCGCCACGACGTCCGAGCGGTGGATCAACGCGTCCCACTCTGCCGCGGAAGGCGTGCGCACGGCACAGCGGTAGTCGAGCTCCGCCCACGCCTTCAGCTCGTCGGTGGACAACCGCGGCGCCAGCAACATCGACGCGTGCCCGACCTGCGCCGCGAGCTTGCCCGCGGACATCTCGACGCGCGGATTCACGTACAGCAGCCGCGCCCCGGCAGGCACCGGCCCCGGCTCGTCCACGGGCAGGTCGGAGCCGGAGATCTGCAGCTTCGCGACCTCCCGCGGCGTCTCGGACACCAGCACGGGCAGCAGCGAGCGGACCGAGGCACCGTCGACGGTGATCGTCACGCCCGGCAGCTCCTGCACGGCCTCCCACTGCACGCCACGAGCCCGGCGCGACACCTTGCGGATCCGTCCCGCCACCCACGCGCGCACGGCCTCGTGCCACTCGCCACCGACGTCGGCACGCGGGTCGAGGCACACCGCGACCGCCGACGCGGCCGCGGCCTCCAGCAACGCCGTCCTGCCGGGCGGCGACGTCCGTTCGATGCGCAACACCATCGGCATCGCGCGGACTTCCGACTCCTCGGCGTAGTTCCGGGAGGCGATCAGGTCGAGGATCATCACAGCCGGGTGAGCTCCAGGCCGTCCGCGGCGTCCGCAGCCTCCACCTCGGCCCGCGTGACACCGAGGATGAACAGCACCGCGTCCAGGAACGGGTGCGACAGCGCGGCGTCGGCGACCTCGCGCAGCGCCGGTTTGGCGTTGAACGCGATGCCCAGACCGGCCGCGCTCAGCATGTCGATGTCGTTCGCACCGTCACCCACCGCCACGCACTGCGCGAGCGACACACCGACCTCCTCGGCGAACCGGCGCAGCGCCACCGCCTTGCCCGGCCGGTCGACGATCTCGCCGACGACCTTGCCGGTCAGCTTGCCGTCCACGATCTCCAGCTCGTTCGCCGCGCAGAAGTCCAGCTGCAGCTCGTCGGCGAGACCCGTGATGACCGACGTGAAGCCGCCGGACACGACACCGCAGTAGAAGCCGAGGCGCTTGAGCGTCCGGATCGTCGTGCGCGCACCGGCCGTGAGCTCCAGCGAGGCACCGACCTCGTCCAGCACCTTCGCGTCGAGGCCCTCCAGCAGCGCGACCCGGCGCCGCAGCGACTCGGCGAAGTCGAGCTCTCCGCGCATCGCGGCTTCGGTGATCTCGCGCACCTGCTCCTCGCACCCGACGTGCGCGGCCAGCATCTCGATCACCTCGCCCTGGATGAGCGTGGAGTCGACGTCGAACACGACCAGCCGCTTGGCCCGCCGGGTCAGACCGGCCCGCTCGACCGCGATGTCCAGCCCCACCCGCACCGACACGTCGGCCAGCGCCGAACGCAGCTCCGCGTCGTTCTCCATCGTGTCGTCGGCGACCGAAACACGCAGCTCAAGTCCCGTGACGGGGTAGTCGGCGACCCCGCGGATCGCGTCGATGTTCACGCCCAGCGACGCCAACCGGCGGGCGACCTCGGTGAACGCCCTGGCCGTCACCGGGCGGCCCAGCACGATCAGCACGTGCGACGACTCCAGGCGCGCGGTGCGCTTCGAGTCGGCACCGATCTCGATCTCGACCTGCATCGACACGGTGGCCATGGCCTGCTCGACCGACTCCTGCAGTCCCTCCGGGTCGTGGCCGGTCGCGACCAGCGCGCCGAGCACCAGCCGGCCCCTGATCACGACCTGCTCCACGTCGAGCACCTCTACTCCGTGCCTGGTCAGCACGGCGAAGAGCACCGAGGAGACACCGGGCTTGTCGGGTCCGGTCACGGTGATGAGCACGGGCGTTTTCACGTGGTCGTCTCCTCTTAAGACGCGAAGAGCCCCGGCGGCATGGCAGCGGCCGGGGCTCGTCGTTGAACCTGTACTGGCAGGTTACTTGTGGTCCGAGTCGTCCTTCTCGGAGGCCGTACCCGACTTGATCGCGGAAGCCGCGAGCTCCGACGGAGCGGGCTTGGCGTCCTTGTGCGAGATCGCCTTGCCGGTGAAGGTCACGTGACCCTCGTTGCGGATGCGCTCGACCATGTGCGGGTAGTGCAGCTCGAACGCCGGGCGCTCGGAACGGATCCGGGGCAGCTCGGTGAAGTTGTGCCGCGGCGGCGGGGACGAGGTGGCCCACTCCAGCGAGTTGCCGTAACCCCACGGGTCGTCCACCGTCACGACCTCACCGAAGCGGTAGCTCCGGAAGACGTTCCAGATGAACGGCAGCGTCGACGCGCCCAGGATGTAGGCACCGATCGTCGAGATCATGTTGAGCGTCGTGAAGCCGTCGGACGCCAGGTAGTCGGCGTACCGGCGCGGCATGCCCTCGTTGCCCAGCCAGTGCTGGACGAGGAACGTCGCGTGGAAGCCGATGAACGTCGTCCAGAAGTGCAGCTTGCCGAGCGGCTCGTCCATGAAGCGGCCGGTGATCTTCGGGAACCAGAAGTAGATGCCGGCGAAGGTCGCGAACACGATCGTGCCGTAGAGCACGTAGTGGAAGTGCGCGACGACGAAGTACGTGTCCGACACGTGGAAGTCGATCGCGGGCGCGGCCAGCAGGATGCCGGAGAGGCCACCGAAGAGGAACGTGACGATGAAGCCGATCGAGAACAGCATCGGCGTCTCGAACGTCAGCTGGCCCTTCCACATCGTGCCGATCCAGTTGAAGAACTTCACACCGGTCGGGACCGCGATGAGGAACGTCATGAAGGCGAAGAACGGCAGCAGCACGGCGCCGGTCGCGTACATGTGGTGCGCCCACACGGCGACGGACAGGGCCGCGATACCGAGCGTCGCGTAGACCAGGCCGTTGTAGCCGAAGATCGGCTTGCGGCTGAACACCGGGAAGATCTCCGACACGATGCCGAAGAACGGCAAGGCGACGATGTAGACCTCCGGGTGACCGAAGAACCAGAAGAGGTGCTGCCACAGGATCACGCCGCCGTTGGCGGGGTCGAACACGTGGGCGTGCAGATGCCGGTCGGCGAGCAGGCCGAGCAGCGCCGCGGTCAGGATCGGGAACGCGAGCAGCACCAGCACCGACGTCACCAGGATGTTCCAGGTGAAGATCGGCATGCGGAACATCGTCATGCCGGGCGCGCGCAGGCAGACCACCGTGGTGATCATGTTGACCGCGCCGAGGATGGTGCCGAGACCACCGATCACCAGGCCGGAGATCCACAGGTCGGCGCCGACGCCGGGCGAGTGGATGGCGTTGCTCAGCGGGGTGTAGGCGAACCAGCCGAAGTCGGCCGCACCACCGGGGGTGATGAAGCCGGACATCACGATCAGGCCGCCGAAGAGGTACAGCCAGTACGAGAACGCGTTCAGACGCGGGAACGCCACGTCGGGCGAACCGATCTGCAGCGGCAGCACGAAGTTCGCGAAGCCGAACACGATCGGCGTCGCGTACAGCAGCAGCATCACGGTGCCGTGCATCGTGAAGAGCTGGTTGAACTGCTCCTGGCTGAGGAACTGCATGCCGGGACGGGCCAGCTCGGTCCGCATCAGCATGGCCATCGCGCCGCCGACCATGAAGAAGGCGAACGAGGTGACCAGGTACAGGATGCCGATCTGCTTGTGGTCCGTGGTGCGGAACATCCGCAGCAGGAAGGACCCCTTGACCGCAGTGCGCGTCGGATAAGGACGCGTTGCGATCGGCTGCGGGGCTACGGCCGTCACGGTGCCTCCAGGCCTTGGTGGGACCAGTCGTTCGGGAAACTCACCGGATATTAGACGGAGCCGATCAGCTCCATTCGGGTGGGCCATGGCCGGTGGCCAGGGGCGTAGCGCACGTCACACGTATCCTGCCGCCGCGCTCCGAACGCTCGCTGTCGCTTCCGTCCTGTTGCTGTCGGCCTGTGGCAGTCCCGCCGAAATGGAGTCGCTCCTCCCCTGGGGCTGATGTCAGCCTCTTCGCCGTGAGCCCCTCAGCAGCCGTGCGCGCCGCCGTGTCGTTGGCGGCCAGGCACGGCGTGACGTGCACGGACCCCGTCGTCCTGAAGAACGGCAGCAACGTCCTCGTGCACCTGCGCCCGGCCCCGGTCGTGGCCCGGATCGCCGCGCGCACGGCCCTGGTCCGTCCGTCCGTCGGCGCGCACTTCGCCCGCGACCTGGCCGTATCGGCGTTCCTCGGCGCACGCGGCGTGCCGGTCGTGACACCGTCCGCCGAGCTGCCCGCCGGGCCTCACACGGCCGACGGGTTCGTCTTGTCCTTCAGCACGTACGTCCCACACGACCCCGATGTCGCGCTGAGCCGCGCCGACGTCCTCAAGCTGCTGCCCGACCTGCACGCCGAACTGCGCCGGTACGAGGGCCCGCTGCCCACCCGCGGCCCTCTCGACGACATCGACAACACGCTCGCCTACCTGGAGAGCGTTGGCGTCGACGACCTGGAACCGTTCCATCAACGCCGCACGGACCTGATGGCCCGCTGGGACGCGCACCACCACGACGTCCAGCCGCTGCACGGCGACTCGCACCCCGGCAACCTGCTGATGACCGCCGCCGGCCCGGTGTGGAACGACTTCGAGGACACCTGGCGCGGCCCGGTCGCCTGGGACCTGGCGTGCGCCGCAAAAACAGAGGCCGCCCAACGCGCCGTGGAGATCTACGGCGGCGGGGCGGCCCCTGCGGACGTGGCGTTCCACGTCGAAACCCGCGTGCTGCTGGGCACGCTGTGGGCTGAGCTGATCAGGAACTCCTAGGCGCGCCGCCTGCGCAGCACCAGGAGAACGGCCGCACCGGCGGCCAGGAGGGCCGAGCCGAGGCCGAGCAACCAGGCGGACCCGAACCCGGTCGACGCCAGCTCCCGCGAACCGGCCGCGGCGGCCGTGGAGGTGGTCACCGACGTGGCCGGGGTGGCCGCGGAGGACGTGGCGGACGTGGTCGTCGACGTCGCGGTGCTGGTCGGCGGCTGCTCCTTCGTGGGAGGCGGCTGCTCGGTCGTCCCGCCGCACGCGAACCAGTGGCTGATCTGCGCGGGCTTGCCGTTGGGGTTGAGCGGCGAGTGCAGGCCGGTCCATCCCGCGGTGAGCGCGCTGTCGAGGTAGACGTTGTACGCATCCCCACCCTTGACCACGACGGCGGTGATGCCGGTGTGGTCCAGAACGTCGATGTAGGTGTCGCTGCCGTCGACGGACGCCTTGACGTCGGCCGAGGCGATGGTCTTGCCGGGCAGTCCAGCGGCCTCACACGTGGTGACGTTCTTGTCGTGCACGGTGGCGCGGGCGTCGCCCGACTCCAGGTCGCCACCGGCGTAGGCGGTGGCACTGAGTGCGACCAGGGCGAACGACGTGGCGGCGAAGGCGGCGAGCGGTCTGGACAGGGCCATCTGTTCTCCAGGGGGATCGGCGGGTTGCCGAGATCTAAGACCATCGACGTCGCCCTAACGGGTGAACGAAGGGTCCTGGGTACGCCCTGTGGCCCAGTTGTTATGCGGCCGTGAAGTTGAATCCCGGACGACCAAACGCGGAGGGGGCCGGTGCACCGGCCCCTTCGGCGACACGAGCCGAGCGCTCGACTCAGTCGTTCTGCCCAGCATCAGCGGGTCGCAGGAAAACCGTGCCACCGTTCGGCATGCGCCGGAACCAGTCAACGGAGGTGACCGGCTGACCGATCACCGGGCCCACCCCGGTAGGGAGATGGGGAACGGGAACGCCGGCACCGCGGGGGGACTGTGACCGGCGAAGGGGCTGGTTCGGGGTGGTCATGATTCCTTCTCGACGACGGGAAGCCCGAGGAAGGCATCTGCAGACCGGGCATTTCCCTTTCCCGGATGCCTGCAGTGCGACCTCGGGCCGACAGTGATCATTCAGCGTGACGCACTGCCCCAGAACACGGCCTGTGCATGCATCGAGACCGAAGGTATCGAGCCCGACGAACCGCCGTGCAACTGGAGAGTCAACACGCATCCCAGCGCTGCGGGATGCGTGAGTCTACATCGGACCACAACCCCTGCTCACCTGGGGATTTATGGTGTGTGACGCCCAACCCTGACAGGTCCGTGGAGATCACTCGGCCTCACGTTTTCGCACGTGGACAGTGACACCCCGCGGCATGCGCCTGAACCAGTCGACCGGTATGACCGGCCTTCCCGTCACCGGCCCTCTGCCCGGTGGCAGACGAAACTGGACTCCGACGACCAGCGAGGACCGCGACTGACGGGAGGACTGGTTCAGGCTGGTCATCAGCACCCTCTTGACGTGAAGTTCGTTCTCATGAAGCCCTCTCGACGATCAGGCTGGCGATGAGCGGACCGAGAGCGATCCGCAAGCGCGCCTCGGCTGTGAACGGATCGACCTGCCAGTCCGCGGTCGCCTTCGCGACAACGGCATCGAAGGACAACACTGGACCATCCTGACCCAGGCGGTCGAGGAGCCAACTCGTGTCCACACCGAGCCAGAAGACCTCAGGTGGTTGCACCGCTCGAGCCACCACCACGCGCCCGGAAGCGGCACGCCGGAACCTGATACCTGGAACCACGCGGAACCGGTCGCCTTCGCGGATCTCTGACGTGACCGAGGTGTCCACATCACTTTGATCCGGTGCTCCGCCGTCACCGCACATCGCGTGCAGCAGCCAACGCGCGTCCGCGCGAAGATCGTGCTCATGCTTGAGCAGCCAGCGACCGATTTCGTCAGCCCGTTCCCGCGCCTTCGGCAGCAATGAGCACGGTCCGAGGCTCTGACCTGGGCAGACGGTGGAGAACTGAGCGAGGCAACTATAGGCGTGCCACGCCGCGAAGGTCTGTTCCAGCGGCCACCGAGCGTGCGACCAGGAATTCTCGAAGTACTCGACGTCCTCGGCGCAGGCGTCGAGGAACTCACGCGTAATCGCCAGGTCGAAGAACTTCTCGTGCGCACCCTCGTGCACGAGGGCCTCCGCGACTTCTATCGGGGTGGAGGGCTCGTCGATCAGCACAATGCCCGGCACGTACCGCGACGACGCCGACACCACACCGCCGGACGTCTCCGCCCTGAGCACTGCGAGCATCGAGACGTGAGCGAGCAGGTCCTCCGCCATCTCGGGCGCCAGCTGCCGGAACAGGCGGACACCCTCGGTCACGATCGTGACCACGGCCTCGAACCGCGCCCCGTCCGCCTCCGTGAGCGGCCGCGGAGACGTGCCCGGCGAAGCGATGATCCGCAACGGCGCTTCGAGCAAGTCCGCGGCCTGCGGATCCGCCGCCAGGGCGACACCGGCGTCCCGCACGCGCAGGCCGGCGGCCCGGTGCAACAACTCAGGTTCCAGACCACCTTGCCCAGCCAGGGCCCTGCCGACCTCGTAGCGAACGATCGGATGATCGAGAAGGTTGTCCGACAACCTGGTGCCGGGCGCGAGCACATCGGCCGCGAGCCGGTAGAGCGTGCGCCGTTCGTCGACCAACACGACCGCGGGTGCGATCGCCGCATGCAATGCCTGCGGGCTCGCAACAGGCGAACTCATCACTAAGACCCCGTACTCACGTCCCCCGACGCCATGGAGTCACGGCTCCATCGGCAGTGGCGGAGCCCTGATGCGACGCAACTCTACTGACCCCAGTGACCGCCGTTACAGCCCAACCCCCGAAAATGCCGGTGCCCGGACCGCGAGCGGGAGAGCGGTCCGGGCACCGTTGTTACTGCTCATCTGCGGATTCGCATCAGCCGAAAATGATGCTGGTGACGTTCACGAAGCCGACGACGGCCAGCGCGACGACGGAGACAGCGACCATCGTGAGCACGGTGCGCCATCCGATCGCCGTGACGGCGACAGCTACGGCGGCGGCGATTCCGAGTGCACTCCCTGTGGACATCTCGTTCCCTCCCGACTAGGCGAGTACGAGCTCCAGGTGTGGGCGGTCCTGGGCGTCTCGCCTGGTAGAAGAATCTCGCGTTGTAGGTTGTCTGTCAACGGTCGCCAGGTTGCCAGACAAGTTGCAACCAGACTGCGATAGGCCTAGACTGGACCAATGCCCGTCGACGACGCACATCCCGGCGAGAGCTGGTCGCTCTCGCCCGATTCGCGACGCCCTCTCCCGGAGTTGATCGAACAGAAACTCCGCGAGCAGATCATCGGCGGCACTCTCAAAGCCGGCGACCGCCTCCCCACCGAGCCGGAACTGGCCCGGAAACTCGATGTCGCGCGGTCCTCGCTGCGCACAGCCCTGCAGCGACTTCAGCTCCAGGGCATCGTCGAGGTGCGCCGCGGGCTCGGCTGGTACGTGCGTCGCACCGATCTCGCCGCCGTCGAGGAGCACCTGGAAGGCAGGCTTGCGGCCAGGCAGTTCTCGCAGACGGATCTGCTGGAGGTGCGCATCGCGCTGGAGACCACGGCGGCGAGCCTCGCGGCCGTTCGCGCCGGCGATGGTGAGCTCGACGAACTGGCCAAGCTGAACCACCGTTACCAGCGGGCGTCCGTCGAGGACGCTCAGGAGGTCATCGACTCCGACGAGGAGTTCCACTCGGCGGTGATCCGCGCCAGCCACAACGAGCTGCTGAAACAGATGTACCTGGCACTCGTGCCAGGTCTGCAGGACTGCAAGCGTCACGCACACCCGTCCCGCGAGGTGCACAATCGCTCGGCGAACGAGCACGAGCAGGTCATCTGGTTCCTGCGCAGGCACGACGAGGTAGGCGCGAAAAGTGCCATGACCACGCATCTGCTGGGTCTGTACAACGACCTCGCCACCGACGACGTGAAGCCGCGAGCTACCCTGAGCACTTATGTCGGGGTGTCGGACAACCCGATCTGGAACAAGCCCCGCTGATACGGCCTTGACCGAAAGGGGCTGGCGCTGACCCCTCATCACTCCCACCATGTATGGACAACAGGTGGAATGAGGGGGCGGCGACCAGGTGGTGATGGCGCGCAGGCACAAACAAGCGCTGACCGTCGCGATCCTGTCGTTGGCCGTCGCAGCCGCTGATCTGACCGCCGTACTGCTGTGGCAACCCACTTCGCGAAGCGTGTTGCACGACGCGTTGGTGGTGCTCTGGCCGTTACCGGCGTTGGGAGGCTTTCTCCTGGGCGCTTACGAACTGTTCCTGCACAAGCGCCTCGTCGCGGAGCTGGGCCGGATCTCCGGGCCGAGCATCGTCGAACACCTTCTGCCGTCCGAAGTACTGCGCACGTTCCTCTCGTCCGTCTACGGCCCGAACGCCGCGAACGACGACGTGGTGGCAGGTGTTCTCGGCGGCGACGGCATGCGTCCGCGCGGCGACGACTTGACGATCAGCACCGGCACCACGGTCAAGCTCGAACTTCAGGGCATCGACACGAAGACGTACCACCTGATGACGACCCAGCGGTACCAGTTCCGCAACAGCGTGCCCGCCGACCGCTTCGTCATCTTCGCCACCTCCAACGCCACGCTCCGCGACACCATCAGCGCCGCCTGCCGCTACCCGTTGTTCGAGCTCTACTTCATCCCCGACTCGTCGCTGTTCCTCGACTCCGTCGACGACCTGCGCCACTCCACCCAGATCGCCATCGACTACCTCGACCACGAAGGCCAGCGCCGCTCAGCCGAACCGAGCCAGATCCCGCCGGTCGAGGTGAGGTTCGACCAGTGGAGCAACTACCTGACCTTCTTCCGCGAGTCCACCGGCCCGTTGGGCAAGCTCAGCCCTCTCGACCACATGAGCGATCTGCGGATCTTCGAGTGCGACCTCAACGGCATCGCCGACGACCACGTGGTGCGCGCGATCCGGGGACTCACCGTGTGGTCGCGCACCTTGCAGCGCACCAACGACGGTTTCTGCTACTGGCAGTCGCCCTATCCGTCCTTTGTGGACACCATCAGCTTCGACGCCACCGGCCTCGCCGTCGACCAGTCGCCCAGGCACGAGTTCCGGGTCATGCCCTTCACGTTCCGGTCGGCGACGGCGTCCGCGCAGTGGCTGGAGGCCGGTGAGCTCCGCGACCTGGACGTGCGGTCGTGGTTGTTGCCAGGACACGGGGTGGCACTGCTGTGGCGGGAAGCGATGAGCTGACTCACCACGTTGCGGCAATCCCCTGACCTTGCACGACCCAGCGGTCGAGCCGCAGTGACAGGTAGCCGTCCTCCGCGTCGAGCATCAACGAGCCAACGCTGCCGAGAAAGACCTGTACATAGGTCGCTCTGCGGCGGTGGTCCCGCATGAGCTCCCTCATGTCGATAGTGAGTGTTCTGATGAACATCGGCCGATCCGCATACCACCAGATGAAGCGCTCGTCGATGTCCTGCGACCAGCGGGAGTGATACCGAACCCGCACGAACTCGCTTTCTCCCCGGCCGAGGTCCGCGGAGAACAGCACCAGATCGCCAGGTGTCATCCCGACAGGCGGCGAGATGTACTTGCGCACCGCGTTCGTCGGCACCTTTCGAAACTCGGCCCTCCTGGTCTCCCCCGGCCTTGATTCCACATGACATTCGAGCTTCTCCCCGAACACCGTTGCCTGCTCGTCGAAGGAGTTCGAGCTGGTGAGCGTTGAGACGTCGAACAGCTCCGGGCAGGCATCGGACAACGCGGTCGAGTGCGCCGGTGACGAGGTCACAGCAACCAGCAGCGGCCTTCTCGGGATGGTCATCTCGTACCGGCTGATGTGGTGCACCTGGTCGCCGTCGATCTTCTCCACGCGCAGGTTCACCGAGACGTCGTGGTGCGCAGGCCTGGGCGACAGAACCAGCGATACGAATGAAGACTTGTCAGCGTTGAGCGGGATGTGGCGATCGAGTGCGGTGGTGATCAGCTCCTCGGAAGGTGTCGCGTCGAGCACGAGCTTTTGACGGCGGGCGCGGTGGCCGTTTGCACCGCATCGAGTTTGCGGTCGATACCCCGCAACAACTCGCCTTGTTCCTTGGTGCGCACCCATTCGAAGTAGATCGAGATGAGCAGCACCAGCACGAGGTCCTTGGTAAGAGTGCTGAGACTGCGGGCAACCGCATCGCCGGCCTCCGGGTTGAGGATCGCCGACACGAGGATCCTCGGAACCGGTGTGTTGATCAGTGCGACCGTCGCGAGCAGGCTGCCGAAGTAAACGAGCACGCGTGATCGCATGGCATCCGATCAGTCGGTGGGCAGCACGTAGACCGTGCCGCCGCCATTCGGCATGCGACGGAAGAAGTCCACCGGGATCACCGGCTGCGACGGTTCGGGAAGCTGAGGAGCGGGAACGGGCTGAACTGGATCGGCGGTCATCGCGGTCTCCCCTCACCTGCGGTGACATTGGAGCGTATCCAAGGCCCCTGCCCGGCAGCGCCTGCCGAGAGGGTGAGCGTCGAACTGCAAGCGAACGCAAGAATTTGCGTACACTTGCGTCATGACGCAACGGAGGCTGGCCGAGGTCGCGGCCAAGGTCGGGGTCAGCGAGGCCACCGTCAGCCGGGTGCTGAACGGCAAGCCGGGCGTCTC
>Ga0070710_10000700_pt1 | contig 15951 bp, 15 predicted proteins | sample LARL52metaG_FD_65454 | JGI IMG/M metagenome (GOLD analysis project Ga0070710, IMG submission 65454) | Corn, switchgrass and miscanthus rhizosphere microbial communities from Kellogg Biological Station, Michigan, USA - LAR L5-2 metaG | ecosystem: Host-associated > Plants > Roots > Rhizosphere ... | reverse complement strand
GAGCGCGCCGCCGGACGGTTACGGGTGGTCGGCAAATTCGATTGTACCAATGATTGAACTTAATTGAGTGATGCTCATTTTGCCTGGTCAGGGCCTTCTTGTGGACACAATTTAATTCGTCGTTTCCAGGTCTGCACGGCTTGCGACTATTTAGGTGCGCAAGCTAGTTCACCGTTGTGTCACCGAACGGGAATAGCCGGTGATCAGCGAACTGCTTCGCTGCCCGATATGAAGCTGCAACGAGACCAGGTGGTGGCGGCGACCCTGGTGGGCACCGTGGTCGTCGTGCTCGGGTTCGCGTCTGGAATCGGGCGCGTGCCGCAGACGCAGAACGTGGTCAGCCAACCGGACCAGCACGCGCACGCGCCGACCACCACCTCACCGGCCGAGCAGCCGCCCCAGCCGGAGAACCCGATGCCACAACCGGTGGCGTACAACCCGGCTCCGATGCCGCAGGTGCCGGAGGGGCCGCACGTGCCCGCGCCCGAGCACTCGCATCCGGACGTCCCGCCGCCCACGACACCGCCGCCGACGACCACACCTCCCAGCTCCCAGCCGGGCAAGCCCTGCGACGCCGGAGCCATCACGAAGTTGCTGCGGCAGCTCGGACTGCTGTCCCTGCTCGGCGGCGACCTGCCGGTGGTGCACGAACTGCCCACGGGCACGAAGAAGACCGGCGAGCTGACGCAACCGTCCCTTGTGGACCTCCCGTTGCTGGGTGATCCCACCAAGCTGCTCGGCGACCCCACGAAGCTGCTCGGCGACCCCACGAAGCTGCTCGGTGATCCCACGAAGCTGCTCGGCGACCTGCTCGGCTCGACCTGCGCCCTCGCGGTGGACGAGAAGACCGGTCAGGTCGAAGCAGTGCTGGACACGCCATGACCGAGGCAGCGAAGTCGTGGTTCTTGTTCGCCAGGTCGTTCGACTACCTCGGCACGACGTTGTTCATCGGTGGCACGGCTTTCATCGCTCTGCTGTGGCCCGACGGCGCGGACACCAAACGAGGCAGGCGGCTGATCGCGTTCGGCTGGCTCTGCGGTTTCGCCGGCACCGCGGTGGGTCTCTGCTTCGACGCCGCGTGGGTGGCGGGACGGCCGCCGTCCGCCGCGTTCGACCCGTCGGTGCTGGTGCCGCTGTTCGACACCCCGTTCGGCCGGGTGTGGTTCGCCCGCGCGTTGCTGTGGCTGCTCGCCCTGGTCGTGCTCGCCGATCTGACCCGGCGCGGTGCGCGCGCCGCGAGGTCGTTGCCGTGGCGCGTCGGTGCGGCCGCGATCGCGCTGGGTGTGTTGCGCACCAACGGAATGACCGGCCACGTCCTGGACCTGCCCGGCTGGGGTCAGGCGGTCGTGTTCGCCCACCTGCTGATGGTCTGCCTCTGGGTCGGCGGCCTGCTGATGCTGCTGCTCGCCGTGCTGCCCGCCCGTGATCGCGACGTGCTCGCCGCGGTGCTGCCGCGCTACTCGCGGCTCGCGATGGTGTCCGTCGGCGTGATCACGGCCGCGGGCGCGGTGCTGGCGTGGCGGCTGGTCGGCTCGCTGGACGCGTTGCTGCACACCGGGTACGGCCGGTTGCTGCTGACGAAGCTCGCGCTCTTCGGACTGCTGCTGGTCCTCGGGTTCGCGAGCAAGACCTGGGTGGACCGGCGGTTGCGCGTCGCCGCGACCACCCGAGGGCTCGTGGTGTCGGTCGCGGCCGAAGCGGTGCTCGCCGTCGTCGTGCTGGCCGTCGCCGCCCTCCTCGTCACGACCGGTCCCGGTCGCTGACTCGCAACGAGAAAGGAAGTCCGCAGTGGACAAGGGAAACCGGTTCGCCGTGCTGGTCGCGGCACTCGGCATCGCGGGAACAGCGCTGTGCCTGAGCCTCTCCGCACCGGGCCAGGCGGCCCCGGTCGGTGTCGATCTCGCCGCCCAGCAGGGCCAGGCCACAGCCCGGAAGACGACCAACGTCGAGATGATGGGCTACGCGTTCCAGCCGGCCACGCTGACGATCTCCGCCGGCGACACGGTCACCTGGACGAACCACGACACCGCGCCCCACAACGTCGTCGTGACGAACGGGCCGGAGAAGTTCACCTCGCCGACCCTGCAGCAGGGTCAGACCTTCAGCTACACCTTCACCAAGCCGGGCACGTACTCGTACTACTGCTCGATCCACCCGGACATGAAGGCGTCGGTCACGGTCGACGGCAGCACCCCGCCGACCACGACCACCCCACCGGCCACCACCCCGCCGGCGACGACCACGCCTCCGACCACGACGACTCCTCCGACCGGTCACCCGACCACGCACCCGACTCCCACGACGACCACGCCTCCCGCGGGACAGCCGAGCTGCGTCAAGAAGGAGGCACTGGCACCGTTCATCGCGCACGTGAAGGCGGCGCACCTGGAGACCTCTCCGTTGCAGCAGGTGCAGGACGCTCTCGCGTTCGACAACTACATCAAGGCGCACACCGTGCTGGTTGAGCAGATGCTCGACCCGGCACTGACCTCCTCACTGCCGGCTGACGTGCTCGCGCCGTTCATCGCGCACGTGAAGGCGGCGCACCTGGAGACCTCTCCGTTGCAGCAGGTGCAGGACGCTCTCGCGTTCGACAACTACATCAAGGCGCACACCGTGTTGATCGAGCAGATGCTCGACCCGGCGTTCAACCAGGCGATCTGCTGATGACGCGCGGCCTGGCCGGCGTTGTCCTGGCCGCGCTCGCCGTGCTGACCTTCGCCGTCAGCACGGCGTCCGCCGCCACGACGCACCAGATCCCGATCGCGAAGTACGCCTACCAACCGGCCACGATGACGGTGCACGTCGGTGACGTCGTCACGTGGACGAACCAGGACCAGGCCGCGCACGACGTCGCGGGCGGCACGTTCCACTCACCGATGCTCGCCCAGGGGCAGTCGTGGAGCTTCACGTTCACCCAACCGGGCACATTCGACTACGTCTGCTCCGTGCACCCCGACATGCGGGCCCAGATCGTCGTGCTCGCCGTTCAGACACCCGCGCCGCAACGACCGCCCGCACAACCGGTCGCTCCGGCACCGGCGGCGACCACCGCGCCGACGACGACAACGACGACCTCCGCGCCTGCCGAGACGGTGACGACCAGCGCGGCCGCGGCCGTCGCGGCACCGCAGCCGCCCTCACCCACGTTGCCGCCGATGCTGCTGCTGGCCGGCCTCGTCGCCGCCGTCACCACGCTGTGCCTGCTGCTGATCGGCGCGCGACCGGAGCGTGAGGAGGTTGGCCGGGGAACCAAACCGGCATAACGTGGGTCATACCGGTACGCAAGAGGTGTAGGAGGTGTGTCCCGGTGTACATCGACGAGAACGGTGCGGCCGACGCCGAGCTGAAGGTGACCGTCGAGCACGAGGAGTACACCGCCGACGTCACCTTCGACCTCGACGGCGACGGCGTGAACGACTCGGCCGTGGTCGAGACGGACGACGGTGGACACCTCGCGTTCACCGACACGAACGGCGACGGCGACGCCGATCTGATGAGCACTTTCGACAAGGACGGCAATCTCCTCAGCCAGGCCCGTTTCGAGGAGAATTCCGGCGAGTGGGTTGCCGTGGACCCGCATGACGCTCATCAGCAAAAGACGAATTCGGCGCCGCAGCAGACCATTGTCGTGGACACCGACGAGGGCGACCGGAAAGTCGGGCGGGCGACCGAGGACACCGACGGCGACGGCAAGGCCGACACCGCCGTGGTGCGGGACGACGACGGTGACACCTGGCTGTTCACCGACAAGAACGGCGACGGACGGGCCGACGTGGCGACTGAGATCACACGATCGGGCGAGGTCACGATGTCGGAACACCGCGGTGGCGACTGGGTCGAGGTCGAGCACGGGCACATCGAGTCCGACGGCCGGTACGTGACCGACTCGAAGAGCGGCATTCTGGACGACTCGGACGACTGGTTCGAGGAAGAACGGTTCGACGGGGTCGTCCGAATCGATTCCACCACCGGGCAGTGGATCAGCCCGAACTGAAGCGCAGGTCACAGGCCCCGGTGTGGTGAGAACCGCACCGGGGCCTCTTGTGTTTTTCCGACCTCAAGCGCGCCTTAACGCCGTCCGAGTGCTGAATCGATTCCAGAATCGGTTTTGTGAGAGAACCGACAGGCTGGGGGTGCGTTACCTGCCATTCACCGGGCTAACCTCGGTCCATCCCCTTCCACGCACGCCCGGCGCCACCGGGCGTCTGGAGCTATTCCCGAGGACGACGAAGTCCCCACACCGCGGACGACCCACCCCGTCCTCGGGCAGCCGAGGCGTTCAGTCAGGAGACGAGACGAGATGACGGCAGTGACCATTCCCGGTCTCGAACACGCACCTACCAACCACGCGCGTCTGCTCGCATGGGTTCAGGAAGTCGCTGAGCTGACCTGCCCCGACGAGGTTGTTTGGGCGGACGGGTCCCAGGGCGAATGGGACCGTCTCACGCAGAAGCTCGTCGACGCCGGCACGTTCGTGCCGCTGAAGAAGAAGCCGAACTCGTTCTGGGCCGCCTCGGACCCCAGCGACGTCGCGCGGGTCGAGGAGCGCACCTACATCTGTTCGGTGCGCGAAGAGGATTCGGGCGCGACGAACAACTGGATGGACCCTTCGGAAATGAAGGCCATCATGACCGAGCTCTACCGGGGCTGCATGCGCGGCCGCACGATGTACGTGATTCCGTTCTGCATGGGCCCGCTCGACGCGGAGAAGCCGATGCTGGGCGTCGAGATCACCGACTCGGAATACGTCGTCGTCTCCATGCACATCATGACCCGCATGGGTGACAAGGCCCTCGCGCTCTTCGGTGAGGACGCGGACTTCGTCCCGGCGCTGCACTCGCTCGGTGCCCCGCTGGAGCCCGGCGAGCAGGACGTGCAGTGGCCGTGCAACGAGACCAAGTACATCTCGCACTTCCCGGAGACCCGCGAGATCTGGAGCTTCGGCTCCGGCTACGGCGGCAACGCGCTGCTCGGCAAGAAGTGCTACTCGCTGCGCATCGCGAGCGTGATGGCGCGTGACGAGGGCTGGCTCGCCGAGCACATGCTGATCCTCAAGCTCACCTCGCCCGAGAACAAGGCCTACTACGTCGCGGCCGCGTTCCCGTCGGCCTGCGGCAAGACCAACCTCGCGATGCTCGAACCGACCATCCCGGGCTGGAAGGTCGAGACGCTCGGCGACGACATCGCGTGGATGCGCTTCGGCGAGGACGGCCGCCTGTACGCGGTGAACCCGGAGAACGGCTTCTTCGGCGTCGCGCCCGGCACCGACTACCACACCAACCCGAACGCGATGCGCACCATCGCCAAGGGCAACTCGCTGTTCACCAACGTCGCGCTGACCGACGACGGCGACATCTGGTGGGAGGGCATGGGCGAGCCCCCGGCGCACCTCACCTCGTGGAAGCACCAGGACTGGACGCCGGACAGCGACGAGCTGTCGTCGCACCCGAACTCGCGCTACTGCACGCCGATCGAGCAGTGCGACATCAAGGCGCCGGAGTGGGACGACCCCAAGGGCGTGCCGATCTCGGCGATCTTCTTCGGCGGTCGCCGCGCCACGACGATCCCGCTGGTCACCGAGTCGCGCGACTGGCAGCACGGCACCTACATGGGCGCCACGCTGTCGTCGGAGACCACGGCCGCCGCGGTCGGCAAGACCGGCGTCGTGCGCCGCGACCCGATGGCGATGCTGCCGTTCATCGGCTACAACGCCGGTGACTACTTCCAGCACTGGGTCGACCTCGGCAAGCGGGCCGACGCCGACAAGCTGCCGAAGATCTTCTACGTCAACTGGTTCCGCCGCGGCGATGACAAGCGCTTCCTGTGGCCCGGGTTCGGCGAGAACTCGCGCGTGCTGAAGTGGGCCATCGAGCGCATCGAGGGCAAGTCCGCCGCTGTCGAGACCCCCATCGGCTACGTCCCGACCGCGGACGACCTCGACCTCGACGGTCTGGACGCGTCGCGTGAGGACATCGAGGCCGCCCTGGCGTTCGACGCCGACGAGTGGCGTGCCGAGATCCCGCTGGTCGAGGAGTGGTTCGCGAAGATCGGCGACAAGGTTCCGACCACGCTCCGCGACGAGCTGGCGGCCCTGAAGCAGCGCCTGGGCTGACCCCTGACGCCACGCGGGGACCTTTCGTACGCTCCTGGAGTACGAAAGGTCCCCGCGTGCATTTCAAGCAGGTGCGGTGAGTGACTGGGTCGCTTGGGTGGGGTATCACTGGACGGGTGACGCAGGACGGGGACTTCCTCGGGGGACTTCACTTCGACGGCACCAAGCGCGATGTCGAGGTTGGACCGACGACGGGCATCGTGCGCTACTACCCCGTGCCGCCCGCCCCACCGGCCCGCACGCCGTGGTGGCGCTACACGCTCGTGTTCGTCATCGGTTTGGCGATCGGGACCGCCGTCGGCGTGGTCCTGTGCAGCAATCTTCTCTGAGTCAGTGCAGCTCATCGTCCATTCGAGACGAAGTTGTCCACAGGTATGGACGGCTCTGTGCACATGTTGTGGATAGCTGTGGACAGCCTGTGGGCACTTCTCCACAGCTCACAAAAACGGTCTTGACACAGGAATGAACCTGCGCCCTGCCGGGAACGTCTTAGGTGTGTGATGGCGGTCACGAAGATCGCCACCAGGACGGAAGGGGAGGTGTGCCGTGGAGATCGCAGGAGTCGCGATGCTGGTGCTGTCCCTGGCCGCCGTGCTGATGGTCGTGATCGCCGGATCAGTTCGGCAGCGGGTTGTCTCGGATGCCGAGGAGGGTGCCGGTGAAGGTCTTGGTGGCCTCCGCGTAGCAGATCGCGTAGGTCCAACCCTCTGACCAGCCCTGGGATCCGGGCATCCGCCACGCGGGGAACACGTCGGTGCGCTTGTCCGAACCCAGGTAGTCGTGCACGGCCTTGGTGCACTTGTCCTTGGCGACGGCGCTCATCTGCTCCTTGGACGGCGCCGGGTCGCTGAACTTGCCCAGCGGCACGATGCCGCCCGGCACGGCCTCGGCCATGTGCGGGCTGTTGCAGGCGGCCGGCTTCACGTCCGGGTCCTTCGAGGGCGAGCCGCCGAGGCAGATCTGGAACGTGTTGAAGCTGGAGCCGCCCTTGAGCGCGTCCTTCAGGGAACCCTTGCGCGCCAGGGCTTTTCCTTCGGGAGCGAGTTCGACGACGGTGCACAGCCGCCAGCGCTCGCCCTTCAGCCAGCCCGCCTCGTTCGGCCAGAACGTCCACACCTGCAACCGCGTCCCGCCCGCGTCCGCGCTGCCGAGGTAGTCGTTGATCACGCCGTAGCACGACGGCAGCGCGGCCTTGCGCAGCGCCGTGGTGTCCGGATAGGTGGAGGGCAGGCCCGTCATCTCGCCGACGCCCATCACCTCGGCGTCGTGGCTCGCGGCGCAGTCGACCGGCTTGAGCTCGGAGGAGTTCATGCACTGCCCGACCTTGGGCAGGGTCGGCGCGTCCGCGGCGGCGGTGGACGGCATCGGGCCTGGAACAGCCTGACCTCCGACCTGAATGGCGCAAGCGCTCAAGCCCAACGCACTCAGGATGATTGCCACCGCCAGCCGCACACGAGTCACACCACAGAGACTAGGGCCTTGACCTGATCGGCGATGTCCCGACGCTGTTTTTCGAACGCCTCGTCCGTCAGCGCGGCCGGGTCGGCGGGCTGGCCGAGCACCGGCGTGTGCAGGTGTCCGCCGAGGACATTCGTTGCGCCGTAACCGATCCGCACGCGGTTGGCCCGGTACATGCTCTCGTTGGACAGGTAGTCGCCGCCACCACCGGACGCAGCGACTCGGCCCGGCGTCGGGTCGTCCGTGCGGCAGTCCTGCTGGGTGCCGACGACGACCCACTCGCAGAAGCTCCGGTTGAGCTGCACCGGGAACGGGCCGGTGCCCGCGTCGACCATCTTCTGGAACGGCAGCGACGTCTCGATGAACTCGTTCGCGGGCTGCGGCCACCCTGCCGCGTCCGGAACGCTGCCGTACGAGCTGACGTCGTTGTTGTCGCCGAATCCGCCACGCCAGCGCGCCGCCCACCGCTCGATGTCGAAGCGGCCCGGCCGGCCCTGGCTGATCGTCACGAACGCGTCGGGCTTCTGCTCCAGCGCGGAACCGTAGAACTGCTCGACGATCCCCTCGTCGAACCCGCCCCACAGCACCGGCAGCACCGCGGCCTGGATCACGACCCTGCCCTGCGGCGTGGTGATCTCACGGCCGTCCAGCTGCAACGCCGCGGCACCCGCCGGGTTGGCGCGCCGCACGTTCGTGCCGGTCAGCTGGAACGGGTCGAAGCCGGTCACGGCGATCTTGCGCACGCCCGGCCTGGCCGGGAACGCCGCGTCGCTCAGCCCGCGCGAGGCCCAGTCGAACTGCTGGATCAGCTGCGCGCGTTCGTGCACCGACAGCGGGAAACGCGGTTTCCACTGGCGCAGCGCGGAGGTCAGCTCCAGGCGCGCCCAGTAGAGCGGCCGGTCGTCATAAGCGTCGTGTGCCAACGGTTTGGTGCTCTGCGCGCGGGCGACCGCGGCCTTCCACAGCGCGTTTCCCTCGCGTGCCACGAACTGCTGCGCCTGCTTCGGCACGAGCTGGTGGCACAGCCGCGAGGTGAACTCCGTGACGCGGCCGTCGAACCCGGCGAGCCGCACGAGTTCGGGCCCGACGGCGGGACCACCGGCCACGAGCGTGTCGTCCAGCCGCTGTTCCTCGACGGTCAGCGGGGCGGTGGTGTCGTAGCAGTTGTCGTCCTGAGCTCGGGCGATGCCCGGCACGACCGCGAGGCCTGCCGCGATGACGAGTCCGGCGATGATTTTCACGCCTTGATCTCTAACGGAAACGGGCCACCCGCCGAAACCGACGGGTGGCCCATGTCGTTAACGGACGCGTCTCAGTGGGCGGCCACCGGCTTGACCCGAGGGTTGTCCTCGTCGACGTGGTAGTCGGACGGGTCCGTCTGGTCCGTGCCGTTGAACACCCTGGCCCGCTTGGCGATCAGCGTGACGATCACCGCGACCAGCAGGTTGACGAACAGCGCCACGATGCCGACGTAGATCTGCGTCGTCGACCCGCCGAACGGGTGCCAGCCGAGGATCGAGATGTTGCCCAGCGGCAGTGCCGAGCCGGCGAAGTGCTGCTTGCCGACGGCCGGGTTGCCGATGGTGTAGAGCAGCCACATGCCGTAGCCCATGCCCGCGACCCAGCCGGCGACCAGGCCCCACACGTGGAACCAGCGCGTGTACAGCGCGATCGCGACCGCCGGCAGCGTCTGCAGGATCATCACGCCGCCGATGAGCTGCAGGTCGATCGAGAACTGCGGGTCGACGAACACGATGAACGCCACCGCGCCGAACTTCACGACCAGCGACGCGAGCTTGGCCTGCTTCGCCTCCTCGGCGGGCGTGGCGTGCTTCTTGATGTACTCCTTGTAGACGTTGCGCGTCCACAGGTTCGCCGCCGCGATCGACATGATCGCCGCCGGCACCAGCGCGCCGATGCCGATGGCCGCGAACGCGACACCCGCGAACCACGACGGGAAGTTGTGGCCGAAGAGCTCCGGCACGATCGTGTTGGTGTCGGGACGGCCGGTCGCCTGGTTGACGATCGGCTTGGTGCCCGCGCTGACCGCCACGAAGCCCAGCAGCGCCAGCAGACCCAGCACCAGCGAGTACGCGGGCAACGCCACCATGTTGCGCTTGATGACGTTGCGGCCGCGGCTCGCGAGGATGCCGGTCAGCGAGTGCGGGTACAGGAACAGCGCCAGCGCGCTGCCGAGCGCCAGCGTGGCGTACTGCAGCTGGTTGGTGCCGGTCAGCAGGATGCCGTCGGCCTTGGACGGCGTCGCGTCGAACTTGGCCTGCGCGGTGCCGAAGATGTGGCTCCAGCCGCCGAACTTCGACGGCAGGTAGATGATCGCCACGAGGATGACCACGTAGATCAGGATGTCCTTGACGAACGCGATCAGCGCCGGCGCCCGCAGCCCCGACTGGTAGGTGTAGAGCGCGAGGATCACGAACGCGATGAACAGCGGCAGGTGCCCGAGGATGCCGCTGCCGTTGAGGCCCATGCTGCGCAGCACGGCTTCGAGGCCGACCAGCTGCAGCGCGATGTACGGCATGGTCGCGACGATCCCGGTGATCGCGATGATCAGCGCCAGCCAGTGCGAGCCGTAGCGGCCCTTCACGAAGTCCGCCGGCGTGACGTAACCGTGCACGCGGCTGACCGACCACATGCGCACCAACGGCAGGAACACGATCGGGTACAGGATCACCGTGTACGGCAGGGCGTAGAACCCGAGCGCGCCCGCACCGAACATCAGCGCCGGCACCGCCACGAACGTGTAGGCGGTGTAGAGGTCACCGCCGACCAGGAACCACGTGATCCAGCTGCCGAACTTCCGGCCGCCGAGGCCCCACTCGTCGAGGTGGTCGAGGGTCGCGCCTTGCTGCCACCGCGCCGCTACGAAGCCCATGACCGTGACGAGCAGGAAGAGGACGCTGAAAACGATCAGCTCGGTCCACTGCATCAGTTCGCTCCCTCGTCCAGGTCGTCGACACCCAGCTTGTCCGGCTTGCCGGTGACGACCGGCTGGTCCTTGGTCTTGACGTAGACCAGGCCGACGCAGAGCACGCCGATCGGCACGAACGCGAACTGGTACCAGTAGAAGAACGGCAGCCCGAAGAGGCGAGGCTCGTCCATGTTGAACCACGGCGTGATGAGCATGAGCAGCGGAACTATCAGCAGCAGGTTCCAGTTGCTCCAGCGCAGGCCGGTCTTGGGATCCGACGGCATGGTGGCCCTCCGTGTACGCGGTGTTGCGCGGATGTTAGGCCTGATGAGACGTGCCGTCAGCTTCGTGATCGGAATCGTTGCACTCCGCTTAACAGTCCCTTAGGGCTGCGCGGCCTCCAGGCGGGCGACGAGGTCCTCCTCGGCCGCGTCGAAGTACTCGGCCAGCTGGTCGACCGCTTGTTGAACATCCCCGTTGTTCAACAATTCCACAATCCTGCGATTCCACGGCACGTACGCCTGGTAGAAGTCGTTGATCTCCTGCGCCACCCGGAAGGCGAGCATGAGCTCGGCGAAGAGCCGGTCCGACTCGTCGCTCAGCCGGGTGCTGCCCGCGAGCCCGACGATGCCGCGGTGGAACTGGATGTTCGCCTGACCGGCCTTGGTCCAGTCGTTCTTCTCGGCCCTGGCGACGGCTTGCCGGACCGGTGCCCGCACGGCTTCGCGCTGGGCGTCGGTGACGTCGTTCCACAGCCTGAGGGCGCCGCACTCGATCACCCTGCGCGCGGCGTAGAGATCGCGCACGTCGTCGCCGGTGGGCCTGCGGACGAAGACGCCGCGGCTGTGCTCGTGCACCAGCAGCCGGTCACGCGTGAGCAGCCGGAACGCCTCGCGCAGCGTGTTGCGGCTGACGCCGAGCGCGCCGCCGATGGCCTCTTCGCTCAGGCGCAGGCCCGGCGCCAGCTCGCCGTCGAGCACTCGTTCGCGCAGCATGTCCGCGACCTTCTGCGCGGTGCTCGCGCGCTCCAGCTCTGCCTTGCCCTGCGCCAGCGTCGACACCCACGTCTCCGTCACCTGCCAAGTCTATTTGCAGGATCGTTCGATTGCACTATCGTCAAATCGTTCAACAATCCCACAATCCAACGATACTGCAAACGTGGGAGGACGGCCATGGACCTGAACGCGGACCTCGGCGAGGGCTTCGGCCACTGGACCCTGGGCGACGACAGCGCCTTGCTGAAGGTCGTGACCAGCGCAAACGTCGCCTGCGGCTACCACGCGGGCGACGCCGACACGATGCGCGCGGTCTGCACGCAAGCCGCAGAGGCAGGCGTGGCCGTAGGCGCCCACGTCGGCTACAACGACCTGGCAGGCTTCGGCCGCCGGTTCGTCGACGTAGCGCCGGACACCCTGACCAACGAAGTCCTGGCCCAACTGGGAGCCCTCCAGGCCTTCGCCCGCGCCGCCGGCACACGCATCTCCTACGTGAAGCCGCACGGCGCCCTCTACAACACCCTGGTCCGCCACGAGGCGCAGGCAGACGCCGTGGTGGACGCCGTCCGCCTGTTCGACCCAACCCTCGCCGTACTGGGCCCACCCGGCGCCGTGTGGCTGAAACGAGCCTCAGTAGCCGGCCTGCGCGTGTGGCACGAGGCCTTCGCCGACCGCGCCTACACCGCCACCGGAACCCTGGTCCCACGCAACGAACCAGGAGCCGTGCTCCGCGACCCGGCGGAAATCGCGGCACGGTGCGTCCAACTGGCGACCGAAGGCTGGCTGCGCACCACCAACGGCCGCCCGGTGCACATCGCCGCCGACTCGATCTGCGTACACGGCGACACCCCGAACGCCGCAGAGATCGCCAAAACCGTCCGCAAGGCCCTGGAGTCAGCCGGCGTCGAGGTGTCCCGCGTGGACTCCCCACTCCGCCACACCCGCCGCGCGATCTGACAAAACTGTCAGACCCGCTCGCTACGTTGGGTCGCGGGGGACCCAAAACCCAAGGGGACCCCTGCGCCAGCGCGCCCACTACCCAGCGCGGCTCCCACCAGCCGAGCTTCACCGCCGAGCTGAAGCACCACGCTGCGGCTCCGCCGGCCGAGCACGCCAGCCTGCCTTGGCCTTGCCGCCGAGTTCAGCGCGCCGACCGCACCGGTCCTGTCTTGCCGTACCTGCCCAGCCTCGCCGTGCAGCTCAACGCGCCGACCGCACCAGCCCAGCCCTGCCGCACCAGCCGGCTTCGCCACCCAGCTCAACGTGCCGACCGCACCAACGCCGCCGCCCCCACCAGCCCGGCCTCGCCACCCAACTGGGCAGCCCGAACCTCCAGCCCGGCCAGGTAGGACAACCCGGCGTGGGTCTTCAACGCCCGCCGCACCGGCTCGAACAGCAGCTCCCCGGCCTGCGCCACCCCACCCCCGATGACCGCGAGCTCCAGGTCGCACACCGCGGCCGCCCCGGCGATGGCCATCCCGACGGCCTGACCGGCCCGTTCGAACGCCTCCAGCGGGATCTCCTCGCCGGTCAGCGCCGCCGCGGCCAGCAGGGCCGCGTCCGCGTCGTCGGGGGCCTGCCAGCCGGCGCGCCGGGCCCAGGCCACCATCCGCGGTCCGCCCGCCACGGTTTCGGCGCACCCGCGGCCGCCGCACGTGCAGGGCTCTCCGTCGGGCTCGACGACGATGTGGCCGATGTGCCCGGCGTTGCCGGTCCGCCCGCCGAACGGCCGTCCGCCGAACACCAGCCCGCCACCGACACCGGTCGACACGACCAGGCCGACCATGAACGTGCTGCCCTGTCCGGCGCCGCGCCAGTGTTCGCCGAGGGCCATGCACACGCCGTCGCCGGCGAGCTCGACCGGCACGCCGGGGATCAGCGACGACACCGCTGACCGCAGCGGGAAGGCCTGCCACGAGGGTACGTTGATCGGCGAAACGGTGCCGGAGACGGTGTCCACCGGTCCGGCCGAGGCGATGCCGACGCCGGCCACCGCGGTACTGCCGACCACCGACGACACGACGGACACGACCGCGTCCCAGGGGTCGACGGCAGGCGTCGGCACCCGCGACGACCGCGCCACGCGGCCCGTGGGGTCCACCAGGGCGGCAGCGATCTTGGTGCCGCCGAAGTCCAGTGCCAGCACCAGATCAGTCACGGTGGTCCATGCTAACTTCCAGCCTGATCACCGGTGTGGTGCGCGCCAGCCCACCGGCCGCCACCTTCACCACGGCCGGCCACGACCCGGCAGTGGCCCACGCGGGCGCGGACACCGCGAAGTCGAGCGCCAACCGGCCCTGACCGGGCAGCACACCGGAAACGCGGAACGGCCCGACCAGGTCCCACGTCTCGCGCGGCGACAACACCCACGCCAGCACCGGCAGGTCCCCGTGCGCGCCGGAAGCCAGCACCACCCGCAGCACCGACGACGAACCCGGCGCCACCGACACCAGGGACGGCGACGAAGCCACCCACAGCACCTCGACGGGGTCCTCGAAGTCCCACTCCGGCACGGTCAGCAGCACCACGTCGCAGACCTCGAACGGCGGCCCCTCCAAGATCGCCCGCACCGGGTGGCAGCCTGGTGTCCGCGGGCCCTCCAGCCGCACCTCCGCCGCCACGTACCCGCCGGGCGGCAGCGACACCGGCAACGAGTCCCACGACGCCGACCACCCGTCCGGCAGCACCAGCCGCACGACGCCCTCGAACTCCGGCCCGTCCGACATCGCCACCACCCGCAGCCGGGTCGGACCGAGCACCTCCAGGTGCACGTTCGCCGCCAGCCCGCCCAACGGCGCCGGCTCGTGCAACCAGTACCGCGCGTACACCGGCGTGACGGCGGGCGAAACGGGCCCGAGCGGCGGTCCGGCCACGGCCAGCCGCGCCTTGACCGAGGGCAACGAGCCTTCTGCGGGCGAACGTGAGCCGAGCACTCCCACCAGCCGCGACGGGCCCAGGTGGTCGACCTCGTGCCACAGCGTGAAGGTCGACGACCCGACCATCTTCTCGCCGACCTCGCTGTGCCAGACGGTCACCGGGCCGGTCAGCCGAGGAGGTTCCAGCGCCGGACCGTCAACGGCGACAAGCGAAGCGATCGGGTCGTACGACAGGACGTGGTGAGTGGACGCGATCTCGTTGCCGTACCCGCGCTTCCACCCGTGGTCGGCGTTGTCCTCGACCAGCGAACAGGTCCGCCACCCGCACGCCGGCACGTCCCTGGCCAGGAACGTCACGGTGACCCCGTCGACCAACGTCGGCAAAGCCGAGCCGTCGTACGACACGTGCACGTTCCGAGGAGCAGGCAGGTGCACGGAGACGATGTCGGTGCACGGCACGCTCAGCGGGTTCCACACGACGACCGACGAGTCCACAGTGGACGTCAGCGCGTCGAGCGACCGGGCGATGACGTCCGAGTGCAGGTCGAAAGCCTCACGAGGATGCGCCACCGCGGCCCGTTCGAGAGCAGCGGACGGATAGGCCGCACCGGTCAGCCGAGACGCGTGCGACGCGAACACAGCCGCCGGAGAGTCATCGATCGGAGGCGGTGGCACTGGTACTGACCCGCGCACGTAGTAGTCACGCGGCAACGAGCAGATGATCCGCGGCCACGTGTAACGCCGGTGCCAGTCGTGGTGGATCGGGGCCATCCACGGCGAGGGCATCGACCGCGGCGGCCCGACCGGCAGCATCACGTGCGGCGAGGACGCGGCGGGCCGCAGCGCCAGGAACGACGAGTAGACCGCCCGCTCGGCCTCGTCCAGCGAAGAAGCCGCCAGCTCCGCCCCGGACGGCAGCGAGGACAGCACCGGCGTCACACCGACCACATTGGACGGAGAGCCGACGACCTCGACGCGTCCCTCGGAGATCAGCCGCAGCAGCAACGACCGGTGCTTCGGGAACGTGTCCCAGTACGGCTGCAGCAGTTCCACGGACGTCACCGCGAACCGGTAGGCCGGATCGGTCAGAGCCAGGTCCAGGTGCGCTCGCAGCACCGGGAACGGCGCGTCCGCCGCCACGTGCCCGACGAGGTGCACCGTCCACCCCGGCGAGCCCACGACCAGCGAGAACGTGCAGGAATCCTCACCCGCGGCCGACCGCACGACGGCCTGCGCGGGCACCACGGCGCCGGGCGGGTGCTCGGAGACGTCGACCGGGACCTCGTAGCCGAACGGCCCGGGAACCAGCGAGCCGCCGTGCCGCGGCGAGTGCAGGCCTGGGCCGGAGACGTGTGCGTGCACCGGCCCCGCCAACGCGGGCGAGGTCACCCGCACCACCTGCAGCAGCGCGGTCCGAGGACCGACGAAGAGCTCGGTGGACTCGGCGGCGATCACCCGACGATCGCACCATCGTTCATCAGCGGACGAAATACCCCGATGGTGGCGTCATCGTTTCAACATTCGTGTCATGCCCGCGGCCACCGTGGTCGCCAGGATCCAGCCCGTCACGATCAGTCC
>Ga0070710_10000699_pt1 | contig 15959 bp, 15 predicted proteins | sample LARL52metaG_FD_65454 | JGI IMG/M metagenome (GOLD analysis project Ga0070710, IMG submission 65454) | Corn, switchgrass and miscanthus rhizosphere microbial communities from Kellogg Biological Station, Michigan, USA - LAR L5-2 metaG | ecosystem: Host-associated > Plants > Roots > Rhizosphere ... | reverse complement strand
GGCCGCGCAGCAGACCTCGACCCTCGTAGCCATCAGAGCCGCCCATCACCCCGACTACGACCGGGTCGTGTTCGAGTTCTCCGGACCGGTTCCCGCCCAACGGGACGTGGGCTACGTACCCGAGCTGATCGGTGATCCGTCCGGTCTGCCGGTGCCGGTGGCCGGGGACGCGATCCTGCAGGTCCGCATGGCACCCGCGCGTGGGCACGACGACAACGGCAACGTCACCTACGGGCCGACCCGTCGCACTTATGCGCTGCCCAACGTCATCCAGGTGGTCAGCTCGGGTGACTTCGAGGGTGTGCTGACCTTCGGCATCGGGCTCGCCCAGCGCACCGGCGTCACGGTGTCCACGCTGACCGGCCCCAGCCGGGTCGTCGTCGACATCGCGACACCGTTCCGCACCGTGCCGGTGAACGTCCACTTCCTGGACCTTTACCGGTTCGAGCAGGGCGTCGAGCCCTACACCCGAGCCGTGTCCCGGCAGGTGATCCCACCCGCCACCGCACGCGGCGCACTGCAGCGGCTGTTCGCCGGCCCGACTCAGGAGGAGCTCGCCCAACGGCTCCGGTTCGTCAGCTCCGACGCCACCGGGTTCACCGATCTGTCCATTGTGGATGGCATTGCCAGGGTGCGGCTCACCGGCGGCTGCTCCAGCCACGGCTCGACCTTCACCGTCGCCGGCGAGATCTTCCCGACGCTCAAGCAGTTCGGCTCGGTGCGGTGGGTGAAGATCTACGACCCGCAGGGCCGCACCGAAAGGCCGGCCGGACAGAGCGACTCCGTTCCGGAGTGCCTGGAACCCTGAGCCTCACTCCAGGCGCCCGCTCAGCGGCTCGTCCTCCTCGTCAGGACCCGGCCATCGGATCTGGGAGGGAACCTCACCGGAGCTCGGCCAGGTGACGTCGAGTTCCCCGGCGAGCGCGTCGAAGATCGGTGTGCCCGTCATGCCAGCCACCATGTGGCATGTCGCCGTCACGGCGTAAGGGGCCGTTCTGGCCGTGTGAAAGGCGTATTGCGGGCCGGAAACGCCTTCGCGGCGGCATCCGGTCACCACCACGACCGAAACGGCTGCGAGCGGCAGCCCTGGCGCTCAAGCGCCGAACGCGACCCGCGTCAGACCGGGCCACATGAGTAAGCCGTCGGTGAGCACCGCCGTGTCGCCGTCGCTCAGCAACACCGAACTCGTGCCCAGGAACCACGCGGTCACGTGACCGAGCCCGACCGGCTGTGCCGGGTCGCACCCGAGATCCTCACCGGCGCATCGTCCCGGACCGAACGGCGAAAGGCCCGTAGCGGTGCAGGACCCAGGCCTCTGGCCCGGCCTCCGTCACCGGTCCGACGCTGGAGGGCATGGACGCCGACAGCTACATCTCCTTCCTCGTCATCAGCACGCTGCTGGTAGTGATCGACGCGGTGATCATCACGATCAGCGGCCGCAGGTACCTGCGCGACGACGCGCACCCCGGAATCAGCGTCGCCGCGAGCTGGCTCATCTCCACGTTGTTCACCCTCATCGTGCTCGGACTCGTCGCCCTCATCTCCACGGTCGACCTGCCCGTCGACGGTTCGCTGCAGAAGACCGTCACCAAACTCGGCCTGGTGCTGCTCCTGCTGGCCCTCGCCCACGCGATCACCATGGCGGTCCTCACCCGCTACCGGGGACAAGAACGCCAGGAGCACCTCGCCGACGAACTCGCCGAGCAGAACCGAACGCACGCCAAGAAGCCTGAGATGTCGCGCTCGATCGAACGCGACGAACCGTACTCGACGGTGTAAGGGATTCGTGATGTCCCGATTGCTCAGATCGGCGGCAGCCGGATTGCTGACCGTCGTGTTGTGCCTCGGCACGTCCACCGGACCCGTGCGGGCCGACGACCAGACGCCGGCCCGCACCACCACGGTGGCGCCCAGCCCGACGCAGACCTCACCCTCTGGGACCACGCCGCCGGAAAGCACGCCGCCAAGCCCGACCTCGACATCCACGTCGACGACCGCCGAGTCGTCCCCGTCCGTCGCACCGGTCGCGCCGGCGACGGAGCTGGCGGACCTTCAGCTCCGGGCCTGGTTCGAAAAGCCCTCCTACCAGGCGACCGAGACGATCACCGCGCACGCCACCGTCACCAATGCCGGCACCGCGACCGCCAACGGGGTCGTCGTGACCTCCACCGGAAACCTCGGAAACGACATCTGGTCACCGTTCTTCCCCCTCGGGGTGACCGTCGCACCCGGCGAGACCATCGAGCGCAGCCTCACCGGCTACCTCTCGGCGGACGAGAGCGCCGTGCGACTCACCGTCACGGTGGCGCAGCGGGGTGGTGAGCCGGACGCGAATCCGGCGGACAACACCGTTTCCGTGTCAGTGCCCGTCGTCATCACGCGTGGCAACTACCGGGGCACCGTGTACGGAGACCGCGACGGCAATGCCGCGCTGGACCCCGGCGAGGCGCTCGCGGGCGTCACCGTGCACATCACAGGTGGCCTCCCGCACGTCGACCGGACCCAGACCACCGGTCCTGACGGAACGTTCCTGTTCCGCGATCTGCCCGTGGGCGGGTACTCCACCGTCGTCGAGGCCCCCGGCTGGTACCTGCCGACGGTGTTCGCCGAGGTGAAAGGGCCGGACGACCCAGACGTCCTCATCCGCGTCGTACGTGAGGTGGCGAAGAGCCTGACGGTGTCGTTGGCCTTCTCCCAGCAGTCCTACTCGCTTGACGACACGGCCACCGCGACCCTGACCCTCACCAACACGAGCGACGTGCTGCTCAGCGACCTGGTCGCCGAATGCTCACTGCCGTACCTCTACCCCGACGAGGCGGACGTGGGACAGCTGAAGCCGGGGTCGGGCGGCGTCACCTTGCCCGCCGGTGAGACGCGCCACTACCCCATCAGGGTGCCGGTCACCGAGCGGGCGCTGATGGTCGGTCACGTTCGCCTCCACTGCGTGGTGGGCGCGCCGCCCTACACCAACGGACCGTCCACGACGTACGACGCGATAGCGCGTGTTCCCGGAGGTGTGGCCACGCGGGTGGTTGGGCGCCTCATCCTCGTCAAGGGCCAGAATCCCACCGAACCTCCGTGGGGCGACCCGGTACCCGGTGTCAAGGTGTACCTGCGGGACGCGGTCAACGAGGCGATCGTCGCCCGCGACGTCACCGACGCCAACGGCTACTTCACGTTCCACGACCTCCCGGCGGGCCTCTATCGACTCGGGGTGGTCGGATCCTGGCGGTGGTACCAGACCCCGGAGATCGTCGTGCGAGCGGGCGAGAACGGCTCGCCGCACCTCGTCTACGTCGTGGCGGGCCCGTACCAGCCTGATCCGGACGCCGCTCCGCCCGAGGTCACGCCACCAGGAGGTGGCGCACCGCCGAACGCCCCGCCCCCGGTCCTGGCCGCGACCGGAGCCGGTGTCGCGCGGCTCGCGCTGAGCGGCCTGCTCACCCTGCTCATCGGTGTGGGGCTGGTGCTGATCGCCCGCCGGGGTCCCAACGATCCCGGCTCGCGCAGGACCTAGCCTCCTCTTCGTCCCGCCGCCGGTCGGCGTTGGAGGTCTATGCCGTATCGGCTGAGACAGACGCGCGTGACGCCGTCCAGCTAGACGACGTCACGTCGGCGCAACCCCGCGAACCCGGTGATCAGGCCCGCCGCGGCGATGGCGAGCAACCACACCAGCGGAGTCGCGGTGACGGCTGATCCCGGCACCTTCGGCAGGTGCGCCCACGGCGAGAGGTCCATCAGCCACTGGTCGAAGCCGAACATCGGACCGAGTTCGCCGAGCAGCAGGAACACCACGAGCGCGGACCAGCCGACCACGAACAGCCGCGGTGCGAGGCCGTACGCAGCGAACGCGATGCCGACGAGCACCCACGCGGCGGGGATCTGCACGAGCGCACCGGCGAGCACCTTGCCCACGACGGACGGGTCGCCGGTCTGTGCGGCGTGCACCGCTCCGGCCGCCAGACCGGCGCTGACGAGCAGGACGGCCGTGCCCACCAGCGCGATGACGACGTGGCTCGCCGCCCAGCGCCCTCTCGTGACGGGCGTGGCGAGCAACGACTCGGCGCGCAGTTCGGTTTCCTCGCTGTGCAGCCGCATCGCCGTCTGGAGGCCGTACACCGAGGCGATCACGCCCAGGAAACCGAGCATCGCGGCGAACACGGCGTCGGTCAACGCGTTGTCGCCGCCGAGCTTCCTGAACAGCTCCGCGGCCTGCGGGGTGCTGATCATGTCGCCGATGCTGCCCGCGACACTGCCGACCAGGACGCCGTAGACCACGAACCCGACCACCCAGCCCAGCAGCGAACCGCGGTGCAGCCGCCACGCGAGCCCGAAGACACCGCGCAGCGCTCCCGTCGCCGGGCCCGGCCGATCGGGCAGCAGACCCGTGTTCAGATCACGCCGGGCAGCCAGGAGGTGCGCCACGACCGCGGCCACCACCGCGAACCCGAGGGTGATCAGCACGACCCACCACCGGTTGCCCGCGTAGGGACGGAACTGCTGGCCCCACCCGAGCGGGGACAGCCACGAGAGCCAACGCGGTCCTGCCACGTCCGCCGTGTCGCCCACCGCCCTCAGCACGAACACGACGCCGAGCACCGCGACCGCGAGACCGACCGCACCACGGGTCGACGTGGCCACCTGCGCGGTGATGCCGGCGATCGCCGCGAAGGCGAGCCCGACACTGATCCACGCCAGCCCGAAGACGAACGAGCCGTCCACCGGCAGTCCCGCGCCGGCCAGGCCGAGTGAGGTCACCAGCCCCAGCAGGATGTTCGCCCCGGCAGCGACGGCGAGCGCGGCCGCGAGCGGTGCGTGCCTGCCGACCACTCCGGCACCGATCAGCTCACGCCGCCCGGACTCCTCGTCCGAACGCGTGTGCCGCACGACGACGATGATGGAGAAGACCGCCAGGATCATCGCTCCGGTCGCCAGCGCCTTCAGCATCGCCAGCGCGCCGATCGACGACGGGTCGTAAATCCGTCCGTACACGGCGACGAGCGCGGGAGTGCCGTTCATGCTGTCCGCCGCGGCGGCAACGGATTCGGTGCTGGGGAACATGCCCTTGGTCGCGGCCGCGGAACCGACCGCCAGCAGCACGAACATGCTCAGCCACACCGGGAGCAGCACGCGGTCCCTGCGCAGGGCGAGCCGGATCAGCTGCAGCGTGCCGTTCACGCCGTCACCTCGTAGTGCCGCAGGAACAGCTCCTCCAGGGTGGGCGGCTGGCAGACGAGGTTGCGCACGCCGAGTGCGCTCAACGCCCGCAGCACATCGGCGAGCTGGTCGGTGTCCACCTGGCAGTGCAGGCGCGTGCCCTCGGCGTGGAACTCGTGCACGCCGGGCAGCACGTCCAGCCCGTTCGGAGGTTGCGAGAGGTCGGCGGTGATCGAGGTGCGGGTGAGGTGCCGCAGTTCCTGCAGGGTGCCGGTCTCGACGGTCCGGCCCTGCCGGATGATGCTCACCCGGTCGCAGATCTTCTCGACCTCGGCGAGGATGTGGCTGCTGAGCAGCACGGTCCGGCCTTCCTGCCGCTCCTGCTCGACGCAGTCCTCGAACACGGCCTGCATCAACGGGTCGAGGCCCGCGGTCGGTTCGTCGAGGATGAGGAGCTCGGCACGCGACGCCAGTGCGGCGACCAACGCCACCTTCTGCCGGTTGCCCGACGAGTAGGCCCGCCCCTTCTTCGTCGGGTCGAGCTCGAACCGGTCGAGCAGCTCGGTGCGACGGCGCGCGTCGAGCCCGCCGCGCAACCGGCCGAGCAGGTCGATCACCTCGCCACCGGTGAGGTTCGGCCAGAGCGTCACATCCCCCGGGACGTACGCCAGGCGCCGGTGCAACGTCGCGGTGTCCCGCCAGGGATCGCCACCGAGCAGCGTGACGCTGCCCGCGTCGGCGCGCAGCAACCCGAGCAGGATGCGCAGCGTCGTGGTCTTGCCGGCGCCGTTGGGCCCGAGGAACCCGTGCACCTCGCCGGCGCGGACGGTCAGGTCGAGACCGTCGAGTGCGGTCGTCCGGCCGAACGCCTTGCGCAGGCCGGACACGGAGATCACTGCTGTCATGGCTCGACGGTAGGGAGCCCGCAGCTCGCGTCCGAGTGCCTTCGGGCACCGTCGAGGACGAGGCCTGGTCCCTGCCGCCTGGGGACTTGAGGCCCTGCCACGCCACGGCGGACCGGTCCGACGCTGATAGGAGGACACGAACCTCCAGGAGCGGTGATGATGAAGGCGAAGCTGTGGTTGCTCCTCGTTGCCGTGGCACTGGTCATCACGGCGTGTGCGGCCGGACCGAACGTCGTGTCGAACGTGGACGGTGAACAGCTCGCCGGGTTCTGGAAGGGCGTGTGGCACGGCCTGATCTACCCCGTCACGTTCATCATCTCGCTGTTCACCGACCGGGTGAGCATCTACGAGGTGCACAACAACGGGAACTGGTACGACTTCGGCTTCGTCGCCGGGATCGGACTGCTGCACACGATCTTCGGCGGCCACCGGCGCCTCACGAAGCGGCGTCGTGAGCCTTCCAGGACGTCGTGATCGGTACGGGAGCGGGTCAGCGACCTGTGCCCGCTCTCCCGGTCACGGCCTCCGCAGCGGAAACGGCCGGTAGGCCAGGCCATAAGTCCCTGGCACGAACGGGCCTTGTCCCCGAAAGTGGGTCTCGCGTCGGCGCGCAGGACGCAGATGTCACAGTCGAACACCCAGTGCGCCGGCGCCCTCGAATCCTCAGTGGACGGTGTCTTTCGCGCGCAGGCCAGGGACGAAAGGCCCTGCGTCGCGCGCTGCCCGCGCAGGCACGCTGAGTGGCACATCCCACCCGAGGAGCCACTCAATGAACTCCCCGTCCCGCATCGTCGTCGGTGTCGACGGATCGCCGGCCGCGAAAGCCGCACTCGCCTGGGCCGTCCAGGAGGCCAAACGCACCAACGCATCCGTGCTGGCGTTGTCCGTGTGTCAGCTCAGCCGGTCGACGGGCGCCGGCGCCAGTCCGTTCACCAGCAAGCACCGCCAGGAACTCGCCGCCGCCGTGGAGGAGCTCGGCGCGGCGGCCCATGGCGTGCGCATCGATCAGGAGGTGCCGTACGGGCAGCCAGGCCCGACGCTCGTGGCGCGTTCGGCGGACGCCGACCTGCTGGTCGTCGGCGACCACGGGTACCACAAGGCAGGCGTGCTGGTGCTGAGCTCCATCACGACCTACTGCCTCAGAAACGCCCGTTGCCCCGTGGTCGCCGTGCCGCTGGAGGGAGCGCGCCATGACGGTCCTCTCATGCTCCGGCCTGAGAAAGCGGTTTGACGAGGTGCCGGCGGTGGACGACGTGTCGTTCACGATCGCCGAGGGCGAGACCTACGGCCTGCTCGGCCCCAACGGCGCGGGCAAGACGACCACGATCTCGATGATCACCGGCGTGCTCGAACGCGACGCCGGTGAGGTGGTCGTCGGCGGCAGCGCGATGTCGACGCACGCCATCGCCGCCAAACGCCTGGTCGGGTACGTGCCGCAGGAGCTCGCGCTCTACCCGGACCTCACCGGCCGGGAGAACCTGCGGTTCTTCGCGAACCTCTACGGCGCCGCCCGCGAACGGGTCGGCCACGTCCTCGACGTCGTCGGGCTGACGGACCGCGCCGACGACCTCAGCCGCGAGTACTCCGGTGGGATGAAGCGGCGGCTCAACGTCGCGATCGGGCTGCTGCACGAACCGCGGCTGCTCGTGCTCGACGAGCCCACCGCGGGGGTGGATCCGCAGAGCCGCAACCAGATCCTCGAGAACGTCCGCGTCCTCGCCGCGCAGGGCATGGCGATCCTCTACACGACCCACTACATGGAGGAGGCCGAGCGCCTGTGCGACCGCGTCGGCGTGATCGACTCCGGCCGGCTGATCGCCGAGGGCACGCGGCGCGAACTGGTCGAACGGCTCGGTGAACGCGACCGGATCTCGCTGCAACTGGACGGCGATCTCACGCACGCCACCGCCGCGCTCGGCGCCATCGCGAACGTGCGTGGCGTGGCGCCGCACGGACACGGCCTCGAACTCGTGGTCGACGACGCGCGGGAGTGCCTGCCCGCGGTGCTGTCGGCGATCTCCACCAACGGCGTCGTGGTGCGTAAGCTGGCGTTCGCGACCCCGCACGGCTGGGCGAACGACGGTTTCAGCGCACTGACCAGACGTGATGGCGATCTGCTCACCATCGCGCCGAACCTGGCCGTGCTGCTCGGGTTCGCCGCCGTTCTCTTCAGCCTCGGTGCGTGGACGCTGCGGCGCGCCGTGACGCGGTGAGCAGTTCGGCGAACGCCTCGTGCACCGCCTCGGCCAGCACGTCCACGTCGGAGGTGCTGGCGCGGTCGGCGGTGATGCCGATCGCCACCCGATCGGTGTAGGACAGCACCGCGATGCCGGTCCGGATGCGGATGGCGATCGGGACGTACGGCAGGATCTCGACGATCCGGCGACCCAGCACCCGCAACGGCTTGCGAGGACCTGGAACGTTCGTGGTGACGGTGACGATGCTGCGTTGCGGCATCATGGCGCCGAGCCGCACGCTCCACGCCAGGGGTGCGAACGGCTCGTGCCGCGCCAGCTGGGCCAGTGCGTGCCCGGACTCGGCCTGATGCCCCCGCTTGGCGTCGGTGAAGCGCTGGTGCACCAGGGAAAGCGCCTCCAGCACGGATTCCGCGTCGACCGGCAGGAACGCGAGCCGCAGGCTGACCTGGTTGTCCAGCCGCCGATCACCGCGGACCGACACCGGCACCATGGTCCGGATGCTGTGCGCCGACGGCCGTTCGCCGCGCAGCAGCAGGAGCACGCGGTACGCCTGGCTGACCGCGGCCAGCACGACGTCGTTCACCGTCACCCCGAAGGTGCGGGCGACCTCCTTCACCTCGGGCAGCGAGGCCCGCACCACCCGGTAGAGACGAGGTGAGCCGATCTGCCCGAAGAGCGACGACGGACGCACCGGCAGCAGCGACAGAGCGAGCGACAGCACTCCACCCGCCAGTGCCAGCGGCGCGCGAACCACGTTGGCCAGCAACGAAAACAGGTCTGGGGAGGAACCATCGCCAGGAGGCTCGGGTGCGGGCGCATCGCCGTACATCACGTCGTACAGCATCGTGCCGCTCACACCGTCCGCCAGGCAGTGGTGCACCTTCGCCAGGACGGCCCACCGCCCGTCGGCGAGCCCCTCCACGACCCAGTACTCCCACAGCGGCCGATCACGGTCCAGCCGCTGCCCCATGATCCGCGCCACCAGCGCGCACAGCTCCGCGTCGCCGCCCGGCGCGGGCAACGCGGTGCGGCGCACGTGGTACGCGAGGTCGAACGACGGATCGTCCTGCCACGCCGGTGTGCTCAGGTCCAGCGGCGTGCGCACGAGCTTCTGCCGGGCACGAGGCAGGACCGGCAGCTTCGACCGCATCAGCGCGAGGAACTCGTCGTGGCTCGGCGCAGGTCCTTCGACGACCGCCACCGAGGCGATCGCCAGTGAGGCGTGCGGGTCGGCGTCCTCCACCTCGAGGAACGCGGCGTCCAAGGGGCTGAGCTGGTCCATTCCTCCAGTGCAGCACCAACGGACTCCGGCGCCCACGGTCCTGCGTCCCGCCACCCGCGAGCCTTTCGGCCCTGCCCGGCTGGTTCGAGTCGGTTGTGACCGTCAGCTCTGCACGGTCGCCGACGGTTCCGACGCGCCGGCGAACATCACCGGCACCGCGGTCACCAGAACGACATCACCGTTCGCCGCGGACTCCTCCACGAACAGGATCCAGCCGTTGCCACCGTTCGGCTGCGCGAAGGTGATCTGCCCGGAGAAGGGGCGCAACGCGTCACCGCCACCGGTGACGAACCCGCGTCCGATCTCAGCCCTCTTGTCGGTGAGCACCCGCACGGTGACGTTGCCCTCGAACACGTGCGCCCTTCCGCTGACGGACGCCGGCGACCGAAGCACGGCACCGCTCTTGGGCGTGTCGACCTGGATGACGTCCGCACGGGTGCCGGTCACGGCCCACCGGTCGCTCAACCGTTGCAACGACACGACAGTCGGCAGCGTCGTGACTGGCCTGGTGTCGTCGTGCGGGCCCGCCGGGTAGCACACGAGCTCGGCCAGTCCGTTGCCCGTGCGGTGGAACGGGCCGCCGAACACCACCCGCATCCCGGCGTACTGGACCAGGAAGAGCCTCGCCGCGGCCACCGCCTCGGCCTCGTCGCCCAGCCCCGGCGGGGTCAGCTGCAACCACTGGTAGAACGACGCGACGTCGCCGTCGAACGAGTACACAGTGGACTTCACCGTCGGGAACTGCCGCAGGGTCGTGTCGAGCTCGGCGAGCAGTGCCGTGCTGCCGAAGCTGGAGCTCGCATTCGGGATGATGTTCCGGAAGTCGCGGAAGTCCACGTACGCCACCCCGTCCGCCATCCGCACGCTCTTCAGGGAACGCGCCGTTCCCGGCACGAACATCGACCAGTAGCCGTCCGCCCGTTCCGCCGCGGTCGGCCCCGGCAGCAGCTCGTTCAACGCCGCCGTCGCGACTGCCGCCGTCCTCGGCACCGAACGCGGCACCGCGACGACCTTGCCCGGATCACCCGGCGTGCCCCGGTGGAAGTAGACGAGCAGATTCGTGGTCTCGGCACTCGACGAGGTCGGGGTCGGGGTCGTGGAGGTCGGCGCCGCCGGCTCGGTTCTGTTGCCCCGCAGGGTGATCAGCACAGCGATGAGCCCCAGGGCGATGGCGGTGGCGGTCACGCCGGCGATGACGATCTTCGTTCGCCTGGTCATGTCACGCCGCCGCGAACGAGTGCAGGACCTGGGCGCCGAACGTGGTGAGCACAGCCGGTGCCGGTGTGCCGAACGCCGCTTCACGAGCGGGGCGGAACAACCCGCCGGTGAACAGCTCGACCGTGGCGGTGAAGTCACACCACAGGCCGTCCACGCTCAGGCTGGGGGTGCGTCCGCACACCAGCTCGCCACGTCCGTCCGCGATCGCCTGCAGCATGGCCCGGTGCCTCGCCGTGTAGCCGTCGGTGGTCATTTCGCTCCCCTTCCTGCGCGTTTCGGCAGCTGAGGTGAGCCTGCTCTCAGTCGTTGCCGGGACGCAGAACCCAAGGTGAGCGCCGGTCAGGGACCATTGCCGCGCACACCGCGGACCTCTGTCTCTGCTCCGGCGTGGACCCCGCTCGCGACGCTGGACCCATGAACACCGGACTGCCTTCGGTTCCGCTCGGGCGGCTGCGCGGGATCGCGGTCGGCGCCCACTGGTCGACGCTCGTGGCGGTGCTGGTGATCGCCCAGGTGGTCGCCACGTCCGTGCTCCCGCAGGCGGCACCGGGCCACGCGGCGGTCGTCTACTGGGTCGCCGGCGTGCTCTCCGCGCTGGCGTTCATGCTGTCGCTGCTGGCGCACGAGTTCGCACACGCCCTGGTCGCGCAGCGGTTCGGCGTCGGGGTCGACCGCATCGACCTGTGGTTGCTCGGCGGCGTGTCGCGGCTGTCGGCCGCGCCCCGCAGCCCGCGAGCCGAGTTCCTGATCGCCGTGGCCGGTCCGGCGACGAGCGTGGTCGTCGCGATCCTCGCGGGTGCCGCCGGCCTCGCGCTCGACGGGTGGGGCGCCCCTGCGCTCGTCGCCTCTCCCCTGCTGTGGCTGGCGATCACCAACGGCGTGCTGGCCGTGTTCAACCTGGTCCCCGCCGCACCACTGGACGGCGGCCGGGTGCTCGCGGCAGCGGTGTGGTGGCGCACGGGCGACGAGCACCGCGGCACCAGGTCCGCGGCCGTCGCGGGCCGCGCGTTCGGTCTGGTTCTGGTGGCGTTCGGTCTGATGCAGATGTTCGCCGGTGTGCTGTCCGGACTTTGGCTGGTGCTGCTCGGCGCCTACCTGACGGTCAGCAGCGCCGCGGAACAGTCCGCGAACGACATGACGCACCACCTCGGCGGCGTGCGCGTACGGGACGTCATGACTCCGGATCCTCCTGTCGCACCGGGGTGGTGGACCGTGCGGACGTTCCTGGACGGCCTCGTCTCCGGACCACACCGGCTGGTGTTCCCGGTGGTGTCGTTCGACGGCGCCGTCGTGGGCGTCATCGGTCTGGCGGAGCTCTCCCGCGTGCCGGACCCCCTCAACACCCGGATCGGCGACGTGTGCCGCGCACCGTCCGGGACGACGGTCGCGTCCCCCGACGAGCAGCTGCTCGACGTCCTCGGCCGCACGCAGCTCAAGCAGGGGCGGGACGTCGTGCTCGTCCTGCGCGACCGGCGTCTCGTGGGTGTCGTCGGACCCGAGGACGTGGCGTGGGCGCTCGAACTGTCGCGCAGCGTGCCGATCGGCCACCGCGAGATGACGTCCTGAGGTTCGGCGATCGCGCCCAGGCAGGACGCCTCCTGGCCGCACGCCTCGGCCCCCTTGCGTGACCGGAACGCCGTCGTGCTGACCGTCCCGTGTGGCGGCGTCCCGGCGGACGGCCGGTACCTCGACGCCGTCTCCGGTTTGGCGTGTGCGTCCGGCGCCGCGCGACCTCGGTTTCGTCGAGCAACGCCTGTCATGGCTGCGTCTTTGCGGCAGCGCGGGCGGGGCGACCTGCGTGCCGTCGACGAGGCAGTGGCCGACGGCCCCGCACACATGGCCGAAGGTCACTGTCCTGCGGCCACGCGCAGGGAGATCGTGGTGGTGGAAGGGAGACGAACGATGTCCATCGAACAGAAGTCCGAAACCCGCCTGCGCGGCGACGCACTCGTCGAGAAGGCCAAGCAGCTCATCCACGAGGGCAACGTCCGGCGCCTGATCATCAAGAACGACAAGGGGCACACCGTGATGGAGGTCCCGGTCACCGCCGGCGTGGTGGCCGCGATCGCCGCGCCCGTCGTGACGGCCATCGGTGCCATCGCCGCACTCGCGAGCGACTGGACCATCGAGGTCGAGCGCCAGGGAGAGCAGCTGTGAAACCCGTGCGCCTCTGGGTCGGGCTGGTGCTGCTCACGCTCGGCGTGTTCGGCATCCTCGACGCGGTCGGTGTGCTCGACTCCGGTCCGGTCATCGCGAACTGGTGGCCCGCGGCGGTGGTCGTGCTCGGCCTCGTCGCCATGGTCGCTGAACGGCGGGTGTCGCTCGGGCCGGCCGTGATCGTCGTGCTCGGCCTCGTGCTGCTCGCGGGCACGCTCGACTGGACGACCGGGAATCTTCTGCTGCCCACGGTGCTCGCCGGGGTGGGCGTCGCGGTGCTCGTCGGCCTGCGCCGGCACCACGGAACCCGGACTCCCATCGCGATGTTCGGTGGTGCCAGCACGAAGGAGCGGTCGAAGCACCTGCGGCACGCCGACGTCTCAGCCATCTTCGGAGGCGCGACGCTCGACCTCCGAGAGGCGCACATCGACACAGACGCGGACGTCGACGCGTTCGCGCTCTTCGGCGGAGTCGACGTCCTCGTCCCGGAAGGCTGGCGTGTGTCGGTCGGCGGGCTGCCGTTCATGGGCGGCATCGACGACAAGACGAACAACGACGAGCGCGAGCTTCCCGCCGACGCGCCTGTGCTGACCGTGAACGGCACCGCGCTGTTCGGTGCCGTCGTGGTGGCGAACCACCCGAAGGAGTGACCATGGCGGTGACCGCACGGCAGAAGCAGGCGCTGCACGCGCTGACGGCGCAAGGAACGCTGTCAGCAGAGCAGGAAGAGGCCGTGGTCGCGGCTCTTGAGGACACCGGTGCACCCCTGCGAATCGGCGACCGCCTCGCCGAGGTCGCCGCCTACCTCGGTGGCGGCCTGGTGCTCGGCGGCGCCGCCCTGGTGCTCGGGGTGTCCTGGGAGGATCTGACCCGGCTCGCCAGGGTCGGGGTGCTCGGTGCCGCCACCGCGGGCCTCGTGGTCGCCGCCTTCGTGGTGGCGGGCGGGATTTCCGCGGTGCGGTCCGTCGCGCATCGTCGACGTCGTGTGGTCAGCACGTTGTTCTCGCTCGCTGTCGTGACCGCGGCGTTCACCGCGGTCACGACAGCGAGCTCGCACCAGGTCGTGGTGGGTACCACGACGGGTCTGCTCGTGGCGATCGCGGCCTACGCCCTGGTCACCACGGCGCTGGGTTATCTGGTCTTGGCGGCGGGAGCCATCCTCGCGGTCATCGCGTGGATCACCGAACTGGTGCCCGACAGCGCGCTCCCCAGCGGTGTCGCGTTGTTCGTGCTCGGGTTGGCCGGCCTGTTCCTGTCCCTTGTGGACGTTCTGAGGCCGGCCCAGCTCGCGCTCGCCGCCGGTGCCGCCACGGCCCTGTTCGGCGCACAGCAACCATTGGGAGGCGACGCCCCGATCGCCTACGCGCTCACCGCCTGCCTGGCCTTCGTCTGCTTCGTCATCTACTTCGGTGTGCATTCAACGGTTCTGCTCGTCGCGGGTGTGGTCGCGACGACCATCGTCGTGCCGGAGCTGGTGTGGGACCTCACCGACGGCGCGGTCGGCGGTGGTGTGCTGCTGCTCGTCGCCGGCGCGGTGCTGCTCGCGACCAGCCTCGGTGCCAGGTGGATGCGTCGCACCCGGTGAAATTCGGCACTTGGGGCAAGTACGTCTCAGGCCGGAGACGCACACGGCTGTACCACGACGGAACGCACCCCCGGCACGGATGCCGCGAGATCCCTCGCGGCCAGCTCCTCGTCGTGGTTGTGGAAGACACCGAGAACCGTGGCCGCGTCACCCAGCACCACGACATCCCACGGGCGAGCGCCAAGGTTGTCACATAACAACTTGCTGACCCTCGCCGCGTTCACCTCGTCTTGCGGTGTGAGCGCGCGCAGCAGGTCCTCTCGGCTCACCACACCGACCACCACGCCGTCGCAGACCACCGGCAGTGAACGGTAGTGGTGACCGAGCAGTTCCCTGGCCACCTCACCCACCGGCATGTCCGCGTCCACGGCCACCGCGCACGGGTTCATCGCGTCCGCCACCCGTCGTGCGGAGCGCCGCGCCCTCAGCTGCTCGCGCAGCAGGTCTTCCCCGGAGACCACACCGACCAGCTCGCCGTTGTCGCCGATCACCGGCAGAGCAGCGAATCCGTGCTCCGCCACGAGGGCTGCGGCCTCCTCCACCGTCGCCCGTGGCGACACCGTCAGCGCCGGCGCGGACATCACGTCAAACGCACGCACCCGAACCACCTCCCGGCCAAGCTGTTCACAGACACTACGGCGTCAGCGCTGTCGGGGCGGCGGACGTGCCGTCGCGCCGGGACCGACCGGCACTCAGTGCAGCCGCCAGCATCAAAGCCAGCCCCAGCAACACCACCACGCCGCCACCGACGATCAGGCCGATCGAGACCGGCCGCAGCGCGGGCACCTCGGCCTGCGCCGCGAGACGGGTGTCGACCACCCGTGAGCGGTCGGCGTTCAGCACCACCGCGGTCCAGTTGCCCTGCTCGACCCGCCAGGTCACCTGACCGGTGCCGGAAGCCGCCCAGAAGTTCTGCGCGGCGGGATCGGCCGGGGCACCGCCGCCTCGGTGCAGGTAAGTCACCTGCGACTGCGCCATGCTCACCTCATCATGCTCCACATCGGACAGATAACGCGTGACGTCGTCCGTCCTGGCGATGCCGATGAACACGTCGTCGTCCGCCTTCACCCGGACCTCGCCGAGCCAGCTGTCCTGCAGGCCCCAGTCCGCGTCCGTCCAGCGAAGTTCCACCGTGCCGAACTCCAGCGCGTAGCCCGTGCCGCGGAACGACTCCGAACCGGTGCTGAGAAACCCTGCCGAGTCGCGTTGCGTCGAGTCGGCCCAGAGCCCGAACCCGCCGGTACCACCGATCGCGCCACCGGTCGTCAGCAGCAGCGCCCCGATCACCACCGAGACCACGCGCCCCGGTGTCCAGCCGCGGTGCTCGGGGGTGGGCTTCGGCGCCTGGTCGATCGTCGTCGTGCCCGGTTCGTCGCCGCCGGTGTCGAACCGGAACGGCGGGTAGACGTCGGTCATCAGCGCGGCGTAGGCGGCCACGCGCAACGCCCAGCGGTCCA
>Ga0070710_10000697_pt1 | contig 15990 bp, 13 predicted proteins | sample LARL52metaG_FD_65454 | JGI IMG/M metagenome (GOLD analysis project Ga0070710, IMG submission 65454) | Corn, switchgrass and miscanthus rhizosphere microbial communities from Kellogg Biological Station, Michigan, USA - LAR L5-2 metaG | ecosystem: Host-associated > Plants > Roots > Rhizosphere ... | reverse complement strand
GCCTGAGGCTGGCGCCGGCCGCGGGTGCCGTGCGAACGTGTATCAGGTGTCGAGCGGGGGTAAGTGGTCTCCCGATCACACGAACGGGAGGCCTCATGGGCCGCGACATTCAGGCCATCAAATTCAGCGGGGAAGACCGGCGCAAGTACCGGGACAAGGTGCGCCGCTCCCTGGACGCGTTGTCCCGGATGCTGCGCGAGCAGATGTTCGCGACCGAGCCCGTGCTGGTCGGCCAGGAGATCGAGCTGAACCTGGTCGACAGGCAGGGCGAGCCGACGATGCGCAACACCGCCGTGCTCGAGGCGCTCGCGAATCCCGCCTGGGGGACCGAGGTTGGCCAGTTCAACCTCGAGATCAACGTGCCACCGAGGCAACTGGAGGGCGATGCGCTGGCCGGGCTGGAAGAAGAGATCCGCGGCGATCTCAACGCCGGCGACGCCAAGGCCCGCGACACCGGCGCCCGCCTGGTCATGGTCGGTATCCTGCCCACGCTGCAGAAGCAGGACGTGCACGAGGGCACGATGTCGGCCAACGACCGGTACCGGGTGCTGAACGATCAGATCTTCGCCGCCCGCGGGGAAGACATGGAGATCGCGATCGACGGCCCCGAGAGGCTCCTTACGCACACCGACAGCATCACCCCCGAGGCCGCCTGCACCAGCCTGCAGCTTCACCTCCAGGTCAGCCCGGACGCGTTCGCGAGCTACTGGAACGCCGCCCAGGCGATCGCGGGCGTCCAGGTCGCGCTGGGCGCCAACTCCCCGTTCCTGTTCGGCAGGCAGCTGTGGCACGAGACCCGGATCACGCTGTTCGAGCAGGCCACCGACACCAGGCCGGACGAGCTGAAGGAGCAGGGCGTGCGGCCCCGGGTCTGGTTCGGCGAGCGCTGGATCACCTCGGTGTTCGACCTGTTCGAGGAGAACCTGCGGTACTTCCCGGCCCTGCTGCCCATCTGCGAGGATCAGGACCCGCTGGCCATGCTGGACGGCGGCGTCTCCCCCGAACTGGCCGAGATGAGCCTGCACAACGGGACGATCTACCGCTGGAACCGGCCCATCTACGCCGTCACCGACGGCCAGCCGCACCTGCGGGTGGAAAACCGGGTCCTCCCGGCCGGCCCCTCGGTCGCGGACGTCATGGCGAACTCGGCGTTCTACTACGGGCTCGTGCGTTCGCTGGCCGAGGCGCAGCGCCCGATCTGGACCCAGATGTCCTTCGCGACCGCGGCCGAGAACCTGCACGAGGCGGCGCGGAACGGCATGGGCGCGCATCTCTACTGGCCGGGCCTCGGCGAAGCACCGGTCGCCGAGCTCGTGTTGCGCCGGCTGCTCCCGCTGGCCCACGAGGGCCTGGTCCGCTGGCGGGTCGATCCGGCCCTGGTCGACAGGCTGCTGGGCATCATCGAACAGCGCTGCCTCACCGGCCGGAACGGTGCCACCTGGCAGACCGCCATGGTTGCCGGCCTCAGCGACCGGGACGGGGTCGACCGGCCGGAGGCGCTGCGGCTGATGACCCAGCGCTATATCGAGCTCATGCACAGTAACGAGCCGGTGCACACCTGGCCGGACCGTCCCTAGCCGGTAGCCGGGGCCGGCCCCGGCGCCGCCGTCTACTGTGTCCGCATGGGCGTGAGACTGGCGCACAGCCAATACGGCAAGGCCGAGACCCGCGTGGTGCGCGTCTACCGGGACGCCGACCCGCACGAGCTGGTCGACTACAACGTCAGCGTCGCGCTGAGCGGTGAATTCTCCGCGGTGCACCTGACCGGTGACAACGCCAACTGCCTGACCACCGACGCGGCCAAGAACACAGTCAACGCCTTCGCCAGCTCTCGCGGCGAGGCGGCCCGGCAGCCGGAATCGTTCGGGCTGGTCCTGGCCCGGCACTTCGTCGCCGACGTGCCCGCCGTCCGGCGCGCGCGGATCCGGCTGGACATGTACCCCTGGGTGCGGCTGGACAGTTCCGGCGCGCCGCACCCGCACGCGTTCCGGCGCGACGGCGGGTACGTGCGCACCGCCACCGTGACGTGCGAGGCCGGCCGGGAATGGGTGGTATCGGGGATCCGGGACCTGGTCGTGCTGAAGACCACCGACTCGGAGTTCGGCGGGTTCTACACCGACCGGTACACGACGCTGGCGCCCACCAGTGACCGGGTGCTGGCCACCTCGGTGACCGCGCAGTGGTTCCACGCGTCCCGGCCGGGCGACTGGGGCAGGTCGTTCGGCACGGTCGTGGCCGTGCTGACCAGCACCTTCGCCGCGCACCACAGCCTGAGCCTGCAGCAGACGCTGTACGAGATGGGCACCGAGATGATCGCGGCCGAGCCGGGCATCGCCGAGGTGCGGATGTCGCTGCCGAACAAGCACCACTTCGCCGTCGACCTCAGCCCGTTCGGGCTGGACAATGCCAACGAGGTGTTCCACGCCGACGACCGGCCCTACGGGCTGATCGAGGCGGCGGTGCGGCGCGACGACGCGCCCGACCCCGGCCCGGCCTTCGACCCGGGTATCGGCTGGTAGCCGGCCGGGGACCGCGAGCCGTGGCCCATTCGCTGAGGTACCTGGCGAACTGCTCGATCATGTTCACCGAGCTGCCCCTGCTGCAGCGGCCGGCCGCGGCCCGGTCGGCCGGGTTCGAGGCGGTGGAGTTCTGGTGGCCGTTCGACCGCCCGGTGCCCGGCGACGCCGCGGTCGACGAGTTCGTCGCGGCCATCGCCGACGCCGGGGTCGCCCTGGTCGCGCTGAACTTCTTCGCCGGCGACCTGGCCGGGCCGGACCGCGGGGTGCTATCCATCCCGGACCGGTCCCGGCAGTTCACCGACAACATCGAGGTCACGGTGGAGATCGGCGCGCGGCTAGGGGTGCGCGGCTTCAATGCCCTGTACGGCAACCGGGTAGCCGGCCTGCCGCCCGGGCAGCAGGACGAACTGGCCGTCGCGAACATCGCCGCCGCCGCGGCCGCGGCGGCGCGGATCGGCGGCACCGTGTTCGTCGAATCCCTCAGCGGCCCCGGGCCCTACCCGCTGCGGTTCGCCGCCGACGCGGCGGCGGTCGTTGGCCGGGCCCGCGCTGCGGGCGCCGAGAACGTCGGCATCCTTTTCGACCTCTACCACCTGGCGGTGAACGGCGACGACATCGACCGCGCGATCGCTGCCCATGCCAGCCGGATCGCGCACGTCCAGATCGCCGATGCCCCCGGCCGCGGCGAGCCGGGCAGCGGCCGGCTCGACCTCGACGGTTACCTGTCCCGGCTGGAGCAAGCGGGCTACGACGGGTGGGTCGCGCTGGAGTACCGGCCCACCGTCAGCACGCCGGACAGCCTCGGCTGGCTGCCCCGCGCCCGCCGGGCCAGCCCTCCTGGTCCCGACGCACCCGGCTAGCGCGCCGGCCCACCGGGCCCACCGGGCCCACCGGGCCCACCGGGGCCCCACCGGGCCCGCCGGGACTGGCCGGCGGGCCTGGCCGCCGCGTCCGTCAAGATCGATGTGCGATCACCGACCCCATAGTGTCGGCGATGTGCCATCGACCACGCTGAAGCGAGGAGGAGCCGGCCATGAGCGGCATTGCCGAACGCACCGTGCAGCACGACTTCGGCCGCCTGCCCGACCTCGCGGCCAGGCGCGCGGGCGGCAGCGTCGTCTGCGCCAGCGACGAGTTGTTCGCGGCAAAGGAAAACCTGATCGAGTCCGGGCCGCCGAGTTTCGCGGCCGCTACGTTTGGTCACAAGGGCCAGATCTACGACGGCTGGGAGACCCGGCGGCGGCGCTCGGCCGGGCACGACTGGGCCATCATCCGGCTCGGCCTGCCGGGAGTCGTTTCCGGCGTCGTGGTGGACACAGCGTTCTTCACCGGCAACTACCCGCCCGAAATCTCGGTGGAAGGCTGCGGGGTCGAGGGTTACCCAGACCCGGCCGAGCTGGCCGCGGCGGACTGGCTGTCGCTGGTGCCGCGGGCGGCGGTGGCCGGGGACACGGCCAACGAGTTCGAGGTCTCCGTTAGCTGCCGGGTGACCCACGTCCGGCTGCGGATTTATCCCGACGGGGGCGTGGCCCGGCTGCGCGTGCACGGCCGCGCGGTCCCCGACCCCCGTCTGCTGCGCGGCAGCCTGGTCGACATCGCTGCGCTGGCCAACGGCGCCCGGGTGACCGGCTGCAGCAACATGTTCTACTCCTCGCCGTCCAACCTGATCTGGCCGGGCGAGGCCCGCAACATGGGCGAGGGCTGGGAGACGGCCCGCCGCCGCGACGACGCCAACGACTGGGTCGAGATCAAGCTCGCCGGGCCGGGCCGGATCCGGCTCGCCGAACTGGATACCAGCTACTTCGTAGGCAACGCGCCCGGATGGGCCACGCTCACCGGGCACCTGCCTGGGCCGGCCGGGGCGCCGGGGCCGGTCGGGCAGCGGGACGAGGTCGAGCTGCTGCGACGCACCCGGCTGCAGCCCGACACCCGGCACAGGTTCCGGATCGAGGGCGACGCCGAAGTGACCGGCGCCCGGCTCGACGTCTACCCCGATGGCGGCATGGCCCGGCTGCGGCTTCCGGCCGAGCTGACCGCGGCGGCCCGCGAACAGCTCGCACTGCGCTGGTTCAACCTCCTGCCGCAGGCGCAGGCGGCCGCGGTGCTGGCCGCCGCGGGCGATGCGCGCGGGACCGTTCTCGGTGCCCGCCCGCTGAGCTCGGTCACCGAGCTGCCGCCGGCCCTGCAGGCCCAGCTGGGCGGGTAGAGCGCATGAAGAGTGGTCCGGTGGTCTCACCGCGCGAGACGATGGCCGGGCTGAATTAGGGTGTCGTTGCGGCGGGCCGACCGGCCGCTCGCGGTGCGGCCCGCAGTGGTGAGGGGAAGACGCTATGGAGTTCCTGCAGCCGGCCACCTGGGCCGAAGCGCTGCAGATGAAGGCGGCGCACCCGCGGGCGGTGCCCATCCAGGGCGGCACCGACGTGATGGTGGAGCTGAACTTCGACCGGCACCGGCCCGATCACCTGCTCGACCTGGGCCGGGTCCGGGAGCTGGCCGAATGGGCGCCGGCCGGCGGGCAGATCCGGCTGGGCGCCGGCGTGACCTACACCCGGGTCATCGACGAACTGGGCGGCCAGCTGCCCGGCCTGGCCATGGCCTCGCGGACCGTCGGCTCACCGCAGATCCGCAACCGCGGCACGGTGGGCGGCAACCTCGGCGCCGCCTCCCCCGCCGGTGACGCGCACCCGCCGCTGCTGGCTTCCTGCGCGGCGGTCGAGGCTGAGTCGGTGCGCGGCACGCGCCTGATCCCGGCCGCGGAGTTCTACACGGGGGTCAAGCGGAACGCGCTGGCGCCCGACGAGCTGATCTGCGCGGTGCGGGTCGCCCCCGCGGCCGGCCCGCAGCAGTTCTGCAAGATCGGCACCCGGAACGCCATGGTCATCGCGGTCGCGGCGTTCGGCCTGGCGCTGCATCCCGATGGCCGATGGGTCGGCACCGGTATCGGGTCGGCCGCGCCGACGCCGCGGCGGGCGACCGCGGCGGAGGAGTTCCTGGCCCAGGCCCTGACCGCCGACGGCCTGTGGGAATCGCGCGGCTCGCTGCCCGAGGCCGTGGTCGCGCGCTTCGCGGACCTGGTCGCCGACGCCGCCGCCCCCATCGACGACGTGCGGGGCAGCGCGCGCTACCGGGTGCATTCCCTGTCCGTGATGGCCCGCCGCGCCCTGGCCTGGGCCTGGACCGACTACCAGAGGATGTAACCATGATGCGGATCAGCTGCACGATCAACGGCGAGCCGCAGCAGGCCGACGACGTGTGGGAGGGCGAGAGCCTGCTGTACGTGCTGCGCGAGCGGCTGGGCCTGCCGGGCTCGAAGAACGCCTGCGAGCAGGGCGAGTGCGGCTCGTGCACGGTCTACCTGGACGGCATCCTGGTCTGCGCCTGCCTGGTCGCGGCCGGGCAGGCGCAGGGCCGCCAGATCCGAACGGTCGAGGGGCTCAGCGACGGCGAACTGCTGGCCCCCATCCAGCAAGCGTTCCTGCGGGCCGGGGCGGTGCAATGCGGCTTCTGCACGCCGGGCCTGCTGGTGGCCGCGCATGACCTGCTGGAGCGCAGTGCGACGCCGAGCGATGCGGAGATCCGCGAGGCGCTGGCCGGCAACCTGTGCCGGTGCACCGGATACGAGAAGATCCTGGACGCGGTCCGGCTGGCGGCTGACGAGCGCCCCCTCTCGGGGGAGGCCCGATGACCGAGACGACGATCCTGGGCTGCCGTGCCGCCGGGCTCGCGGCCAGCGAGCGCGGCGCAGAGGGGGCCCAGTGACCGATACGACCGTCCTGAGCGGCTGCGCCGTGGTCACCATGGATGCCGAGGGCACCGAGTACCCCGACGGTCACCTGGTGCTCACCGGCGGGCGGATCGCCACGGTCGGGGCCGGTCCGGCGCCGCACGGCCTGCCGGACGCCAGGTACGTCGACGCCCGCGGCTGCCTGGCCACGCCGGGGCTGGTGAACACGCACCACCACCTCTACCAGTGGCTCACCCGGGGACTGGCAGCCGATGCCGGGCTGTTCGACTGGCTGACCGAGCTGTACCCGATCTGGGGCGGCCTGGACGCCGAGGCCGTGCTGGTCGCGGCGCGCGCGGGCCTGGCCCGGCTGGCCGCGACCGGCTGCAGCACCACCACCGACCACCATTACGTGTTCCCGCGCGACGGCGGCGACGTGCTGGCGGCGGAGATCGACGCGGCCCGCGAGGTGGGGCTGCGCTTCCACCCCACCCGGGGATCGATGGACCTCGGCCGCCGCCACGGCGGCCTGCCGCCGGACCACATCGTCGAGGACATCGACGAGATCCTGGCCGTCACCGAGGCGGCCATCGACGCCCACCACGACCCGGCACCCGGCTCGATGCTGCAGATCGGGGTGGCACCGTGCTCGCCGTTCTCGGTGACCGAGGAGCTGCTCACCGGCGCCGCCGAACTCGCCCGGCGCAAGGGCGTCCGGCTGCATACGCACCTGGCCGAGACCAGCGACGAGGATGACTACTGCCGCGAGCGCTTCGGCCGCTCGCCGACCCAGTACCTGGCCGACCTCGGCTGGCTCGGGCCGGATGTCTGGCTGGCACACGCGGTGCACCTCGACGATCCGGCGGTGGCCCTGGTGGCCGGCAGCGGGACCGCGATCGCGCACTGCCCATCGTCGAACGCCCGGCTCGGCGCAGGCATCGCCAGGACCCGTGACCTGCGGGCCGCGGGCGTCCCGGTCGGCCTCGGCGTGGACGGCCCGGCGTCCAACGAGGCCAGCTCGCTGCTCGAGGAGGTCCGGCACGCGCTGCTGTTCGCCCGCGCCCGCGGCGGCGCGAGCGAGCTGACCGCTCGCGACGCGCTGGAGCTCGGGACGATGGGGGGCGCCCGCGCGCTCGGCCGCGAAGCCGAGATCGGCTCGCTCGAGCCCGGCAAGCTCGCCGACGTCGCGCTGTGGCGGCTGGACACGCTGCACGCCGGCGTCGCCGACCCGGTGGCCGCGCTTGTGCTCGGCGCGCCACCGCCGCTGGAACTGCTGCTCGTGCAGGGCCGCCCTGTGGTCGAGCGGGGCCGTGTCGTCACCATCGACGCGGACCAGGCGGCCGCCGACGCCGCGGCCGCCAGCCGCAGGCTGCTGGCCCGGGGAGGGGTGGGCCAATGACCGCACCGACCAGGCCCCCGGGCGCCCCGGAAGAACTGTCCAGGCCGGATACGGGGGGCGTGGGCGCCAGCCCGCTGCGCCCGGACGGCACGCCGAAGGTCACCGGCGAGTTCGCCTACGCCAGCGACCTGTGGATGGACGGCATGCTCTGGGGCGTCACGCTGCGCAGCCCGCATCCCTATGCCCGGATCGATTTCATCGAGATCGGCGAGGCCCTGGCCACGCCGGGCGTGCACGCGGTGCTCACGCACGAGGACGTGCCCGGCCGCAAGCTCTACGGCCTGGAGATCGCCGATCAGCCGGTGCTGGCCATCGACGTGGTGCGCTACCACGGAGAGCCGGTCGCCCTGGTGGCCGCCGATCACCCGGAGATCGCGCGCCGGGCGGCCAGCAAGATCCGGGTCGGCTACCACGTGTACGAGCCGATCACGAACGCACGGCACGCCCTGGGCCACCCGGAGTGGAACATGGTGCACGACGTGCCCGGCCGCGTCACCGGCCTGAGCGAGGAGGCCGCGCCGCTGCACCCGCAGGGCAACCTGGTCCGGCACCTGAAGATCCGCAAGGGTGACCCGGCGCCGGCGGCCAACGTGGTCGTGGCCGGCGAGTACGAGGTCGGCATGCAGGACCAAGCGTTCCTCGGCCCGGAGTCGGGGCTGGCCGTGCCGGCCTCCGATGGCGGGGTGGAGTTGTACGTCGCCACCCAGTGGCTGCACGTCGACCAGCGGCAGATCTGTGACGCGCTCGGGCTGCCGGCCGAGCAGGTCCGGCTGACCCTGTCCGGGGTGGGCGGGGCGTTCGGCGGCCGCGAGGACCTGTCCATGCACGTGCACGCGTGCATGCTGGCGCTGCACACCGGCAAGCCGGTCAAGATGGTCTACAACCGCGAGGAGTCGTTCTTCGGGCACGTGCACCGGCATCCCGCGCACATGCGTTTCGAGCACGGCGCCAGCCGCGACGGCAAGCTGGTCTACGTCAAGGCGGAGATCTTCCTCGACGGCGGGGCCTACGCCTCCAGCACGCCCGCGGTGGTGGGCAACGCGGGCACGATGGGCATCGGCCCGTATGTGGTGCCGAACGTGCACATCGACGCCTACGGCGCCTACACCAACAACCCGCCCGCCGGGGCGATGCGCGGATTCGGCTCGGTGCAGGCCGCGTTCGCGCACGAGGCGCAGATGGACAAGCTGGCCGCCGAGCTCGGCATGGATCCGGTCGAGCTGCGCTGCCGCAACGCGATGGAGCTGGGCAGCGAGGCGCCGACCGGCCAGATCGTGGACAGCCCGGCCCCGGTGGCCGAGCTGCTCCGCCGGGTGCAGCAGATGCCGCTGCCGCCGCCCCGGGCCGAGGGCGCGCAGGCCGACCTGCGCGACCTGCCCGGCGGCGTAGCCAATACCACTCACGGTGAGGGCGTGCAGCGCGGCGTGGGGTACGCGGTGGCCTACAAGAACGTGGGCTTCTCCGAGGGCTTCGACGACTACTCGACCGCGCGGGTGCGGCTGGAGGTCACCGCGGGCGAGCCGGTGGTGACCGTGCACACGGCCGCGGCCGAGGTCGGGCAGGGCCTGGTGACCGTGCAGCAGCAGATCGCCCGCACCGAGCTCGGCGTGCAGCGGGTGATCCTGCACGCCGCGGACACCGCGGTCGGCAGCGGCGGGTCCTCCTCGGCCTCCAGGCAGACCTACGTGACCGGCGGGGCCGTCAAGGCCGCCTGCGAGCGGGTGCGTGCCCGCGCGCTGGCCATCGCGGCCGACCGGACCGGGCAGCCCGCGGCCGGCCTGCGGCTGGACGGCGGCCGGGTGGTCGGCGACGGCGGCGCCGTGCTCGGCGACCTGGCCAGCCTGCTCGGCGACGAGGTCGTCGAGGAGACGGTGGAGTGGCGGCACCGGCCGACGCGGCCGGTCGACCCCGAGACCGGGCAGGGCTTTGCCCACGTGCAGTACGCCTTCGCCGCGCATCGCGCCGTGGTGGACGTGGACACCGAGCTCGGCTTGATCAAGGTGGTGGCGCTCGATTGCGCCCAGGACGTCGGCAAGGCGATCAACCCGCAAGCCGTGCTGGGCCAGATCCAGGGCGGCGCGGCGCAAGGCATGGGGCTGGCGGTCATGGAAGAGATCCAGACCAGCGACGGCCAGATCAAGAACCCGTCGTTCACCGACTATCTGATCCCCACCATCCTCGACGTACCGCCGATGCAGATCGACGTGCTGGAATATCCCGACCCGCACGCGCCCTACGGCGTGCGCGGCGTGGGCGAGCCGCCCACGATCTCGTCCGGCCCGGCCATCATGGCCGCGATACGCGCGGCCACCGGGCTGGCGCTGAGCCGGGTGCCGGTCCGTCCCGAGCACATCACCGGAACCTGAGGCCGTAGGCGCGTAACGCTCAGCTGCCGCGGTAGGTCGAGTAGCCGAACGGGCTGAGCAGCAGCGGGATGTGCTCGCGGTCGGCCAGGCCGTCCACGGTGAAGGTCACGGTGACTTCGGGGAAGAACGGCGGCTGCGGTGTCTGTGATGGCTCGGCCCGCGTCCGTTCGGAAAAATAATCCGCAGTATCGAACACGAGCCGGTAGGTGCCGGGCTCCAGCCGCGGCGGGCCGAGCGCCTTGACCCGGCCGTCGTCGTCGGTGCGGGCCCGGCCGAGTTCGGCCGCGGCGCCGGCGGCGATGCGCTCCAGCCGGACCGGCACACTCGCCGCCGGCCGCCCGCGCGCGGTATCCAGGACGTGCGTGGTGATCGCGGTCATGCCACTCCCGCCAGGAGCTTGCGCAGCCTGATCCGGTTGATCTGCTGCAGCTCCGATCGGACCGTGCGCCATTCGGCCGCGTCATCTTGGCCCAGCCGGGCTTGCAGCAGGGCCAGCAGCTCGGCCGCGGTCCGCCCGGTGGCGCAGACCAGGTAGATGTGCCCGAACCGTTCCTCGTACGCGTCGTTGAGCTCGGCGATGGCCCGCCGGGTCGGCTCGTCCGCGGCGGCCATCCCGGACTGCTCCCGGCGCGACCAGCCGGCCGACCGGGACGCGGCCGTCTGCCGGCCCGCGGGCACCCGCTCGCCGATCCGCGGATGCCCGGCCAGCGCGTCGGCCAGCTGGGGCACAGTGAGGCTCGCCACGGCCTCGTCCGACTCGCGCAGCAGGGCGGTCACGGCCGGGTACGGGCGGCCCGCGATCAGGCGGCTGGCCCACGGTTCGGCAGCGCAGCAAGCAAGCAGCAGCCCGTGCGCGTCCGCGACGGGCAGGCCGTGGAACCAGCCGAGCTGCTCCGGCTCGGCCGGGCGGCCCGTTGCGGCTGCCTGGCTCACGCGACTAGCCTCTCGTGGGTCGTGCGTCCCTCGCAAGGACGGCGCGGCGAGGGCACCGCGGCGCGGCCGGGCCTGGCGGCGCGGGCGGGGCCGCCGGCACGGCGGGCTCGGCTCAGCTGGCTGGCTCGGGCTCACCAGGTGACGGCGCGGCGCGGCCCGGCCGCGCGGCCGGGACCTGGCCGCGGCCGGCGCCGGGCAGCGCGACGGGCCTGATGGCGCGGGCGGGCCTGGCGGCGCGGCAGCCGCGGCTCAGCGGGGTAGCGGGGTAGCGGGCCGGGCTCAGCGGGGAGGCCGGGCGGTGACCGGAGGAGCGGGCCGCTGAAGGCGGCTACGGGGCGCGGCTTCGGCTAACTCTTCTCGCTCCCGGCGCAGCCGCTCGAGTACCTCGCCCGGGTTCTCGGTGGTGACCCGGATCATGGCCCGCATCGCATCGGCCAGGGCGACCCGTGGCACGTCGAGCGCCACCGCGGCGGCGCCGGTCCACTGGGTGAGCTGGCGGTACAGCTCAGGGCTCAGATCAAGGGTGATTCGCACCGGCTTGGACCGGATCGCGGTCTGCCCGGCCGGCCGCGCACCGGGCCGGCTGCGCCGCCCGGCGGCCGCGGCCATCTGTGCCCGCCGCTGGTCGCGTGGCGTGGTCATGTGCGTACCGGCCACAGCGGCGCGCAGCGGGCGATCAGGTCATCGGCCACCCGGCGCCAGATCTCCCGCCCGGTCGTCGGGATCGGCATGCCGAAGCTCTGCGCGAACACCTCCAGCCGAGGCACCGCCGTCGCCAGCACGTCGTAGCCGAGATCCTCCAGCGCGTCCCGGGCGTGGCCGGTGGAGTTCGCCCGCGTTACGCACCGGTTCAGCAGCACCGACGCCCGAGGCGGCCGGTCCCGGAGCGGCCCGACCTCGTTGATCTCGTCCCGCACCGGCGATGTCCGGTTGATCTCGATGGGGCTGGGCGCGCACGGGATCACGATCTCATCGGCGTAGCGCAGCGCGGACATTGCGATCGCGGCATGGTCCTCAAGCTGCGGCGCGTCGATGATCACCACGTCGTCGTGCTGGGCGATCTCGGGGATCCGGCGGTGCATCTCGCGCGAGGGCAGCGCGACGATCCGGAACGGGAACGCCGCCTGCGGAGGTAGCCCCGGGTACATCGCCGCGAGATCGGACCACTCCAGGGCGCTACCGGAAGGATCCGCGTCCACGAGCAGGACGTTGTGGCCAGCCTGCGCGAAAATGTGCGCGAGCCAGACCGCCGACGTGGTCTTGCCGGTGCCCGGTTTGAGGTTCGCCAGGGCCAGGCTAAGACCAGTCATCCAGGTATTATCCTCGCGCCGACCGCTTTTCGGTAGACGGGGTGAGGCTTTGAGATGGACAAATCCCCTCCTCGCGCCGGTTGCAGTAGTGCAGTATTCACTGTATCACTGCACGGCTGCCGCGCTGCGGGCCGCACTGCAGGCGCCACCAGCATTCCCACAGGATGTGAATGTTTCTTTGCCTTTGCGCAGGCCGCCGCGTCGCGCGGGTGCTACCTGCGAGCAGCGTGGACGAGCCGACAGCGCGCTTGATCCGCCCGGCCCGCTTGTGCCGCCGAACGGCTCCCGGTGCTGGGCTACCCAAGTCTGCCGCCACGTTCGGGAAGATCCGGCGCGCCGGGGCGCAGCGATCCGGTAGCCGGGGACTCGCGGAAACCGGGTGACGATCCCGCGCTGCCGCGGGTGTGCGGTGAGGTCGCCCACGTGATTGGCCGCCGTGCCGGGATTGCGGCAATCCCCCGGGCTTCCTGGCTACCCGCAGGTCTTGGCTGCCCGCCGAGCGCAGCCAGCGGGCAGGCACGTTAGGATCGCAGCCGGTACACAAGGCGTCGCTTTAGGCGACGCCTTGACCCTCGCGGGGCATTCCGCCGGGGGCAAATTTGCCGCCGCTTGGCCGCCGAGGATGAGATGGGCTGAACGGCCATTCTGTGCACAAGTCTGTGGATGACTTGTGCAGAACGGCATCGATCCTGTGCGCAAGGCCGGAAAAGCTGGGGATTCTCGCGCCAAGCTACAGTCAAGGCAAGAGTGCTACCTGGATAAATGCTATCCACACCCTGTGCAAAGGGAGGAAACGGAAATTGTCCACACGCCACGCCGAAAAAGTTCGACATGAACCAAACATTTATCATAAGTTTATCTAGTTGTGATCCATACTTAGGACTGTGAATTAGAGGCGATGCGCCTAGGTGCTTTGGAAGGAGGCAAAGCGCAATAGTGGCGCACACCGGCGAACCGTGTGGCCGCAACCGCGGGCCACGTTTCCGGGTCCAGGCCGACGGCATCACCCCGGCGGGGTAGCTGTCAGCGACGCGCACTCCATCGGAGTCCAGCGCTCCCGGGACGAGCGGCCGTCCGGTCCATCCGGCGCGTTCCTGTTCCCGGGGGCAGGTTCGTCGCAGCGATACAGAGTGATCCCTGGGGCATACGGAGGAGCGGGACATGAAGATCAAGGCGCTGCCTGAGGACGCCGACTTGCTCGAGAGCAACGAACTGTTCCAGATGAACGGCTGGCTCGCCGAGCTGCGGGACGAGGGTCGCGCCGAGTCACTAGACGCCGGCCATACCGGAGCGGAGGAGGACAGCTACACCAAGTCGCGAGGCGACGTCCGCCCGGAGTCCGGGGAGGACGGTCGCCCCGGGTGGCCGGAGAACGGCCGGGCCGGACGGGGGAAGGACAGCCAGGCCGCGTTCGGTGGCCACGGCCGCGCCGAGACGAGTGAGGACGGTCGCCTCGGGTCGCCGGAGAACGGCCGGGCCGGACGGGGGAACGACAGCCAGGCCGCGTTCCGTGGCCACGGCCGCGCCGAGACAAAGGACGACGGCCGAACTGGGCCGCGGGGCGGCGGACATGCCGGGTCCGGCGAGAACGGTCGCGCCAGGCCACAGGACAACGGCCAGGCCCAGCCGACCCGGCGCGGCCATCTGCGACCGGAAGCCTTGGCTGGCGCGCCGGTTACCACGCTCGTTACCCGCGCCCGGGCAACCGCGCGGGCAGTGATCGGCGACCAGTTGCGGTTGCCGATCATGTGGTGCGAGATGCGTTCTTGCGTCTCCTGGTTTGCCCATCCCGCGGCGCTGGGCGAGGCCGACATCCGCGCCCGCGCGATTGACGCCGGCTGGCGTGTGGACGCGGTTGGCCTGATGGTCTGCCCCCAATGCGTGCAGACGGCTCTCGACTTCCAGTCACCTCTTCCTGTTGTGCTCTGGGATCGGGAGGAGGCCATGGCCATGTCTGCCCAGATGGCCGACGAGCCCAGCGCTGAGGCTGTCCCCAGCGTCGCCCAGGAACTCAGCCACGACTTGCGCTGCCCGGCCGACAACCAAGGCGACGAGGTCGCCGCGGCGTCCGCCTGGATGACGGTTGTGCCCGCCGATGACGTTGCGCGGAGCGCCACCCTGGGAACGGGCGATGAGGTTAGCCACCCAGCCGACGACCATCAGCCCGGGAGCCACTCGCGGCCGGGTCGGCATCGTAAGCGCCTGGCCGCCAGGCTGATGTTCGCCAGCCATTAGGCCTCCCGGACCAGCCCCTATCTCCGTTCCGAGCCCTGACGTGGCTCGCGCTCACACTGACGTGGCTGCGCGCCCACGCGGACACGGCCGCGCATCCGCCGACACCGCCGCGTCCCCGACTGACGCGACCACTCCCAGGCTGACATGGCCGCTCCTGCATTTGACGGTGCCGCCGATTTGCGGTCGAGTCTGGTGGTCTTGTACCGACATCGGACGATAACCGGCAGGCGGCAAGCGCGCCTATCAGGGCATCGGTAGTCCCGGCTTGAACATTTCGCGAGGGTTGAGGCTCTTGCCGGGAGCGGGTGCGCGATATCGCCGCTGTGTGCGCTGGGTAACTCGGCAGCAGCGCGGGGATCCAAGCGTGGATTCGGGTAAGCCAAGTCGGCTTATTTACCGATAGATACTGCCGCTTTCTTGCCATGCGTCACAACCTGGCCGACTTTGGGATGTCATCGACTGTTGCAGCCGACCTGTCCGTGTATATCCCAGATGCGAGGTTTAGTATGCCGAGCCCTTTCTGTGCGGTCGCCTCGCGGCGCTAACAATCTTCCGACTTCGGGGCGACGCGGCCGGTGTGGCGGCCAGGAATGAAGCCGCGTTGGCCACGCCGATAGATCGGGCCGCCATGGTCCTCGCCCGCGTTGGCCAGGTGCCCTGTTTCGGTCGTGGCCAGCGTGACCCTCCCCGCGCCGCCAGCATCACCGAGCTTGCAGAGGTGCTCTCGAAATCATTGCCCAAGTGATTGCCGCATGGCTATCCCCGGGCCGGAGATCGTTCGGCTCACCGTCAACGACCTGGCCGCAGACGCCGGCGTCCACCGCGCCAGGCGGCAACCAGTCGCCGCTCGGCCGCCCGGCCACGCCACGCGGCCGACCGCTACCGTTCATGGGGCGAACCCGCACCGTCAGAATGCCAAGAGGGGCTCAGACATGACGAACATGTTCTCGCTGGAAAACAGGGTGGCATTCGTCACCGGAGCGGCCCGGGGCATCGGCCTGGCCATCGCCACCGGCTGGGCCGAAGCGGGTGCCGACATCGCGTGCTTCGATCTGGACCAGGACAACGCCGACCGGGCCGCCGCGTCGATCCGGCAGCTCGGCCGCCAGGCCATCGGCATCGCTGGCGATGTCTCAGACACCGGGTCGGTGGCCGACGCCGTCGCGCTGACCGCCCGAGAACTTGGCGGCTTGCACATCGCCCTCAACAACGCGGGCATCGCGCACTCGGCTCCCGCCGAAGATCTCACGGCCGCCGACTGGCGCCGCATGATCGATGTGAACCTCACCGGGGTATTCCTCACAGCGCAAGCCGAGGCCCGCGTCATGCTGGCCAACGGTGGCGGCTCGATCGTGAACATCGCCTCGATGTCCGGCACCATCGTCAACCGAGGCCTCACGCAAGCCCACTACAACACCTCCAAAGCAGGCGTCATGCACCTGACGAAGTCCCTGGCAGTCGAGTGGGCACGACGTGGCGTGCGGGTTAACTCACTCAGCCCCGG
>Ga0070710_10000696_pt1 | contig 16002 bp, 10 predicted proteins | sample LARL52metaG_FD_65454 | JGI IMG/M metagenome (GOLD analysis project Ga0070710, IMG submission 65454) | Corn, switchgrass and miscanthus rhizosphere microbial communities from Kellogg Biological Station, Michigan, USA - LAR L5-2 metaG | ecosystem: Host-associated > Plants > Roots > Rhizosphere ... | reverse complement strand
TCGTGACCGTGGCGTTGTCGCAGCAGGTGTCCGGCCCTGGCACCGCTGCGCCAGGGTCGGATGTGCCCGCTGGCCCGTGAGTCATGGCCACAGACCGATGCTAACTTGCATGGTCGCCGACGTGAGGGGATCGGCAAGCTCAGCGCCCTCCTGTGAGGGGAGAGGCCTGTGACCTGGCGCGCTCGGACATGGCGCGCTCGGAGGGACGCGAACCCCGGCCTTTATCAGCGTCCGCTGGCGGGCAGGAGGATCTCCCCTGGATGGGTGCACGGTTCGATACACTCTGACATCTGGCTGGGGGGTTGTAGATGAGCCGGTTACTGGTAGCGCTGCATCCTGATGCTGGGGTGAACGCGGCAGGATTTGCGGATGCATGGAACGCTAACGAGCAGGCAGCTAGGGCGGGGAAAGCGGAGGCGCGGAAAGCGGAGGCGGAGCTAGTTAGTCGTGGGAAATTCATCCCAGGCATGGAACTGGTAGTCGTCCCGCTGAAGGCCAATCAGCCGGCCAATGCTATCTATGACATGCTGAAAGGCGTTCTGGAACACCTGCCGCACGACCCCGCCAAGCCGACAGATGCGCTCCTGTCGGCAACGCCCATTGCTGACGGTGATCTGTTCGCCGTGATCCCCACTGCCACCGCGGCCCCCTCCCCTCCCGCGGCCCTCCCCGACCACAAGGCCCCCGTGCCCCGTCCGAACATGGCCGTGTTCACTGGTGCTCTCACGTTTGTGTGCTGGCTAAGCCGCATGTTCTCTCCTGCGACCCGGTTCAAGTTGGACTCCAACGAGTGGCGTATCCAGCTCTACGTGTTGTTCTGGCTAGTCGGGCTGTGCGCCATCCTCGCCTTCGGCCCGACCACCGGCTGGCCGCGGTGGTTCATGCTGGGCATCGTCTTGTACCGGCTCCAAGAGCTGATGTTCGCTACCCTCGACAACGCTCTCATGCTCACGGATAGAGCGCGGGAACCGAATCGTCCTACCTACAAGTGGCCGACTCCGCTGCTGCTGGCCCTGGTCAGCATCATCCAGGTCGTCCTGATCTTCGCCATCGCCTATCTCGTACTCATCGGTCAGAATCCGGCAGCGTTTGCAAATCCGCCGTCAAGCCCGTTCGATGCCTTCTTCCTGAGCTGGATCAGTCTGCCCCCGCTTGGCGGCGGTGCCACCCCCCTGAGCACAATGGCCAGAGCCCTGACGATCAGCGAAGAGGCAACCGCCCTACTGCTCGTCGTCATCGCCATCGGCCGCTTCCTAGCCGGGCCAGGCTAGGACCACTCTGGTCAGGCGGCCGATGGGATACGTCGGCAGCCCGCCTCGAACGCGACCCACAGGGCTGGTGAAACGACTGCGCAGCGCCTCAGCCTTGACTCGGTGTACTCGGCGAAGATCATCGTGCGTCGAGAGAGACGGTAGCCCAGCCAATCCGAATCATCCGCTGACCTTCTTATCCGTAGGCACAGGCGGACCGTCCATAACCGTCCAGGAGTGGCTTCCTACTGGGCCGACATTCCAGGCATGTCTCCCCGTGTCAATAGCTGGCTACGGCCTTGGCAGCAGCTTTGGCAGCAGCGGGCACCGGCACTTGCCAGCGGAACCAGACCGTAGCCGCGGGCGCTCACGGGATGACCGGGGACGGAGGCCGCCGTGGAACGGGACGAGCGCGAGGAGCTCAACCGGGTCGTCGACCGCGAGGTGAAGGGGCACTTCCCGGCCGGGTCGGTGCGGCGGGCGGTGCTGCTGAGGCACGGCGACGAGCCGGGGATCGAGGCGGGGCATCTGCTGCTGCGGGTGTTCGTCGAGGCGCCGGACGAGCAAGGCCTGGCCGTCTGGCGGGACACCCACCGGGCGGGAGTGGACGAGCTGCGCCGGGACCTGTCGCGGCGGCTGCCCTCCGCGCGGCTGCTCGAGCTGACCTTCGACGAGCCGGGCGCGCCGCGGATCAGCGTGCCCGACGACGGATCGCTGGCCGCCGGGCGGCTGTCCGGGCGGGAGATCGTGGCCAGGGCCCTGGCGCTGATACGGGCGAACTACGTGTTCTCCGAGCTGGCCGGGCAGGCCGCCACCGCGATCGAGGCCAGGCTGGCGGCGGGCGAGTACGACCAGCTGGACGAGATCACGCTCACCGAGCTGGTCACCCGGCACCTGCAGCAGGCTACCGGCGACGGGCACCTGGCGCTGATGCTCGGTGACGTGCCCCAGCCCAGCCCCCGCCCGGGGCCCCGGCCGGGGGAACCGAAGGATCACGAGGCTCGGCAGCTGGCCAGGCGGCAGCGGTTCCGGTTGGACAACTTCGGCATCCGCCGGGTCGAGCGGCTGGACGGCAACGTCGGCTACCTCGATCTGCGCCGGATGCCGGAACCGGCCAACGCGGGCCCGGCCATCGCCGCGGCCATGGAGCTGGTGGCCGGGACCTACGCGCTGATCATCGACATGCGCCGCAACGGCGGCGGCTCGCCGGAGGGCGTGGTCTTCTGGTGCAGCTACCTGCTCGACGAGGAGTCCACGCACCTCAACGACATCTTCCACGCCGACACCGGACAGACCAGGCAGTTCTGGGCCCTGCCCTACGTGCCGGGCACCCGTTACCTGGATCGGCCGGTCTACGTGCTGACCAGCCGCCGGACGTTCTCCGCCGGGGAGGACCTCTGCTACACGCTGCAGGCGCTGGACCGGGCGGAGATCATCGGCGAGACCACCGGCGGGGGCGCCCACCCGACCCGGGTATACCCGGTCAGCGCCGCGGTGTGCGTCGGTATCCCGTTCGCCCGCCCGGTGAACCCGGTCACCGGGGCGAACTGGCAGGCCACCGGCGTGGTGCCGGACACCGCGGTGCCGCAAGCCGAGGCCTACAACGTCGCCTACACAAGGGCGCTGCAGCACGTGCTGGCCCTGGCCGACGTGCCGCCGCCGATCACGGACGAGGCCCACGACGCGCTAGCCGGGTTGCCAGCCTCGGCTACAGCGTTATGCTGCCTGACCGAGCCAGCCTCCTACTTCCGCCACCTATTCGCGGACGACCCCCAGCCTGCTGACGCTTCTATGTTTGTCAAGGACGCACAGGAAGATTTATCGACCGGGTGAGCTGCCGGTAGAGCTCGCGGGCGATGTAGCGCTTGAGGCAGCGGCGGATTTCCCGGACGGTCTTTCCTTCTGCGGTGCGCCGCGCGACATAAGCGCGGGTGCGGGGGCAGCTGCGCATCCGGGTGACCGCGATGGCATGAATCGCCCGGTTCAGCGCCCGGTCGCCGCCGCGGTTGAGCCGGTGCCGCACGATCTGGCCGCTGCTAGCCGGGATCGGGCTGGTGCCGCCCAGCGCGGCGAACGCAGCCTCATTGCGGCACCGGCCGGGATGGGAGAAGCTCACGATGGCCTGCGCGGCGCTGACCGGCCCGATCCCGTAGCGGCTGGTCAGGCCGGGAGCGATGTCGTCGACGATGGCCAGCAGCTGGGCATGATTGTCCTGGAGCTGGTGCCGGGCCTGGCCTAGCGCGACCGCGAGGCGGCAGATCTCGGCGTGGCGGACGGCGTGCTCGCGGCTGGCATCGGCGGGCAGCTCGCGCCCGGCCAGGGTGGCAAGTGCCCTCTGGGTGAGGGCGTTGCGGGCGGCCCGGCGGTCGGTGTCTTCCCCGGCCAGCAGCAGGGCACGCAGCCGGGCAGCCTGCGCGGTGCGAGCCACCCGGATCTCCTGACGGGCGACCAGCAGGATACGCAGCGCCTCCCGGTCACCGTCAGCGCGCGGCACCGCAAGCCGGCTCGCGTCCAGGCGCAGCGCGGCCAGCACCGCCAGGTGCGCATCGATCGGGTCGGACTTACCCCTCCCGCGGCGCCGTTTGCGGCTGGGCCGCTCGCACTCGATCACCAGCAGCCCGGCGGCGGCCAGCGCCCGCGCCAGCCCGATCCCGTAGCTGCGAGTGCCCTCGACCGACACGGCCACCCGCGGCCCGGGCACCGTCTTCGCGATCGCGGCCAGCAGCCGCGCGAACCCGGCGCTGTCATTGCCGATCCGCATCGTCGCGATCGGCCTGCCCGCCGGATCGGCGATCTCCACCTCATGACTGTCCCGGTGGGTATCGATCCCGATGACGGCATCTACCGTCTCTGCCAGCATGGTCATAAGGCCTCATGTCTCCTTCCAGGGCCTGGGGCCGACGTCGGCACCGGCCTGGGCGGAGTCACCGGGTGGCACATCTGTGACGGGTCACGCCAGCTGGCGGACAGGCTTCTGATCAGGTCAACGCGGTGGGCCAGGCCGGGGGTCGGCGATCTGGGGACAGGTCAGCAGCAAGGCACGCAACAGCGGCCGGATCCGTAGCGAGTCACCCAGAATCGCCGACACCGATCCTGGCGGCAGTCCACCCAGAACCGCCAGGAACGACACTCACAGATCCGTAGCTTGAGGCGGCGAGGTCGTTGAAGGTCTTTGCGCTGCCGGTGAGGGCTATAGCAGTCGGATGCGGTCGGCAGGGAGCGTTGTGGCTGCTGTACTTGCGTGCTGCACGCGGTGATCTATCTGCGGCCTCCGGGTCCTCAGGACCTCATCGAACAGCGAGGGTCGGCGGCCGTATTAGCTTGTCCGGGAGTGACCGCTGTTCGCCCTGGTTCGCCGCTCGATCGGAAGCAAAACTTCGGGCACGGCGAACCGCCTCGTCGTATCGCTATCCGAGTTTCCTCCAGTTGGTGCGGCGCAGTTCCCCGGCCAGGGCCTGGACTGCGGACTCTCCGTAGCGGCCTGCCCACAGGTTGAGCCACTCGTCGTTGTCCAAGAAGAACTCCCAGTCGCTGATCACCCCCGGCCTCACGAACAGAAACGGCACGGGCGACCGGAATGGCCGGAATCTCGAGTTATGAATCGCGGTAGCCTCATTGCCTTGGTAGTACGGCCCGAACAAGATTCCATCGTCCGCATACGACGGAACTGCAAGATGCTGGAGAACGTCGTCAAAGACGCCCTGGGCCCGATCAGCTGGCAAGTCGGTGAAGACAACGACGATGACCTTGTAGTCAGCGTCGCCGCCGCCCGTGGGTTGAGTCTCCAGGAACAGCCTCTTGTACTCGTTCATGAGCTCGACAACGTCTGGCTCGCCCCGTCCGGCGATCTGCTCAGGGGCGAGCCACAGAACCTTGCGTTCCAACGACCCGGGCACGAAGGGGCAGACGGTCCCAGCTCGACCGAGATCCTTATGAGGCTTTACCACGAAGGCCTTGATCCAGTCGGCGACGGCTTGCAGCGCTTCCAGATCGCTTTCCGCGAGCTCCCCCGTCCTGCTGGAGTCCTGGAGATCCTGGAGGAGGAAGAGATTAGTGGTCTGGGCTGGCATGGAACCTTCTCCTGAGCAGAGCACCCCCGAGGCCTAGTCTGCTCCGTTCCCCTCGCAGCCGCCAGATTCCGTGCGAGCGGGCGGCCTGCCGTGCGAACCAGCTGGAGCACCGGACTGGAGCTAGATTCGGCAACCCAACATGCTGATGCGAAGACAGCGTCGCGAGCGTCGGTGACCTGGGAAGATGCCTGCTCACCTGGCCAGGTGACGCTCACTGGTGCGCATCATTGACCTGTATTGCTCATCCTTGTCCAGCCAAAATCCGGCCAGTCTCCTGGACGCGATCTTGATACCTAAGAACCAAGCGCCGCCGCAGCTCGTCGCACGCTATGGTCGAGCACGCCAGGAGGACTCGCGTAGTGGTCGATGGCGGCGGTTTCAAGACCCGTAAGGTAACTGGCCTGACCTGCTCGGATACCGGCGTTGACTAGTGATCTGGGCACGTATTGGACATGATCAAGCTCTCAGAGCCCTCCGTGACGAGCACCTACCAGGTCGGCAAACATCCACAGGAGGTGCTGCCGGGCTAACCGCTTGCGAGTCAGGATTATCGGCTCTGCCCGTGGTTCCGCGCACGTTCCGGATCACGACGAACTGGGTCCCGGCGACGCTTCTTGGCCGCCGCATCGAGTTCCGATCGGGGCCCTTGGGAGTCTCACCGTCCCGCGAGGTAAAGAGACGTTGACGTTCTCGCCAGCAGATGGTAATGCGGGCTACACCGGCCATGACCACCACGGCGCGTCCCGCCGCCGGACGACACTGCCCCGCGCCGCGCCACGGCGGGGATAGCCGCGGGGGGTGATCGCCATGAGGCGATCCACAGCGATCACGACGAGGTTCCGGCGCCGCCCGGGCAAGTTCATCAGGCTGCCCTAGCCAAGACAGCGCGCCCGGCGCACGGCCCCGGATCGCCCGGCCGGGCCTACGCCAGGCGGGCTCAGCCAGCGCCGACCGCATCGCTGGCACGGCCGCGAACCGGTCGCGGCCGGCCATCACGAAACCCAGGAGGCGGGTCATCATGCAGATCTCACGAAGAGCGGCCGCGGTTGCCGCCGCCGTCAGCACCGGGCTGGCGTCGCTCGGCGCCGCCGGCGCGGCGTTCGCGTCCTCATCAGCACCGCGGGCAGCTGACCGGGTGCAGGTGCTCCGGCTGCACGCCGATTTCGCCGCCGCCGCCAACAACAGCGCGGGCCATGGCGGCCCCGGTGACGTGCTCGCGGCCCTGTTCGCCATCCGGACCCCCGGCGGCGCCAGGGCTGGCAGGGAGTCCGTTTCCCTGGTGGCCATCCCCAGGCATCAGCAGCTGGCCCACTCCACGTTCGTGCTCGACGGCGGGCAGATCGACGCCATGGGGTCGGTCGCGGAAACCGCGACCCGGTTCACCGTCGCCATCATCGGCGGCACCGGCATCTATGAGGGGATCACCGGCCAGATCCGCAACGTGGAATCGGCATCGGGGATCGACCTGACCTTCTACATCATCCGCCCAGACCTCCACTGACCCAGCGCCGCCAGCTTCGGCGCCGCCAGGGCGCCCCGCCGGCCGCCGCCAGCAGGGCGCTTCTGCATGCCCGGAAACGACCTTTGCGCGGTGCGCCTGCCTGGACTTGAACCAGGGACCTTTTCCTTATCAGGAAAGCTCGCGGTCTTCTGACGTGCTCCGGTGGGTGCTTGAACTGCTTTCACCGTCCGCCCGCGTCCGCCATCGTCCGCTGGCGGTTGCCGCCGTCGTCACTCAGTTGGTCACGCAGCGGGCGCCGATCGGTGTGGCGCGGCCCGGACGGGGCGGGCTCTGCGTCTCGGACTACCGGCGCCGCGGGTGATGAAGGCCGGGTAAAGCAGGCGTAAAATTCTGTCTGGAGTTGTGCGTGGATGAGCCGGTGCGGTCCAGCTTGCGATGGAGGGAGCAAGCGGGCCGCCGGGGGGTGGCCTTCCGCCTGCCTGGACCGCACGGCAGGTCCAGTAGAGGCAAGGAGGAGCCATGCGCAAGTTCGCTGTCATCGGCGCGACCCTCGCACTGCTGGCGGGCAGCACCGCCGCCATGTCGATCGCGTCCGCATCCGCCGCGCCCAAGAACGGGGCGACGTCGTGGGTGAAAGTCCTACACCTGATCAGCCACCAGAAGTCTCTCCGGGTGATCGACGTCGGCAAGAAGGGCGCTAGCCCGGGCGACCAGGTGATCGAGACCACGGCCGACTTCCAGAACGGCCAGCCAGTTGACCGCAGCGTCATCAACTGCGTCGATATCACGGTCAGCAAGCGCGGGTTCGACGTGCTGTGCCACGGGGCCATGATCTTTAGGAACGGGCAGGTTGAGATCCAGGGCGAGACCAACTTCCGCACGCCCTTTACGGTCGCGGTCACCGGCGGAACCGGCGCCTACCAGAATGTTGGCGGGCAGCTCACCGTGGAGCGGACGCTTCCCCATACCACCACCGATGTGCTGACGCTGCGGCTCGTCTTCTTCGAGACCGGTTAGCACGCCGTGACGTCCGCTCGCCGAAGCAGACATGAGGTCATTCCTTCGGCAGGCAGGTGGCACCTGCGCGTTGGCTGCCGGCACCATGTCTGTGATGCCAGCATGGTGCTGACCAGACTGCTATTGCAGGAGGTGACGGGTCATTCCCTCGCGCTCGCATGGCCTCCCCGATGACGGGGCCATCCCGGCTGGCCGGGGGCCGGGGGACCGGCCAGTGACCCGGCAGATCACGGAGGCAGACGCGGCTTACGCCCGTTCGGCTGCGTGCCGGCCGGTCCCGGCGGACAGCGCGGGTGAACGTTCGGTCACGGTACGGCAAGCCCCGGGATGGCTACTACATGCGGGTAGTAGGAAGGGCAGCGGGTCCGGCGCCGCGCGACGGCCAGTGGGTAGGCGGCATGCGTTCCATCCCCGTGGTGGGTGTAGGCCGGTTACTGGCGTGACCGCGGCCGCCCGGCGCCGGGCTTCCCGCGGCAGGGATTGGGACGGCGAAATTCCGGCAAAGGCCCGGTGCCGGTGCCCAGAAGGGGCATAGTGTCCGGCCCGTCCCCTCAGGCTGGGCCTCGCACCGCCGTGGACTTGGGACCTGAGGGGACTTAGCGCCCTCAGGGGCCGGATTCCGGCGTCCGGGCATGCTGAAAGCTCCCGCCTGCGGCGGGTTGGCGGGTGCAGGATCGTCTTACGTTCGCGCAGCGATGAGTGCTGGCGAGTTGCGCCTAGATGGTCAGGTCCCACGTGCAGCCCAACTGGTAGATGCGCCGCACGGGCAGACTGCGCGCTTTGCCGTGGTTTGGCCCAGTCCTTGCGGGGGAGTGTGCCTTCGTCCCCGGGCCGGGGGAAGCGGGGGACAAGCCCGGCCCGGGGGTCTGCAGGGCGGCCCCCTACTACCCTCTGTGTACGGACGCTAACCCGTTTGATGAAAGCGTGCCGCGCATGCCGAAGCCCCCGCCTCGCGCTGCACGACGGCGGGGGCTCCTGGGGGTGGCAGCCTCAAGGGGGCAAGGCCACCGCGCCGCATACCCCCCTCGGGGGGCAGCATATGCCCTTGCCTCGCAACGCGGGCATGCCCCAGGGTAACGATCATGGAATCGCGGTATGCCGCAGCCGGGTAAAAAGAAGCGGGACGGCCTGGGTCGGTCTGCCGTCCCGCTCCCTGCAACCCTCCAGGCCGGGTACGGAATGGGGCGAAAGAACCCGGCCCGAGGGCCTGGGGGGATAACCACACTAGCCGCAGCGGCCCCATCACGCTAAGCATTCACCCTCCGGTGGGGTAACAATCCGGGAAACCTGGGGTTACGCCCTGGCCAGAGAGCCAGCGCCGGCCCCATGTCAGACCCTTCGCAGATCCCTTGTAGGGGCATCCCGTGAGTTCATGGGGACAGCCGGTCGCTTTCCTTCTGCCGGAGGTTATGAACCGGCGCTCCGCTCGGCGTCGACGCGCCGTACGGTTGCGGACAGGGGTACGAGCCGAGCGCGCTGCCCGACCTGGTCGCGGACCCACCGAGTGACAGTCGGCCAGCCGGCGTAGCGCCAGCCGCCGAAATCCACGACATGATCGCGGCCGGCGACCAGGTCGCTATCCGGGCCACCTACCGGGGCACCGATCAGGGCGGCTTCATCCCTGGCATGCCCGCCACCGGCAACACCTTCGCGATGGACGCCATGTACATCGTCCGGATCAACGAGCAAAGCCACATCGCCGAACACTGGGGCGTGGTGGACACCATCGGCGCCATGAGCCAGCTCGGCCTGCTATCAGCCCCCGACCAGGCACCCGCCTAGCCACGCCGTCGGCGGGCAGGCGCGCCTGATCGCTCGGCGGCCTGGTGGTGGATGAAGCACCGGACCGGCGGCGTGTAGCCAACTCCGGTCGGGCAAGACGTGCCGGATTGCTCTGTCACTGCCATGGCCGTCGGCCCAGTCAGGCCGTAGTCACACTGAAACGCGGCCGGGTCACACGGTGCTGACGGCCTTCCCGTTGGCGTGTCTTTGTTCGAGGTAGCGGATGGCCTCGGTGGCCTTGTTCAGCGCGTGCGTCCGGTCGATGACCGGTGGCCTTCCCGGCCTGGAGAGGCTCGGACAGGACGGCCAGGTCAGCCTTGTTCTGCTGAGCAAGGTATAAGACCATCGTCTGGCTTACCGCTAGTGCCTGCACGGCCATCCTGATCGGGCGCGCCGACGGCCCGGCCCAGCGGCCCTTGTTCGGGTCTCCGGCCGCCGCCAGCACTTCGTTCGGAATCGGTACCCGCCCTGGTCCCGGGCGGGGTCTGGTTTCCCGCGATGTCGATCACCGCATCGTGCTTCTCCGGGCCTGGGTGAAGTTCCCACCGGGTGTCGTCGGTGACGAGGCCAGCGCCGGTGGTGGCGGCCATCGCGCGCTTGGGAGCTAGTCAATGGATTGGTTCCATGAACGAGCAATATTCAAGACATTTCAGTAATTAGCTCGTCGCCTTGCGGGTGGTAAGGGCTTGCTGACGTGATAGAGACCTCAAGGACCTCTAGTGCGGCTCGCACTTCTTGCGCCCGAACGATGTGTTCCTCATAGTTGTTCGATTTCTGTATTTGAATCGCGGCGACGGTGGCCAGCGAGCTCAAGCTCGCGAACAGGCACAGGATTCGCCATGAGGGGCGGGGAATTGAGTAGTTGCTCGAGCCAGTCCGTGAAAGGCTTCCGCCAACTGCCGCGGGAGCAGTAAGAAGCGCCGCGAAAACGCCAGGAACTACTACGAGGTTCACGAGGAAACGCCGCCGCCGGCAGTTGACTTCTACGTAGTTGTCTACCTCGGCGCGCTTTGATCGTACTCGGCCAAAAGCTCCTCCGATGTCATTCCAGCTTTGTGGTCGTTGTCAGTAGTCATTGCGGTCCCTCCTCGCTACTTACAGGACTCGCAATTCTGAGTGAATGATGAAAGTGTGTCTCCTAACCTAATTAACCCCCCGTGATTTCCCGAACGAGGGCCGGGTCGCACCGAGCCGGTTTCTGGCCGTACACCCGAGAACGGCTGGGTGTCTCTTTCCAGCCGGCCCGGGGAACGCTGTCAACAGCTCGTACCTCAGCCCCGATACTTACTGTGCCGCCCTCGGCCGCGGTGAGAACGCAGAAACCGGGCGCCGCCGGGGGCCGCAGTATCCCCGCCGAACGGTACGGCCAATCCGGTTCCCACGGAGGGCGACGTGGTGGTCACCGACGAAGCGGTCAAACTGACCTGCTGGCCGGCCGCCGTGCCCGGCAGCTGGCCGAAGGTGATCGCCTAGCAGAGACTGGCCGACCCCGGGCCGACCGCCGAATCCCGGCGACAGCGGCCGCGACCCGGGTATGCAGCAGATCTACGGCCGGGCCGCCACCACAGCGGCGAGCAGGCACAATCCCAGGAACGTCCACGGCCAGGACCAGGGCACGGTCGAGCGAGGGGCAACCCTTCCGGCCAGCCTTCATAGATCGGCACCTTGCCCATCGGCTGCGGGCCCATGGCCGCACTCCTTGCCTCCTCACAGAACGTCCCATAGGGATGTCAGTCCGTCATAAGAAGGAGTCACCGGACGCGCCTGCAGATACATGCCCGTCACGGCAAAATGAGCCAGAGCCCAAGATGTCGGCGTGCGCGGACGGGTGATCGCTATGCGCCGCCCGCGGCCAGGGAGTCGACCAGCCCCTTGCCGTAGAAGTTGGTGTGGCCTGGGCCGCCGGAGCAGGTCTGGACGGCGATAAGGCCAGACAGCGGGTCCATCTCCGCTGGTGTCGGGCAGTCCTTAGGCATCGCGGTGTTCTGCAGTACCGACTGCACCGCGCCGGGCGGCATGTTCGGGTGGGCAGCGCGGATCAGGGCTGCTACCCCGGCCGCGTGGGGAGAGGCCATCGAGGTCCCCTGAAGCCACGCATAGACGGCGCCGTTGGCATCCTTGACGTCACGCCCGGGGAGACCGACAGGCGGAGCGGTCGATGAATATGCGGCGAGCACCCGCCCGAACGGGTTGGGGGCCTGGCCCGACGAGCCGCTGGGTGCCGTCACGTCGGTCACCCCGGCCCCGTAGCTGGAGAAGAACGACAGCTCTCCCGAGGGCCCGATCCCGGTCACGCCGACGACTCCCGGCAACTCGTTCGGCAGCACCACGCAGTTGTTGCCGACATCGCGGGTCAGTTCGGAGCCGGGCGGAAAATCAGGACTGGTCTCGTCGGTCAGCGGGTGGTTCAGGTCGTTTGCCTCGTTGCCCTGCGCTGCCACCATCACCACACCGTGCTGTTGCGCGTACCGGCTGGCCTTGCTGATGGCCGTGACGATGGCCCGCTGGTCGGCGTCGTTCTTGCAGTTAAACAGGAAGGGGTCGGCGAAGAACGACATGTTGACCACGTCGAGGTGGTGGTCACCAGCGTAGATCATCGCGTCGGTAACTTCCTGGGTAAAGAAGAACCCGTTCGCATTCCCGGCCTTGAGCGCCACGATGGTGGCCTCGGGTGCCACGCCGGCGGTCCCGGTCCCGTTGATCGGGGAGGCCGCCTCGCTGGCGGTGTGCGTGCCGTGGCCGTCCAAGTCCTGCACCGCAGCCTTGTTGGAGCAGTCTCCGTTGGCCACCTCGGCCGGGTCGGCGTTCGGGTTCGCCGAGGTGATGAACGAGCACGACAGGCCGACGTCGAGGTTCGGCTTGATGTCGGGGTGGGTGAGGTCGATCCCGGTGTCCATGACGCCTATCGTGGCCCCGGCGCCCCGGTTCACCGCGTACGACTGGCCGGGTGATGCGTTGATGATGCGGTCGTCCCATTCACACGCCGACAAAGGCTCGGGTCCGATGTCGATCGGCACCTGGTAGAAGTCCCTGCAGTTCGCCGCCTGGTCGGCGGCGGGCACGTAGTCCACCGCCACGAGATCCTTCCGGCCGAGATGCCACGACGCATCGTTTGCCGCGACGTCAACCGCGCCAGAATGGCGGATGGCGTCTAGGAACGACGGGTCGTCCGAAGACACTTGGCCGATTCCGAGCTTGTTCACCTTCAGAACCCGACCGCCCGCCTGCTGGATGGCCGCAAGGCCCGCCTTCTGGTTCCCCTTCAGCACGACTACGTAGGTCTTGGCCGTGGACGCAGTGCTCGCCCCGGCCACGGCGGCCATTCCCGCATCTGCGAGCAGCAGCGGCACAATGGCAACAACAGCGACGGCGAGCGCACGTGCGCGGATCCTCATATCCGTTCCCCCATCAAGCTCAGCCCGGCGGCAAAAAGGCCGGAATAAGGGTCCGATTCTTACAGCCTGTGTCCGGCCACTCAATGGTTTGCCCATGCCGCGCGACTAGATAGGAGAGTCTTCGCACCGCCTTCGCGCCGTCTCCATACCACCTCCACATGGCGTGACCCGTGTGACCAGTGGTATCAACGACGCGCGACCATGCGAGGGCGCAAGTGCTGGCCCTTGCAGTGATCCAACCAGGCACCGGTCAGCAAGACGGGGGCGAACAGGCTGAGATCTGCCCTCCGGTCCGGAAACCCTGACCTGCCTGGCGCCAGGAGTCAATCATGGCCATTCTCTTGCCTGCGCGGCCGGGAAGAAAATGCCAGCACATAACGGCCTGATCCGCGCACTCTTGAACACACGGCCGCTATAACTATCCGCCGCTCATAGTCGGCGATCTGGTCGCAGGCAGCCAGGTTCAACATCACTTTCCTCGATTAGCAGTGCTCCTGACTGACGCGCGCGGTCGCGCCGAAGCTCTTTCGTCAAGACCCGGCCGATGCGCAAGTATCCGCCGAATTGCTCTGCGCGGGCGTTGTGTCGATACCGGTCAAGGTCTTAGTCGTCTAGGTGCGGGCGCACCGTGGGCCACGGTGATGCCCGGAATGGTTTGCCAAGCTGGCTATGGCGTGAGGTGAGCCAGCGCGTCGCGGATGCTTGCGAACGTGGGCAGCCAGCCGCCTGCTCAGGCCGGCGATCCGCAGCGTCTTCACCCGGCGCCGACTGCGGTGCGATGTGGGCGTAACGGCACCTGGCGACGTCGGCGTTGTTGGCGATCCGGACCAAGGCGCCGAGCCCGCGGGCGTCACAGAAAGACAGGCCTGTCAGGTCGAGCAGCAGCAGCCGAGCGTGGCGGCCGATGGCATCGCGGCCCTGTTCGTCCAGGCCGTCGGCGGTGATCAGGTCCAGCTCTGCTGGCGCGGCGAAGACCCCGGTCCGGGCGCCCGGATCGGCCGTCATCGGATTCTGGCTCCGGGTAACGGTCATGCGTCCCCCCGGGTCATTACCTGAATACGGGGGAGCCCGGAAATGAGCCCGCCAGCGCGTTGCGGCGTGTGGGCGCGCGAAGGGAGACCATCCGCCGCCAGCCGCCGAGCCGTTCGTAGCCGTACACGGCGTGGATGCCGGCCGCCAGTGCGGCTGACTTCGGCCCGGGCCAGCGCAAGATGCCCCCGAGGTGCGCCATGACAGCCTTGCTGACGTCGCGGTAGATGCCGATCTCGGCGATGGCCGTGGCCCGGAGCGTGCGCAGGATGAAGTCCGCGTGTCCGGCCGAGGCCAGCCTCAGCAGTTCCTCCTGGCAGTACGCGAGATGGTTGTCCTCATCGTTAGAGATCATCCTGATCGCGGGGACCAGTTCCTGGTGGTCATCGGTGTACTTGCGCAGCAGCTGCATCTGCTCGGACGCGCGCTGCTCGGTGACCCTGCTATGCGCTAGATAGGTGACGATGTCGCGCTCGGTCAGCTTGTCGTCTCGCTCTAGCAGGCTGTGGGCCAGTCCGAAGCCATGGCTCTCGAGCAGCATCGTGTAGTTGGCATCGGCGGGCACGGACACCGGCTCAAGGCCGCGCTTGCTCAGCAGGGCATTGAAGATCCGTCCGTGCTTGTCCTCGTCGGCGCCGTGCCGCGCGATCTTCGGTGCTAGGTACAGGCATGACTCCGGTACGAGCTCGGCGATCCGGCCGTTTTCCCAGCCACCCTGCGCCTCACCGCTGGCCGCTATCGAGCAGAAGAACCGGAACGTCTCGTCATTGTCGATGATCTCGTCGAAGACCGTGCTGGCCGACAGCATCCCCGCACACCCCCGGTGGCTGTTCCTGAGCAAGCGCAGCGGGGCTTTGTCGCCTGCCTCTGGGTGGGGACGGCATCACATTCCCCTCGCGTGCGGCGACGGCCCCCGTCGCGGACAGCCGGCCCTTGGCTGCCAGGACCATTTTACGCTTCCTTTACCCGGTTCATCAGTCCATAGGGTGAACTCTGCGGTCGGCACGGTACTGAATCACGAAAACTGCGCTGGTTCGTCATCGCCGGGCAGCAGGCCGCCAGGCGACCCGAGCTGAGAGGCCTGTACTTCACGGCTAGCTCGCGCACGGTCGCGGAAAATACACCGAGTCGGCGGTACAGAACAACAGGTTGATCTGCGCTCCTGCATCAAGGACAGCTGGCGAGCCCTGGGCCGCAGCCGGTCTGCGTGGAACATTGCCAGGCAGCCAACCAGGCGAAGCCTGCCGGGATAACCGCGCACCGGCCCCGCTATGGCGCGATGCCGGGTGCGAAAAATCAGTGGTCTGGGCAGCACAGGTGGATCGTTATGGCCACAGGGAAGACGGTGAAGGGAGGCTGAGGGGCCTGGTGGAAGCCTGCCGCTTGTGCATGAGGGCGGATGAGCGGGCGATTCCCGGTAGCCTCCTGCCACTGCCTGGCGCGGGCGGCGGGCGATCCTTGGTCGCGTCCGTGATCTTGGTGTATGAGACGGCACCGTGATGATCCGCAGGTGATGTTACGCGCTGATGGCTTCCGTCGCGTTCACCTCCTCGGCGGCCGGGTTTGCGGGGGCCGTCATTTTGGCCGGCACGTCGAGGCCGATGTAGCGGCGGGCTTCGGTCCGTTCGTCGTTCTGCTCCATGAGCACCGCGCCGACGAGCCGGATGATGGCGTCGCGGGCGGGGAATGTGCCGGCCACGTCGGTGCGGCGGCGCAGCTCGCGGTTCAGCCGCTCCTGCGGGTTGGAGCTCCAGATCTGGCGCCAGATCTCGCGCGGCACGGCGGTGAAGGCGAGCAGGTCGTCGCGGGCAGCGGCCAGGCGGGCCGCGGCAGCGGGAAGCCTGGCCTGCAGGGCGGTGACTACGCGGTCGAACTGGGCGGCGACCTCGGCCGGGCCGGGCTGGCCGGAGATGGTCCGGGCCAGGGTGGCGACCCACGGCTGGCTGGTCTTGCTCGCTTTGGTGAGCAGGTCGCGCAGGTAGCAGTTGCGGCAGCGC